>Ga0068876_10003874_pt1 | contig 10610 bp, 9 predicted proteins | sample NOAtaG_6_FD_66442 | JGI IMG/M metagenome (GOLD analysis project Ga0068876, IMG submission 66442) | Freshwater lake microbial communities from Lake Erie, under a cyanobacterial bloom - NOAA_Erie_Diel5S_2200h metaG | ecosystem: Environmental > Aquatic > Freshwater > Lake | place: USA: Ohio, Lake... | reverse complement strand
CGTGAGAATTGCTGCAATAAATCCAAAAAGTAAAGGATGTGGAAGTCCGATGAAATATAGTCCAATTGAATTAAGTGTTCCTACTGCGAGATAGACCAATAGCATTCCTCTAACGAATCTGTAGTAGGCGGTAACACTTTCCAATAGAATTTGATGTATGGAGTTTCTTTGTGCTTGAGGGAACCATGAATAGAGCGCGTTGCTCAGCAAACCGCGATTATAGAGGATTAATGCTGTGAGTAGCGGTATCATGATCAAAAAGAATAGTAATTCTGTGAACGAATTCGCCGTTGTTTTTAGAATGGGTATAGCCTGATTTCCTGAGCTTTCGATAAACGAACGAATCAATTCGGCTTGTTCTTGATAGTCTAAGTGGAATCGTGCTCCAATCCAATTGCCCAGATCATTAGCCGTTAACAATAATTTATCTTTTAATAATTTCCATTCTGATGCGAATTCAGCAACCTGGGTAATTAATAATAAAACAATACTTCCAAGAATACCGCTAATGAGAAGCAGGGCAAGCACTATGGCTATTCCCCTTGGTATTTTTCGCGCTTCCAGCCATTTGCAAATGGGATAAAGAATAAATGCAAGTAATGCTGAAAAGCACAATGGTATAAGAACAGAACGCCCCAGGTACATAGCAACAAGGCCTACAAATAGTTTTGGAAGCAAACTCGTTATCGCAAACGATTTTACACTTGTTGACAAATCCTTGTTACTCATCCTTACATAATTTATTACCGACGTGTGAATACAGCAACTATCGCACTTGTGATTAGTCCCATAATTAAAGCGCCAATTGATCCTTGAATTATATAATTGGATAAATTAAAATATTCACGTGCTGAATTTACGTCCATCATTTCCAGCGCTACTGTGTAATTGATAACATTTTCAAAGTAATAGGGCGAAATCCATGTGAGGGAAATGTATTGCGTAACCGGTGTGAGCGCTGCAACAAATAATGATAACAAAGCGCCGCTTTTTAATCCTTGCAAATAGGTCATTTTTTGTTCGGGCATTGTTTTACGTTTAGCGCGCAGTGCAAATACATACATCGTAATGGCAGGCAACGCAACAAAATTGGTAACGTTGGCGTGCCAATCCAGATGCACATCGTGCAACCCGCATAAACGTTCGCCGGTCATCCATAAGAGCATCATAGCCGTAAAAAGCAATGCCCATTTTAATTCTGTTTTTATTGCGTTCATGGAGTTATTTTAAAAGAATGCCCGAAATCTTGGTTAATAACGAATGCGAGTTGCATGAAATCACATTAATCTTTGCACGATGAATGGATGCATCCGAAGAAATGCGGATATACATTTCGCAACCATTATTATTGAAAGTATATTCTTCAGCGGGAAACATAGTGCCGGTTTCATCTTCATCCAATTCACTGTCTGCGCCGGGAGTAGCATCTACAGCAATACCCATGATCGTATCGGTTTTTGATGTTTGTTCATCAATAATTACAACGCGAAAATCTAAACTATCTCCGACCGGTGTTACTGCGAGTGTAACATTAAGGCCGATATCTTGCAACGTATATCCATCTTTGTACGACTTAATTTCGGGAGAGGCTTTTTCATTCGGTTGCGGTACGGCCGGTATTGCATCAGTAGTACTTGAACGCTCTTCCGAGGAATAACAACCAAGCAGCGTTAGTACAATAAATACAGTGAAGAAGATTGAAGTTTTCATGGCACGATAGTTTATATCAAATTACTAATTACTCCGTAAAGTCCGATAATTAAAATTAGAATGAGAACGATCTTTTGAAATATATTTTCAGAAATTAAGCGTAGCACACGCTTCCCGATCCATGATCCGACAAAACTGATGACCAAGAGAGGGGCAACTAAAATCCAGACCTCTCGTGTAACATATCCCTGGCTATAATACATGATGCTTCTACTGAAGTCAACACCGAAATCGATCAGTGCTGAAGTTGCAATAAAAGTTTCTTTGGGAAGACGAAATGCTGCTAATGTCAGGCCTCGAATTGCACCGCCTGTTCCGGTTAATCCTGCCAAAAATCCTGAGATGATACCGCCTGCAACGGCATTGGCTGTATTTGGTTGTAGTTTGATCTGCTGAAAAATCAACAGGAACAGACTTACACTAATAAGAACGATATGCAATGCCAATTGTAATAAATCGGATTCCAAATGTTGCGTCAACCATGCGCCAAGCATAACCAATAATACTGCAGGGATTCCAATTTTTATGACCAGATCTTTTTGAACACCTTGACGGAATAGTGCGATTTTGGAAACATTACTGGCAACGTGAAAAATGCCGGTAATACCTAAGGCGGTTTTAAAATCGAAAAAGTATGCAGCAATAGGAACAAAGAATAGCGATGATCCAAATCCTCCAATAGTGCCGATCACCTCTGCAACAAGTGCCATCAGGAGAAATACGATCAGCTCTTCGGTAGTCAGCATCACAATTATTTTCGGTATTTGTCATTAAGACCAATTCCTTCGGCAATTAATGGAATGGCTTTGTCCACACGCTCTTGTTGTGTTGCTGCTCTTTTTGCTGCAACGATATACTCAATAAACTCGCGTTGTTTAAATGGCGTTAAAGCGTTGAAGGCCTTCAATAAACGATGCTTCTTTAATGCACTCGACAATATTTCAGGAAGTTCGGGTGTTGATTTTTTTTCGGGCTTCAGCTTTACGCCTTTTTTCTCGTTCGCAATTGCAGCACGCAAATATTCAAGCACGCGTTTTTCGTTGACTTTGTCCTTCGCCGTAAAACGCCATTGCCGTAAGGCTTTGGTCTTACCTTCCGACACGTTGATCAAAACATTATATGGGTCTTCGAGAAAAGCGCCGTTGAAAAACCATAATGCCACATGAGACTTGAATGCCGCGATACCAACAATGTTCTTATTGTCTATGGTATAAATATCACCACCCCATTTAATCGTATGAACCAATTCCGTTTTTGCAATGATGGACTTTAATTGGTCCGTAAGTTCATTCCATTGCGGATTATTCATAAGCAGAAGTTACTGACCGTGGCAGTTCTTGTATTTCTTTCCGGAACCGCATGGACATGGATCGTTACGCCCAATTTTCGGATCCTGACGAACAACTGTTTCTACCTTACGCGGTTCTTGTGTTGCTTGTGGCGGACCCTGCTGCTGCTGCGGTGCGGAAACTTCTTCACGCGTAGTCTGCAACTTGGGCTGAGCCTGTTGCGCCTTACGACGCTCTTCCTGAATAGCTGCTTCTTCCATGTTTCCACCGGAAGGTAACTGTGCTTTCATGAGGAAAGAAATAATCTCACGATTCGTTTCACTCACCATGCGTTTGAATAATTCGAATGATTCAAACTTATAAATCAACAATGGATCTTTCTGCTCGTATACCGCATTTTGCACGTTGGTTTTCAGATCATCCATTTCGCGCAAATGCTCTTTCCAGGCATCATCAATCATGGCAAGGATAGTTCCTTTCTCCATGTTGAGCATCAACTCACGCCCGCCACTTTCGTAAGCGCGCTTAAGATTAGCCACAACCTGCAATGTTTTTATACCATCACTAACAGGCGTGACAATGTTCTCGTATGTTCCGGATTGTGTTTCGTATACGTTCTTGATGATCGGGAAAGACATAGCAGCCATGCGTTCGCCTTTTTCCTGATAGTGCTGCAACGCAGCATCAGCAGTTTTCTCAATCAAGGCTTCTGCACGAAGGCTATTGAATTCATCTAACGATACCGGTGAATCAATACCGAACACGCGAATTAATTCCAAACGGTATTGATCGAAATCTCCCGCGTCTTTTGCTGCTGCGATCTGATCCGCAACATCATTAATCATGTTTGAGATGTCAATCTGCAAACGCTCACCGTATAACGCATGACGACGACGCTTGTAAATTACTTCACGCTGTGCATTCATCACATCATCATACTCGATTAATCGCTTACGAGTACCGAAGTTATTTTCTTCTACTTTTCGCTGCGCACGTTCAATAGAATTCGTGATCATGCGATGCTGAATCACTTCACCTTCTTTAAGACCCATACGGTCCATCAGCTTGGCAATACGTTCAGAACCGAATAAGCGCATCAAATCATCTTCAAGAGAAACGAAGAACTGTGAAGAACCCGGATCACCCTGACGACCTGCACGACCGCGCAACTGACGATCCACGCGACGTGAATCGTGACGTTCCGTACCGATAATCGCTAAACCGCCCGCTTCTTTTACTCCCGGGCCTAACTTGATGTCCGTACCACGACCTGCCATGTTGGTGGCGATGGTTACAGTTCCCGCTTTACCGGCTTCTGCTACGATATCAGCTTCTTTCTGGTGCAACTTCGCGTTAAGAACGTTGTGCTTGATGTTGCGCAACTTTAACATTCGGCTCAGCAATTCTGAAATTTCAACTGATGTTGTTCCCACAAGAACAGGACGTCCCTGTTCAACACACTTTACAATTTCATCAATTACTGCGTTGTATTTTTCACGTTTGGTTTTGAAAACCAAATCTTCCATATCCTTACGCTGAATGTTACGATTGGTCGGAATGGTAACAACATCCAGTTTGTAAATACTCCAGAATTCTTGTGCCTCGGTTTCCGCAGTTCCGGTCATACCGGCTAACTTGTGATACATGCGGAAGTAGTTCTGTAAAGTGATCGTTGCATACGTTTGTGTAGCTGCTTCAATTTTTACATTCTCTTTCGCTTCAATTGCCTGGTGCAATCCGTCGGAGTAACGACGACCTTCCAACACACGACCTGTCTGCTCGTCAACAATTTTAACCTTGCCATCAGCAACAATATATTCATCATCGCGTTCAAACAAACAGTAGGCTTTCAGTAACTGCTGCATGGAGTGTACGCGTTCCGACTTGATATTATAATCGCGGATAATTTCTTCTTTCTTGATCAATCGCTCTTGATCGTCCGTAATATTCTTCTCTACTTCGTTTAACTCGATTGACAAGTCGGGAAGAATAAAGAAGTTCGGATCTTCGATACTTCCGGATAAGAGATCAATTCCTTTATCGGTAAGTTCTATGGTGTTATGCTTTTCGTCAATTACAAAATACAATTCCACGTCCACCTTCGGCATTTCGCGGTTGTTATCTTGCATGTAATAGTTTTCCGTCTTTTGCAAAAGCTGACGAACGCCTTGCTCAGAAAGGAATTTAATTAACGCTTTGTTTTTTGGTAAGGCGCGGTGACAACGCAATAACATCATTCCCGCTTCTTTTTCTTTCTCTTTATTGTTGCTACTGTCTGCGAATAATTTTTTCGCATCGGCAATCAACGTATTCACATAAGAGCGTTGCGCAGTTACCAGCTTTTCTACACGCGGCTTTAATTCGGTAAACAAGTGATTGTTGCTGCGTTGTGTCGGACCTGCGATAATCAAAGGTGTACGTGCATCATCGATCAATACGGAATCCACCTCATCCACAATAGCGAAGTGGTGTTTACGTTGTACGAGTTCTTCCGGAGAACGGGCCATGTTATCACGCAAGTAATCGAAGCCAAATTCGTTGTTGGTGCCGTAGGTGATATCAGCCAAATAAGCGCTGCGACGTTGCGGTGAATTCGGCTCGTGCAGGTCAATACAATCTACTGTAAGTCCGAGGAACTCGAACAACGGGCCATTCCATTCGGCGTCACGTCGTGCAAGGTAATTGTTCACCGTAACCAAGTGCACACCACGACCGGGAAGCGCATTCAGGTATACAGGTAATGTTGCCACGAGGGTTTTACCTTCACCCGTAGCCATTTCAGAAATTTTACCTTGATGCAATACAGTACCACCAATCAACTGCACATCGTAATGCACCATGTTCCATACAACTTCAGTACCGGCAGCCATCCACGAATTTTTCCACGTAGCCTGATCGCCATTGATTACGACATTTGGTTTACGAATAGAAAGATTACGATCGTGATCAGTAGCCTGTACTTTGATTTCAATGTTCTCCGTGAAACGACGCGCAGTTTCTTTCACTACAGCGAATGCTTCAGGAAGCAATTCCAATAATATCTCTTCTATTTTTTTGAGTTGCGCTTTTTCCAACGCATCAATTTCATTGTAGATATTTTCCTGATCATCGATGGAAAGACCCGGCTGAAGTGCTTCTGCTTTCAGTTTTTCAATTTCAGCAGTTTCATCTTTGATGTATTCGGAAATATGCTGACGGAATTCCTGCGTCTTATGACGCAACTGGTCGTTCGTTAAGGATTTATAACTTGCGAAATGCTCATTAATGGCCTCCACATAAGGCATGATCTCTTTCACATCACGCTCTGATTTGGATCCGCCCATGAGCTTGGCGATACTTTTGGTGATAAAGTCGAACATTCTAAAGCACTTTACGCCCTGCCGGGCTCGATTTTTAAGGATAGCAAATGTAATCAATTTCGGGGTGGCCTGAGGCTATTCCGAAGCCGAATACAGGTCAATAATTGTTCCCAATTACAATTACCTGACAGATTAGCAGCAATAAAAAACCCCGCAGTTGCGGGGCTTAGAAAATTGCGAGCGATTAATATTCGTCTTCGTTGAAGAAGAAGTCTTCTTTAGTCGGATAATCCGGCCAGATTTCTTCAATGGTCTCATATGCTTCACCTTCATCTTCAATTTCCTGAAGGTTTTCAATGACTTCCATTGGTGCACCGGAGCGGATCGCGTAGTCAATAAGTTCCTCTTTGGTTGCAGGCCAAGGAGCGTCTTCGAGGTAAGAGGCTAGTTCAAGAGTCCAGTACATAAAACAAATAGTTTAGAATTGATAATTAAAACGTTACCGAGAGAAAAATGTTACATGGGTTGTTCACCATTTTTCTACAGGTTTATTTTCGTGCAAAAGTAGAAATTTAGGTATCGGTTCGACGGTAATCATGAAAAAATTACTACGACGTAACAATCTGATAATTAGGAAATAAGGAAAATGTCAACAATTTTAAACTTTGGCACACACCTAAAGCATGCTACATGCGCGGTTTCCAAGGGGTTTCGGTGGCATTTAACCGATGCGAAAATTGTCGGCTCAGCATGAAGAGATAGTCGGATAATCGATTCAGATATTTTACAATGAGTGGATTAACCGGAGCTGTTTCCGTTAAATGAATAACATTTCGTTCCGCCCGACGGCAGACACATCGTGCAACATGACAGTGTGACACTGCAGGATGTCCGCCGGGCAATACAAAACTTTTCATCGGAGGCACTTCTTCGTTAATCGTATCAATCGCCCGTTCCAATACAGCGATATCTGATTCCGCAATTTGTGGTAATTCCATTTTATTTTTCTCCGGATCTGCCGCCAACAATGATCCTATGGTGAACAAGCGGTCTTGAATTTCTATTAACAACGACAACGTGTTTTCTTCTGTTGTTTGATCGCGCAGCATTCCGATCCATGAATTCAATTCATCAACCGTGCCGTACGACTCAATACGAATATGATGTTTCGGCACTCGCGTTCCTCCAATGAGAGAAGTCTGTCCTTGATCCCCGGTTTTTGTGTAGATTTTAAAACTCATGCTGCTGAATTAAAATTGATGCGTTGTAAAGAAACTTGCTGTATGAACAACTCATGTCTTGCGAATGTTCGCATTGAGTTCATCTCGTTCTACAAGTCCATCCTTTAATCGAACAATGCGATGCGCGTATTGTGCAATATCTTCTTCGTGCGTAACTACAATGATGGTGTTACCGGCTTCATGAATAGCCGCAAATAAGCCCATGATTTCAATAGAAGTTTTAGAATCTAAATTTCCTGTTGGTTCATCGGCAAGAATAATAGCAGGATCATTCACCAATGCACGCGCTACCGCCACACGCTGACGCTGCCCTCCGGATAGTTCATTGGGTTTGTGATGTACTCGATCTTTCAAACCGACTTGCTCCAACACACGCATGGCTTTTTCTTTACGAGCAGCAGACGACATTCCGGCATATACCAGAGGAAGCATTACATTTTCCAATGCTGTGGATCGCGGTAACAAGTTGAAGGTTTGAAATACGAAACCGATTTCTTTATTACGAACTTCTGCCAATTCATCATCGCTCATGCGTGCCACCGATTTACCGTTTAACACGTACTCGCCGGAAGAGGGCGTATCCAGACAACCAAGCATGTTCATTAACGTTGATTTGCCGGAGCCCGAAGGACCCATCAATGCTACGTATTCATTCTTCTTCACATTCAACGAAACATCGCGCAAGGCGTGAATCGTTTCACTGCCGATGGTGTAAGTTCGGGCAATGTGCGAGATCTCTATGATGTTTCCGGTTGTCATGCTGCAAAGTTAGGGTTTAACAAGTTGCTTCAGCTATTTGTTTTATCACCAACGCAATATGAAATGTTCTTTCCGCTGATGTGGTCGTAACATCACAATGCCGATATCAAAAAGATCCATCGTGCAATGTAAATCTGTGTCCGCAATGATCTCATTCCAGGCGCGCTCCATTTCTTCTGACCAATGTATATCATCAAATATTAAAACGGATTCTTCTTTCAAATGCGGTTTAATCGTCCGGTAATAATTTATCGTTGGTTCGTACCGATGATTGCCATCGATGAAAATGAAGTCGAGTGAGTTATGTTGCTGCAATATTTGTGTTAGCTGCTCTTCAAACGCTCCGACGACTAAATGAGGATGAACATTTATTTGATTAAAGCCGCTTTGGGCAACTGCTGCTGTTTCGGGACAGCCTTCAATGGTAATTACACGTACTGTTGGATTCGCCTGTTGCAAATAAATGGTCGTTACGCCTAATGACGTACCCAATTCCAAAATTGTTTTGGGTTGAAAGCGCTGGACTAAACGATATAACAGTCGCGCAACACGAGGTGATTTTAACGAACGTTTCGCAATCGTGCTGATGGCATTTGGTCCCGATTTGCCGGTGCCGAAATCGGTTTTATGAATGGTTTGTGAACTCTTAAGGCATTCTTCACGCCAACGCTCGGCTTTATTTTCGCCGGTAAAAGGTTGCTCAGGAAAAGTGGTCGTCATCAAATCGAAAACAAACGGAGAGTGCACTCCGTGCTTGTTCACCGATTGGAATTGATGACGAAGAAAAGCTTTAGTCTGAAACAGCAAACTCACTTACAATCCGATAATCTTGAATTCCGTTCGACGATTGATCTGTCTGTTTTCCGGAGTATCGTTCGGAACTACAGGTTGTGTGTCGCCATAACCTTTGTATGTTAAACGACTTGCATCGATACCATTTGCAACGAGGTAGTTGTATACCGACTTCGCACGATTCTCCGAAAGCGTCTGGTTCATCTTCTTGTCGCCTACATTGTCCGTATGACCACTGATTTCAATTTTGATGGTCGGATTGTTATTCATGAACGCAATCAATTTTCCTAACTCCGCTTTCGATTCCGGACGTAAGTCAAACTTGGCGGTTTCGAAGAATACATTTTTCAATACCACTTTTGCATTCAACTCCAGCGGAATTAAAGGCACATCCATTAAGAACGGCTTGCTAGGATCTGTTGCTTCTTTCATGAAAAATGTTTCAGAGAAGAAGCAATAGCCCGGACTGTTCACGTTCAACGCATAGTTTTTATTGATAGGAAGCACCAGCAAAAACTCTCCGGTAACAGGATCGGATTTAGAACTGATGAACGTTTTACCCGTTGATACATCAATAAGTTCAAACTCTGCACCTAAAGGCTTTTTCGTTTTACTGTTGTACACTTTTCCTTTCATGTACGAAACGCCTTGCGGTCGTATTGGTTTGGGCAATTCAAACATGTACATGTCATCACAACCTAATCCGCCTTCGCGTGTAGAAGAATAATACGCATACTGACCGCTTGCATTCACAATCAATCCACTTTCATTTCCTGAAGTATTAATCGGATATCCTAAATTTTGTGGTTCGCCCCAATTGCCTGCGCTGTCTCTTCGGCACACATATAAATCCAGTCCGCCTAATCCGATGTGTCCGTCGGAAGCGAAGTACAAGGTTTGATTGTCAGGATGTATAAATACAGCTTCTTCATTTCCCGGAGTATTAATTTTGGTACCCAGATTTACCGGTGTGCTCCATTGATTATTCGGACCTAATTCCGACATCCAAATATCTCCGTTACCGTAACCACCTTTTCGGTTGCTCACGTAGTATAATGTTTTTCCATCACTGGAGAAGGAAGGTTGTGTTTCCCAGCTTGGAGTATTCAAAGGAGCTCCAACGTTAACCGGTCGACTCCATTGTCCATCCACTTTTTTGGAAAAGAAAATATCGCAACTTCCAAAACCTTGTCGACCTGCGCCATAACCATCATAACCTTCGCACGCGGCAAAAAACAGAAAACGTCCGTCAGCAGATAGGGAAGGAGCGCCTTCGTTGGTTGGAGTATTAATTGGTGGTCCGAGCGGTTTCGCTAAAGACCAAGTTCCGTCCGATTGTTGATAGCTGATGTAAAAATCTTCCTGAGAGCGCTGTTTTGCACCTGTTTTAGGGTCAATAACAATTTCATTACGTGTAAACAGGAATGTGCTTTCATCGGCGGTGATGTTCGGGAAATACTCACACTCTTTGGAGTTAATCATATTGCCCATGTTAATCGGTTTAAATGGAACCGGATTCG
>Ga0068876_10003863_pt1 | contig 10631 bp, 8 predicted proteins | sample NOAtaG_6_FD_66442 | JGI IMG/M metagenome (GOLD analysis project Ga0068876, IMG submission 66442) | Freshwater lake microbial communities from Lake Erie, under a cyanobacterial bloom - NOAA_Erie_Diel5S_2200h metaG | ecosystem: Environmental > Aquatic > Freshwater > Lake | place: USA: Ohio, Lake... | reverse complement strand
ACATTTGGTTTAGCCCGCCCTACCGCAACTTCCGCATGCAGGTGCTCAACGGACGCGAACAAATAGACATTTGTAAAAACTGCTCCGAAGGTTCGCTGGTGTACGGAGAATAAGCAGTACCCGAACCTAAACGTTTGTAACCGCCTTAAAAGCCCGCTTTTCTTTTCTTTTGTGGCGTGGTGAAAACGCTGCTCACTCTGCTATTGTTTTTCGTGTTTACGCAAAGCGTGTATGCCGATTCGTTGGTGGATCCTTTGCAATCGCACGTGCTTTCTATACTGCATAAAGTAGAGCAGGAAGAGCGCTTTATGGGCACATGTCATCCGGATAGTATGGCAGCATCATCATTAAGAATTTATTAAGCGCATCAAATATCTATAATTCCCTGACAATATTGAGAAACGATTCTAAGTTGTATGCGTCTGCAACATTGCGATTTTCGTATACCATAAAATAACGATAATTATTTCCTGCCTTACTTGCCCATAGTCTACCAAGCCTTATCTTCTGTTCTGCGTCCAAGTGGTCGCCCTTGGTTTCCAATAAAATTGTCTTACCGCTTTTTGTCTGAATAATAAAGTCAGGATAATGATTTACAAAAGCGTTAATTCTGAAGCCCTTTCTTTCAATGTTCCTTGTCCAGAAAGCAATATTGGGCATGTTACCAATTTCGTTGATTACACGTTCTTCAAACCCGTTCATGCTTCCTTCCTTCTGGTAAAGGGATTTTGTAATGTCTTTAGCTGTTTCGCCTGGCGAAATACTATCTGGTAGCGTGAACGATGGTTTTATAAATACTTTGTCGGTGTCCAAAAAGTCTTTAAACTTCTTTTCTGCAAACTGTTCCGAAAGAGCAATAATCTTGAGCTTGATTTTGTCTTTGTAAGTGTATTCGTTGGCTGCTAAGTCGCTGAATTGTTCGTCTTTGAAATCTTCCAAAATTCGGTTAATATATTTTTCAATTTCTTTGTCAGGAATTGGAAACATATTCCCGATTAAATTCAGCAGACGTTTTGTGAAATTCTTTACTCGGCCCTCTTTGCGTGAGGGGTCAAGAATGTAATCCATTACACTCGATTTCACTTCTCCGTCAAGTCTTACAAATGTTGGTGTATGTTCTTTTTTGGTTTCATCTAAGTCAACTTTGTAGAGTTCAGAAGTAATGTTGTCAAATGCAATGTTTGTGTCGGCTTTGCTCAAAGCAAAACCTTCTAAAAGATTTTCTTTTTCTAAAAGTACTTCTTCTTCTTTCTTGCCAAACAAATCATTGGCAGGAACTTTTAAATAAAACTGCGGCAAATTGATTTGTAATGCCAGTTCCCTAAAGATGTCTTTAATATCATATGTTTTCACAAGGTGTTGTATTTCGTTTGGCAATGCCGTTGTATGGTTGGCTTCCATTTCGTTAACCGTTTTTTCAAAGGCTTCATTTTGTTCAATAGCAGTTCTTTCTATTTCTGAAACGGTTGTATTAGCTAACTCTTTTTCTGATGGTACAGAAATTCGGGTTGTGTCAATGTCTGAAGTAATATCTTCTATTGGTGTTTCTGTGGTTGGGAATACAGTAAGTTGTTGTAAAGGGTCTTGTTTTTTAGCTTCTTCCAACATTGCAGGGTCAGCCAATTTATAATCCTTATCACTGAAACCTGCTTTATTCAAGCCTTTCACAATGTTGTCCAATGTGTCAAGGAATTTTGATGAAGCCGTTAATACATAACTTAAATTGAGCAATGCGAAATTATGTTTCACCACATAGGGCTGGCGTAAAACCCTGCCCAAAATTTGTTCAACATCAACTGCTGAACTCTTATCTGCCAATGATGCTAAGATGTATGCAAACGGACAGTCCCAACCTTCTTTTAATGCATTTATGGTAATGATGTATCGGACTGCACATTCTTTGCTCATTAGGTCAATGTCTTTTATTTCATTGATGTTTGCCGTTTTGATTTTGATTTGTTCGGCAGGGATTTTTAATTCAATGAGCTTTTCTTTCAGTTTCTGAACGTTTGATTTTTCTTCTTCTTCGTTCAAAAAGTCTTTTCCGTTTTTGGACTGTGCCTGAAACAACACAATAGGACGAATGTATTTGCCGCCTTTCTTTTCTTCTTCAATGGCTTGCAGTTCCAAACGTTTTTGAAGTTGTAAAGCTGAATTGATTACTTCTGTTTTGTCCTGATGATTGTATACAATAACAGGCAGTTTCACCATGTTTTCCTTTTTCAACTCCAAAGCATCAATAAAGCTGATGATGTTGCTGTTTTTGCGTGGTGTTGCGGTAAGGTCAAGAATGAAACAAGGATTGAACTCCTTGAGCATATCTACACTTAAATCCGTTTCAGCGTTGTGGCTTTCGTCCACCACTAGCATCGGGTTTAAGTATTGCATCACTTTCATCAACGATATTTCTTCGTCTTTGCCAAGCAGTGATTCAAATGATTGTAACGAGCCGTTTTGCTCAAATACTTTTCTACCTTCTTTGTTTGCGGTGCGTATGCTGTCAAAACTCAACACAAAAATGTTCAGTTGCTCTTTTACCGAAGTGGCGTTAAATCCGCTACCCTGCAAGAGTTCTGCTTTGTCAAATACTTCAACCTTGTTGCCGAAATGAGAATTAATTTTTTGTCTGTATGGGTGATTGGTGTCTTTTAGGTTTTTAATCGTTTGGTCTAAAATGGTAATGGACGGGACCAACCAAACAACTGCTTTGGGTTTATCGTAAGCAAAGGCATCAAAAATGGTTTTAATGGCATTGCAGGCAATGAAAGTTTTTCCGCCTGCAGTTGGTACTTTTACGCAAATGTGCGGAACACGGGGAACATTGTTTTTGTAAGGTTCAATGGCTGTGCCTGAATAGGGGAAAAGCGGCGTTCTTGGGTGCTTTGCCCAAAAATTATAAAATGCGTCTTTCACGTCTTTGGTTTCCTGTATGTTTTCCAAAAACAATGCAAGGTCGTTGATTACTTGTTGTTGATATGGTTTTAATTCCATTGCTTAAAATCTTGTTATATCTCTTGGTATTTTCTTGAAAATGATATTATGCTTTGTCATAAAATCCTTTGTGAGCAAACAGTTGTCTGCATAGATTACATATTGCTCGGCTTTGGTTTTCATGGTGGCTAAAAAAGCATGGTCTAAGGTCGTTACTTCGTCTTGCTCGTAGTGGAAGTAATACGCTGTATCATTATGCTTGCCCAAGAAGTGTTTATTGTCTTTGTTTTTAGTTGTGGTTATTGGTTTTATAGTTTCAGTGTAGTAAACGTATTGGCGAATTTTCTCAACTCCAACTAATTCATTCAAGTTACCATCTTCCAAAAATATAGGTTGCCCCAATTCATAGCAATCAAAACTTCCGCCTGTTCCTTCAATTGTTCCATATCCCTTGATTACGTGCATAACTCGCTCCGCTGTAATGCTTTCAACGTAATCCATCATTTCAATTATTATAAATTTTCTATTACGACCATCTAATTGATTGAGATTTAAGACAGCATGAGCAGTTGTTCCTGAACCGGCAAATGAGTCTAACACAATGAAATTTTCACCATTGATAATGCTTATTAAATACTGTATTAAGGCTAATGATTTTGGATAATCGAAATCAACTCCCATTTTTTTTAACTCTGCACTCATGTTTTGTGTGCTACCCATATTGTATAGCGAACTCACCACATGGCTTGCTTCAGCCCTTGATTTTATATTTTCAATAGCACCTGACTTAGATATTACAAATGTTGTGTCTTGGCCCTTGCTGTCTTTTACAGGTTTGAAGCCCGACTTTATAAATTCTTCAAGGATACCTTTAGAACTCCAGCCACTTTCTACAATTACTTCATTGGTTAATTTGAAGTTCTTAATTGTTGCTTCATTTTTATAGTGAGGCCAAGCATTTGTTCTTTTTTGAATGTCTCCATTTTCAATATCTGATGGGAATCCAATTGGTAATAATATTTCACTTATAGGGTTCTTTGGGCCGTTCTTTACAACAGTATTCCTTATTTCAGTTTTAAACAATTTACTCCCTTCTGGAATGTTAGGGTCAACGACTTTTGGATGTTCAAATAAACTACTATCTTTTGCGTAGCATAATATATACTCATGGTTTATTTTTATTTTTGCTTGGTTATCAAAATTTCCATCAGTTCTCCATGTGAAATTCGTTATGAAGTTCTGTCTTCCAAATATTTCATCACAGATGTATTTTAAATTTTGATATTCATTATCATCAATTGAGATAAATATTACTCCTTCTTTTGAAAGTAATTTGTAGAGAAGTTTTAATCTTGGGTACATCATGCAAAGCCACTTATCATGCCTTGTCAAGTCGTCTCCTTCTTTACCAACAATCTCACCTAGCCACTTCTTTATTTTAGGGTCATTGACGCTATCATTATACTTCCAACCTTCGTTACCTGTATTGTAAGGCGGGTCTATATAAATACATTTAATTTTCCCTTCGAATTCAGGCAAAAGGGCTTTCAGCGCTTCAAGGTTGTCGCCATGTATTATTTTGTTACCGCTGTTGGTTTCTCGGTCTGTCTGTGTACCATTATCAAAGCCGTATGAGTGTTCCAATACCTTAAATGGAACATCCATGTGATGATTGATAACTTTATCTTTTCCTATCCAGTGTAATGTTGGCATATCTTAATTCAATCGTTTCTTAATTTCTTCAAACCAGTTATTTACTTCATCAAAAGCATTTCTTTGCTGTAAAACAGCTATTGTCATGTTTCCTGCCGTTTGGGTGTTCAAATGCTTTTTAACGAAGCCCATGCACTTTTCTTTGTAACGTGATGGTTGAGATGCCCAAGCATTAGCAGGATGCCTTTGATTGTGCCTTGCTGCGGCAATTAATTCTGGTATGTCAGAATTGTCATCTATTGTAATTGCTATTGTAAAACCATCATGCGTATTAAAACTTGGAATTACAATGCTTTCGTGAAAGTAGTTTTCTATTTCACGCTTTTGTGTAAGTGTCGCAAAATGGTTTAAGCCCCTGTCATTTACTTCGTCAATAAAAGGCTGATATTTTCCATCTACGTCACGGTCGTAAATGTGAACTTCTTGTTTGTTCAATTTCTTTAAATAATTATTTGTTACCCATTGACCCAGTGTTCCGCCGCCTAAACTTACCGCAACAATACGGTTATCATTTATCAAATCAATTCCAAAAAGAGGCGATACTTTATTGAAAAACTCAATATCTGTCGGACCTTCTAAACACAGAAACACTTTTACTTCTTCTGGTTCTTTCTGTAAAGATGGTAGAACACCCAAAGTATTGGCAATTGTTTCAAGGTTGTCATTGTGACCGTTTTCGATTTTGTTAACTCCAGCTTCTCTATAAATGAAGCGGATATTTTCTACTTCAACCAAGCTTGCCAATGATGGGCTGTGTGTAGTTGTAATAATTTGAGCAATTCCATTTTCAGCAAGCTCTTTCAAAGCATCTATTAATTTCTTTTGCCAGTCAGGATGCTGTGAAGTTTCAGGCTCTTCAATTGCGTAAATTACGTTAGGAATGTCTTTCTCAAGTCTTCTTCTTTCGGCTTCTGCTCTGAAAAAATTTATTAATAAAAGTCTTCTTACACCACTACCACGTTTGTTCATTGGAACATCATCACTCGTAAGTGTCGGTTTGAATAAGTCAGCCCATTTTAACTCTGGGGCGAAATGAAGTTTAAGTTGCTGTGCAACATCTTCATTCATTTCCTGGAGTTTACCAATTGTCAAGTTGGCAACTTCAGTAACATCCTTCTCAACTCTATCTTTTATGGCATTAAGTATCTTTTCATACTTTTTCAGTGCGACCTCAGCAGCAAATTTCAAGGGATCTTGTATTTCCTTATCCTTTTCATCATTCTTTCTGTCCGCTTGAAATAGAGCAAATAATGGAAGTAAAGGATTTAATTTATCCCAAATATCTTTAACCCCGTCTTGGCTAATTTCTATTCTGGAATTAGCCAACACTAGTTTGTCACCAAAAGATTGCCAAATGGCTTTTCGAAGTTCATTTTTTACATTTGCTTTGAAGTCCCCTTCGATATTAAGATCATTTACACGGTCTTGCAGTTGCTTTATCTTTAATTCTAGCAGGTCATTTGCACTTTCATTTGAAGGGTGATTGCAAATAATAAAAGTCTTGGGTTTTGTAAGATTTACATACTCTTTATGTATCTCTAAATATCCATCTGCATTTAATAGGTATTCCTCATCTAAATTTGTCTTTGCACCCGCATCTAAATCTATATGATCTGGCAAATTAGAAAACACAACTGTGAGTTTAGCTGTTTCTCCGTTTGCCTTTGCTTCAATATTTATATCTCCAGTATCAATTTTCCGGTTATCAAAAAAAATGTCTAGTGCCTCCAAAACGGAGGATTTACCGATATCATTTTTGCCAATTAGTACTGTCAGGTCATTAAAAGTTATTGTCACCGGTGCTCTGTAACTTCTAAAGTTTTCTAGTGTTAAGCTAACTATCTTCATAAATTATATTAATTATTACCACAATATATACAAGTTATTGAAGAGCATCTTTGTTTGCAGATTTCATTCAAAATCGACTAGTTTATAAACAGATATTAGTAGAGCTTATTACAATGCTTATTAAATACAATTATCCAGTATTCTTGTCCTTCAATACTTCTTTCCCAGTCGAATGCATGCAATAGTGCGTCTTCTAATGAAAAAACTACTAAATCGTCTTCGCACGTTAAGCATCTACTCTGCGCAATTACGTTCAGTAAAGCCCTATCGTAAATTTCGGGAGGCAACTTCGCTAACCAATGTTTAATTAACATAACTATACCATTGCATCTAATTTACAGCTTTATAGTAAATTCTCCACGGCACAATTCTTGCCCTTCTTTTTACGTTTTTTATGGAAACTTTGTGGGCTGCGCATCGTAAAGGAAACTGCATTGCATGAAACGTTTAACAGTACTTGCCGTATTACTTTCCGCATACTTATCGGGGCAAAACCTGGTGGTAAATCCGTCGTTCGAGTCGGATCCGGAGCCGCCTATACGTTTTTGGCCTACCGCTAACGTGCCGGGATCGCCCGTGGTACAAGGCTGGGTGAATCCTACACGCGGCACCGCCGATTACTTCAACTCCAAATATTCATTTATAGATAATGCGCCTATTCTCCTCGCTCGCTCCGGCGAAGGTCGCGCAGCCGTTATTTGCGGCTTGGGAAAACAATTGCCCGACTCCCGCAACTACAAAGAATATGTGCAAGGGGTGTTCAACGAAAAAATGGAAGCGGGCAAAACGTATAAGGTGTCGTTTTGGTGCGCCCTCGATCGTACTTCTTCCTTCACCGCTCCGGAAATCGGCGCTTACATCAGCTCCGAGCCGGTGCGCGAAAATACCAAAGATCGTTTGCGGGTAAAACCACAAATTCGTGTGAAGAAACCTATTGTAGCAGAAAACGGCTGGGTAAAAGTGGAAGGCACGTACACCGCAACAGGCGGAGAAGAATGGATTACTATCGGCAGCTTTTCGGATACCGCCGTAATTGCCTTAAAACCTTTTAATCCTTACGAATATACGTTTGGCGTATCGGAACATGTGCGCCGCAATGCGTACGTGTATATAGATGATGTATGTGTAGCGCCGTATGAAAAAGGGAAACCGTGCGATTGTGATGAACTGCAGATAGGATCCGGCAAACAGCATTATTTGTTTTTGGTGGATCGCAGCGAGTCGATGGGCGAAGATGGAAAACTGAGCACGTTAAAAAATGAAATTGCAGCCTTCGCCGATAAGTTTAACGCGCACGACAGGGTGAGTTTAATTACGTTTTCCAACGGGCCGGAATTGCGTTTGCCTTTTTCCCGGTATCACGGTAAAAAAGATGTACAACACAGCATGAAACGTATGCGTCCGAAAGGCGGTACGAACGGTGATGCGGCGATACAGTTTGCCGTACATTATCTGGATACGATCATTACGCGCGAAGGTATTGGCAATTATCACCTGATTATTGCAACCGACGGCATGTTTGTATTATCGAAAAAAACGCGGGAAGAAGCGCAGCGGGTGTTGAGCGAAAAAGGTTGTTCTGTAGATGTATTGCATTACGGCAGTTCCGAAAATAAATCGCTGATGGAATTAAGCACGGTTTATGCCAACAGCTCGTATCAAATGGCGAAGCCGGAAATGACTGCGACCTTCTTCAATTCGGAAGTTATTCAAACGGAAACCGAGAGTCAGAAAAAAGTGTTGCAATACACCAATATGAAAGAGGCTTACAAGTATGAATACAAGCCTCGTCAGGACTAAGGAATTAATCCGCGTAGTTGCAATTGATACGTTGATCCGTTCTCTTCATATTCCACCCACAACTGCAAATTAGCCAAACGAAGAATCTTGTATTCGTAATCACCGCGCGTGTTGCCGAAATACAATTTGGTTTTTGCATCGGCGAATTTCCATGTGCCGGCTTCATCGTACAAAATGGCCACGTTGGTTGTCCACGACTTCGTGTAAGTTTTGGTGTCGAAAATATTCAACTGAAAATTGCGGTAATACGAAGTAAAATCGGTGGTGATATCGTTACCGTCTTTGAATACTTTGTCAATTACCCAAACGTTACAAGCGCGTTGAAATTTGGAGCGCATGCTGAAGTTTGGTCCTTCTTCATAACGACTGCACGACACACCCGACACGAGCAGCACTGCCAGTACACATAACGCTCCTATTCTGATCATGGGATAAAGTTACGAAGAAATTATACGGGCATAATCAATAAGAACGAGCGCGCTAGTCGCAAATTTTTCCGTTGAAAATCAATCACTTAGAATCTTATGCATAATTTTCTTAGGTATTTTGCAACCTTACATCAGATTCTTAGGTATAATTGCACATGTATTCAAACGATCTTATACGGGGAACCTTGCGTACCATCATTCTAAAACTGTTGTCGGAGCAGGACAGCATGTACGGATACGAGATGACGCAATTGGTTCGTGAACGAACGAAAGACAAAATTGTAATCACGGAAGGAGCGCTATACCCTTTGCTTCATCAGCTGGAAGCGGAAGGTGTGGTTACAACAGAATCGGTGAGTATAGGCAAACGTGTTCGGAAATACTACAAACTCACCAAGCCCGGAAAAAAAGTGGCGCGGGAAAAAGTAAATGAGTTTGATGAATTCCTGCATACGATGCAAATACTACTCGATTTAAAACCTATCTGATTCTGAACATGGAGCTCAGCGAAGAGCAGATAGCATTTATCCGCAGCGACCTGCAACAACGAGGGATTGTCGATTTCAATTTAGAAACCGACCTGCTCGATCACTTGTGTTGCATGGTCGAAGCGCGACCCGAAGAATCGTTTGATAACGCCTACCGTGAGGTATTGAAAACATTTGGCGAGCACGAATTTGTTTCCATACAACGGGAAACCGAACAATTAATCGTACTTACAAAAAACAAAACTATGACAACGACACTTCGCATATCAGGCATTGGAGCTGCATTCTTTTTACTAGTCGGCTCTTTATTTAAAGTCTTGCATTGGCCCGGTGCGGGCGCATCATTTATACTCGGTGCATTTTTACTCGTGGTGCTCTTCTTACCCATCACATTCATCATGCGCTACAAAACAGCAGATACGGGTAACAGAAGTATGTTGCTGAATATCATCGGCGCAGCGTGCGGCATTTTTCTCGCAGGTGGCATCACGTTTAAAATGTTTCACTGGCCGATGGCTAGCATTATGTACTACACAGGTATTGCCTTGTTGCTATTTGGCTATGTTCCGGTATATGTAATCAGCGTGTACAAAAATTCGCTCAACAAAGTGAATGCATTTTCAACTGTAATTTTAATTATCGCAGTTAGCGGAATTCTATTCTTAGCAAACGACCGCAACAGTGAACGTGTATCGCAAGAATATCGCAACTCGTTGATGGCCGAACAACAACAAGCGCAAACACTTCAACTACGCGTTCAACAACTGGCACAACAAGACAGTGCGCGCAAAACACAACTGGAACAAGTGCTGCAAAATTGTGCACTGATTCGTGCTGCTGAAGAAAAAATTGTGCTGGCGTTAGAAGGCACTGCGGCAGGTCAACCCTCTATAGGCAACATGGGCAACAGATCTGTGGCAATGGAAATATTGAACGGTAACGGACCAACATCCTTCACCGCAGTGTCACAAGCGGCAGCAGCAGCAGGCATTACGCTAAAGCAAGAAGATTGGATCGGGCTTCCATCCGGAATTTTATTGCAAAAAATGGCGCAGTTAAGAACGGAAATGTTGATTAAGAGTATTTAAAATATGGGGGCGATTTCGTTGAAATCGCCCCTTTCTGAACCCGTAAGAACTTTCTCAATTACCACTTGACTCGTATCTCCTTGCGTTGTAATTTAGGAGTTATGATTACTACACGTACCACGTACCACGTACCACGTACCACGTACCACGTACCACGTACCACCATCACCTAAGCCTTGTTGCAAGGAGGAAGGAGGTGTGTCGTAATTAAACATCTTTCTTTTCTTCAAGCGTAAGGATCACCGCTGCGAATTGTGATCTTCACATTTAATTTATCATCAATTGAACAACCCATTCTTTGTTATGGTGCTTTGGTGTGCATTTGCAGTTTCCTT
>Ga0068876_10003857_pt1 | contig 10643 bp, 17 predicted proteins | sample NOAtaG_6_FD_66442 | JGI IMG/M metagenome (GOLD analysis project Ga0068876, IMG submission 66442) | Freshwater lake microbial communities from Lake Erie, under a cyanobacterial bloom - NOAA_Erie_Diel5S_2200h metaG | ecosystem: Environmental > Aquatic > Freshwater > Lake | place: USA: Ohio, Lake... | reverse complement strand
ACATATAATTTAAAAAAAGTTTGTTCTTCTTGCAACATTAAAGAACTTGAAAACTATTCTTTAAATATCGAAGATAATATTGACGATTGTTCTATATGTTATGAAAGTCTCGATAAATATGCATGTAAAATTAATTGCAATCATATATTTCATAAACATTGTTTAAAAGAATGGCTTAAAAATTCTAAAACTTGCCCCATATGTAGAACTAATATATTCTTATGTCATAAATGTGATGGTGGTATAATATATTATCAATTCAACGGTGTTGTTATACCTTTGGAATATAGAAGTGGTGATAGAAATAATACAAACGGGATTTTCGGCATTTACGGGTACTATATGGAAGATTTGTTATTAAATTTCATGTTTTACGATAATGTGGATAAAAAATTATTCTTAAAAATTAGTTGACCACACAACAACACTTATCAACTGACTCTTTTTCAGAAAATATCATATATTTATCATCATGCAAAGACTTACAACTACTGTTGCTGTCCATTGTTAAAATTATTTTGTTATTCCTTTCCTCGTATAGTATTTTATATTTTTCTAATTCATTCTCAAGTAAACTAATGTCATTGTAAAATTTATTTATATCAATTTTCTTATTAAGTAATTCAGTATCTAGTAGTTTATTTTCTTCTTTCAACTTGTTGCTTAAGTCTAAATACTTTTTACTTGTTTTATCTAAAATCACATTCTCTTTTTCAAGTTTAGTTATATTAGTATTTTTATAATTAAGTTCATTTTCAAGTTCTTTTATACAATTCTGATAATGCGTTAATTCTATCTTGTGTTTAGTTATTTGTTCATTTATATGTGTAATATTTCTTTCGTACTCATTCGTTAGATTGAAAATTTTTTCTTCATATTCATTTACGTATTTCTTAATTGATGCATTTTCAACAATGATTTTGTTATTTTGATCTAATAACATCCTGTTCTTTTCTTTCTCGTTTTTTAGTTTAACATCCAATTCTGATATAGTATCGTCCGCCTCTCTTAAATTATTTAACAATTTTTGTTTATTGTTCATTTATTAAATTATTTAATTTTTTTTTTATATTATTAATTATTAAAATAAATGAACCCAGCAGAAGATGTACCATTATATGAATATCGTGATTTACCAGAATTAGGTAATACTACAAATCCTTATAGTTCACAAGCTGAACAATTGTTTCTAAATTTTGAAGAAGAAAATCCATATGTACATACTTTTAACGATCAAGAACAAATTCGTCCAGTTCCTGATGAAATTCGTCCATATTATGAAGAATATATACAATCACGACGTCGTCGTAATACTTCAAGATCTCGTTCTCCAAGACAAAATCCTCGTTCTCCAAGACAACGTATTCGTTCTCCAAGACAAAATCCTCGTTCTCCAAGACAACGTATTCGTTCTCCAAGACAACGTATTCGTTCTCAATCTCCCGTTAATCGTATTAATGAAGATGGAAAGAAAAGAAGTTCGAAAAAGAAAAGAAGTTTGAAAAAGAAAAGAAGTTTGAAAAAGAAAAATTAATATTATTTTTTATAAATTTTTATATATTCATTTAATTTTCTTAATATATTAGACTTATCATTATCATAGTCAATCAATTGATTCTTATTTTGTTGATATGGAACATAATTTAAAAACCATTTCTCGTAGTCCTTTGTTTTATTTTTTGATTTCAGTTCATAATATTTGATGGTTTTAATTGTCTTTAAATCCCTTAATGTAATTTGATGTCCTATACAAGGTAAATTAAACCTACGCAATATTTTGATATTTTTCAACTTATTTTTATGTTGAATTTTAAATAATGACTTGCATGCACATAGTAATTTATGTTTATCATATATAGGTTTATTGATATACGCGAAAGATATATATATAGTTAATATCGTATCAATCGTAGCAATATTAACATTACCTTCTACTGTATTATAATTATAACATGAACCTGGAAACACATCATATACAAATGCAACGGTTTTGTCATTTACAATAATTTCGTAATTTTCTGGTATATGTTCTCCTATATTTTCATGTTCTACGATCTTAATATTTTCATAATATTTACGTAATTGTTTGTAAATGTTAAATGTTGTATCTTTATAATTATCTGATATTATATGAAAATCAGGGATTTTTGAGTACATACTTTTATCATGTTTAGAATATAATTGTCTAGCATATCCACCAAAAAATACAACTTTATCTGATATTCCAACATCTTTTATTATTTTGAATATTTTTAAATCATCCTTATTTGGTTCTGTGTTTTTATTTGTACATCTTTTAGAAACTTTGATAGGATAATGTTTTATAAATAACGAGAATCTATTAAATACTTTTTCCCACCTACTTATATTTCCTTCTGGACTTGATAATTCTTTATACATCATCATTAATAAATAATTAGATGGTACATACAATATATTTTGTTTTTCTATTGACTCTGATTTTAAATTCTTAAATATTTCTGGTTCAATATAAGTTATATCTGCTATGCCTATAAAGTTTACAAAAACTTTATAAGTCCCATTATGAACACCTACCTTTGCCTCAATATCCGAAAACCCATTCTCATAAAACTCATCTGCTAGTTTTTTTGCATGTTCTATAGGTGTTGTTGAGAAAAAATCATAATCTGGTATATCTTTGTCATCGCTGTAAAATCTATATTTCTTTGGAAGAAGATTATTAATCGCTGTTCCACCATAACATAATAATTGATTCTTTATTAAAAATTTTTCAACTATACTTACAATATCTTTAATTTTTTCGTTTTTTTTCAATTGCGAAATCAATATTCTTTCTTGTGCTTTCTTTAATTTATTAATTTCTGCAGATTTCATATATTTATTTAATAAAAAATAATATTTTATTTTTTATTATAAATGGAAAATAGAAATACAATTATATTAGCTTCTCTAATTTTTTACATAATGTTCATATATTCAGGTTATGATAAAATTATTCATTTTAGTAATAAAATAAAAGGACTCGATAATAAACTATCACAATACATTAAATTAGATGAATTTATATTAGATTTTGGAATGACATTAGTTATTCTTCTAGAAATATTTGGACCAATTATAATTTTGGCTAGAATGATATTAGGTAAAGATGCTCCTAATATACTAAAAATACTTTCTATTTTTACTTTCATATGTTTTATATTATTCTTAATTGTTGTTACATTGATTTATCATCCACCCAATGATAAAATTATACCATTTTTAAGCAATTGTACAACATTAAGTGGCATTATAATCATGTTTGTTGTATCCGAATCATCTTTGATAAATAATTAATATTGAAATCTTTTATGACTTTGTATATAAGTACATTTCGTTTCTGGGAATTTTTTTAACAACTCTTCCTTAATAAATTCCATCACATCCATCGTATTTGTTTGTCCACAAGTAAAACAGTCGAATGCAACTAATCCAACATCTGTATATCCATGAGATGAAATATGACTAGAATCTAATAAGAGAACTGATGTAAATCCTGGTGGTGTATCTATATTCAGTATTTCTAAATGTTTATGCATAATTTTCATAGATGTTCTTTCAATTGATTTTACCATTAAATCAAAAATATATTTACCTATTTTATATTCATCTCCATAAATACCTGTAAAATCTGCTAACACATGTGTTCCTTTGTAATTAAAATTATTAGATTCCATATTATTTTTATTATTTATATATTAATTTTAAATTCTTTTTTTATAAATTTCTTATCCATATGGGACAATAATTAATTTCCTTGACATTTTTGGGAACTTCCTTAACACTCTTAGGAACTTCCTTAACACTCTTGGGAACTTCCTTGACATTTTTGGGAACCTCCTTTAAAACTTCCTTAACATTCTTGGGAATTATATTTGATGATAATTTTCGATACATTTATATAATATATTACTAAACTTTAATTTAAAATTTGAAAAAATTTAATATAATAAATGGAAACTATATTAAATTTTATAAATTATGTATACGATTATTTTTTTAAAGAAGAAGAAATTCCTTTTAATTATGGATATATTAAATACATTGAACCTCTTGATGAAGAAGTCGATAATTTAATAGATGAAACAATAAAAGAAATAAAATTAGATAAAGAAATAAATGATCTTAATATTAGATTTATTAATTTAATCAAAGACGACGTCAAAATTGTGGACAACGGTGATGGTGACAGTGACGACGAAGTAGACAATGATCATAATGATAATGAAGGTGCTGTTAAATGTGCAATCCTTACTTAAATTGCATTGGTGAAAAGTTTTTGAATTTACTAATATTGGTCAATGACTAAAGAAATATAAAAAAAACTTTTTTTAACTTTGTTATAATATAAAATGAAAAAATCAATACGCAAGCTTGTATATTCACATGAAGAATACAATAGTGGTGATGGTATGCTTACATCAATTTGGGGACCTGGTATGTGGCATTTTTTACACACAATGAGTTTTAATTATCCTGTTCATCCAACAGCTGAAAATAAGAAACATTATCGTGATTTCATTTTAAGTATGCAAAATATATTACCTTGTAAATATTGCAGAATAAATTTAGAGAAGAATTTTAAAGTTCTACCGTTGAAAATGGAACATATGAAGAATAGAGACAGTTTTTCGAGATATGTTTATAATCTACATGAAACCGTTAATCAAATGTTGAATAAAAAGTCAGGTCTTTCTTACGAAGATGTTAGAGATAGATATGAAGGTTTTAGAGCTAGATGTATTCTTGAGAAGGAAAAGAAATGTTCACGAAGTCCGTTGAAAAAAGGAAGTCCTAAACATAAAGGATGTACGAAGCCATTTTATGGGAAGAAATCAAAATGTATTATGAAAATAGTTCCTCATGATACTAAATGTGAAACTTTTCAAATTAGCAAGAAATGTGTTTTGAAGAAATGATCACTCTGGTACAGAAAGGCTTCTTAACGAAAATGTTTTGATGTGGTTGAAGAATCGATTAAAATAATAAAAAATTTTTAATCTTTTATATATAATAAATAAAATGGATATAAATACAATATTAAATAATCCGACAAATATAGTTTTAGCTGTAATTTTAGTCGATATAATTGCTTTAGTTTTAGCAAAAACTAACCTTGTAGGTAAGGTTTTACAAGATTGGTATCAAAAATTTACTATTGGGGCTTTTGTAGCAGATGTAAGTTCAATATCTTTTGGTATTTTTCTTTCTTTATTAATTTTTAAATATGCTTTACCAAAATCTTTTAACTTAGGAACGTTTATATTATCAGTTATTATAATTCAGTTAATACATGATTCACTTTTCGCCTTTCTTATTATAAACTACCCAAAAAATAATAATAATATGATTGATTTGTTTAAAAGTTATATAAATGAAAATGACTGGAAAATACTTTTGGTTGATGCAAGTATGATGACACTTTCTGTACTACTTATTTATTTATTCTATCAAGTAGATAATGTTATAATATATACATTGCTTGCATTTTCTTTATACTTTGCGATGTTTTTTATTTACTAAAAAATATTATATTTATGTGAAATAAAAATGAACATATTTGGTAAACCATTAAAACTATGCGGTCAAAATCCACTAACTGGATATAATAGAACTGGATTTTGTACATTATCAGACTTAGACACAGGAACTCACATAGTATGTGCGATTGTTGATGATAAATTTTTAAATTTTACTTTGTCTAAAGGCAATGATTTAATTACACCTTTTTACAGATTTCCTGGTTTAAAATCAGGTGATCGATGGTGTTTATGTGTTTTAAGATGGTTGGAAGCTTATAAAAATGGAACAGCGCCTTTACTAGATTTAGAAGCAACTTCACAACATGCTTTAAAATATGCAGATATAAGTTTGTTTAAACAATACGATTATAAAAAAAGAATAGGAGTGTAAACATTAAGATTTTAAAACTAGAATTATAAAAAATGTAGATTTACAAAAAATGAGAATTCTTAAAGATCGTGATATAACTTTTATAAAAATAATTTTTATAAAAAATATAATCGTCTACACACACACACATTTTTTACACTTTTATAAAGAAACCTTATTCTGACAGTGAAATTAAAATATATGTTTTAAGTTGTTTTTCAGTTTTAATATTTGTTAATAATTATCTTTAAAGATAAATATTCATCTTTAAAGATAAATATTTATCTTTAAAGATAAATGTGTTTTGTTAAAGTAGTATTTCAGGTTATTTTTTTTATTATTTATTTTTCGTGAGAAAAAATAATTATCTTAATTATTATTTTAAAAGATCGAGAATTACAAAAGATTGAGATTTTTAAAAGATCGAGAAATTTAAGAGATCGAGATTTTTAAGAGATCGAGAAATATAAGAGATCGAGATTTTTAAGAGATCGAGAAATTTAAGAGATCGAGAAATATAAGAGATCGAGAAAGAGATCGAGATTAAGTTTTAGATTTTAAAACTTTTATAAAAATAATTTTAAAACTTTTATAAAAATAATTTTAAAACTTTTATAAAAATAATTTTTAAAACTTTTATAAAAATAATTTTAAAACTTTTTTATAAAAATATAATCGTCTACACACACACACATTTTTTAGACATTAAAAAGTTAAAGTATTTTTGACCTTAAAGTTTTTTTTATGCTTTGAATTGATTTTCAGGTTGTATTTCTTTAAAAATTGTTAATTTTTTAACAAATTTGTTAAAAAATTAACAATTTTTAACAATTATTTTTTATTAACCACAAAAACAGGATGTAAAAAAAATAGTTAATTTTCAAAATTAATAATAATTGTTTTTTTTTTAACAATTATTTAAAAATATATTTTATTATATAAAATGGAATGCTTTTATTGTAAAAAAACTCTAAGTTCAAAAAGTAATTTGAATTATCATCAAAAAAATAATAAAGGATGTTTGGTTATTCAAAACGAAATCAAAAACAAAAATGAAATTATGATTAAATTAGTTATTTGTGAATTTTGTAATAAATCTTTTTCTGAATCAAATCTTATAAAACATTTAAATAAATGTAAAATAAAAAAAAATATTGAAACTGAAAATTTTAACAAAGAAAAAGATATTGAAATAAAAAAATTAATAAAAGAAAGAAAAGAAAAAGATGTTGAAATTGAAAAATTAAAAAAAGAAAATATTGAACTAAGATTCGAAATAGTTTCTCTGAAAGCAGAAAATAATATATTTAGTAAAGGACATCAAGAAATTATGAAACTCGCGAAACAACCTAAAACAACCAAAAATAATAACATTATAATCGGGAATAATTTCTTTAATGATACTGAAAAAGTAAAGGATATTATAAATACAAAATTAGACAGGTTTGATATTGCAGCTGGACAAAAAGGTATAGCGCAATTTGCAGTAAAAAATATCCTTAAAAATGAAGAGGGTTTATTAAATTATGTCTGTACAGATTCAAGTAGGGGTGTTTTTAATTTACTTCATGATAATGGTGATCTTGAAAAAGATATTAAAGCTACAAAACTTACAAATTTGTTATTTGAAAGCGGATTGAAAACGAAAACCCATGACATAGGAAAAACTTTATGGACGAAAGAAGATGGTAGTTATGATGGAGAAAAATTTAAAATATACCAAGATCCAATTTGTGAGATAAATACTATGAATAGCGATAATTCAACATTTAGGAACGAACTTGCATGTCTGACAATAAGTTAATTTTTTATACAAACTTGTAGTATAAAAAATTTATATTCTCCATAGTAAAAATCTTGTTTAAAAATATATGAAAATAATAAAAGAATGAACTCTATTATAGTAAAATCACGTGAAGAACTTATAAAATTTATAAATAAAAATGATCTTGTAGATTTGAAAAATATTGAAAATGATCAAATTATTTTGTCAGGTAATCCTATAGGTCTTGAAATTCCATCTTATATTATTGGAAATCAAGGTATTTGTAAACATTGTAATAAAAATATAACACAATTTTTTTTCAGACATCAAGTGTGTTGTGAAGAAAATCCAGACAGAGATCCAGAGATTGTAGAACAATTTAAAAAAGCGGATAAAATACGATTGTCAAGATATGTAATATGTTCTTGTGGTCAGCGAATGCGTTATTATAGTATGTCAAAACATTTTAAAACACAAAAACATATCAAGAAAACTAATGTAAATGAATATCGTGAACTTAATTAAATTTTTATACTACGAAGATACTTTATCGAAATCATTAATAATCTTTTCACAATACATTTTCTCAATACCACTTAACTTATTTATTTTGCCTCTAATAATATCAATATCTTCTTTTGCTACATCATATTTATCTACATGCATATAAAACTTTGCACGTGTTGCATAGTATTTTAAATCATACGGACTCAATCTAATCGATATGTTTATGTTATCAATCGAAGAATTAAATGTATTAATATCTTTGTTCAACAGAAATAATTTATTATAATCATTAGCAAGAACAGAGTATTTAGAATCAGATACTTCTACGCCTCTTTTTATACGATCTGTAATATCGTTTTCATTTCTAGTAATGCTTTTTTGCAATTTTGAAATTTGCAATTCAGTGATTTCGTCAGTCATTTATATTTATTCTTTAAAAATAATTTAAATTATTAAATCATTTTTATAAAACAAATGTTCGAAGATGTATTTAGTATTCTGGGTATGTCAGAACAGATAATTGAATAAAGATAAAATGTCGCTTAGTATTGTAAACAAAGAATTTTGCAAAAATACAATATATGATAAAAATTTTACTAAAAAAGGTTCAATAGAATTCATTAAATTAAGCGAAAATGAAAAAACATGAAATTGTAGTTTAATTCATACTTTAAATTTATCTAATTCTCAAGGTATTACAGACGTGAGTGCACTTGTCGGAGTTCATCATTTAGATTTATATAATTGTGAAGGTAAAGTTCACTTTACGGAGTTTTCTAACATTATATTATCTAATATTATAAATGCTTCGTCTAAATTAGCTTTTGAAATTTCTAATAATTTTTTAATTTCAATAATTTTATCGTCTTTACAATCTTTTAAATACTCATTTATCCAATATAATGAGTTTTCAACAGAATGAATATTTGTTAATTCAGCAAAAGCATTTTGGATATTTATATTATCTGATAAACCAGAATTTACAATTATTTTATTAGTCTCCATTTTATTATATTAAATTAATTTTTATTATAATATAAATAAAAATGAAAGTTGCTGTAATTGGTTCTGGAATTTCCGGACTTTTTTGTGGTTTGATGTTAAAATATAGTCTCGGTGTAAACATAACTATATTTGAAAAAAATAATAAAATTGGTGGAAGGATTAAGGTAGTCAATTTCGAAGGTAAAGAAGTTATTGCTGGTGCTGGGATTGGGCGTAAACAAGATAAACTTTTATATAATTTGTGTAAAAAATTAAATGTAACCGTAAATGAATATCACGCAGATTCTGAACATACATCTAAACCAATAAACGTGAGCAAAGTTTTACATCGTCTTCAACAGAAATTTAGTTTATTAGAAAGAGACAAGGAAAATTTTAAGGAATTTGGAATGAGAATATTAGGAAAAGAACTTTACGATAAGTTTATATTTTCTGTAGGTGAAACAGATTACGAAAAAGCAGATGTCATTGACACGATTTTTGATTATGGATTTGAAAACTATACATCCAAAGGGTTTGACGCTTTTTCTATAAAATGGAATGAATTACTGAAAGCATTCGGGACGATTTTGAAGAATGAAATCAAAGTTGGGAAAGATATTAAAAAACTCGTTTTTCAAAATGACGGGACAATAAAAGTAAATAATGAAATTTTTGATAAGGTAATTTTAGCAACACCTATAAACGTTATGCAAAAATTACTTCCTAAAGTTAAAATGTTTAAAGAAATTGAAGGACAACCTTTTGTGCGATTATATGTGAGATTAAATGAACCTTTAAACGTAAAGAAAAGTTTTATAAAAACTGACAAACCATTTCAAAAGATTATTGTAATTGATAAAGAAAGATATATTTATCAAATCTCTTATTCTGATAATAAAGTTGCAAATAAATGGACAAAAGTTGAAAATATACCTCAAGTAGTTGAAAAAGGTATATTCAATATTTTTAAACAGAAAGTCAAGGTTCTAAAATACAAACTTATATACTGGGAAATTGGAACTCATTATTTTAAACCATTACCTAAAATATTCAAAGATCGTGATGAGTTTTTAGATATTATTCAAAATCCAGTGAAAAATATATATTGTGTTGGTGAGGCGTTTAGTAGAAATCAAGGATGGTGTGAAGGAGCATTACAATCAGTTGTGAACATTTTACACAAAATTTAATTTATAAAACATATTTTATAAATTATATTAATTTCTTTTTCTGTAAATTGGATTCCACCATCCTTTGTCGTCTTTCTTATAATATCTAGTACTGAATACAGGCCATTCGACTGGATAATGTTGTAAATAATCATTCTTTGTTTGAGGCATTTTATTATATACATTTATATATTTCTTTAAATTAATTTTATAAATCAAATCGTTTCATTAAATTTTTTTTATATATACATCAGGAGGATCTATATGTTTTGATATATATTTTTCTATTATATCTTTGCTAT
>Ga0068876_10003852_pt1 | contig 10648 bp, 8 predicted proteins | sample NOAtaG_6_FD_66442 | JGI IMG/M metagenome (GOLD analysis project Ga0068876, IMG submission 66442) | Freshwater lake microbial communities from Lake Erie, under a cyanobacterial bloom - NOAA_Erie_Diel5S_2200h metaG | ecosystem: Environmental > Aquatic > Freshwater > Lake | place: USA: Ohio, Lake... | reverse complement strand
GGATATCGCGGGGTGGAGCGGGTCTTTGCCATCCAGGCCGGCCGTGAGGTGCGCATCGTGGTGACGCCGGATCAGGTGGACGACGCGCGCATGGCGGCGCTCTCCGAGGAGATCGCGCGTCGCATTGAGTCGGAGCTGCAATACCCCGGGCAGATCAAGGTGGTCGTCATTCGCGAGAGCCGGGCGGTCGACTATGCCCGCTGACCTGATCGACGGCAAGGCGATCGCGGCCACCATCCGGGGTGAGGTCGCCGCCGAGGTGGCCCAGCTTGCCGCCCGCGGGATGGTGCCCGGCCTCACGGTCGTGCTGGTGGGGGACGACGTGGCCAGCGCCACCTACGTCGGAGCGAAGGAGAAGGCGTCACGCGAGGTGGGCATGCGGGGCGAGACCATCCGCCTGCCAGTCACGACGACGCAGGCCGAGCTGCTGGCGCTCGTGGAGCGGCTCAACGCCGATCCCGCCGTGCATGGCATCCTGGTGCAGATGCCGCTGCCGAAGCAGATCGACCCCGATACGGTGATCCGCCATATCCGCCCGGACAAGGACGTGGACGGATTCCATCCGGTCAATGTGGGCAAGCTGCTGATCGGCCACACGGACGGCTTCGTGTCCTGTACGCCTGCCGGCGTGATCGAGCTGCTGGTGCGCAGCGGGGTGGAGACGCGGGGTGCCGAGGCGGTGATCGTGGGGCGCAGCAACATCGTCGGCAAGCCGATGGCCGCGCTGCTCGTGCAGGGGCGGGCCGGCGGCGATGCCACGGTGACTGTCTGCCACAGCCGGACGCGCGACCTGGCCTCCCATACCCGACGGGCCGACATCCTGATTGCGGCCATCGGCCGTGCCGAGATGATCACGGGCGACATGATCAAGCCCGGCGCCGTCGTGATCGATGTGGGCATGAACAGCGTGCCGGATGCCTCCCGCCCGTCAGGCAAGCGCCTGTGCGGTGACGTGCACTTTGCGAGCGCGGCCGCCGTGGCCTCGCGGATCACGCCGGTCCCAGGCGGCGTCGGGCCGATGACCATCGCCCTGCTGCTGCGCAACACGGTGCTGTCGGCGTCGCGGGCCCTCGCGTCGACGTGACCCCATCCTACGGGCGCGCCACGACGGTCGAGGTACCGGGCGCTTCGCCCGAGTCGGCCGTGCCGGTGCGTCTGCTGACCACCTCCGCCAAGGAGGTGATCGAGGGCGGGATCCCCCCGCTCTGGGTGCGGGGCGAGGTCTCCGGATTCAAGGCGCACCGGAACGGGCACTGGTATTTCGCCCTGCGCGATGCCGACGCCCAGGTGAACTGCGTGGTGTGGAGCGCGATGACCCGCCGCATCCCGGCACCGCCGGATGACGGCATGGCGGTGACCGCGCTGGGCCAGCTGACCGTGTGGCCCGTGCGAGGCGATCTGCAGTTCACCGTGCGCCAACTCGAGGCGGCGGGGGACGGGCTCTGGCGCAAGGCGCTGGAACGGACGCGCGCCAATCTGGAACGGGATGGCCTCCTCGACCCGGCCCGCAAGCGACCGCTGCCGCCGCATCCCCGGCGGATCGCCGTCATCACGAGTCCCGATGGGGCCGCCCTGCACGACATCATCACCGTGGCGCGTCACCGGAGCCCTGATGTGGAGCTGGTGGTGGTCCCGGCCCGCGTGCAGGGCGAGGGGGCCGTGGAGTCGCTCGTGGCGGCGCTGGATCAGGTGGGGCGCTGGCGCGAGGCGGACGTGGTGATCATCGGCCGTGGAGGGGGCTCCCGGGAGGACCTCTGGGCCTTCAACGAGGAGCCGGTCGCGCGTGCCCTCGCTGCCTGTCCGCTCCCCACCATTTCCGCGGTTGGCCACGAAGTGGACGTGTCGATCTGCGATCTGGTGGCCGATTGCCGGGCAGCAACGCCCTCGGCGGCGGCCGAGCTGGCGGTCCCCTCCCGACGGGAGGTGATTGCCCGGGTGGCCGGCCTGGCCAAGCGGCTGGCCGGGTCGGCCCAGCGTCGCGAGGAGCGTTCGCGGACGGCCCTCCGGCAGGGGAGCGCGCGCCTCGCTTCGGCGGCTGGCCGGCTGGTGGAGCGGCGGCAGGCCCGCTTGGCCGGGGTGGCCGGTGCCCTGCAGGCGCTGTCGCCCTTGGCGACCCTCGAGCGCGGATTTGCGGTGGCGCGGACGCCCGGGGGCGCTAGTTTGAGCAGCAGGCACCACTTCACGGACGGCCTCCCCTTCGACCTCTGGTTGCGAGACGGGGTGGTGCAGGCCGTGGCCGGTGCGGCGCGCCCCCTGCCGGAAGGCTTCGGCACCCCGGGATCGACGGAGGAGACGTGACGTTCGAACAATCGCTGGCTCGGCTCGAGGAGATCGTGCGGGAGCTCGAGCGCACGGACGTCGACCTGGACTCCGCCCTGCGCCTCTTCGAAGAGGGGATCGGCCACCTGCGCGCGGCCGGTGCATCGCTGCAGGCGGTGGATGCCCGGGTGCAGCAGCTCGTCGAAGCGGCGGATGGGGCCTTCACGCTGGCCGACTTCCCGGGCTGAGGCCAATGAGTGCATCCGGTACGGCCCCGGCTCCGGAGGCCACACGATCCTTCGCCGCCGAGCGTGCCACGGTGCAGCGGGCGCTCGACGGGTTCTGTGCGCGCTGGCTCGGCGACGTGGCGCCGCTCACCGCCGAGGCCATCCGCTATTCGCTGCTTGGCGAGGGGAAACGGCTCCGGGCCATTCTCCTGCTGGAAGCGTATCGGGCATGCGGCGGTACCGGGGACGCGTCCGATCTCGCCGCGTCCGTGGAAGTAGTCCACGCCTATTCGCTCGTTCATGATGATCTCCCGTGCATGGACGACGATGACGTCCGGCGCGGCCGTCCAACGGTGCACAAGGTGTACGGCGTGCCGGTGGCCACCGTGGCCGGCCTGGCCATGGTGCCGCTGGCGGCGCGCAGTGCCTGGCAGGCCGCCCGTCAGCTCGGGCTCCCGCCGGCCGTGGCGGGCGACATCGTGCGCGATCTCATGCGCGCCTCCGGCGCCGGCGGCATGATCGGCGGACAGCTCCTCGATCTCGAGGCCGAAGGGCTCCGCCTGTCGCTGGATGCGCTCGAGCAGGTGCATCGCCTCAAGACCGGCGCGCTCATCATGTCGTCCGTGACGGTCGGCGCGCGCGCGGCGCTGGCCCCCACGGAACGGGTGGAGGCGCTGGCCCGATATGGGGCGGCCATCGGTCTGGCGTTCCAGATTGCCGATGATGTGCTGGATGTCACCGCCACGACCGACGAGCTTGGCAAGACGGCCGGCCGCGATCTGGACCTGCACAAGAGTACCTACCCGGCCCTCCTCGGCATCGAAGGTGCCACGGCGCGAGCGGTCGCGTTGATCGATGAGGCGTGCGCGTCGCTGTCCCGCGAGGGACTGCTCACGCCCACGCTCGAACAGTTGGCCCGATTCATCGTGGAGCGGCGGTCCTGATGGCCCGCCCCGCCGCTTCCGTCCTGCAGTTTCCCTGACCGGCCCGGACGTCTCCCGGCCCGAGCCCCCCTGCCATGTCCCTTCTCGATCGCATTGCCTCTCCGGCGGATCTCCGCCAGCTCTCGCGCGATGAGCTCCGCACGCTCGCCGACGACATGCGGACCCGCCTCATCGACGTCTGCTCGCGTACCGGCGGACACATCGGGGCCGGACTCGGCGTCGTGGAGCTCACCATCGCGCTTCATACCGTCTTCGAGACGCCGCGCGACCAGCTGGTCTGGGACGTGGGACACCAGGCCTATCCGCACAAGCTGCTCACCGGGCGGAACGACCGGATGGAAACGCTGCGGCAGGAGGGCGGCCTCTCCGGATTCCTCAAGCGGACCGAGAGCGAATACGACACGTTCGGTGCCGGGCATGCCGCGACCGCCATTTCGGCGGCCCTTGGCATGGCAGCCGGGCGTGACGTGATGGGCGAGCAGTTCAAGGTCGCGGCCATCATTGGTGACGGCTCCCTCGGATCGGGGCTCGCCTACGAGGGGCTGAACAACGCCGGCCACTCGGAGCGGGACATCATCGTGGTCCTCAACGACAACGAGATGTCCATTGCGCCGAATGTCGGTGCGATGCACAAGTACCTCACGAGCATCCAGCGCAATCCGCTCTACAACCGGTTGCGCTCGCGCATCGGCGAGCTGGTGGACAACGCGCCCGCGCCGTTTACCGGCGTCTCCACTCTGGTGCGGAAGTGGGAGGAGAGCGTCAAGTCGTTCCTCACCCCGGGCGTGCTCTTCGAGGAGCTCGGCTTCCGCTACTTCGGACCCATCGACGGCCACGATCTCGACGCGCTGCTGGAGACCTTCAGCGCGGTACGCGACATGAACACGCCCCGGCTCGTGCACGTGATCACGCAGAAGGGGCGCGGCTTCCCGGCCGGTGAGCACGGCGAGAAGTGGCATGCGCTCCCGCCCGGCCACGATCCGGCCACCGGCAAGGTGCGCTCCTCGTCGGCGGGCAACCCGGCGTACACGGCGGTCTACGGGCAGGGGCTCGTGGAGCTGGGAGCTGAGCGGCCGGATCTCGCGGTCATCACCGCGGCGATGCCGAGTGGGACCGGGACCGGGGCGTTTGCCAAGGCCTATCCCTCCCGCTTTTTCGATGTCGGGATCGCCGAGGGACATGGCGTCACGTTTGCCTCCGGACTGGCCACGCGCGGCGTCCGGCCGGTGGTCACGATCTACTCCACGTTCCTCCAGCGCGGTTACGACAACATCATCCACGACGCCGCGCTGCAGCGCCTCCCCGTCGTCTTCGCGATGGATCGGGCCGGATTGGTTGGCGAGGATGGCGAGACCCACATGGGCCTCTACGACATCCCGTACATGCTGGCTGTGCCGCACATGACCGTGGCGGCACCGAAGGACGGCACGGAGATGCTGGGGCTGCTGCGGGCCGGCGTCGAGCAGACGGAGGGCCCGTTCTGTTTCCGGTATCCGCGCGATGCCTCGCCGGATGTCCCCGGCCCGATCTCCGGGATTCCCGCGGTTCCGATCGGCAGCTGGGAGGTCCTGCGCCAGGGGCGCGAGGTGGCCATCCTCGCCGTCGGCACGATGGTTGGGCCGTCGCTTGCGGCCGCCGATGCGCTGGCGGCGGAGGGACTCGAGGTCACGGTCGTGAACTGTCGCTACCTCAAGCCGTACGACGCCGCGACGCTCGAGGGCGTGCTCGCCTCGCATGGGCACGTGCTCACGGTGGAGGAGGGGGTGGTCGTCAACGGGTTCGGGGCCTTCATGAGCAGCGTGATCGCCGCTCGGGCACCACACGTGCGCACCATGGTGCACGGGGTCCCCGACGAGATCGTCTATGCGGCCCCTCGCAAGAAGCAGCTCGCCCGGCTTGGCCTTGACGCGGCGGGAATCGCCGACCGGGTCCGCGCCCTGCGGGAGACCGAGGCGATCGCCGGCTGATGCGCGTCGGCGTCATCGGTCACCCGGGGTACGCCGGGCTGCCGGCCGTTCTGCATCGGCTGCTCGAGATCGCGCCCTCGCTCGGGCTGACGTTGGCACTGGACGACCGGCTCTGCGAGGCCACCGGGCATGATGATCGGCTGACGTCGCCGGATGATCTGCAGGCCATGGTGACGCTGGGTGGCGACGGCACGTTGCTGCGCGGGGCCCGGTTTCTGGCCGGCCGCGACGTGCCGGTGCTCGGCATCAACTTCGGACGGCTCGGATTCCTGACCGCCTGCAGTGCCGAAGAGTTCGAGCTGGGGATCCGGCGCTTCGCCTCCGGAGACTTCGTGGCCGAGCGGCGCATGGGGCTGCAGTCGTGCGCGCTGAATCCGGACGGTGGCGAGCGCTGCTGGTGGATGGCGCTCAATGACGTGGTGCTCCACAAGGGGGGCTTTGCCCGCCTCGTGCGTCTCACGGTGTTCGTGGATGACGAAGCCATCGGATCGTATTCCGCCGATGGGCTCATCCTGTCCACGCCCACCGGATCCACCGGCTATTCGCTCAGTGCCGGTGGCCCGATCGTGGATCCGACGCTCGAGAGCATCGTCCTGACCCCGGTTTCGCCGCACACCCTGGCCATGCGGCCGCTGGTACTCCCGGCCGACGTGGAGGTGAAGGTGCGTGCAGATGATACCCCGGATGAACTTCTGGTGACGGTGGATGGACAGGTCGGTACCACCTTCACGGGTGGCGAGCTGCTGGTCGTGCGGCGCGCGCCGACGCCCGTGCAGCTCGTGCGCTTCCCGGGGACCACCTTCTACACCCGACTGCGGCACAAGCTCGGGTGGGGCGGCCTCTCCGAGCGCGACGGCCGCACGGCCTGACCGGTCCATCGCGTTCCTCCACTCCGTTCGCAGGGCACATGCTGGTCGAACTGCGCATCCGCAACGTCGCCGTCATCGAGGCGGTCACCCTGCCGCTGGCCCGCGGGCTGAATGTGCTCACCGGGGAGACCGGGGCCGGCAAGTCGCTGATCATCGGCGCCCTCGGGCTGCTGTTGGGGGAGCGGGCGGCCGCCGATCGCATCCGGAGCGGTGCCGAGAAGGCCGTGGTGGAAGGGGTCTTCGATCTCTCGGGTCTGCCCGCAGTGCGGGCGCTGCTGGACGAGCGCGGCATTGACGGGGATGAAGAGCTGCTGGTGCTCAAGCGGGAAGTCGCCATCACCGGCCGCTCTCGGGCGTGGGTCAATGGGACCACGGTCACGGCAACGGTGCTAGCCGAGATCGGGAGTCGCCTCGTGAGTGTGCTGGGACAGCATGATGCCCGGCAGCTCCTCGACCCGGAGCTCCAGCGCGACATGCTGGATGCCTACGTGGGGGCCGGATCCCTTCGGGAGCGGGTGGCCGCTACGCATGCCCACCTCGTCGCGTTGCGTGCCCGCGAGACCGAGCTGGAGCGGCGGCGTCAGGAGGCCTCGCGACGGGCCGATTACCTCCGGTTTGTCGTGCGGGAAATCGAGGACGTGAAGCCGGTGACTGGCGAGGATGAGGGGCTCGAAGCCGACATCCGGCGATTGACGCACGCCGAGGAGTTGCAGTCGCTGGCGGCGCAGGCGGCATCAGCCATCAGCGGGGACGGGACGGCGGTGTTGTCCCGTCTGGCCGGGGTGCGTCGGGCGCTCGGTGCACTGATGCGGATCGATCCTTCGATGGAGCGGCTGCAGGTCGGGGTGGATACCGCGAGCTATGCGCTCGAGGAGCTGGCGCGTGAGCTGGAGGGCTACGCGGAAGGGATCGAGGTCGATCCCGCCCGCCTGCGGCAGCTCGAGCGCCGTCGGGATCAACTGCTGCAGCTGCAGCGAAAGTATGGCCCCACCATCGAGCAGGTGCAGGCTGCGGTGGCCGATGCGCGGAGTGAGCTGGCACTGGTGGACGACGCCACGCTCGATCAGGAGGCGTTGGCGGCAGCGCGTGCGGTGGCCGAGGGGGAGCTGGTGGAGGCCGCCGCGGCACTCACGCGGGCCCGGCACGGAGGGGCACGCCAGTTCGCGACGGCGGTCAGTGGGTTGCTCCCGGCCCTCGGCATGGCCGAAGGTCGGCTTGCGGTCCAGCTGGAACCCCTGCCGGCCATCTCCGCCGAGGGAGCGGAGACCGTGGCCTTTCTGGCGGTGCTGAATGCCGGTACGGATCCGAGACCGCTGGCGCGACTCGCCTCGGGGGGTGAGCTCTCCCGGGTGATGCTGGCGCTCAGCACCGTGCTGGCGCGGTTGCAGCAGGTCCCCACCCTCGTATTCGATGAGGTGGATGCCGGGATCGGCGGGGCCGTGGCGTGGCAGGTGGGGGCCCTCATGCGGGCGGTGGCTCGTCACCATCAGGTGCTGGCCATCTCGCACCTGGCGCAGATCGCCGCTCGCGCCGATCACCACATCGTGGTGCGCAAAGGGGCCATCGGGACGGTTACCACCGCCGACACCACGGTGGTCACCGACGACGCCCGTGTGGTGGAGATTGCCCGCATGCTGGGCGGCGATGCCGATCGCGAAGTCAGCCGGGCCCATGCACGCGAGCTCCTCGCGCGGGGCGACGAGGCGCCCTCGGCGGGCGACGAGGGCGCGGCGGCAGGTGGGGCGGGGACCGCGCGCAGCCGCTCGACTCAGCGGCGCGGGAAACCGGTGTAGACGCGGAGCTCGAGCCGGTCCGTCTTCACGGCAGCCACGCTGCCCTCGCCACCGGCAGCCACCGGCTCGAGATGGGTGAAGAGCACCTCGAGCGCCAGCCGTGAGCGACCACGCGCGTAACTCGCCAGCGTCGAGAACGAGACGCCCACCGCCGCTGAGGTCAGCGACCGCCCGGGGAGCTCGAGCGGCTCGGAGAGGACCGTGGACGGCTCCACGGCGGCATACCGATCCGCTCCCCAGCGCCGGTGCAACAGGGCACCGGAGACGCCGAAGAACTCCCCGATGGCGTATCGCGGGGCCAGCTCCAGATCGATACGGCTCCCGAGGGTCCGCGTCGTCTGCACCACCTCGAAGGGAACGAAGGGTGACGGGCTCTGCACCGTCGGTACGCCGAGCGCCATCCGGTCGGGGCGAGGAAGAGTCGCCCGAATGGTGGCGCTCATCCAGAGCGACCGGGAGGCCATCAGGTCGGTGGTGCTGCGCACGAGCAGGGCGTTCGCGCCCTCTCCGATCGGGACGTCGAACGCGTCTTCCGTCCGATCGGCCCCGGCCACACCGAATCGCCACCCCATGGTGAAACCGCTTCGGATCCCGCGACGGCCAGTGAGCAAGCGCCCCACCGGATCGGAGGCAAAGGTGTCGAGGAGTAGGAACGAGGCCGAGAGGTCGATATCTCCCAGGCCGGCACGCCGGGTGTTGCCAAGGGTGGCGTAGCCGATCCCGAAGCTGGAGTCGGTCCCGATGCGGGTGATGCCGCCCGGGCCCATCACCAACGTGGCGCCGGCCGGGGCTGCATTGGCCGGAATGGCGGTGATGCCCAGCGAGGAGAAATCGCTTCGCAGGGCGGCCACGGTACTCACGACCGCCTGATGGGCCGTCGACGAGGTCAGGGGGACGACGGGAGACGCCCCGCGGTTGGCCGTTCCATAGACCTGCTGCAGCGCGGTGCGCATGTCGAGCGCGCGAGCGAGCAGCGCCTGGGCGCCGCTGCCATTGGCCCGGAGGGTGGTGCAGTTGGCTGCCGTGGGCGCAGCACACCGCGCGAGTTCAGCGGTCAGCTGGGACCGTGCCGCGTCGATCTGCCCGAGCAGGGCGGCGTTGGTGGCGCGTGCCGACGCCCCGGTCGCACCGAACGCGGGGTTCACCCCGACATTCGCCCCCGTACCGGTCCGGTTGAGCAGGAGCTGGTTGAGGTCTCGCGACTCGGCATATGGCAACAGGGCGCGGATCGAGAGGCGCCGCAGCACCCCGTATTCGATCGCGATCGGCGCGATGCTCTGTCGCACTTCCCCGTCGGCGGTGAGGGCACCGAGGGAGAGGCGATAGCCCGACTGTCCGGTGAGGATACGCAGCGCCTGCTGGGTGGGAGCGAGCCCGGGCACCAGGCCAACACCGGCACTGTCCGAGGCGAGCCCGGCAAAGAGGCGCGTGCGCGTGCCCGCCGCGTCGAGGCGCTCGGCATAGTCATTCCAGAGTCCGGAGACAACGATCCGGAGCCCGCCACGCGGGATCGGGAGGGCATCATCGCCTGCACCGGCCACCCGCTGCGCCCGACTCGTTTCGGGGACCACGAGCGCCGCCAGGATCACGGCGTACGCCAAGCGTCGCATCGGGGCGGACCGGATGCCGGGAATCGGGGAGGAAACGGCTAGATTGCCCACAGCAGCGAGATTAGCCACTTCCCGGGGGTAGCGTCAACGCGGCTCCCGGTCTTCTCCCGCGACGCCTTTACCCGGCCACTTCGTGCAGATTCCCGCCGTCCCCTGGCAGCTCACCGGCAATCACTGGCTGACGCTGCCGTGCATCAATCCTGCCAACGGTGCCGTTCACGGGGTAGGCGTGTTGCACCGTGGGGCACGGGCGGCGATCGAGTTCGCCGGTGCCGCCGATTTCGTGGAAGGGAGCGGCGCCCCGCTCTTCGGTCCCGTGGTGCGGCTCGGGGGGACGGTGCAGGCGCTGGCGGCCGAAGGCATTGCATGGGAGCGCGCCGTGGGGTGGCTGCCGACCTTCACCTGTACGGTCGGATCGCTCGTGGTGCGCGGCACCATCTTCGCGCCGTATGGCCGCGACGCCGATATCTCCGGGGCGGTCTATACCCTCGCCATTCAGAACCGCGGCCCCTCGGACGTTGCGCTCGAGGTGGCCCTGGAAGGAACGCTCGGGCACCGGCAGCAGCGCGTGCGGACGCCACGCCCCTTCGACGACCAGCATGTCGTGTCGAAGGGGGCCGAGGAGATGCTCCTGCTGGAAGGGGCGGCCATCCCCGGGGTGGTTGCCATGGCCATCGGGAGCGACGGACCGGCGACGCTCGAGTGCGCTGAGGGGCCCTCCTACGATCCACGGCCATTCGCCATCCGGCGTCAGCTCGTCGCCCCCGCCGGGGGGACCGTGCAGACGGCCTTCTACCTCGCGGTCGGACCGGAACGGGATGGCGCCCAGGCCACGGTGGCCGTGATGCGCCGCCGCGGCTGGCGGATGCTGCTCTCGGCCACCCGCGAGGCGCTGCAGGCGCTTGAGCAGGCGACCGGGAGTGAGGCGATGGACCGTCTCCTCAACCGGAATCTGCTGTTCGCGTACTTCTATGCCGTG
>Ga0068876_10003849_pt1 | contig 10650 bp, 10 predicted proteins | sample NOAtaG_6_FD_66442 | JGI IMG/M metagenome (GOLD analysis project Ga0068876, IMG submission 66442) | Freshwater lake microbial communities from Lake Erie, under a cyanobacterial bloom - NOAA_Erie_Diel5S_2200h metaG | ecosystem: Environmental > Aquatic > Freshwater > Lake | place: USA: Ohio, Lake... | reverse complement strand
CCAAGTTTGGATGATTTAGCAACTGCTTCTGCTTCGGGTTCTTCATCCTTTTTGTCTTGTAAAACTCCCTCGTCTTTTGTCTCTTCCACATCATCGTCTTTTTCTTCCTCATCACCTTCATCCTCTTCATCATCATCTTCAGCATCATCATCTTCAGCATCCAATATAATTGGTTTGTATGGACTTGGTTTGTATGGACTTGGTTTAGGAGGACTATCACCACCAGCCCCTCCCATAGGCTTGTCTGTCAATGTTGCCTCCATTTCATCCAAAGTCTCATCAACATCTAAAGCAAGTTTTTCTCGTTCTATCACAGCATCAATTGCCTTATCTGCATCAACCATCGTTGTAGCACCTGCTTCCTTGAGTTCAGCAACAACCTGTTGAACTGCTTCAGCATCTTCGGGCTTGGCACTTGATGCGTCTATCACATCTTGAACTGCTTGTTTATCTTCTTTTTTCATACTTGCAATTTCTAACAATCGTTTTTTATTCTCTCTTAAAAATTGTTTCAATTTTTCCAAAGCCATTGTCTTTTGGATTTTCTCTAAAGCCATTCTCTTTTTTTCTCTTTTCTTTTCTTTCTCAATAATCTTTCTTTGTTTTTCTTCTTGTCTTTCTTGTATCTTTCTTTCTTTTTCAAGGCTCTTTTGTAGTTCTTTATCAATTCGTTTCTGTTCTCTTTCTCGTTCTCGTTCTTGTTCTCGTGCTACTCGTTCATCTTCCTTTTGTTTTTCCAATGCTTCTTGCTCCAATAATGCTTGTTGGGCTATGGCATCTGCTTGTGCGGGGTCTTGTAATTCATAATCTTCAACTTCTGGTTCTTTTTCCTCACCAACAAAGGATACATCAAGCATATCATAATCAGGACTAACCATTTTTCTTAATAGTTCAACTTGTTCCATCAACAGTCTTTTCTTTTCACCTTTTGCTTTGGCTATTTCTCGTTCCTTGGTTAGTATAGCACCTGCTATTGTTTGTGAATATTCTCGGTCTATACTTCCCAGTCTGTTTGTCTTAACAAAATTTCTCATTTCTATTTTCACATCTTCAATGGGAGAACCATCATCTTTCATAATAACTGCATGACCAAGGACATCCATAATTTTTTTACAAATGTTTAAAAATAATTGTTGTGTATTCAATGCCTTTCTATCTCGTTCAACAACAAGAGGATTGTAGTCTGCCTCCAATAATTTTATTAAATCTTCAAATGTTTCCAAATACTTTACTATCAAAGGAAGAGAAAACTTATATGTGTGAGTTTCAACAATTTTTAATACTTGGTATAATTCGGCAGTTGTTGAAATGTCATATACGCCACTTTGAACGCTATTATTTATTTTTTGAATTGTTGTATTGAGTTCATCAATGACTGGACTTTCATCAAACTCTGATATTTCATCTTCAACCATTTGTAATGGTTGTTTTCCAGTTTCTCTTAATCGTTTCTTTATCAAGTTTCCAACAACATCATAATTATTGGCTTCAGCATTCATATAATTACCAATGCTTTCTCTGGCTCGTTTCACAGCATCACGATATGATATACCACTAACAGCATTAATAAGTTCTTGGTTCTTTTGTTTTGCGTTGATGTCTAATGATGGATTGTTTAGAACTAATACACCATTTATTTTATCCACTTGCGGTCTCGAAGCGACATTCACAACAGGTTGTTTATTTTTCGTTATGTTTGAAAGCTGTGTTTTATACAATTGCATAATTTGGGATTTACTCATTAATATATATATAAGAGTTATATAAAAAATATTATTTTATAATGTAAATTTAATATTATGACCTATTGGGATAAAAAAGAGAATTACAGTTTATCAAGTCAAGATTTAACAAAATTAGTTGGAGGAGTTCCAATTATAAAATATCCTGATTTACAATACTATGATGTCAATAAGTTTCTTAAATTATTTAGTAATCCAAAGAGTGGATTTATATTATTTTTTGAAACTGAAAATGCTACTACAGGACATTGGGAAACCTGTTTTATGAATAGTAAGAACATACACTTTTTTGATAGTTATGGTCTTAAGCCAGATGAAGCACAAGACTATTTAAGTAAAAATACTGACATCAAATTACAAGAAAATAAACCGTATTTAACAAACCTTTTCAGTCAGTGTATGGATATGGGTTATAACTGTTTTTATAGTGTGTATAAATATCAAGAAATGCTTGGGAATGTATCCACTTGTGGAAGATGGAGTGCAACAAGGCTATTCAATCACACCAAAACAGACAGCCAATTCCTTGACTATATGACTTCCTTGAAGAAACGATGGGGAGCAAAAACATTTGATGAGACTGTTGTAGAATTAACTTTTCAGTATTTAGGAAAATAATATTTTATCATTCTTATTTATATATAAATGAATAATTTAGACTATGTTTATTACAACGCCTTAATAACCTGTAAAAAATCACAACCAACTGACCCTGATTTACCTTGTATATTCACTGAAAACCGAGACACAAGCATATTTTTAGATGCTACAAAATATAAGTTCTCAATTGTTTCTGCAACTGTAGAAAGCACAAATATCCCAATATGGATACCACAAATTGACACTACACAAGGAAACCCTAATATAACAACCTATAATGTTGAGTTGTCTTGTAATATTACTGTGGGTAGTCATAACACAACAATAAAAAGCAATCCAGTTAGTCTGGTTTATCAATGTAGAAACAAGTTAAGCGGAAGCAATCCACCTGCTACATTTGGTCGTCAATTTGTTGATGATGAATATTTTTGGGTATATAATATGCAAGACTTTTGTGATATGTTTAATGTAGCATTGTCATCTGCTTATAATGACTTGGCACAACTTATAAGGGCTTGGGGAGCTTTAAATAATTTAGGAACTGGATTTAACTTACAAACTAAATGTCCTAAAATAACCTTTCAAAATAACATATTTTCAATTTATTATGACGCAAATGGGTTTGGAGATGGTGATGCTACAAGCAATGGAACATCTCAAGTTGAACTTATGGAACTATATTTAAACGATGCTCTACAAAATCTATTAAAGAATTTCCCTTGTGTATATTCGTATGATAGTGAAGATAAAATGAACTGGAAAATGTTAGTCTCCAACAAATATTACAACAATACAACTGTAAATACTAAACTTTATTATATAGAACAACAAACATATAACAGTATTTCCAATATATGGTCTCCTGTATCGTCCATTGTTTTTACTTCTTCAATGGGTATAAGGAATGAATTAGTATCTCAAACTCAAATTTTAAGTTCATTAAATCAAAGCAATAACAATTCAAACAATATAGAACAAATTATTAATGATATACGATTACCAATAGATAATCCAACTGATTATAATACATTTATCGTTTATACCCCTACAGAAAGACGATATAGTGATATTCTCGTGAATGACTTGAAAACAATTTCTATTTCAGTGTATTGGAAATCTAAGTTTGGTATAAACAGAAATATTTATTTATCAGATGGTTGTTCTATGACTGTGAAAATGCTGTTTGAAAAAAAGGTATAAATTATTTATTATAAGTTAATTTACTAACTGTATGAAATATTTTTTTATATATTTCAATTATATAATGCAATCTTCTAAAATTAACATTCTTGACAGTCGTCTCGTCTCAAAAGAACCTGTTGTCCCTCTTATCCGTGGTGCTTCTAATATTTCTAAATTAACTGTTGCCCCTGTTGGAGGCACTGCTTCTTTGAATAACATACAGTATAATGTGCAAATCACTGCCCCTAACACTTGTTTAGACCGTGGTTTCTACCATCAAGTCAAATGCACATTAAGACTTCCTTTTACAAACAAATCAACAACTACTATAACCAGTGATGGCTTAAATGTGGCAAACTTTATAAATGCAAACAACTTGACATATGGAGACTATCCTTTATCATCTATATTTGACAGTGTATCCCTTTCAGTCAATGAAAAACAAATTTGTTCTTACTCTGCTACTGAACTTAGAAACATATTAATCCGTATGAATAATGTTAAAAAGAATATAGAAAGTATCCCTTGCCCTTCTTGTGTTGAAACTGGTTATGCCAATGTTGCCGATGCTTGGCTCACATCTTCTAATAGTAATGCTACTTACGCAGATAGTAAAACTGGTTTTGTCCCCAATGGTGCTTTCTCATATACACTTGGTGCTGTATATACAACTGTCTCTGGAACTGTTGGAGACATTGCACCTAATGGAACTGGTTTTGTAGATGTAGTAGTTTCAACCATTGAACCTTTGATTATGCCTTTCTTCTCTCATTTGAATGACAGTGAAGAAGAACAAGGTATGTATTATGTGCGAAATGTCGTATTAAATATGACTATTGCTTCAACTATCAACCGTGTGTTTAGATACAATGGTGCATCACTTAATACAGGTGCAGCGACTGCATCAACCCTCGCTCAAATCACAGGAAACCCTGTTTTGATGAGTATTGACAGCTCTACTAAACTCCATTATAAAATATTGTCTTCTCCTCTTTATGATGGTTTCCGTCTTCCTACTCCTGTTGCAACTCTTAAGACATTCACTGTTTCATCTTCTTCTGTAAGTGGTGAAGGTTGGTCTGCCCAAGCAATTGATGCAACCGCCCAAGCAAGTCTAACCCAAATGAAAACATCTGGTTCTCTTCCTCGTTATGTAATTCTTGCTGGACGAAAACAATTTACAAGTTATGATGTCGGTGAAGCAAATTGGTTTTATCCAATTACTAAAGTCTCAATCAACTCTGAAAACGGACAAAACCTAATGTCTTCTTTTGGCGATTATGACTTATACCAAATGAACCGTCAAAATGGTATTTCTTCTTCTTGGATTGAAGCATATGGAAGTGCCAATACCATTGACTATTCTTCATCTGGTGCTGTTGCAGGTGCTGTTTCTGCTCCATTGTGTTCTTGCCCTTTGATTTTGGAATTCGGTAAAGACATCCCTTTACCTGTTGGTGTTGTCCCAGGTTCTGCTGGTTCATTCTCTTATGATTTCACGGTGTCTTTCAGGTCTCAATTTGCAAATCCACAACCTCTTGTATTAACTGTTTGTTATGTGTATGATGCATACTTAACAATCAACTCATCTACCCTTGAAGCCGACTTTGTTAAATCTAACCTTACCTTTGATGAAGTTGTTGGGTCTTCTGTATCTGCTCCAAGTGATGAAGTCCAACAAGAAAGTGGTGCTGGTTTAATGAACCGAATGAATAACTTAAATGTCGCACAACGAAGTAATATTAATGGTGGTAGATTAACAGGAGGTGGAATTGTGGCTGGTGGTGCTTTGAGACGAGTAAAACATTAAAAAAAACTATTATTTTTTCGTAAATTTATTATATAAGTTTAATATATAATAAAATACTGTAATTATGGCTCTCCGTAATATATGGAACACAACTCAAAAACAATTTCAAATGTCTTCACTTGATGTTGATAATTTTGAAATTGACAATATCCCTATCAATGGCATTACTGGAGCAACTGGTTCTAACGGTTCCGTGGGCTCACTTTCTCAAGTCTTAGGGGTTTCAAACAATGCAAACAACTTGAATATAACCAATGTCAATCAAATGCAATGCAATAATGGGGTTGTATTTGGAACTACTGGGACTTTAGGAAATTTACAATTTAATTACAACAATTCAACTGGTTCAAACTTTTCTATTTCTTCTGGTTCATCTACTTCTGGGGATGTTGAATTTGCTTATTGGAACAATTCAGGGAAACAGTCGCAACCTATGACAATAAATACTGATGGGACTTTATATTTAGGTGATAATACAGTGTCAAATCCTATGGTTTATATTGTTAATAGTGCTGGTGTTCGTTCAAGAATATATGACCAAACATTTAATCCTCCCCCTATGTCAGGAATTACTGGGGCTACTGGCTCAATTCCAATCCCTATACCTTCCGCTCCCACATTCCAATCTTTAACTACCACTGGGAACATTATTTGTGGTGGAGACTTCATCTGTAATAGCAGTGCATCTTTTGATGAAACAATTGAGATTGGAAACGACAATACTTCAAGTCAGCCTACTGTTTATATGTATGGTGGAGGAGGAGGGAAAACTTGGACTATTTCACAAAACTTACCATCTCTTGAAACCAGTTCTTTTGCATTGTCCTATGGCACGGGTCAGAATTTTGTTCCTCAACTTGTTCTTAAACCCAGTGGGGACATCATCTTAGGCGATACTGGCTCCAACAATGTATATGTCAATGGACCAAACGGCATCTCTCGTGTGCTGGATGTCAAATACAATCCACCATCTGGTAGTTCCTCTGTCATTGGAAATTTGGCTTTCGTCAGTGTAGCTCAAAACATCCCTGACAATACAACTACTGTAATCAAATGGGCTACTGACAATTCACATACTGTAAATGCTTCAAACATTACTGCTATTTGTAATGTATCCCCATCCACAGGATACTTCTACTTTACAAATACGACACCTGCTTTAGTCCAGTTTCAAGGGTATATTACTTTCGGGGTAAGTGCAAACACAGGAACAAGCACAATTGCCCTAAACGCAATTACAGAAGGTGTCAATAACGGCGTAGTGATACAACAAATATCTCAACCAGTCATATTCGGTATAGGATACACTCAATCATTTTCCATTATTACAACTGTCAGCGATGGAGACATTCTTGTTTTTTCTGCCTTCATCACTGGGACAAATCTTGGAACAATCCCCGCTCAAACATCAGTTCTTAACTTAACTCGCTTGTGTTAAAACAAAATTACTTTTTCTCAACCATTGTAAATTATTTTATAGTGTAAATATATAAATGAATTTTATTAAAGATATGTTTAGTCCCAAAAAAGGATATAACAACAAATCTACTGCGACCATCAAGAAGTATGGTGATTTACGAATTATGAAAATTAATGTCTATAGAAAACCTGTAGAAAAGGCATTGACTGGCGTATTGAATTTAATATCATTAGGTAAATTCAACAAGGGAAAAGATAAAACACCATATGATAGATTGTTCCATCTTGGATTATTTTGTATTTTGAAAAATGAAAATGCGGGATACACTAATGTCTTATGTGAGAAAAACGCAGTTGTTGAAATCACTAAAACAACATTTGATATAAATAAATTTGGTGAAACTATGGTCGTGAATGTATCTGGTGATTTGACTTTGAATGAGTTATTAGAAGGAGGACAGGAACAACTTGGAGACAAATATTTTCCATACAATCCGTGGAATAATAACTGTCAATGGTATATCCGTGCGTTATTACAAGGCTCTCCAAATAATATTGATTACACAGACAAATTAAATGAATTTGTATTTCAAGACATTGAAGAAATTGTAAAAGAAACTCCTAAATTTTCACAAAAAATAGCAAGTGGTATTACTACTTTAGGGGGTTTGTTTGATAAAGTAATTGGGGGTAATTTAACACTACACGCAATTAAAATTAAAAAGAATGTGGATAAAAATAAACAACTGGAACACATTAAACATATAACGAATTCAAATAAAACATTATTGATGAAAGAAATGAAAAATGTTAATTCATATCGTGTCATTCCTAAAACCAAATTCAAAAATAAAAGTTGGAAATCCAAGAAAGTGAATAGTGATATTACACTTGTATTTGGAGAACTGAAGTGATTTATTTCTTTTGATGTTTCTTGAGAACGGATGCGAGTTTTTCTAATAACCCTGACTTATGGAGTTTCTCTATAATTTTGGGATGAACTTTATGAGACTTTAAAAAGCCTCCAAGTTTTCCCCCTGTGAGATACTTACTGTTTTCTTCTTCTTGTTTCATTCTGCGTTCGTGCTTTTGCATATCTTTCTGTATTTGTTCTTTCACTTTTAGTTCCTCATCTATATCATCCTGTGTTTTGGCTCGTCTTTCTAATGTAAATATTCTTGGAGGAAACCTTCTATATTTTATTTCATTTACAGGTGCAGACCTTGGGTCTATTGCAATCGCTTCATAATACTTTATTTTATCGGCATTATCTCCATACATTTCATACCTATGTTTATAGTAATCGCCTACATATTGATAGGGTGTTCCAGTTCCTGCTATGGGTCTTGGAATACCAATTCGCCTTCTTCCTCTTTGAGCTGGTTCTCCTCTCAGTGGCATTGTAGGCAGTTTTATAATTGGAAAATAATTATCAGACATTGTATATTATATAATTGTGTTATATAATATTTTTCTACTTACTAAAATAATTGGGATATTTCTCTTTGAAACTATCACTGGCTTGTTTCATTGTCATTCCTTTCTTCATTAAATTACCAACATATTTTGCCCTGAATAACAATTTGGGGTTTATTTTTCTCTTTGCCTTCTTGCTTTCCTTCTTGCTTTCCTTCTTGCTTTGTTTCTCCATTGAACCGCCTTTGAGCCGTTTAGAAGCCTCATTTATTCCAAGATTGCCTAAGGATGTAGCCACTTTTGATATTTCTGGAGTATATTTAGTAAGGATGTTTGTCAATTTAGAAAATAGTCCTGCTCCTTCTAATTTTTGGATTGACTTTTCGTGTATGTTGTTCTTTTTGAGAAACGCTTTGAACTTTTGTGGTGTTAATTTTTCCATTGCTTATATATAATATAACTTATATTTATTTTTTACAATGTAAATATTTTAATATTTTTTTCATTGTGTAATTATATATTTATATGGAAGAACTGACACCAGAAGATTATGGCGATATGCCCTATCCAACTATTCAAGTATCTTATCCAACTCTTGCGGAACAACTACAAAGGTATTTTTGGTATTATCGTCAAGCAACTCAACAAGTTCAATTTTGTAGGGAACTATTAGATAGAATAAAACAAATTCGTGGTGAATTGGGTAGTGGTTTGGATTACCATAGTGAAGAAGCATTATGGGATGAAGCACACACGGCTACTTTTAATTTTAATACACATCGTGATGAAGCAAGAGCAATCAATGAAATATTGTTGAATTATGGTTATGGAGACCAAGGAGTTATATTGGCAATAATGTCTGATTATGTATATGCATCTCCCCCTACTATGAATGGTGATATGGCTATGTCAATTCAAGATTGGGGGAGAAGTTTGAGGATGAAATTGTTTAGAGAACTTCAAGAACTTGACAGAATGGAAGACGAAAAAATAGATGTGTTCCAAGAAATCAATGACTTCATAGGATTTAACTATGTAGAAGAAGAGGGAGGCACTAAAGACGAAACTGAAGACCCGCTTCCAGTTGGAGGAAGTCTTGCTATTCACAGTGTTAAAATTAGGAATAATGTGAAACCTCATTTACATAAGAAGATATTATCTACTATTGTGGGTGGAAACTTGAAGAACCTGACAAGAAAAGATAATAAGACACATAGCATTCATCAAGTCATACCAAGAATGAAATTTCAAAAAGGAAGTATCAAGACTGATAAATTACACGATGATATTTATGTATTGTATGGTGAATTAAATCAATAATATTTTTTTATATAAGTAATATATATATAAAAAAATAATATGGAAAATATGAGTTTTGAGGAAAAACTACAAAATATCTATAAATATGAACCTAAAAAATATCTTAGAAGTGTGAAGAACGCTTTGAGACGCTCAACAATATATACTGAAGATGATATTCGTTCCGTTGATTTTAGTAATAAGAAAAATAAAAAATTAATGATGAAAAACCCCGAAACAAATAAATTCGTTCATTGGGGGAACCCTGACTATGGTGATTTCTTGATTTGGAAACACTTGTCAAAAAAAGGATTAGTTGATGCTAATTATCCATATATGAAACAAAATACATATTGGAAGTCTCACTCTAAAATTGGAGGCAACTGGCACAATAATAAATATTCTGCTAATAGATTGAGTTTAAACGGAAACTGGTGATTATTTTAATTTTGTTCTTACATTGATAATCCGTGTTTCTAAATTTTTAATTGCTATTTCATTGAAATGATTTGATTTATACATATCTAACATACTAAGTAAGTTGTCATATGTTTTATTGAGTTTTATGAAACAACATTTATGAAGCTTTCGTGTAGCCCAATCACAATGATTTTTACCACCCTTGCGCTGGTTCCCGATGCTTACAAGTTTCTTACCACATTCAATACAGTCCATTGTTATATATATGTTATATATAATAAATTTCTTTAATTAAATTTAATAAATTAAAAAATTAATCTATAGTTTTTAATTTTTTGTTTTCTCTTTTTTTCATTACTTCTAATTTCCAAGAATTTTTCCCGTTTGGGTAGTATTAGTTTTTTGGAAGTCGCTGTGTGTTTGTTGTTTTTTGATAACAAATGAACTTGACAATAACCCCGTTGAAATAGTCCCTGTTGTCTGTCGTAGGGGTTTTTAAGTAATAGTATTTCTTTTCTTTGTTGTGATTTTTAATTGAGAGAGCGAGAAACGGGGAGCAGTCCTAACCCTATTTCTAAAACAATTTTTGAAAAAGACTTTATACTACCTCTCTCTCTCTCCCTTTCTCTCCTTTCTCTATTTTAATAAAGAAAATAATTTTAAGAAATAGAGTATATTGAATTCTTTAAAACCTGAGGAGAATTTTACTGGGTAAAAATCAAGTCCTGAAAAGGACGCGGATTTCAAGTAGCCTGAACGCAG
>Ga0068876_10003846_pt1 | contig 10656 bp, 9 predicted proteins | sample NOAtaG_6_FD_66442 | JGI IMG/M metagenome (GOLD analysis project Ga0068876, IMG submission 66442) | Freshwater lake microbial communities from Lake Erie, under a cyanobacterial bloom - NOAA_Erie_Diel5S_2200h metaG | ecosystem: Environmental > Aquatic > Freshwater > Lake | place: USA: Ohio, Lake... | reverse complement strand
GTTGGTGTCCTGGTACTCGTCCACGAGGATGAAGCGGTGCCGGGCGTCGAGCTCCGCCCGCAGCCCGGGATCGTCGGCGAGCAGCCGGGCCACGTGGACGAGGAGATCGTCGAAATCGACGGAGTTGGCCCGCAGGAGATACTCCTGATACCGCGGCCACAACGTGCGGGCCACCTCGTCGGCGGGCCGCCCCCAACGCGGCTCGAAGGTCTCGGGCGTGAGCAGGTCGTTCTTCGCCCGGCTGATGATGCCGGCGATGCGATCGATCGGCGTGTGGGTCAAGGCGAGCCCCGACTGCTTCGCGGCCCGTTTCAGCACCGCGCCGGCGTCGTCCGGATCGAGGATCGAGTAGTCGCTCGTCAGGCCCACCTGCCGGGCATGCCGCCGCAGCAGCCGGGCCGCGAACCGATGGAAGGTGCCCATCTCGACCGGCTGTGGCCCGACCAATTCCGTCACCCGCCGCCGCATCTCGTCGGCGGCCTTGTTGGTGAAGGACAGGGCCACGATCTGGTGGGCCGGCACCCCGGCGGAGATCAGGTGCGCCACGCGGTGCGTGACCACGCGGGTCTTGCCGCTGCCCGGCCCGGCCAGCACCAAGAGCGGCCCCTCGACGTGCGTCGCTGCGCGCTGCTGCGCTTCGTTCAGTGAGGCGATGGAGAATGGCACGCTGGCTACGGGACTCGGCAAAGCGGGCGGCCCCGGCAAGCGGGGCAAATCACCGCCCCCTGCCGGCAGGGCAGGTAGGCGATTTCGGCACGTTTGGATTATATTCGAGCCGCGTCGGGAAGCGACGCGACCGCCGCGCTGGATCGTGCGGTCACATTTCATCACGCACGGGAGGGAACCCATGCCACGCATTCCATACAAGAACCTCACGCAATCGGACGAGATGGCGGAGAAACTCGAGATGAGCACCGCCGAGATCGGCCTCTCCGTCCGCACGACGAACTGCCTCGAAGAGCGGGGGATCTTCACGGTCCACGACCTGCTCAATTGCACGCGGGCCGACCTGTTGTCGATCTCCAACTTCGGCGAGAAGACCCTGGAAGAGGTCTACAAGTCTTTGGAAAAGATCGGTTTCTTCCGCTCCGCGAGTCCGGCCGACGAATCGGGTGCCAAGCGGGCCGAAACGGTCGCCCAGGCGGGCTGATCGAGGCAGGGGGGCGTTCGTGAGGCTGCCGCGGGTTTTCGGCAAGAAGCGCGGCCATCGACGAACGGGCTCGCAGATCTGGGGCACGGTGGGCGACGCCGCCTTCCACGCGGCGCTGCTCCTGGCCGGCATCGTCTTCGGCGGGCTCCTCGTTTCGGGCGTGGCCGTGCCGGAGTGGCGGATCAACCACGACTACCTGCCGGCCCGGTGCACCGTGGTCGGCAAGCGGATCGAGCGCCGCGTCGCCGACCGGCTTCCGGGCGCATGGCATGCGGCGCTGTTGCTCCGGTACGAGACCGACGGCACCGTTCGCGAGGCCTGGGCCTGGCCCGAGCCGGCCGCGGGCGCCGGCGACCGCGACCAGGCCGTGCGCCGGCTTGCGGCCTGGCCGCTGGGCGATGAAGTGCCGGGCTGGTACGACCCCGCGGCCCCGGGCACGGTCGTGCTCCAACGCGGCTACAACTGGTGGATGTGGCTCTTGGCGTTGCTTCTCCCGGGCGCGCTGATCGCCTTCGGGGGCGCGGGGCTGCTGCGGGCCGCCCGCCGGTGGGGCAAGTCGGAGGAGCACCGCGCCGCCTCCGCGGGGCTCCCCGAACTGCTCGACCCGCTCGCCCAGCGACCGCGCGCGTCGCAGGGACATCCGACCGTCCCGTGCTGCGATGACCTGGTGAACTCACCGGGCACGATCCTGCGGTACCGCCTGCCGATCGAGAGCCCGGAGAACTGGACGCTGCTCGGCTTCGGCTTGTTTGCCTTGCTGTGGAACGCCGTGCTCACCGTGCTCGCCGTGCAGGCCGGGATCGACCTGCTGGGCGGCCGGCGTGACTGGTTGCTGTTTGCGCTGCTCCTGCCCTTCGCGATCGTCGGCATCGCCGGCATCGCGGTGTTCATCCGGGGCATCATCCTCGCATCGGCGGTCGGCACGACCCAAGTGGAAATCGCGGACCATCCCCTGCGGCCGGGCGGCAGCTACGGCCTGATGCTCGCCCAGGCCGGATCGGGCGAGTTCCGGGAATTGTCGCTGTCCCTGGAACTGGAGGAACGGGCGACCTTCCGCCAGGGCACCGACACCCGCAGCGAGCGGGTGGTCGTCTGGCGACAGCCGATTCGCGTCTGGCAGGACGTGGAGCTCTCCCCCGGCACCCGCTTCGAGGCCCATGCCACCGTCCGCGTTCCCCCGACGGCCATGCATTCCTTCGCCTCCGAGCACAACTCGGTGCGCTGGATGCTGGTGGTTCACGGCACGCCCACGCGGTGGCCCGCGTTCCAGCGGGTGTTTCCCCTGGTTGTATTTCCACCCGCGGCCGAGGCGGCCGAGGTGATGCGATGACCCGGAGCCCCGATGGCCGGCCATCCCCCGTCGTCAGCCTGCAATTCGACCGCGTCGATCGCCGCTACGAGCCCGGCGCTCCACTCACCGCCCGCTACCGCGTCGAAGGCCTGGGCGACGAGCCGATCGAAGCCGTCGAACACTCGGTGCTCTGGTACACCGAGGGCAAGGGGGAGGAGGATCTGGGCGTCCACTTCTTCGCGCGGGTCGAGGGGGAGGCGGCCCGGCCGGGGGACGGCACCATCACCTTCCACACCCGGCTGCCGGCGAGCCCGCTCTCCTACGAGGGCGTGATCGTGAAGGTCCGGTGGTGCGCCCGGGTCCGGATCTTCTTCCGAGCTGCCCGCGACTTCGTGTCGGAGCATGTCTTCGAGGTCGGGCGGCTGCCCCCCGCTCGGCTGGTCACGGCGGAGGCACCGTGAACAGCATGCACGGCGCGATGCTGCCGCCGGAGTTCGCCTCGGACACCCGGCCCGGCAACCCGTTCGCGACCCGCTACACGCGGCCGGGCGCGATCCCGCCTCTCGACCGGCATGGCATCCCGCTCGACGTCGCCGCCTTGGCCTCCCGGTTCGAGGCGGTCACGGCGGCCGCCATCGAGGGGCCGCACGGCCACGGAAAGTCGACGCTGCTGTGCGCCCTCGCCGCCACGCTGCATGCGGTAGGCAGGCCGGTGACGATCGTGCAGATTCGCGACTGGCACGACGCCTGCACGGCCTGCATCGCCATCGTCACGGCCCCGCGCAGGACGGCCGTGTTCGTCGACGGCTGGGAGCGGCTCGGCCTCCTGGCCGGCCCGATGCGGCTCGTGGCCCGCATGCTGCGGCGGCGGCTGCTGATCACCAGCCACCGGCCTGCGGGCCTGCCGGTGCTCTGGACGTGCGCGACCACGCCCGCCCTCTTGCGGGCCATCGTCGCCCGAGTTCCCGATCATGGGGGCGTGGTGAACGAGATGGATATCGACGCCGCCTTCCAGCGCCACGGCGGCAACATCCGCGAGACACTCTCCGACCTCTACGACACGATCGAACGCCGCAGCCGCCTGCCGAGCACTGCGTTGCCGTCGTGAACCGGCGGCGAGCCTGCGCTGCGCCCCCATCCGCAGAACCCCGGCCGACGGGTCCGGATATGCCGGTTGCAGGCCTGGCAGGGGTCGCACCGGCAGCCGCCCGGAAATTCATGATTCGCGCCGGGATTTTTCCGCCGCAGGCACCCCGAGCGGCGAACTAGGCTTGGGTTCGAGTGGCAGGGCCGTGCCGGGCCCTCCCGATCGAGGAGAGAGCGATGAAGATGCGACCCACGTTCGCCGCGCTGCTGCTGGCCGTCGGGGCTGTGACGCCGCAAGCCGCCCGCGGGCAGTGCTGCCTGAACGAGCTGTTCGCCGGGTGTGGCACCTGCTTCCGCAAGCCCCCGGCCTACGCCGTGGCTCCGGTCGCCCCGATGATGGCGCCGATTCCCGCCCCCCCGCCGCCGGTCATGGTGCCGGTTCAGCAGACGAGCTACGTGCCAGAGACCACGTATCGCACCGAGTACAAGACCGTGCCGGTCACCACCTACAAGCCCTCCTGTGAAATTGATCCCTGCACGGGCTGCCCGCGTGATTGCATGCAGCCGGTCACGCAGTACGTTCAGCAGGCCGTCAACGTGCCGGTGACGCAATATCGGGCGGTGACGAGCACCAAGTACGTGCAGATGCAGCAGGGCGCACCGGCCGCATACGGCCCGCCGGCTGCATACGGTGCGCCGGTCGCTTATCCGGCTCCTCCTGCTGCCGTCGCGCCGGGACCGACCGCGGCGCCGGCCGGCGCCGCCAGCCCGTTCGCGGCGCCGATCGTGACCACGCCCCAGGCCTGGGGCGCCGCGGGAAGCGACGTGTCCAACCAACTCGCACCGGGCCAGTCCAGCATCAATCCGCCGACGCTGCAGGGCACACCACCGGCTCCTACCTTCCAGCAACGGCCGCTCTCGCCACCGATCGGCCAAGCATACGTGCAACCCTCGCTGCCCTCCGCGCAGCCGGCGGCTCCCGCCCAAGCTATGCCCACGTACACGCAGCCCACGTACACGCAGCCCACGTACACGCAGCCCACGTACTCGCAGCCCACGTACTCGCAGCCCAAACCGGGGGCGACCGCCCCCGACACCATGACCAGCCAGCGGCCGACGCAGCCGCCGACCTACACGCCGCCGCCCCTGAAGCCGATCCCGATCGCGCCGCAGCCGGCCCCGGCGACCAGCGGTACGACGGCGGCTCCGGCTATGGCCCCGACCGTGCCGGCCCCGGCCCTGCCATCCGCTCCGCAATCGCCGCCCCCGGCGGCCAGCGGCACCAACGGCATGCCCGTCCTGCCGGGCGCCGGACCGACCGGAGCCACCGGCGCCTTCCCCCGTCTGCTCGAGCCCACGAGCCACACCACGTCCTGGCAGCCCGCCAGCCTCGGCGGCCGTCCTGCGACGTTCCGCCCGGCCTATCCCACCGCCGCCCTCCCCCTCCGCGCCCAGCAATAAGCCCGCAACGTCAGACACGCCGCTCGGTGTGCCGTGCGGAGAAGTCGGGTACCGAGGAACGCGGACTTCGAGAGGGGCTGCCCATGCCACAGGAGCCGGCGTAGCTGGCCAGCGGAGGCATGGATGCCGGAGCGCCGACAGCTCCGAGTGAGCGAAGGACCGGAGGTCCGGAGCGAACGTCCGGCGATGGGGCATGGGCAGCCCCGACCGCGGGAATACCTGCGTCTCCATTCCGATCGAGCCGCGACGGTACATTCTCCTCCATGACCAATGCCGACATCGCCGCCGTCTTCGACCACGTCGCCGACCTGATCGAGTATCAGGGAGGCAACGTGTTTCGCGTCCGGGCCTACCGCAACGCGGCCCGCACCATCGGTTCGATGGTGGAGTCGCTGGCCACGGTGCGGGCCGATCCGGCCCGCACGCTCACCGACATCGAGGGGGTGGGAGCCGACCTCGCCGCCAAGATCGGCACGCTGCTCGACACCGGCCGCCTGCCGCTCCTCGACGAATTGCAGCGGGAGATTCCGGCCGTCGTCTTCGAGCTCATGCGGGTGCCGGGGCTGGGCCCCAAGAAGGTGAAGGCCCTCGTGGACGAGCTGGGCATCGACTCGCTCGACGCCCTGGAGCAGGCCTGCCGAGACGGGCGGGTCCAAGAAGTGAAGGGCTTCGGCGCCAAGACCGAGGCTGCGATCCTGGAGAACATCGGCTTCGCGAAGAGCCCCGAGCACGACCGGCTGCTGTGGTCCGAGGCCGATGCGATCGTGCAGCAGCTGCTCGCCTGGATGCGGGAGTGCCCCGCCGTGCGCCGGGCGGAAGGGGCGGGCAGCTGGCGGCGCGGCCGAGAGACCGTAGGGGACATCGACATCGTGGTCGATGGTGACGATCCGGCGCGGGTGATGGACCACCTTGTCGGCTGGCAGGAGTGTGCGGGGATCCTCCTCCGCGGCGACACGAAGACGAGCATCCGTGGTCCACGTGGCGTGCAGGTGGACCTGCGGGTCGTGGATGAAGGCTCGTTCGGCGCGGCCTGGCAGTACTTTACCGGCTCCAAGGAGCACAACGTCCGGCTCCGGTCCCGGGCCCGCGACCGACGGCTCTCGATCAACGAGTATGGCGTGTTTCGCCTCGAGCCCGGCGCCGACGCCGACGCCCGTCCCACCAAGGGCGCGGCGGTGGCGGGACGGACCGAGGAGGAAGTCTATGCGTCCGTAGGCCTGCCCTGGATTCCGCCCGAGCTCCGCGAGGCAGGCGATGAGATCACCCGCGCGGAGCGTGGCACGCTGCCGGAGCTCGTCACGCTCGACGACATCCGCGGCGATCTGCACATGCACACCACCGCGACCGACGGCGAGGACACGCTCGGCGCCATGGTGCGGGGGGCGATCGACCGCGGCCTGGCCTACATCGCGATCACCGACCATGGCCAACGGGTGACGATGGCCCATGGGCTCGACCGGAAGCGGCTCCTGAAGCAGTGGGACGAGATCGACCGGCTCAACGAGTCCCTGGCGGAGGACGGCCGCCCGCCGATCGTCGTCCTCAAGGGGATCGAGGTCGACATGCTGGAGAAAGGGGGCCTCGACCTGCCCGACGAGGTCCTGGCACGGGCCGACTGGGTGGTGGCCAGCCTGCATTACGGCCAGAACCAGCCCCGGGAGCGGATCACGGCTCGGATCATCGAGGCGATCGAGAACCCGCACGTCTCCGTGATCGGTCATCCCACGGGTCGGCTCATCAACCGCCGTCCCGCCTACGACGTCGACATCGAGGCCGTGATCGCCGCCGCCGCCCGCACCGGCACGTTCCTGGAGATCAACGCCAATCCCTGGCGGCTCGATCTGGACGACCGGCATGCGGCCGCGGCGAAACAGGCGGGCGTGAAGCTCGTGATCTCGACCGACGCCCACTCGACCCGTGGCCTCGATGTGATGCGCTGCGGCGTCCTCCAGGCCCGCCGCGCCGGCCTGGAGGCCAAGGACATCGTCAACACCCGCACGCTCGCCCAGGTCAGGAAGCTGACGGGCAAAGCCTGAGCCAATGAGCGGCTCCCGGCTCGGGGCCGCCCACGCCCCATCGCCGGACGTTCGCTACGGTCCTCCGGACCTTCGCTCTCTCGGAGCTGCCTGCGCTCCGGCTTCCATGCCTGCGCTGGCCAGCTACGCCGGCTCCCGGAGCATGGGCAACCCCTCCCCTTTTCCAGTTGAGGAGGCTCGGGACTGCCCATGCCCTCGAGCGGGCTATGGAAGCGAGCGAAGCCAGGAGGGCGAAGCGAAGCGGACATGCAGTGAGTGGAGGGCTGGAGGCCCGCAGCGAACGTCAAGCGAGAGGGTCTGGGCCGTCACGAGCCGGCGTGCCCTCAACGACGCCGAACGTCCGGCGAGGGGGCGTGGGCGGTCCCGAGCCGGTTTGGGCGCGGAGAGAGCTGCCACACCCTACGGCGTCTGCACGCACCGGAACCCGATGTGGTTCGTGGCGCTCGCGACCTCGCCCTTGCCACGCGTGCCCACGATGTAGCGGGAACAGTACTGGTCCGAGCACAAGAACGAGCCGCCGCGCTGCACCCGCTTGGGCTGCCCCGGCTCCTGCGGGTCGAAGCTGTCGTCAGGGCCGCGGGGATCGACGGCGACGGCCCGGCCATCGGGCCCGGCGTCGCCGAGGTAGGTGTCGGGCCGGTACCAGTCGGCGCACCACTCCCAGACGTTGCCCGCCATGTCGTGGAGCCCGTAGGCGTTCGGCGGAAAGCGGCCCACCGGGGCGGCGCCGACGAAGCCGTCCGCGGCGGTGTTCTCGCCGGGGAAGCGGCCCTGCCAGATGTTCGCCATCCAGCGGCCGCCGGGGCGAAACTCGTCGCCCCAGGGATACACCGCGCCGGACAGCCCGCCCCGCGCCGCGAACTCCCACTCCGCCTCGGTCGGCAGCCGCTTGCCCGCCCAGCGGGCGTAGGCGGCGGCGTCCTCGAAGGCGACGTGCACCACGGGCGCGTCACCCAACCCCTGCAGATCGCTGTCCGGCCCGGTCGGACGCCGCCAGCATGCTCCCGGCACGTAGGCCCACCAGCGGAGGTGGGCCATGCCGGTGGGATCGCGGAGCGGCACCGGCTCCGCGGGCGGCGTGAACACGATCGATCCGGCCACGAGGTTCGCCGCGGGGGCGCCGGGAAAATCCTCCGGCCGCGGCGGCCGCTCGGCGACGGTGACGTACCCAGTGGCCGCAACGAACGCGGCGAACTGGTCGTTGGTGACCTCGGTGGCATCCATCCAGAACCCGGCCACCCGCACGCGGTGGATCGGCCGGGCATCCTTCATGGGGTCGGAGCCGCCAAAGGGTATGCCGCGCGGATCCGTGCAGCCCATGGAGAACTCGCCGCCGGGCACCCACACCATGCCGACCGGCGGCGTGGCGGCCGGCGGCGACTGGGTCGGCACCGTGGGACCGAACGCCGGCGCCGGCGCGGATGACTGCAGGCCTTTGTCGGGTCCGCGCGGCCGCGGGCCGGCCTGTCGCACGCCCCACGCCATGGCGGCCAGCCCGGCCGCGACGCCGGCCCAGCGGAGATACCGTGTCCCGCCGGACGCCGCGGCCATCACGCGCACCGGCGGCGCAGCGTGCGTTCGAGCGCGCGTCGCAGCCGCCGCCTCCGGGCGGGACTCCACCACTTGGTGAACGTCTTGCGGGCCTTTTCGGCCCGTTCGGCCTCCACGTCGTGCAGGGCCGCGAGCGTCCGGTGCTGCACGCCGATGCCGTCGGAGCGGGCCCAGCGCCGCAAGCGATCGGCCGCCGCCGCATGGTCCGTGAAGTCGCCGAGCGTCTCCTGCAGCTGCTCCAGCGCGTCCGTGCACCGGACGCGTTCCCGAGCGGGGAACACGCTGGTAAAGATCTCCATCGCGTAGCGGAGCTTTTTGCCCTCGATCCGCAGCCGATGCATCTCGTCCGCGGATCGCAGCCGATGGTTCGCCGTGGCGAAAAAACTGGCCACGATGGGGCGAAAACGCCGCCGTGCGAAGTCCGCAAACGGCCGTTCTTTGCCGCGCGGCCTCACCCCGTCGAGGAGCCGTTCCGTCCGCCCGTGCCAGTCGGCGGCCAGCAGCGAGTCGCGCATCTGCCGAATGGGGGCCCGGGAAGCGGCCTGCCGCCGCGCCAACATGGCGACGAGCCTGTCACGCGCGGCCAGGCCGGCCGCGGGGGGCTGCGGCCCCGTGACTTCACGGCCCAACCGGTCCGTCAGCACGTCGAGGTCTCGTGCCTCTCCGGCGGCCCGGCGGAGCCTGCGCAGCCGCTTGGCGAACCAGTCTCGACGCTTCGCGGGCAGCAAGTCGGCGAACACATCGACCGCCGCGAGCGTGCGCCGCGTGGCCACGCGGAGTCGATGCACCCGGTCCGCAGTCGGACGCTCCCCCGCGGCCGCCTGCAGTTCGGTCCACACCGCGTCGAGCCGCTTGCGCAGCGTCCGCCGCGCCACCTGGGATGCCGGCGTGCTGCCGTGCTCGACGACCAGCCAGGTGCTCTGCAGCGCCATCACACCGCCCGGGGGAAACGAGAAGTCCGCCGGACGTCACTCTACGGCCCGACCGGGGGCCAAACCAGCGTCCTTGGCGACCTCCCGCGTTTCGGGACGCGCCGGCGACCGCTTCGTCACGGTCAGCCGCGACGCGAAGATCGTGCCCGCCCCGGCGGAACCTTCGCCGCTCCACAGGCGGCCCTTGACCTCGATCGCGTCGCCCGCGGCGACCAGATCGAGCCGAGCACCGTCGACGGAGGCCACGGCGTCGTCGGCCAGCGTCAACGTCAGCCGCCGGATCTTCCCCGCATCGACCCGGACGACGAGCGTGGCCCCGCGCAGGCTGACGATCGTGGCGATGATGTCGTCCGCCTTGCCAGGCCGCACAGGCTCGGGCTTGAAGCCGGCCGCAGGCGTGACGACCGTGACCGCCGGCAGCGGCACTGTCCCCCGGCCCCGCTCGTCGACGGTGGCACGGAGTCGCACCGCCATGCCTGGCCGCAGGTCACCGAGGGAGATGCCGCCCGTCACCGTCAGGTGTGACACACCCGCTGGATGGAGCTGGGCAAAGTAGGCCGGCGCCTGGCCGGCGGCCCCCTTCTCGAAAAAGGCCACGACACCGCCGGCCCGGGTACCGTTGGCAGCCCGCACCACGCCCGCAAATTGGGTCTCCGGCAGCCGGTCGATGAGGAGCTTGTTGTCTTGGACGGGCTCGGTGATGGCCTTGTTCGTGCCGCGACAGGCCCCCATGTTCCAGAGCCGCTCGTAGCTGAGCTGCAGCTCCGCCGACTTGAAGAACGTACCCCACTGGATCGTCCCGTCGGGCGCTACGGGCGCCAGCGCTGCAGGGGCGTCGGCATACGGGTTGAACCGCTCACCGTACGACGAGCGGGAAGCGACTACGGCCACAACGACGGCGAAGGCGAACGCGATCGGGCGGGGCATGACGGTGAACTCCGAGGAGCGAAACCTCCTCAGACGTTACTTCGGCGCCGGCGGCCACGCAAAACGGCGGCCGTGCGGCCACGCCGCCGATACCGGTGGTGCGGCCGATGACGGCAGCACAACCGGCACACGCGGCACGAACGATACGCCTTCGTGACCCGCCTACAGCCCCTCGGCCTCGCCGTCGATCGTCGCCACGTCGCCCGCGGACTCGCCGGCCAT
>Ga0068876_10003840_pt1 | contig 10661 bp, 8 predicted proteins | sample NOAtaG_6_FD_66442 | JGI IMG/M metagenome (GOLD analysis project Ga0068876, IMG submission 66442) | Freshwater lake microbial communities from Lake Erie, under a cyanobacterial bloom - NOAA_Erie_Diel5S_2200h metaG | ecosystem: Environmental > Aquatic > Freshwater > Lake | place: USA: Ohio, Lake... | reverse complement strand
GACTCAAATCAGGACGGAAATGGCCATTCAACAAGACCAATTTGACCATGTCCGGTGCATCCGGCAGCAGGTTGGACCAATCCAGATTGATTCCTTCAGGTTGTGGTTTGGCCAAAGCACGCTCCACCGAAGTCAATCTCTGTACGCTGGTGTATTTCCATTCCTCGTGTTTGGTGGTGGGAAATCCTTTGGTTTGGAACGTCTTCAACCGGTCGTGGCGAAGCTCCGAGGATCCATCCTTTTCAAACTCTCTCAACCAATCGGTCATGACCTGTGGCTCCATCATCTCTTCAAATTTTGGTTTCAGGCATTCACACGGTTATCTTCTTCCGCCTTGATCCAATCGTATCCTTTGGATTCCAACTCTAACGCGAGTTCTTTGGTTCCTGATTTCACGATGCGGCCTTTGTAAAGGACGTGAACAAAATCGGGTACAATGTAGTCCAATAGGCGTTGGTAGTGGGTGACCACGATGATGGCGTTGTCGGAATTTTTGAGTTTATTCACTCCATTTGCCACAATGCGCAAGGCATCGATGTCCAAACCGGAGTCGGTTTCATCCAAAATAGCCAGTTTAGGTTCTAACATGGCCATTTGGAAAATTTCGTTCCGTTTCTTCTCGCCGCCGGAGAAACCTTCGTTCACCGACCTTTCTTGAATCAATTTGGCATCAATTTCCACCAGTTGTGCCTTTTCACGCATACGAGCCAAAAACTCCTTGGCTGTGTATGGCTCTTCTCCCCGGCTTTTGCGGATGGCCTCCAAAGCATGCTTGAGAAAGGTAACGGTGCTGATTCCAGGAATTTCTACGGGATATTGGAATGCCAAGAAAATACCGGCCCAAGCACGTTCCTCGGGTCCCAAATCAAGGAGATTCAAGCCGTTGAAAATGACTTCACCTCCGACGATTTCATAATCTTCGCGGCCAGCCAAAACCGAAGCTAGCGTACTTTTTCCAGACCCATTGGGGCCCATGATGGCATGCACTTCACCTGGACGGATGGTCAGATTGATGCCGTTCAGTATTTGTTTGTCCTCTACCTTGACCTGCAGATTTTTGATCTCAAGCATCTTGAAAATTCTATAAATGGTTTAACCAACGCTTCCTTCCAAGCTGATTGCCAACAGTTTCTGGGCTTCTACAGCAAATTCCATCGGGAGTTTGTTCAAAACTTCCTTTGAAAATCCGTTCACGATGAGACCTATGGCCTTTTCAGTGTCAATGCCCCGTTGATTGCAATAAAAGATTTGATCTTCCCCAATTTTGGATGTGGTAGCTTCATGCTCAACCTGCCCGGTCGGATTGTCCACCTCGATGTAGGGAAAGGTGTGGGCACCGCACTCACTGCTGAGCAGAAGTGAATCGCATTGGGAGAAATTGCGGGCGTTTTCGGCATTTTTCAGGATTTTGACCAAGCCACGGTAACTGTTGTGGCTTTTTCCGGCCGAAATCCCTTTGGAAATGATGGTGCTCTTGGTGTTTTTGCCAATATGGATCATTTTGGTGCCCGTATCGGCCTGCTGGAATTTGTTGGTCAGAGCAACCGAGTAAAATTCGCCTACGCTGTTGTCCCCTGTCAGGTAGACAGACGGATATTTCCAGGTGATGGCAGATCCGGTTTCGACCTGTGTCCATGAGATTTTACTGCCCTTTCCAAGGCAATTCCCACGCTTGGTCACGAAATTGTAGATTCCACCTTGGCCATGCTCGTCTCCAGGATACCAGTTTTGGACCGTACTGTATTTGATTTCGGCGCGCTCCATGGCAACCAGTTCCACCACAGCGGCATGAAGTTGGTTTTCGTCACGTTTGGGTGCCGTACAACCCTCCAAGTAACTCACGTAGCTGTCGTCGTCCGCCACAATCAAGGTGCGCTCGAACTGCCCCGTATTGCTTTCATTGATCCTGAAGTAGGTGGAAAGCTCCATGGGGCAACGAACACCTTTGGGAATGTAAACGAACGAACCGTCACTGAAAACAGCTGAATTTAAAGCGGCAAAATAGTTGTCGTTGTAAGGCACAACTGAGCCAAGGTATTTTTTCACCAATTCAGGGTGTGCATGGACTGCCTCCCCGAAACTCATGAAAATCACACCCATGTCCTTCAATTTCTCCTTGAAAGTGGTCACGACAGAGGTGCTGTCCCAAACCACATCTACGGCCACGCCGGTGAGTACTTTCTGCTCATCCAACGGAATGCCCAATTTCTCCAATGTTTTCAGGAGTTCAGGGTCGACCTCCTCAAGGCTGTTGAGCTGGGCCTTCTTTTTGGGAGCGGCGTAGTAGGAGATGGCTTGGTAATCAATGGCCGGGTATTGAACATTGGGCCAATGAGGTTCTGCCATCTTTTGCCATTGCCGAAAAGCCCGGAGACGCCAATTTAAGAGCCATTCCGGCTCATTTTTTTTACTTGAGATAAGTCGAACCGTGTCCTCCGTGAGCCCCACAGGTGCTTTGTCGGATTCAATTTCGGTCACAAACCCATACTCGTATTCCTTTTGGGTTACATCCTCAAGGATTTTGAGGTCTTCGCTCATGGCTTGTATTCTTATTTAGACTAATTCTAAACAACGGCAAATGTACTAAAAAATAAACCAGTTTAGGTAGTCTTTGTTTGTCTTGGCTACCTAAAATAAGGTATTCATCCTGATTTCTTGTGGGTTGCGTGTCAAATGCAGGACCGTGCGAAAGTCAGGGTCTCCATTCCTTGCGGGAAACTTCCTCAGACGAGCGGACCCATTCACCATTCAGGACCCTTGCGCAAGTCTGTAATCCTTCCACCACGCTGGGATGTGGATGTGCTACATCCTTCAAGGCTGAAAAGGGTAAATTTTGTTTGATCATGAGTGCGATGGTTTGCACCAAACTGCTGGCATGTTCGCCCACGGCGCGCATCCCCAGAATCTTATCGGTTTCCGGACAAGCCAGGATTTTCATAAATCCTGATGTCTTTTGCATTGCCACGGCCCGGGAAATACCCGCGTAATTCAATTTTACACACCGATAAGGGACTTGCTTCTTCTGGGCCTCCTGTTCGTTCAAACCCACACCCGCTACTTCGGGGTGCAAGAACATGATGGTGGAGATATCCTCATAAGACAATGGGGGCATTCCCGATCCGAACATGCTCTCTACTGCATGCCTTCCTTCCATTTCTGCAATGTTCACCAAGGCAAGGTCCGCCGTGAGGTCTCCTGCTGCATGGATGCCCGGCACATTTGTACGGGTTTCGGAGCCCAAGCAAATGACATGTCCTCGGGGACTGCAGGCCACATCGCATGTTCCGATACCGACATCTTCCGTGTTGGGAACCCTGCCCAAGGCCAACAATGCCATGTCGGCCTGACCGGTCCAAGGGGTGGAACCTTGAAAGGAAATTTGAAAATTCACCATTCCATCCACCACATGGGCCCAATCGGGCTGTGCATGGGTCAGGATGCGAATTCCGATGGACTCAAATTGTCGGGTTACCTCGGCCGAAAGGTCTTCATCTTCGAAAGGCAGGATGCGGCTGCCTTTTTCGACCAAGGTAACTTGTGTTTGTCCGAGAAGTCCGAAAATGGTAGCGTATTCACACCCTACAATCCCGGCACCAAATATCACCAGCGTTTTGGGCAGTAACTGAAGGTTTTCGATGCTGTCGCTATTATGAATGAAAGCGCCGTCGCAGGGTATTTCGGGGATGCATCTAGGTCGGCTTCCCGTTGCCAATAGGACATTCGCTGCCTCGATGCAGACAGTACCCTTTGGGTTGGAAACTTCCACCGAACCAGTCCCGAGCAGACGGCCCCTGCCTTGCATAACCTGAATGGAACCCTTTCCCTCCGAGTTGATTTTGCGGATGACCTTTTCCCACTGTGCTTCAATTGCCTTCATGGATTTGTCCACGTTGGCGCGGAAAAGGCTAAGAGAAGGAGCAGGAAGAGAAACATCTAATTGGAAAGCTGTTTGTTTGGCCTCGTGGTATTGCTTGGCCAATTCCCACCAAGTTTTGGAACTCAAAGCCCCGCGGCGTAGTCCGTAGCCGCCCAATTTGTGTTCTTCAACCAACACCACGCTTTTGCCCAAATCAGCGGCCTTTAATGCAGCGCTCAAACCGGCGGGTCCGGCACCCAAGATGCAAAGGTCCACACATTCCATGCCCCAATTTAGCCAAAAAAGCTGCATTTGCTGTTCGATTGGTCGCATTGACTATATTGGTGTCAGCTTTTCTCAATTTCAAACCTCAACAACTACATCACCATGAAGGCATTTGTTTTGGTGAAGCATGGTGCTCCCGATATCGCATTTGAACTGCAAGAGATGCCCGACCTCCAACCTGGTGCAGGACAAGTGGTGGTGGAGGTTGAGGCCTTTGGATTGAACTATGCGGACGTGATGGCTCGTTTGGGTAAGTACAAGGAGGCACCTGCCTTGCCTTCGGTAATCGGTTATGAAGCCATTGGGAGAATCAGTGCCCTGGCGGAGGATGTAAAAGGGTTGGAAAAGGGTCAGCGTGTGGCCTGCTTCGTGCGGTTTGGAGGATATGCCACGCAGGTGCTGACCCCCGCTATGGGTGTGGTGCCTGTCTCAGATGAAATGGATGCGGGCATCGCACTCGCACTGACTGTCCAATATTGCACGGCTTGGTACGCATCAGAAATATGCATGCAGTTGCAATCCGGGGACCACGTGTTGGTTCAAGCCGCGGCCGGCGGGGTCGGAATTGCATTGGTACAAATGGCCAAACGAAAAGGGTGCATCGTTTATGGCACGGCGGGGTCGGATGAAAAGCTCCAATTGCTGAGGGAGCAAGGCGTGGACTATCCCATCAATTATAACAAGGTGGATTGGGCAGTTGAGGTCAACAGAATCAGGGGGGGCAAAGGCCTGGATGTGGTATTCGATTCTTTGGGAGGATCCGAGTTCCGCAGGGGCTATAAATCATTGAGTCCGGGCGGAAGAATTGCCGGATTCGGGAATGCCTCGCGTACCAAAGGATGGGCCAATGTTGCCGGGGACCTGAAGACATTGTTCGGATTCGGATTTTTCAGCCCCGCCTTTCTGCTGATGCAGTCGAGATCCATCGTGGGAGTCAACATGTTGCGTGTTGCCGATCATAGGCCCGACATTCTCAAAACCTGCTTGGAAAACACATTTGAATTGGCCGAAGCTGGCGTGTTCAAACCGGTGATTGGAGCCCGATTTCCACATGAGGAGATGGGAAAGGCTCATGTACTATTGGAGAGCAGAAAATCTACGGGGAAAATCGTTGTGAATTGGTGAATTCACCAAAGCAGCCAAATCAACAGCAGGTTGAAGGCAATCTCCAACAGGCCTCCCAACACGTACCAAGCGACCCGTGAACCGCCATTGGAGCTCTTCCGTGATTGTTTTTTGGCCTTTTCATTCTGTGGACTGGGTTTCATTTCATTGTCGCCTCGGTCCTGATCGGAATTTGCCATCTCTTTTTGGGCCAATTCTTCAGCCCTTTCGGATGCCATGTCGGATTGGGTCACGTACACGTCGTCCGCCTCTTGGTATCGACGGGGAGTGGTGCTGGAACATCCGGACATCAGGAGCGCCGATAACAATAGACTGATGCACAAGATTCTCATGATGCAAATTTACCACATTGTAGAATCGGTTGAATTGAATACCGCCGAAAAAAGGGAGCATACTCACCGCGCATTCTGATTGGTTTTCCCAATCGCTCCTTTCCTCGTACTTTCGCGACATGACTCCCGAATCTCCTTTTGAAGAGCGCAGGCTCCATTTTTGCAACCAAGCAAAAGTATTGGACTCCCGGATGGACCGCATTGCATGGCTTCGGTTGGTTTTGGCTATCATGGGGGTGTTTTCTTTGTGGAAAGGACTCTCCACGGGTGAGATGGCTTACTGGATTAATTTGGGGACGGTCTTGATGGGGTTTGCCTTGGTGGTAAAGTGGAATGGTCGCCTTGAAAGCAAGAAGCGTTTGTTGGTGCGACTTGCCAAAATCAACGAGCAGGAAGCCCAAAGACTCATTGGTATTTCTCCCGACGGTTTCGGTGGCGAATCGTACAATTTGGCTGGGCATCCGTTTTCTGATGACTTGGACCTGTTCGGAGTCAAAAGCGTGTATTCTCTGTTGAATCGGTCAGGCACCGAATCAGGACGCAAAAAGCTGGCAGAGTGGTTGTTGGTTCCTGCTGATTTGAGGGAAATCCTTTCACGTCAGGCTGCCGTCGCAGAATTGGAGGGTTCCGTGGAGTTTCGCCAGCAACTTCAGGCTAAGGGGTGGGAAACTTCTTTTTCCGATCCGGTGAAGTCCCTTCAATCGTGGCTGACCAAAGATGCTGCCCTTCAAGGAAAGGAATGGATGCCGTTGGCTGGCCTTTGCATGTCTGTTTTATTGTTCATCCTCACAGGGTTGGCTGCATTCGGGGTTTTATCCTGGTGGATTCCGGGAGGGCTCTTTCTCATTCACCACGTCTTGAATCTCTTCCTGTCCCGGACAATGGCCTCCCAACACGTGTTGGGTGAAAACATATCCAAGAGCCTTGCCAGCCATTCCGATCTGTTCCGCGAAATTTCCATTTCGACTTTCCAAACCGATAAAATCAATCACATCAAATCGGTTCTCTCAGCCAGTGGATTGGACGCTGCAAGCGAAATCAAATCCTTGTCCAACATCGTCCAAAGATTCGAATTGAGGTTGAATGTCATCCTGCATTTCGTGCTCAATAATATGTTGTTTTGGGATTTACATGCGATGGCGGCATTGGACAAGTGGCGAAAGAGCAAAGGTAAATGCGTAGAAGGCTGGTTTGATGCCTTGGGTGAAATGGAAGCCCTTTGTGGAATGGCAGCATGGAGCTTTGGGGAATCCGATTCCAGCATGCCAAAGTTCGTGAATGGGGATTTTGTGGTGAAGTCTGAATCCATGGGACATCCTTTGGTGCCCAAGGATGTCCGGGTGTGCAATCCCGTTAACTTGGATGGAAACGGACAAGTCACCCTGATCACCGGGTCCAACATGAGCGGCAAAAGTACCTACCTCCGTACGGTGGGAGTGAATGTGGCGTTGGCCATGATTGGAGCACCTGTTTTGGCCACTGAAATGACTTTGTCACCGACCAAACTGGTAGCATCCATGCGGGTTTCTGACTCCTTGGAAGACAGCACATCAAGCTTTTATGCTGAGCTCAAGCGCATCAAGTTGGTGATTCAGACGACTGAAGAAGGGGGAAACACGATCTTTCTTTTGGATGAAATTTTGAAAGGAACGAATTCGCAGGACAGACATGCGGGTGCTCGGGCCCTCATCGCACAACTCATCGGTTTGGGTGGTTCAGGATTGGTCAGCACCCACGATTTGGAGCTTCAGGATTTGGAGAAAATGTACCTGGGAAAAGTCATCAACAAAAGCTTCAGTTGCCAGATTGCGGAAGATGGATCCTTGGGATTCGATTACCGTCTTCATGCAGGAGTTTGTCAAAGCATGAACGCTACCGCCTTGATGCGAGCCATGGGGATACGCCTTTGAATCGTTTTGACTTGTCCATTCAAATTGCTAGTTTTACTGCTTGTTTTAAGGTAATACGGAATCCCTTTGAAACTCAACAACGAAACCAAAGTCGGTATCTTGGCGGCTGTAGCCGTCTGCCTGCTCATCCTCGGCTTCAACCTCCTCAAGGGAGAGAAGCTGTTTGTGAGCGGGTTTGAGTTGAAATCCTATTACGACAACGTTGCGGCTTTGAACACAGGCAACCCTGTGCTTTACAATGGCCTCCGAATCGGGCAGGTCAAAGCCATCCAAATGGACGAGAAAACAGGGCGAATCGAGGTTCGCTACTCCATCGAGAAAGGCATTTTACTTCCTTTTGACTCCAAAGCTGTCATTGCCAACGCAGACTTGCTGGGCTCCAAATCCATCCGCATTGACCGGGGCAAGGCCAAAAACATGGTTGAAAACGGCGGCATCCTCGAGGGCATGGTCGACCCTTCTTTGGAGGAACAAATCAAGACCGAAATCCTGCCGCTCAAAGACGACATCGACGGATTGATTCAGTCTTTGGACAGGTTTGTGGGTTGGTTGAACAATACCATGGATGAAAGCATGGGCAACAAAATCGACCTGATCATGGACGAGGTCGTCACGACCACACAAAACCTCAGCCGTACGAGTTACCGGGTTGACACCCTGCTTGGCAGCTTCCAAGGAGCAGCGAGCAGCGCGAGGTCCATCCTCAAGAGTGTACAAAGTCAAAACGATACCATCGCAAAGGTCATCGCAAATGCCGCCAAGTTCAGTGATTCTTTGGCTGCGGCTTCGGGTAGCGTCAAAACCATTGTCGAGAAAAGCTCTAAAATGGTTGACAAATTCAGTGTTATTGTCGCCGATATCGAGAGCGGAAAAGGCACTGCCGGAATGTTGCTCAAGGACGATGGATTGGTCACAAGAATCAAGGGTAGTGCCGATAGGGTTGATTCGCTGTTGGCCCACTTTCAAAATTCACCCCGCATCCCGTTGGACGTAAGGGTTCAATTGGGCGATCCGGAACTGAAGCGGGCCAGATTGGAAGCCAAAGAGGCCAGGAAGCTCCGCAAGGAACAGGAAAAAGGAAGCCGTTAATCCGCATGCAAAATTTGGTATTGAAAAATATTTCGGGCTTGTACCGTGTGGCGACCCATGGCGAATTGCGAAAATCAGGATCACAGATGTCGGATGCTTGCCTGCTGCCGGATGCCTATGTGGTGTTGATGGGCGACCGAATCCAAAGAATCGGCATCATGGACAATTACGATTCCGCATGGGAATCCGGATCGGAGGTATTGGACTGTTCCGGAAGGCTTGTGATGCCGGGATTCGTTGACAGTCACACGCACATCGTGTTCGCGAAAAGCCGGGAAGAGGAATTCGTGGATCGAATCAAAGGCATGACCTACGAGCAAATCGCCGAGAGGGGAGGAGGCATCCTGAATTCTGCCCGAAAACTCCGAGCGATGTCGGAGGATGAATTATTGGGGGATGCGGTGGATCGCGCATGGGAGGTGCTCATGTCGGGGACAACCACCATCGAGATCAAAAGCGGGTATGGGTTGGATCTGGAATCCGAGCTCAAAATGCTCAGGGTCGCCAACAAGATTCAAGCATTTTGCCCCATCGACGTCCACACCACCTTTTTGGGAGCCCATGCCATCCCGCCTGAATTCAAGCATGACAGAAAAGGTTACATCCGTTTGCTAACACAGGAAATGATTCCTGCCGTGGCTGCTGAAAAATTGGCCAAGTACGTGGATGTGTTTTGTGACAAAGGATTTTTCACGGTTGAAGAAACGGAGGAAATTCTTGAAGCGGGCATCCGTCATGGGCTCAGGCCCAAAATTCATGCGAATGAGTTGGCCCACAGTGGTGGGGTGGAAGTCGGTGTTCGATACAATGCGCTCTCTGTCGACCATTTGGAGTGCACGGGTGATGCCGAGATTGAAGTCTTGTTGCAAAGCCAAACAATTCCTACGGTGCTTCCGGGGTGCTCATTTTTTTTGGGAATCGATTATGCTCCTGCCCGGAAAATGATTGATCGTGGTCTTTCCGTTTGCGTGGCATCCGACTACAATCCGGGAAGCAGTCCGGCTGGCAACATGCAATTCATTTGGTCCTTGGCTTGCACGCGAATGAAAATGTTGCCGGAAGAGGCTTTGGTGGCCATGACACTCAATGGAGCAGCTGCACTTGATATCTCACTAGAAACCGGGTCTTTGGAAGTGGGAAAGCGCGCAGATCTCATCATTACGGAACCCATGGAGTCTTTGGCTCGCATGCCATACTATCCTGCAAGGGACCAAGTGGAAGCAGTGGTTGCAGGCGGACAATTGTTTGAAAAATAATTCAGTTCCTGCGGAATTTTCTTTGGGAAAGTCGGTTCATTTTCTTGTCCTGAAGGCTTGTAAGGGGAAGAAAAAGAATCAATCAGTCAAATCGTTTTGAATCGGCTATCCTGTTTGGCAAGATTTTCAAATTGGGATAACTTTGCGGCGCCTTGTGGGTTTTAAAATGAGTCACAAGCTAGAGAAGACGAAACATTACATTATGAGCAAGACTTCGGCAGTTGCCCCTTACACAGCCCCCGATTATTACCAATTGGATGACCTGTTCACGGAAGATCACAAAATGGTCCGCCAAACCGTGCGGGACTGGGTCGACCGTCGCGTCATGCCCCACATTGAGGATTGGGCCCAAAACAACCATTGTCCTACGGAGCTGATTCCCGAAATTGGTGAATTGGGCATTTTTGGTCCTGCGCTTCCCACTGAATACGGTTGTGCGGGATTGGATCAAATTGCCTACGGAGTCATCATGCAGGAGGTTGAGCGTGCGGACTCAGGTCTGAGGTCCATGGTCTCCGTCCAAGGCTCCTTGGTAATGTACCCCATCTACAAATACGGCTCCGAAGAACAACGCCGGAAATATCTGCCCAAACTTGCTTCGGGTGAGATGATGGGTTGTTTTGGCCTTACAGAACCCGATTTTGGGTCCAACCCTGGTGGAATGATCACCAACATCAAAGATGCCGGCGACCACTACATCCTCAACGGTGCCAAAACTTGGATTTCCAATGCCCCATTTGCACACATTGCGGTAGTTTGGGCCAAAGACGAGTCAGGTCGCATCAGGGGTATGATTTTGGAGCGTGGC
>Ga0068876_10003834_pt1 | contig 10668 bp, 8 predicted proteins | sample NOAtaG_6_FD_66442 | JGI IMG/M metagenome (GOLD analysis project Ga0068876, IMG submission 66442) | Freshwater lake microbial communities from Lake Erie, under a cyanobacterial bloom - NOAA_Erie_Diel5S_2200h metaG | ecosystem: Environmental > Aquatic > Freshwater > Lake | place: USA: Ohio, Lake... | reverse complement strand
TTTTTGTTCAAACTTTTTGGAAAAAAGTTTAATGGTTTTTAAAATCCTTTCTAGGTCTTTAAAGTAAAAAATTCTAATAATTCTAGTTATCATAATATTTTTTTGTAATATACTATTATAAAATGAATCAGACATATAACACGGATGAATGTAAAAAAGGGTTTGTTAAATTTAGTCAAGTAAAAAAATGGTTTGACCCTATTGAAGGCAATGGTGGTTCCGGAACGAAAATAACTTATAAATCTAAAAATGGTAAAAAGATGACAAAAATGGCTAATGAAACCGTAAATATTTATGCTGTGAAATCAGATGAACCTGGATATGTTCATGTATGGAATAAGTATAACACCTTTGAAAAAAAGAAAACCAAAGTTAGAAAAAATTGGATAGAAACTAGACGTGTTAGAGGAAATCCACCTGAACATGTGTGTGGTAATAAAATGTCATTATCGATAAAACCTTTTCCAGATGAGATAAAAGGGTTAAAGTCATATTATACACTTGATAATGGTAGTAAACCGTTTTTAGTTTTTGTTAAGGGTGATACTGAATTACATATTTATAGAATTCCTGAAAATGTGCATATAGATTATGATGAATATGAAAAATTAAAAAAAGGGCATTATAATTAGCTCATCAAGAGTTATAAAACAAAGAAAATCTGGATTGGCAAGCATACTGAAAAGGATGGATATTGGAATCAAAAAAATAGTGCAGGTAATTCTATATTAGCTCAATTGAGTAATAATAGATATCTTCATATAGGTGCTGATATATATGAGTTTACAACACCAGATAATGATAAAATTATCAAATATTTTTCTAAGATAGGTAATAATGAGGTTCCATATCCTATTGCTCTAGGAGAAAAATATGTTTATCAGATGTTAAACAGGGCGTATATAACTAGAAAAGCATTTGAAAACTGGGATATGACTGATGCAGAATGGGATAATACAGCATATATTTTATATGGTCATGATGAAAATAAACAAATAGATGAAAAATATAAACAAATTAAAATGCCAGGGATTAAAGTTATTTCAAACAGGTTATAATTAATTTATCCTTTTTTACATATATATACACAGAGTTCCATTAGAGTTTATTGCTATATTTTTAATATCATATTAAATATATATACTGGTCTTTTTTGTCAAATGGTCATTTTTGACCTAAATAGTAGGTAAAATGATATGAAAACTGTTTATCATTTGCATTTATCATTTTTAGTGTATGTTAAAGGATTACTTAGATATAGTTTATTAGTATATTTTAGTATCATCTGAAAATAAAGAAAAGATGTTATATTTTTATCATTTATATGTATTTTTGCGTATCACTTAAAGGTATAAGTGATAGTATCATTGTGTTATCATTTCGTGTATAGGTTTATCTAGGGTGTTTATGCGGTTGTATGATTCGATTGCTTTTTCGTATTGGTTATCTTTGAGGATGGTATTAGCAACTGTTTTCATTTCATTGGCGTCTAGTTTTATGTATTTGTTGTGGTGTTTGTAGACTTGATCACTGGTGATAATGATGAGTTTTTTAATATTGGATATATCGGATACGATTTTCCAGCTATTAGTGTGTCTTTCAAAATAAGATCTAACGCTTTGATCTGATGTAAGTAGAGGCATTATAGTATTTTCTAGTTGTAGATCACAATTAAATTTATCATTAACTTGTTTCCTGCATTTATCTTTGAGATAGTGTGAAAGTTTATATCCTAGTTGTTTATATCCAATTTCTAGATAAGTTTCAAGGACATCATTACTTTCAGTTTCAGTCAATTGATAAGACGGATTATTTTTATAGTTAATTATAAAGGAATCCATATCAATCATGTTGTGAATACCGTATAATTTGTCTAAATGTTGAGCTTTTGCTATTTGTGTTAAATTATTATTACTATTAATATTACTGTTAATATTACTATTAATATTACTATTATTAATTATGTTTATGACATTCGTAATTAATTTCCCTGCATCAGACGGTAATGTTGTCCTAAGGATTTTTGAATCCGTTATATAGGTATCACTACACGTTTCATATGAAGTATAATTAATGACATTTTGAGTATTATTGGGGATATTATGGGGGGTATTATGGAGAGTATTATTTGGGGTATTATTGGGGTCATGTGTGCATTTTTTGAGATGCCTATAATAATTGCTTTTGTGTTTAAAAAATTTGGAACAATATTCACAAGATTTACCGGATACACATTGGTTTGAATTTTGAATATGTTTTTTGGATTGATAATGTCTATTTAGATTTGCCTTTGTGCCAGCGTTATAATTACATATTGAACATTTGAATGTCATTTAATAATGTATAATATTATAGATTTAAGTTTTTATTGATATTTTTATTTTGATATACTATTTTTGATAATTTTTTCGTCATCATATCTTGAGGTTTGAATAACCGTTTTAGCAATTAAGTTCATTTGAAAATTTGATAAAGATAAATATTGATTATGGTGTTTGTAGATTTGATCACTAGTTATTACTATTAATCTTTTAATATCAGCTATATCTTTTTCACGTTTCCATTCAACTGGTTCTTTTTTGAGATAGCTTCTAGCACCACCATCTGTTGATATAAATGGTAATATAACTTCTTCTTTTTTTACATCTATACCTTTAATATCTTTTAACTGTTTTTGATATTTATCTCTAATGTAATAAGGTAAATCAAAACCCAAACTTTTATAGCCTTCACATTGAAAATTTTCTATTAATATTTTACTTTCATTTTCTGTTAATTGGTATTTAGGGTTATTTTTATAGTTAAATATAAAGGTTTCTAGATCTATCATATTTGTTTCATTTAGCATTAGGTTAAGTTTTTCTATTTTAGTTAAAGTGTTATAATCACCCATCATTACAACTGAATTATTAAATGTTCCTGTATTATTCATCACCTTTCCATTTCCTTCTTTAATATTATCCTTAATATTATCTATATTCTTAATATCATCTATATTCTTAATATTATCTATATTCTTAATATCATCTTTAATGTCTTTAATGTCTTTAATGTTTTTAATGTTTTTATCATGATCAGAATCAATTAAAATACTAGTATCAATATCGTCTTCTGTGGTATTAGAAATATTATCATCTGTATTTTGATCATAATAACTACATGTTTTTATGTGTCTATTATAGTTTTTCTGATATAAAAAACCTTTACCACAATGACATACATTTGTTTTACTACTATTTTTTAAGTTTTCTTTATGAACGATGGATTGATAATGGCGTGTTCTATTACTTTTCTTACTAAAATATTGATTGCAGATTTTACAAGAAAACATCTTATATTATTTTCTATTTGTGAAAATAATTTTAAATAGTTTTGTGAGCGCATATTTTTAATGCTTATTTTACACCTAATATATTCCACATTTTTATATTATATTATTGATCAACCCTTTTTATAACCCAATACATACTTTAGTTATACTTTCTTTACACAATTGGATTGAGCAATATTGAGCAATATTTTTAGTAGTTTTTGAAGCAATCATTTTAAATGCATGATTTACTCCCGTTATATCACATATATTTATACAATTCTGGTGCTCTATACAATTTATAGCTTAATACATGATTATCTTATGTAGTAATAGTAAAATGACAATGAGTAATGTTTTTATTCTAAAAATGAATGTATCATTTAGATATGATTTATTCGATATAGTTCCTGAATTATATTGCTCTATATGATAAATTTAGATTTGCTATAGTTAAAGGAATATTATTATATGGTTATATGCTTAATAAAAATATTATAAAACACATACACCAATTTAAAACATTTATTGAGCGAACAAACACCAATGCATGTAATTTAGGGGATTCTATATAACATTCATATACTTTTTATGCTCTATGACAAACACTATAAAATATATTATTTTTATATGCATATAATTGAATTAAATATAAAAGCTTGCTATAATTTATTTTGATATTGAAAAATGAAAAACAGATGATCACTAAATTTTTGATCATTTTTTTATATTATTTTTTTATAGCAAATTGATTTTTAAGCATAGTTTAGATACCCCTCAATACATGATAGCGAATATACGAGTTTTTAGGACAAACTTATGCTTTATTTTTAACTATAAAAAATGATATGGGGTAAGGCTGAAATTTTCAGGAGGGTGTCATCAAAAAAATGATAAAAACAGTCAAAATATTTTGTAAAAAAACGGATTTTTGGGATTTTTTGAAGTTTCAGGAGATGTCTGTATTGGATTAGATCAAAACCTATAGTATCAACGTTTTTCATCAAAATCCTAAAAAGTCAAAAAAAAAGTAAAAAAAATCAAAATTTTGATGAACTCTTATCCCTAAAACACTATAGGTTTTATCCTAGCCGAATGCTAGAGTGATTTTCTGAGCAATTTGTATCGAAGCATAAATTCGACCTGAGATCTCACGTTTTCCCATTAAAGAATTGCTCTTTCATTTTAGGACGCTATACAGACATTCAATACGGTTGAACTATCATTCAAAAATATGAAAAAAATGATACCATCAGTGTAGTAAGGGAATTAGATAGACACTAAAGGGGTTTATCTCCTGAATTTAGTTTATCATTTTTTGTCATCAAAATGAGGTAGCGCTATTGCACAATTTAGGACTAAGAATGCTTGAAATTTCGTTTTTTTACAAAATATTTTTTGATAGAAAAAGTTGAGCACTTTAATTTAATGCAAGGTTATCTTAAGAAAAACTCATAAAAGTCCCTAGATGATTTAGCTCTTTGTTCAAGGGTATCACTATTGCAAATTTTGGGACTAAGAATGCTAGAGGGTATTTTGGGAGATATCATATTTTGACCCCTAGATATAAAATAAGATATAAGTTCATCTGGAAAAAAGGGGTTATAAATTTATCATTTTTTGATTTTTTTATCGTAAATTTTAAAGTTTATGCTATGTTCAAAGGTTAAATTTTCTGAACAGAATGCTACTCGCGTAGGGGGTATTAAATTAGTCCTAAATCACCATGAAAAATTTTAAAAATATTGACTTCCAACTCCAAAATTTTCGCACAAAATATTTTGTGCAAAAAAATGAGACCTAAAATCAATTTTTTTTGTCGTTTTAGGAGCTCTCTGCATTAAATACCCCTCTTTAATTTTTTTTTTCTATTTTTTTTTAGTAGGTAATAAAAATGTTCTAGTTGAACACCTGAAGCTCCCAAAATCACAAAAATCAAAAAAATGTAAAAAAATGTAAAAAAAATATGAATTTGATAATTTTATTTTTTATGCATTAAACAGTATAATAATCAGCCTACTACATGGTATATCTTTGTTTTTCTCTAAAAAATCACAAAAAAATCATCAAACATACCAAGCATATAACTATAGTAATATTAGTGTCATTTGGGTATAACAAATGATTACTTGAAAATGCCCTTTTTTGCCCTTTTTTTGTCATTTTTTGTCTGAAGTGATCATTTTAGTCATTGGTAATACATTGTTATCACCTGAGGCATTCGGAATAACGCCATAAAAAAATATGATAATTTATTTGGGAGTATATGACATTTTGGATACCCTTTAAAGCCACAAAAAAATGCAAAAAATCGTGATTTTTATGGATCATTTTTCAGAGCACTTGTAAAATTTACATTTTTAATGCAAAAATTAACTACAAAATGACAGCAAAGTTCCTAAACACATTTTGCTCTCTAGTTTTTATAAGCTAATACATTAAAACGTCGAAGGATCACTACCCTTTTACAAAAAAATCATGAAAAAATGAAAAAAATAGGGCTTAGATTCGACCTGTGCTCTCATGTTTTGTCCTAAATTTTTCATGAAATTGAATTTCAGGACACCATGCACCCTTTTTATAACAACAATGCTAAATCGGGTTTTTAGTAAAATGAGCGGGCATTTGCTAGGGCGTGTGTTAATCCTTTATATATGCACATGATGTCCTAAAATATACATTAGTGTAAAAATCAATTTTAATGCATGATTTCACTATAAAACATTAGCATATTCATATGAGTGATCCCATAGTATCCAAAAAAGTAGGGCTTGAGTTAAATACGGTTTAATGCATGCTTCGCTATGAATGCATAAGTTATATACGGTGTAAAGGGAACATCGAGGGTCAGTTTTTCAAAAAAAAGGTAAAAAAGTGTTTGTCAAAAATACTAAAAAAAAACACATGTGCTCTTCATTTTGCACATATGAAAACTATTAAAATAAATGTAAAAGTATGCTATATTTTTTTGACTTTTTAGTATCCTTAAGGTGTTATAAGTTTATCATTTTATGAGTTAAAACATGCTATCATGTAGGTTTAAGTCAAGCCCTAGCTCCTGAGCCTTTTTTTTTAGAATTTTTTAGAATGTATGAGTGTAAAAATCTTATTTTTTAGTTAAAAATAATGAAATTATCATTCTACATACATGCTCATTTAGCACATAAGACTCATATAAAGTTAAATGCAAGTTAAAGCTATATTTTAAATAGCCGGATAGTATCCAATATAGCATAATATATTTATCATTTAGTGGTGTTGTTCATGCTATAATATGGGAATAATAAACTAATAAGCTCCTGAGTCATCAGTGTTATGATTTTCGACAAGAAAAAAAAGAATTGTAATATGATTTTGAATAACATTACAATAACAGTAGCTCCTCATTTAGCACATAAGGTAAATAGAATTTTAGATACGTGAACAAGGTATATTTTAGATATCATTATAGTATCCAAAACTGTTATATATTGTTATCATTTTAAGATGGTAATTATGTGATAAAGCGGGATGAACAAATGGAATAATCTATGTATCAATAGAAATTAAAATTTTATGTGTTAGAAGGTGTTTTAATATCTTTTTTTTTGTATTCTAGAGCAGTTTTCATTAACCAATCTAGTTCTTCGGCTGTATAATGTGATAATTTTATAATCAAGTTGCTAGAATACTCCTTATTAATAAACTCATCAAGTAAATTTGCTTTATGTAGCCATTTTAAAATACTTACATTATTATGAAGTGTTAGTTTTGAATATTTTAATGGTAGATTGCTATTAAGCCACCATTCTAATACATTTACATGACCATTCTCAGATGCTTTATCTAATGCTGTTTCAGTATATTTTAATGGTAGATTGCTATTAAGCCACCATTCTAATACATTTACATGACCATTCTCAGATGCTTTATCTAATGCTGTTTCAGTATATTCTAATGGTAATCCAGAATTTTTCCACCATTCTAAAATTTTAATATTACCTTTACTGGAACAACACTCGATTGACATTGATGAATAGTTGTTAGATAGTAATTTAGAATTCTTGAACCATTCTAGAACATGTAAATGATTATTATCTGTTGCGGTGTATAAATATGTATTTAGATCTTGTATAAACAGATTAATATATTTTTTACATAAATATTCAATCAGATTAATATCACCAGTTGAAAATACACCATTTATATATGATGGTCCTATTTCTATTTGTAGTTTTTCTAGGAATTTAATTGTCTTTATACTAAATAGATTGATTGGATCCCCAATAATTAAATCTTTTGTATTGATATAGATAGGATCATAATAAGTTTCATATCTCCAAAATCTAGGTGAAAATTTATATGAATGTGGTAGTAAAATAAATCGTATAAATTTATGATTTTTATTAAATTGACAAAGATCATCTTGACATATAGGATATGTATTATAATTTTTATGTTTACAAGAAAGAATGTCAAGTTTATTATTATCATTTGTCAATAAAAAGTACATTAGATTAAAAGTATTTGTGATAAAAGTATTTGTATTAGAAAGTATTAGAAAACCTTTTCAATTTTTTCTAAAAAAAGTTTGAATAAAAAAAGTAAAGTGTTTTAGACAGTTATTAAAGTGCCTGTTTTTTCAGAAAGAATAGGTATTCCTGAACCACATACTACTAGACGATATGTATTATCTTTTATAAATAAAATATTACCAGCCCAATTATCATTTAGTTTGTAAATATTATCATATGGATCAGTATCAATACCACAAATTATATGTAAGTATTCCATAAACCTTTTATCATCATTCATTAAAGTTCCATCCATACCATTAAAAATTATTTTATTATTACTTAAATATTGTATACTCATTTTTTTATAATATTGTATTTAATAATTATTAAACTTATATTTTTTATGTATCTAAACTTTTTAGAGAAACTGAAGTTTCGGAAAAAGTTAGGACAAAAAACTTAACTGGTATAGAAAAAGTTAGGACAAAAAATTAATCAAAATTTTTAATGTATCTAAACTTTTTAAAAAAAGTTTTAGCAAAAATCTGAAATGGTTTTTAAAATCCTCTCAAGTGTTATAAAGTAAAAAAATCTGGTAATTCTAGTAAACTTTTTTTAAAAAGTTTGAACAAAAACTTATCAAAATGTTTAATACATCTAGAAAATAGTTTTTAAAAATCTTTCTAGTATCAAAAAGTAAAAAATCTAGTAATTTTAGTAAACTTTTTTCTAAAAAGTTTGAACAAAAAACTAATCAAAATGTTAAAGTATCTAGAAAATGGTTTTTAAAATCCTTTATAGTGTCATAAAAGTGAAAAATCTAGTAATTCTAGTTCAATCAATATTTTTAAAGTATCTAGAAAATGGTTTTTAAAATCCTTTCTAAGTTGTTAAAGTAAAAAAATCTAGTAATTCTAGTAAACTTTTTTCTAAAAAGTTTGAACAAAAAACTAATCAAAATTTTTATTACATCTAGAAAATGGTTTTTAAAATCCTTTCTAAGTTGTTAAAGTAAAAAAATCTAGTAATTCTAGTTCAATCAATATTTTTAAAATATCTAGAAAATGGTTTTTAAAATCCTTTCTAAATTTTTTGTCCTAACTTTTTCTATACCAGTTAAGTTTTTGTCCAAACTTTTTTCTAAAAAGTTTAGTTAATCTAAATCTAGTGATTGACCATCACCTGGTGGACTATCGGGTGAAGATCTTTTGATGTAAGAATCTAAAAAGGCTTTAGGTTCAGTATAGAAATATCTGAGATGCTTTACGGTAATAGCGGGTAATTGTATATTATCTTGCATAACGTATGTATCAGAAAAATATGTAAAAAGTTCATCAACAGAAGCATGTGATATTCTATTCCATGTAAGAGGAATAGGTAGAACTGAGTATAACCATGCATAAGAGGCAATATTACCGCTACCAGGTTTAACTCCTATCATGTGGTTGAACATTTGTCGTGTGATTGCAAGTTCATTATTGACATCTGGAATAGATTGAATAGTTAGTTTTTGAAATTCTTGTTCATTAAAAGTGCCATCTGTGTTCCATATACCAGTGGAAGCAGGATTTTCTATAACAGATATTCCTTGAGCACTAAATGGGCATTTATTGCGTTTTAGAAGGGACATAATAGCACTAGCTTTAAGTTTAGTGTTTGGAATACCAAGTTCATTATGACGTTGAATCATAAGATCTGGTGTTAGTTTACCGTTTTGATCGGCAAAAAACTGAGAGTGTTCTAATACTTTGTTTGTGTTATCCATTTTTGTTGAATGATATTTAATATGATTGGATGGGATATTCAATTTTATTTTTGAGTTAATTTTGAATAATGATTGAAATAAGCGTCTTGAATACATGAGCATATGGTTATGTATAAATTATAAATATTTCAGGTTCAATTTTTATGAGTTAAAGACATTAAAAGATATTAAAAGACATTAATAAAAAAAAATAATAATTCAACTTAAATTGCATTAAAGAGTTTTATGAATTAAAAACATCAATAAAAACATCAATATTTTGGGTAATGTTTGAGTTATGATTTCTAACAATATAATTATCATTATTGGTTTTGAGTATGGCAAAATAATAGTTTAATATAACACCATCACAAGAGTGTAGTGTTTTTTTGAAGATTTGTGCAACATGTTTTACGGGATTTTTCCAGGCACCACATCCTAGTGCACCAAAAATAATAGTATCATGATTATATTTTATAGCAGTTTGTATAATGGTTTTAATTTTGCGTTCTAATATTTTAGCATCATGTGTATTAAGTTGTGGTTCATTATTAATTATAATAGTATCTGGGAGTTTTATTCCAGGACATGCTACAAATGAAATTTTGGGTAAATGATTAGTATTTAACAATTGCCATCCAGTGTTTTCATTTGTTTTTATAACAGATATTCCAGGTGAATATACGACTTGATCATTTTTAATAGGATACATATCTATCAATAATGAATTACAATAATTAGTTCTTCGGAATAAGGATTCTTCTTGTGCACCAGAACCCATTGCAACGCACCCACCTGGAAAATTATCATCTGCTAGGTTTAATACAAGTGCGTCAGGTGCATATTGGAGACAACAATCTATAGAATCAATATTGAAAAATTTAATATTAGACATAGGATGGTTTTTGTGATATGTGAAATGCGGGTCATATATTATTTTAGTGGATTGTGGTGGTAAAGGTAGAGAATGTGATATTTGTACAGTGTTATTCCAGCAATCAATTCTTTGAGAAAAAATGTTATTCATAAAGGTAGGTATATTGTATAAAAAATAATATTAATTATGTAAAATAACGATAGAAATATTAGATTTTGTTATTCATTTTTAGTTGTAAAGC
>Ga0068876_10003830_pt1 | contig 10673 bp, 6 predicted proteins | sample NOAtaG_6_FD_66442 | JGI IMG/M metagenome (GOLD analysis project Ga0068876, IMG submission 66442) | Freshwater lake microbial communities from Lake Erie, under a cyanobacterial bloom - NOAA_Erie_Diel5S_2200h metaG | ecosystem: Environmental > Aquatic > Freshwater > Lake | place: USA: Ohio, Lake... | reverse complement strand
CGGCGACCATCTTGGTCTTGTTGTACTCCGTCAGGGGCTCGGGCTCGAGGTCCTCGGTGACCTCGGGCTCATCCTTCACGCCATAGACGCTTCCGGAGGAGGCGTAGATGAACTGCCGGACGCCCTTGCGGACCGCCTGGTCGGCCAGACGCATGCTGGCCAGAGCGCTGATCTCCCAGGTCAGGCGGGGGTCGAGGTCACCGCAAGGGTCGTTGGCCACAGAGGCCAGGTGAATGATGGCGTCAACATCCTCCAGGGGGACGGCGTGAACATCCCGGACGTCGCCTGCGATCACGGTCAGGCGATCGTGCGCCGGCAGTTCATTGCCGAACCACTGGATATCGAAGGCCGTCACCCTGTGCCCGGCTGCCAACAGCTTCGGAACGAGCACAGAACCTTTGTAGCCACACGCACCGGTCACCAGGAGATTCATGTGCGTCCATCTCAGGGCTTGCCAAGTCCAGCAGCCATGATGGAGTGATTCCCGCATAGCCCTCGCATCTGGCTTCAAAGGGTGAAGGCCACATCGCCATCAGGGGGGAGCCGGAAACCGCGCCTCGGCTTCCGCCAGCGCCTTGGGGCTGCCGATATCCTTGAAGAATCCCGTATGCACCCGGGCCTGGATCCTTGGGACGAGGAAGGGGATCACCTCGGTCGAAAGGTCGATTACTGATCGCCCCAGCGATCCGAGATGATCCAGGACCTCCGGGGAGACGACGTAAACGGCGCCGTTTGCAAGGTTCCCGGGGGGATCGGCGACCTTCTCATGAAAACCCCTCACCCGTCCGTTCGGTTCGAGCTCGAGAATCCCGCAATCCTGCGGCCGGTCGGTCCGGAAGGCCAGGAGGGTCATCAGGATATCGGCATCCGCCGCATGGTGAGCAGCGACAAGGTCGCCGATGTGGGCATCTGTCAGGTTGTCGGCATGCGCAACGAGGAAGGGAGACCTTCCCAGCCATTCGCGGCTCGCCAGGACGGTGCCTCCGGTGCCCAGCAAGGTCTCCTCATGGACCAGTTCGATACGGTCCCTCCAGGGGCTCTGCGCCACATGCGCCCTGACCCGGTCCGCAAGATAATGTGTGTTGATGCGGACTTCGTCGACGATGCCCTGCCCGAACAGGTGCTCCAGCCAGTAGTCGAGAAGGGGCCGGCCACGGATGGGAACCAGGCACTTGGGCACAGTCTGCGTAATGGGGCGAAGACGCGTCCCCAGTCCGGCCGCCAGCAGGACGGCCTTCACGGCCGGGACTCGTGCATCCTGACGAGAGGCTGGGAGACTTCTCGAAGCAGCTCCGCCGCCGGCATTGGCGTGTTCCCGACATGTGACACCTGCCAGGCGGCAGCGAGGGATCCGAGGTAGGCCGCCTGCCAGATATCTGCGCCGACCCGCAGGGCCATGGCGGTGCAGGTAAAGAAGCTGTCACCCGCGCCTGCGACATCTCGCGGCGAGCGATTGAAGGCCGGCAGGCGATCGGTGTGGTGGGCGCCACCTCCGGGAGAGAAGATCAGTACGCCCTCTCCCCCGAGAGTGACCACCACGTTCTCAGCGTCCGCCGCACGCTGCAGGCGATCGGCGATCATGATCAGGCCGGCTTCTTCATCTCTCATCGCCAGGCGGGCCTCGTGCTCGGTCGGCGTGATCAGGGACATCCCCCGGAACCGGGACACGTCAGACATCTGTGACGAGGCCTGGCTGTCGGCGGCCATCAGAATACCCAGATCCCGCGCTCGGGCGGAGAGATGGTCCACCACAGGCTGCGGAAGGCAACCGTAATTGAAGTCCGAGAACAGGAGGAGGTCTGCAGTCTCGAGAGCGGCGGCCCCCACGGTGTTCAAACGCGCCTGGAGGTCTGGATTGATGGACCCCTGGCGCAGGTGATTGACGCGCAGAAGCGTCTTGCCGGACGCCCGGAACCGCTGTTTCAGGGTCGTGGGACGGGTCGTGTCGGTGAGGAGGTTGAGCGCCACCCCGCGCGCCGAAAGTTCATCCTGGGCGAAGCGCGCCGCTTCATCCTGACCGGCCACGCTGATGAATGTCACCGAGGCGCCGAGCGCCTTGGCGTGCGCGGCAACGACCCCGGCGCCCCCCACAAACCGCCGGCTTTCCACTGGCGTCACGACAAGCGTCGGATCCTCCCGCGACATCCCGAGGGGGTCACAGTTGATGTATTCATCAATGATGAGGTCGCCTATGGCGACGACACTGAGGTCTCGGAAAGCCTCGATGATCTCCACCAGATCGGTAATCCGGAAGCGGTTCCGCTCCAGGAAGTCTATGGGCTTGGCGATCTCCGGGGTCGTCCCGCGCCCAAGATCCGGCGACATCAACTCGGACGAATAGAGGCGGGCCTCGCCGGAACTGAAGATCAGCTTGCCGCCATAGGACGACACGATCTCCTGCTCGATGTTGTAGACATCCTGGTACTCCCGACCCTTGACCACGGTTTCCGGCCGAAGCCGGAAGATGAAGGACTCGGCAGGTTCGCGCAGGGCAACCACTTCGTGGACCGCACCGATCGCCTTGACGTCCCGAATCCGGGTCGCCTGCCGGATAGTCGCTCCTTCCTGTCCATCGGGTAAGACGCCGACCACCAATCGACCGCCAAGACTGGAGGCAAAGCGAAGCAGCCGCAGGTGACCGGTGTGAAGGACATTGAAGTTACCGGAAACGAAGACGATGGCGTCGCCCTTGGCGCGCAGGCGAACCTCGCGGGCCAGCAGATCCATCTGCACATCGTCGTCCGGAACGGTATTCTGCACGCCGCCAACGCCCTCAGGTTCCCGGCCGGGGACCGTACCGGCCCGCGATCCGCCACGGCGGAATCGAAAATCACGCGCAGGCTAGACGTGTTCGCCTGTTCGGAACAGGCCGCCTGCGACGGGCTATCGCGCAGGCGGCCTGCCCGGTTGTCAGCCAGCGCTCGCCAAGTCGAACCGATCCAGCTCCATCACCTTCGTCCAGGCCTTGACGAAGTCGGCCGTGAACTTCCCGGCGGAGTCATCCTGGGCGTAGACCTCGGCCAGGGCGCGGAGCTCGGAGTTGGAGGCGAAGACCAGGTCCGCGCGCGTGGCGGTGCGGACGACCTTGCCGGTCGAACGGTCTCGACCCTCGAAGAGGTCCTCGCCAGCCGGGGTCCAGGCGACATCCATGTCCAGCACGCGGACGAAGAAGTCGTTGGACAGAACGCCAACGCGGTCCGTGAACACGCCGTGCGCGGCCCCGCCATGGTTCGCCCCGAGGACCCGCAGGCCGCCGACCAGGACGGTCATCTCCGGGGCCGTCAGGGTCAGGAGCTGGGCCTTGTCGACCAGCAGCTCCTCGGCGGGCGCCGTCACGCCAGCCCCGCGATAGTTGCGGAAGCCGTCGGCGCGGGGCTCGAGGACGGCGAAGGAGTCGGCGTCGGTCTGCTCGGCCGTCGCATCCGTCCGGCCCGGGGTGAAGGGCACGGTCACAGACTGGCCCGCCGCCTTCGCCGCCGCCTCGATCCCCGCTGAGCCGGCGAGGACGATCAGGTCGGCCAGCGAGATCTTCTTTCCGTCCTTCTGGGCGGCGTTGAAGTGCGCCCGGACGCCGTCGAGGGTCGCCAGGACCCGGGCGAGCTGGGCCGGCTGGTTGACCTCCCAGTCCTTCTGCGGAGCGAGACGGATACGGGCGCCGTTTGCGCCGCCCCGCTTGTCCGAGCCCCGGAAGGTCGAGGCAGAGGCCCAGGCCGTGCTGACCAGCTCGGGAACACTCAGGCCGGAGGCGAGCACTTCGGCCTTGAGGGCGGCGACGTCCGCAGCGTCGACCAGCGGGTGATCGACCTCCGGCGCCGGGTCCTGCCAGATCAGCACCTCAGCCGGAACCTCGGGGCCGAGGTAGCGGGCGCGCGGACCCATGTCGCGGTGGGTCAGCTTGAACCAGGCGCGGGCGAAGGCGTCGGCGAAGGCCTGCGGGTCCTTGTGGAACCGGCGGGAAATCGGCTCATAGATGGGATCGAACCGCAGGGAGAGGTCCGCGGTCGTCATCATCGGGGCGTGCTTGACCGACGGATCGTGGGCGTCGGGGATCATGTGCTCGGGGCGCACGTCCTTGGCGCGCCACTGGTGCGCGCCGGCCGGGCTCTTCACGAGTTCCCACTCATAGCCGAACAGCATGTCGAAGTAGCCGTTGTCCCACTTGGTCGGATTGGGCTTCCAGGCGCCCTCGATCCCGCTGGTGATGGTGTCGCCAGCCTTGCCGGAGCCATGGGTGTTCAGCCAGCCGAACCCGGCCGCTTCCATCGGGGCGCCCTCGGGCTCGGGGCCGACATGGCTGTCGGGGCCGGCGCCGTGGGCCTTGCCGAAGGTGTGGCCGCCGGCCACCAGGGCGACGGTCTCCTCGTCGTTCATGGCCATGCGGGCGAAGGTCTCGCGCACGTCCCGGCCGGAGGCGACCGGGTCGGGATTGCCGTTGGGGCCCTGCGGGTTGACGTAGATCAGGCCCATCTGGACCGCCCCCAGGGGCTGGGCCAGCTCACGATCGCCGGAATAGCGATTGTCGCCGAGCCACTCGGCTTCCGGACCCCAGTTGATGTCTTCCTCAGGCTCCCAGATGTCGGCCCGGCCGCCGGCGAAGCCGAAGGTCTTGAAGCCCATGGACTCCAGGGCGACGTTGCCGGCCAGGATCATCAGGTCGGCCCAGGACAGGCTGTTCCCGTACTTCTTCTTGATCGGCCACAGCAGGCGACGGGCCTTGTCGAGGTTGCCGTTGTCCGGCCAGGAGTTGATCGGGGCGAACCGCTGATTGCCCGTCCCGCCGCCGCCGCGGCCGTCGGAAATCCGGTATGTGCCGGCGCTGTGCCAGGTCATCCGGATGAAAAGCGGGCCGTAGTGACCCCAATCGGCCGGCCACCAGTCCTTGGAGTCGGTCATCAGGGCGTGGAGGTCCGTCTTGACCGCCGCGAGGTCCAGTTCGTTGAACGCTCTTGCGTAGTCGAAGTCCGGATCCATCGGATCGGTCTTCGCCGATTGCTGGCTGAGGATCTTCAGGTTGAGCCGGTTCGGCCACCAGTCCGCATTGGACTGCATCTTCGCGGTGGTCCGGCCGCCATGGCCGAACGGGCACTGGCCTTCAGCAGATGACATGTCGCTTCCCTCTCCTCTGTCGCCCCGGAACACCGGGCGCGGTGAGGCTTAGGTAGGAACGGAAGCCGGATTGGGCAAATCGATTGTTCTCATCGTGTCGATTGCTTGCCTCAATGTCGAGCTTCAGCCTTGATACCCGTCACCTGTAACGAAAGCACCCACAGGCGCTCCGCGCTCTCGGGATCGAGGGCGTAGGGCATGACACCGATGAAGGGCGCCTCCGGGGTCCAGGGCGCGGCCTCCTGGCAGTTCTCGAGATAGAGCCCGCCGACGCCCTCGAGCTCCCTTCCGACGGCGGCCCAGACGCTGGTGGAAGCGCCCTGCTCCGGGGTCTTGAAGCCCTCGCGAACCGCGCCCGTCTCCGGATCGATCCAGCCCAGGGCGACCATCTCCGCGCGCTCCATGTGCCTCTGCAGCGGGGTCATGATCCCGCCCGGCATGACAGCATTTGCGGTTACGCCGCGACTGGCGTACCGCGCATGGAACCCAACGGCGAAAAGGCTGTTGGCGGTCTTGGCCTGGCCGTAGCTTTCCCACTTGTCATAGGGCCGGGTCCGGTAGTTGGGATCGTCCCATTGAATGTCGGATCGCCGGTGGCCGATCGAAGACAGGCTGACCAGTCTGGACCGGGACCCGGACTTCTGAGCCCCAGCCTCAAGGGCGGGGGCCAGGAGGACCCCCAGCAGAAAGTGCCCGAAGTGATTGGTCCCGATCTGCATCTCGAGGCCATCCTCGGTGCGGGCCAGGGGACAGGCCATCACCCCGGCGTTGTTGATCAGGAGGTCCAGGGGTCGACCTCCCCAGCGCTCCGCGAAGGCCCGCACCGAGGCGAGACTGGCCAGGTCCAGCATCTCGAACCGGGCCTCGGGGCCCTTCGCAGTGTGGTTGATGTCGGCTGCGGCTGCGGCGGCGAGGTCCGGCTTGCGCGCGGCGATGATGACCTCTGCGCCCGCCTCGGCCAGGGCGCGGGCCGTCTCGATCCCAATTCCGGTGGCCGCTCCGGTAACGATGGCCGTCCGGCCTGTGAGGTCCCGCCCGGCGACCACCTCGCGGGCGGTGGAGAAGGTTCCGAACGGGGAAGTGATGCGGTTCGACATGGCGGGTCCGATCAAAGGCACGGCCCGCCGACCGTCGCACGGCGGGCCTTCGGGGTCCATCCCGCCTGCCCCGGGGGCATTGCTTCACCCACGGTCTTTTCACCGCGTTCGGCGCGTGGTTGCATCTCGAAAAAGGGAGGACGAGCCATGGGAAAGCTGTGGTGCGGTGAGCGCGAGACGACGGCCGAGGCCATCCGGGAGCGCGCCCAGCGCGCCGCTTCCGGACTTGAACACCTGGGCGTCCGGGAAGGCGACGCCGTCGCCTTTTGCCTGCGCAATGAATTCGCCTTCTTCGAAGTCGTCCAGGCGGCGGGTATCCTCGGGGCCTTCCCGGTGGCGGTGAACTGGCACTGCACCCTGGACGAGGCCGACTATGTCCTGCGCGACTGCGGCGCCCGGGTCCTGGTGATCCACGCCGATCTCCTCGCCAACCTCAGGGCCGCCATTCCGGAGGGGGTGAGGGTCATCAGCGTCCGGACACCGACAGAGGTCCGGGCCGCCTACGGCCTGGCGCCGGCAGCGGGAGAACCCGCGCCCGGGGACCTGGAATGGGGCGCCTGGCTGGAGGGCTTCGCGCCCTGGTCCGGCGAGGCGAGGCGCGCACCCAGCGTCATCATTTACACCTCCGGCACGACAGGACGTCCCAAGGGGGTCAAGCGCGGTGCGGCGACCGAGCAACAGGCCCAGGCCTCCACAGCCATGCTGCTGCGCTCCTACGGTTACGCCGACTGGATGGACCGGCCGCATGAGATCGTCACCGCTGTCGTCGGGCCCATCTACCATTCGGCGCCCAACGCACACGCGAACGTCTCGGTGAACATCGGCGCGAACGTGGCCGTCATGCCGCGTTTCGACCCCGAGGCCCTCCTGGCCCTGATCCAGGAGAAGCGGATCACGCACCTGAACATGGCGCCGATCATGTTCAACCGGCTGGTCAAGCTGCCCCAGGCGGTAAGGGACCGCTATGACCTGTCATCCCTGCGTTTCGTCGCCCACGCCGCAGCGCCGGTCTCGCCGCCCGTGAAGCGCGAGATGATCGCGTGGTGGGGGCCGGTCATCAACGAATACTACGGCTCCACCGAGATGGGGAACGTCACCTTCTGCACGTCAGAAGAGTGGTTGGCCCACCCGGGCACCGTCGGCAAGCCTATGCCCAACACAATTGTCAGGGTGGTCGACGAGCAGGGGAACGACTGTCCCGTCGGTGTCCCCGGTGAAGTTCTGGGCCGAAACCTCGGCGCCGTGGACTTCACCTATCACGGTGACGAGGCCAAGCGCCGGCGGGCGGAGAAGTTCGGCCTGATTTCGCCGGGAGACATCGGATATTTCGACGCCGACGGATTCCTGCACCTCTGTGACCGCAGCTCGGACATGGTGATCAGTGGCGGGGTCAACATCTACCCGGCAGAGATCGAGGCCATTCTCCTGAAGATGCCCGGCGTGGCCGACTGCGCCGTCTTCGGCATTCCCGACGATGAGTACGGCGAGGCCCTCTGCGCCGTGGTCCAGCCCCAGGAGGGCCAGGAGATCGGTCCCCAGGAGGTGAAGACCTGGATCCGCGGTCAGCTGGCGGGCTTCAAGGTCCCCCGGGAGATCCAGTTCAGCGACGCCCTGCCCCGCGAGGACTCCGGCAAGATCTTCAAGCGCAAGCTGCGCGAGCCTTGGTGGGAAGGCCGCGAGCGCCGGATCTGAGTCTCAGGGGGTCACGATCCCGAACCAGAGGTCGAACCGGTCCAGCACCGACAGAAGACGACCCAGAGCGGCCTCGCCCGGCTGGCCGGACGCCACGTTCCCGAGTTCTGCAACTCCCAGCACCAGGTCGATCAGTTGGTCCCGGCTGAGGACGACCTCGGGCGCGCCCTCCCCCGCCCGATGGTGCAGGACGGCGTTCTCGACCTTGAGGGTGAAGACCCCCTCCCCGCCGGTAAAGCGGACGGTCAGGTCCAGGTCGAGATCTCCGGTGGACTCGCCGTTGAGCCTGACCGAGAGACTGTCGAGAAGGCTTTCGGCCGGCAGGTTCCTCAACTGCCCGGGAGCCGCCTGTCGGGGGGTCGGGGACGCCGGAATGGGGGTTCTCAGCTCCTGCGCCCCGGTCAGGTAGAAGTCGCGCCAGGGACCGGACTCCGACTGGTAGCCCATCTGCTCCAAGAGGTCGGCCTGAAGGGCGCGGGCCTGGGCGTTGTCGGGGTCGGCGAACACCAGGTGGTTGAGGACCTGGGCGCCCCAACGGTAGTCGCCCTCGGCCTGCGCGCGGCGGGCTTCGGCGAGCACCGCCTCCGGCCCGCCCAGGGCGCGGACATAGCGCTTTCCGGTTTCGACGGGCGGATGGGGGTTGAGATGGGCCGGGTTGCCGTCGAACCAGCCGAGGTAGCGCTGGTAGACCGCCTTGGCGTTGTGGCTGACGGTGCCATAGAAGCCGCGCGTGTACCACTCCGAGGCCAGGGTCGGCGGAAGACGCAGGACCTCGGCGATCTCGGGCGCATTCAGGCCATGGTTGGCCAGCCGCAGAGTCTGATCATGGATGAACTTGTAGAGGTCGCGCTGCTTGCGCAGGAAGACGTCGATCTCCGATCCGCCCCAGCGCGGCCAGTGATGGCTGGCGAACATCACCTCGGCCTCGCGGCCGAAGAGACCCCGCGCCTCGTCGATATAGCCGCTCCAGGACTTGGCGTCGCGGACCTGCGCGCCCCGGGGCGTATAGATGTTGTGGAGGTGGCAGGTGCAGTTCTCGGCCATGCAAAGGGCGCGGAACTTCGGGAAATAGAAGTTCATTTCGGCCGGCGCCTCGGCGTCGGGCGTCACCTGAAAGACGATCTCGACCCCGTCCACCACGAGCCTCTCGCCTGTGCGCGTGATGGAGACGGTGGGAGGCACAAGGGCCACCTTTCCGCCGGACACGCCCTTCCCGAGGCCGGAGTCCACGTGGCCCTGCGGGTCCTTCCAGAGCAGGGCGCCGTACATGTAGGTCGCCCGGCGGCTCATGGCGTTCCCGGCGAGGACGTTCTCGCTCACCGCCTCCTTCAGGAAGCCTTCCGGGGCGATGATGGGCAGGCCCGCTTCGATCTCCTCCGGGGAGGCTACGCCCAGGATTCCGCCGTAATGATCCACATGGCTGTGCGTGTAGATGACCGCACTTACCGGTCGCTCACCCCGGTGCGTTCGCATCAGCTCCAAGGCCGTCCTTGCAGGCTGGGCCGAGGTCAGCGGATCGATGACGATGTAGCCGGTCTCGCCCTCGACGAAGGTCACGGTGGAGATGTCGAAGCCGCGGACCTGATAGACCCCCGGGGTCACCTCGAAGAGGCCGTGTATGCTGTTCAGGCGGGCTTGGCGCCACAGTCCGGGATGGACCGTCGGCGCGGGGGTCTTGTCCTCCAGGAAGGCGTAGGGCTTCAGGCTCCAGGCTCCCGGGATGTCGGCGTCGGGAATGGAGGCGATGAAGCCGCGCCGGGCCAGCCGGAAGTCCTCCCCGTCGTCGGGGGGCAGGGTCATCCTTGCGACCTCAAGGGCGGCGCGGGTGGCGGGGCTGGCGTCCTTGCGGTCCAGGCTGGTCATGGCGGATCTCCCTGCCCTGCCCCTTAACCCTGCCGCCGGCGAAGTCCAAGCCTCTCCCGGCGCTCGGGGCCGCTTGCGACGGTTCCCTTTTCGCGGACGGTGCGCCATATGGGATTTGACGGGATGAAGGCCGGGATCGCGCCACGCCCCCTGGGAGGAGAGACGAGTTGCATTATCAGGAATTGAAGACAGCCTGGGACGAGCTGACCGCGCCGGGCGCGCCCTTCGAGATCGTGGTCCAGGAGGTCCGCGGAGCTCCGATGCGCGTCTACAAGAACGCGCCGCCCAATGTCCGCGCCGTCTGGCTCTCCACCGCCGCCTTCGCCGACCGCACCTACCTCGTCTACGAGGATGACCGCATCACCTACGGCGAGGCGCACCGTCTGGTCGCCAGCATCGCCAACTGGCTCCACGCCAAGGGCGTGAAGCGCGGCGACCGCGTCGCTATCGCCATGCGGAATTTCCCGGAATGGATGCTGATTTACTGGGCCTGCGTCTCCGTCGGGGTGACCGTTGTCGGCATGAACGCCTGGTGGACGGCCGAAGAGATGTCTTACGGCTTCAAGGACGCCCAGCCGAAGGTCGCCTTCGTCGATCCCGAGCGAATGGCGCGGATCGCAGAGAAGCCTGAGATGGTGCAGGGCGTGACCCTCGTGGCCGTCCGTGCGCCGGAAACCGCCGGCTACACGCCCTGGTCCGAGGTCGTCTCCACCGGCGGAGACCTGCCGGACGCCCAGATCGACCCGGATGACGACGCTTGCATCTTCTACACCTCGGGCACGACGGGCTTTCCGAAGGGCGCCCAGCTGACTCACAGGGGCTGTGTCGCCAACCTCTTCAACATGATGTTCTCGGGCCAGGCCCAGGCCCTGGCGACCCAGCGCGCCACCGGCGTGGCGCCGGACCCGAATGCTC
>Ga0068876_10003813_pt1 | contig 10716 bp, 6 predicted proteins | sample NOAtaG_6_FD_66442 | JGI IMG/M metagenome (GOLD analysis project Ga0068876, IMG submission 66442) | Freshwater lake microbial communities from Lake Erie, under a cyanobacterial bloom - NOAA_Erie_Diel5S_2200h metaG | ecosystem: Environmental > Aquatic > Freshwater > Lake | place: USA: Ohio, Lake... | reverse complement strand
GGCACCACACCATTAGTTCCATTTGCTGGAGTTACAGCGAACGCAATTTGAGAACATGCACTTGTTGCAATAGGAGAAATAGCTGGTGATGGGTTAACGGTAAGAGTAACTGTGAAAGTCGCTCCGGTACAAGAACCAGCGTTAGGAGTTACGGTATAAGTTGCAGTTTGAGGAGTGTTGGTAGTATTGGTTAGTGTTCCTGATATGCTGCTTGCATTGGTTCCTGCAGCGCCACCAGTCATACCACCCGTAACAGCAGGTGCACTCCAGGAGTAGGTTGTACCGGTTGGCACCACACCATTAGTTCCATTCGCAGGAGTAACAGAGAACCCATTTTGAGAACATGCACTTGTTGCAATAGGAGAAATAGCCGGTGATGGATTAACGGTAATGGGAACAGTGATAGCAGCACCCACACATCCTGAAGCTGTTGGAATAACGGAATAGTTAAGTGTAATTGGGGTGTTTGTTGTGTTGGTCAATAAATCGTTAATTGTACTGCCAGTGCCACCTGATGTAGTTTCACCATTTATAGATGCATTTGCAATTGTTGACCATGAAAATGTAGTTCCCGTGACTGAACTGGTTAAAATAATATTAGTTGAATTATTAGAACAAATTGATTGGAATGCAGGTGTTGCAGTTGCTACAGGTACAGTGCATATACACGACGGCGAAGCTAAATTGGTTAGCAGGTTAACATTACATACCGACTGAGTTTGTGCTCCGCCACCGGATGCCGAGGTAAATCCCCAAAAAACGCTTGAAGGATTCGTGAAATTTGTTCTAATATTTCCTGAATAATTTGCTACAAGGTTACCATCAAAATAAACTCGATAATTGTTTATTGCAGGATCCCAAGTTATGCAAACAGCATGAGAAAGACCATCTTTTACTGTTGCCCCACTTGAATTTAAGCAATTTGCACCAACTAAGGCGTTTGCTGCGTTCATTATACCATTTCTTTGAATAGAAACATGATCGCAAGCGAGGTCATTTATTCCAGCTGCGGTATTGTCCCACGTATCAAATTCAACTGCAACCGAGGGATCAATTGGACATGGTGCACCTTGACATGAAGTACCATCTCCCTGCGCGTAACCAATTCCTCCAGCTCTTCCACCGATTACTTGCGGTACTCCTTCAGTTTGAAGTAAAAAGGCAATTCCGTCACCTGCGGCTGTATTCGTTCCAAATGACGCATTAAAAGTTAATTTAAATGATTGGTTCAAATCTATTGGTGTGCATGCCCAAATAGCTCCATTCGTAAAACTTGCAGTTGTAAATGTTACACAATTACCTGCTACAGACGCTGAGTTTACTGTTTTATATCCGTTGGCTACACAATTACTTGGTGCGCCACCTGATGCCGTTAATGCAGTTCCATTTACATTTATTACCTGACCAATTAAACAATATTGAATACAGATAAAACATATGCCAATTAATTCTTTCATATGCTGCAATTACTTCTAATAATCTTATTTTTTGGAAAATTTAAAAACATTTTTTTAAAAAAAAAGAGGAATTTCTTCCTCTTTTATCGCTATTAAATAAAACCAATTACTCAACGATGAGTTTATTAGTAACTATTCCTTGACTTGTTGAAATAATTAAGTTGTAAATACCAGATTTCAATTCGTTTATTGATATTTCAGTAGAATTGGCGTTAAGGTTGATTGTCTTAACTAATTTCCCGCTTAAATCAATGATATTTATCGAAGAAATCAAATTATTGCTGCTCACAGTAATCTTTTCATTAGCAGGATTAGGTGAAACTGAAACATTATCTATGGTGTTCTCATCCAAATCGTTTATTGATGGACACGCCTCACAGCTATTGAAACATACCAATGGAAGTAAAGTATCTCCTGTAATTTCCACGTATCTATTTGCAAATCCATCTGCAATTGGGTCAATACACGATTCGGTACCAGTGAATTCTTCAAAAGCGGTCCAACCATCAAGTGTAAATTTGTACTGAGCTCCACCTACAGTTAAAGGAAGTGTTGCAGACCAAATACCGTTACCTTCATCAGTCATTGGTGTACAGTTTCCACACCAGTTGTTAAATGTACCATTTAAGAATACACCTGCATAAGCTGGGCCGGTGTAGTCTGACATATCTACTTTAAAAGTCACATTTGGATCAGGGAGAGAAATGGCATTTGTTCTTTCATATACAAATCTCCACCATCCTGGACCAAAGTTGATGTCAGCGATCATCGTGTTGTTGTTATTTGCAAAGGATATCTGGTAGGTAATTGAGGAGGTCGCACCAGCAGGACTAGTCAATTCTGCACCATTGATTACTTTTGCCAATCCAATATGAGCTCCAATACCGTTAACTGTAAGCGTTCCATTACCTGAATCGTAAGTGTAAGTATATGGTGCATTGGTAGTTCCATCATGTGGCGCAACTGGAGTTCCGCATCCCTCTGCTGCAACCCCTTGCCAAGTTTCTAACCACGTATTGCCATCCATGTAATGAGTCATAGCACCGCCAGCAGCGAATGTTATTGAATCATCAAATAAACAAGCTCGGGTTGTAACGTCAGGCAAGCTGTTAGACCACCATGAGCCATCACCAAGATTTGGGCCTACCATCAAAGCGCTAGCTTGATCAGCCAATTTCCAAGTTCCTTCAATTTGGGCATTTACTGAAGAAAATGCGCTGAAGGTTAATAATAGAATGTAAATTTTTCGCATAACAATTAAATTAACGAGTTGATAATTAACAGTTTTATAATTTTTTCTAAATATAGTAAAAATTACAATAAGTAAAATAAAACAAAGAAATATTGAATTTGTTTTAGAAATTTTACATTTTAAAAGTATACATGTCTTCTTGAATCAATTGATTGTACTTAAAAGAATCAAAAGAATACAATTTTGCTGGGCGATGCTTCACATTGGTTTGCTTTTCATTGTGTGCGATAAACGGAATAGGTTTTATTTTTTTTCTGAAATTTGCTTTGTTCAAATCTGTTTTAAAAGCATACTCGTATAGCTGTTGCAATTCAAGTAAAGTAAATTTTTCTGGCAATAAATCGAAACAAATGGGTTCGGTTTTTAACTTATTTTTTAGAATTTCGAACGTAGATGATACGATTTCTTGATGATCGAAAGCCAATTCACCAATACTGTGTATAGGTTTCCAAATTACGTCATTTGCCCAAGATGAAGCTACGGCATTCACTTCATCTATTTTTACCAAAGCCAGATAAGCGCATGTTATAACACGACCCTGTGGATGTCGGTTTGGTTTTCCAAATGTTTCCCCTTGGTGTAATTTCAAATTTTCCAAGGAGGTTAAGTCAAAAAGTATCCGACTTGCTGCATCAGGAAGGTCTTCATCAGGATAGACCAAATCCCCAGGTATTGCCCATTTATCTTTGTATGGTTCAATATTTCTTTTAATTAGAAGAAGGTGAATTTTTCCATCCTTGAAACCAAAAATTAAACAGTCAAGAGAAAGGGAGTACGAAAAGAACTTTTCAAATTCTATTTTATAATTAGTGTTCATTTTTGAAGCTGAATTTCGCGGTTTCTGATCCAATAGTGATTATAAATTCTCCATCTTCGGCAACAAAATTACCTTCCTCATTGCAAAACATCAAGTCTTTTTTGGAAATATTAAATTGTATGATTTCATTTGTTCCCGCAGGAAGCATAATTTTTGTAAAGTCAACTAATTTTTTACCTTGCGGAACCATACTTGCATATACATCAGAAAGATAACATTGAACTACTTCTTTCCCATCTACATTGCTTGTATTGGCTATTTTTATTGAAACAGTTAGAGAATCATCACTAAACAAAATAGGTTTATTGATCTTTATATCCGAATATTTGTAAGTGCTGTAAGACAAACCAAAACCAAAATCCCACTCTGGATCATAGGCGCTTTGAGGACCTGATTTGGCTTTGTCAACACTGAAAGGGTGGTCATAAAATTCTATTATCCCGTCGTATTTTGGGTAGGTGTATGGAAGCTTTCCTGAGAAATTTTCTTCACCAACTAATAATTTAGCCAAAGCTTCTCCGCCATAATCACCCGGTAAATAACATTGTATTATGGCATCAGCACCTGGAACGATATCATGAATTATTCGAGGTCTTCCTTCGGTAAGAATTATTATAAGTTTTTTATTTTTTGAAATGGCCATTTTAGCCAACTCCATTTGAGCATCGTTTAGGTTTAAAGATCTTATGTCACCCGGTTTTTCTGTGGCAGGCATTTCTCCAAGACAAAGCAAAACAATATCAGATTTTGCCAACTTGTTTGAATAATCTGAAGTGTCAAGCAGTTTCGATTGTTCGAAATTATCTTCCAAGAACAATTCTGCTCCTTGAGAATAAAAACAATTTTCTTTACCAAATTTTTCTTCGATGGCTTCTTTGATTGTCAAACAATTCTCGGTGTTATAGTTGCTGTCTGTCCCTTGCCAAGTATGGGTCCAAGCTCCATTTAAGAATATTAGATTATTTGCAGTGGGTCCAGAAATTAATATTTTTTGATTTACTTTTAGAGGTAAGGTGCCATTTTCATTTTTTAATAAGGTAATCGACTCCAGTGCTGATTGCAACGCTACTTCTTTGAACGATTTACTTCCAAAATTTGCATAATCATCTTTTGAAAACTCAAGATTGTCGAAATGTCCTGTTTGCTTTTTAACGTAAAGGATTCTTCTTACTGCATCATTCAATCGTTCTTCTGAAATCAATCCTTTTTTCACCGCATCAATCATCAAATTGCAATATTCCTGATACTGAGGACTTAGTGGCACCATACTCATATCAACCCCTGCGTTAAAGGCTCTAACATAAGCGTCTTGTAAACTTGAAGCTGTATGGTGAACGGTATGAAGCATAATAAAATCTTCCCAATCTGAAACTGCAAATCCTTTGAATCCCCATTCTTCCTTTAGAGTTTCAGTAAGCAATTGATGGTTTAAATGACCTGGGATTCCATTTACAGATCCGCTATTTACCATTACTGTTAACGCACCGTTCTCAACGGCTTTTTTAAATGATGGTAGATATAATTCTTTCATGTATTTCTCGGGAATCCAGGCTGGAGTTCTATCTCGTCCACTTTGCGATGCAGAATAACCGACGAAATGCTTGAGACATGCTGCCACATGGTTCTCATCAATTGAATCTCCTTGGTACCCAATAACTAGTGCTGTACCCATTTCACTTGCCAGGAATGGATCTTCTCCTAGTGTTTCAAAATGTCTTGACCATAAAGGTTGCCGTCCCAAATCTAAAACTGGAGAAAAGTTCCAACGAATACCTGAAGCTCTTGTTTCGTATGCCGTTATTTCTCCCATTTTTCTCGCAAGCTGTCTATTCCAAGTAGCGGCCATACCAATTTCTTGAGGGAATAATGTCGCCCCTACTGTATAGTTCATACCATGGATGGCATCAATTCCATAAATGACAGGAATCTTGGTTTCATTATTTTTATATAGCGCATGGATATTTTTAAAAATCCCTGACCACTCATCTCGATTAAGGGTATGTGAACTTACATTCAAAACTGATCCAACATGGTATTGCTTTAATGCAATTTTCAGAAGATTTGAGTCTATTTCAGTTGGTGAAACAGGATTTCCCAGAGCATCCCTCTTTAAAATAACATCCAAAGTGATTTGGCAGGTTTGACCTACTTTTTCTTCGATAGATAAGCCATTTATCCAATGCTCAATTTCGGGATCTTCTGATTTGAGAGCTTCTTTGCCAGTAGAACAAGCAGAAAGCAGGACTATAATCCAAAATTTTGAAAGGATTCTCATGTTTATCAAGATCTCTAATTATTGAAATACCCTAACATAATCAACGTACATGGATTGTGGAAAAACTGTTGTTCCGTCTGGACTTCCCGGCCAATTACCACCTACCGCAACGTTAAGAATGAGAAAGAAATTTTGTTGAAATTCTGATAACTCTGCAGGTGTTATGTTGATTTCATTATATTGCATATCATCAACTAACCATTTGATGGAATTTTGATCCCAAATGATAGAGAAGACATGGAATTCATCCGCAAATTTTCCAGTAGCTAGCGAATAATTATCTCCAAATTGGGCATGAGTTCCATTGTCGCCCCAATGCGCTGTTCCATAGATGGTTCTGTCGTTATATCCTGTTCCGCCTATTAATTCCATGATGTCTATTTCTCCGCAATTGGGCCAGCTCACAGAGGAAATATTATCGCCAAGCATCCAGATGGCCGGCCAAATCCCTTTACCGTAGGGAACTGCTGCTCGAACATCAATTCGGCCATATTTCCATGATTTTTTTCCTTGAGTTTTAAGTCTGGTTGAAGTGAATTGCTGACTGTTAAATGTTTCTGCTTTTGCTTTTATTTCCAAGAATCCATTACTTACGGTCGCATTTTGATTCGTATAATATTGCAATTCGTTATTTCCCCAACCGCCATTTCCGGTACCGATGTCGAAAACCCAATCGTTGGACAAACTAGAACCTGTGAATTCATCATTCCAAACCAATGTGTAACCAGGATAGGAAATAGGGGTAGTGTAACCAGTTGTCGGTGCTCCTGACTGGCCTTGATTTATAATAATATTGATAGTATCAATTTTTTGAATAAAATCTGAATAGGTCGTGTGTGCCTTTGTCTTCAGAATATAGGTTCCATTGGCTGAATAATCGTAAGTTGCAATGCCTTCTTTTGATTCGATTATTGTAGAATCGCCATTTTCGTAAAAAGTAAATGTAAAAAAATTAACATCTGTTGCTGTGGCATGGGCATGAACCGAATTGGCGTTTACGATTACTTCTGTTGTTAAATTGCTGGGAAGTTTCACCTCTGGTGTTGGCAAATCCTTTTCACAACCATTCAATGTCAAAATACCAATTGTGGTTATTAAGCTATATATCATTGTTTTCATATTTAGAGCGCTTTTAATTTTAAGTACCAATTCAAACCACCTGCATGATGACCATATTGTAAATATAAGGTTGAATCCGTGTAAGAAAGTATTTTGTAGGTATTGACACCTGTATAAAATCCTATAAATGAGTTGTTAGAAAGTGTAAGTGTCGTATCCGTACCCTCCGTAACTGTCCAAGATTGGTCAATTAGGTTATTAAATGGTGCTGTATAATCACCAAGATTCATGTATGATCCAGGAAATGTAGAGGCTATAGTATTGTGTACATAAACATTGCCGTTGGTAATCATATCCATTTTAAATCCATTAAGCTTAAAAGTATAGCGGTCATCATACAAACCACAACCAACCTTTTCGAGGGCGCCAGCTGACCACCATTCAGGAACATTTCCTAAAGCACTCACCGGATCTGGCCCAACACCCAAATGTCCGGCAATTAGAGAATCGACATACCAAGTTTTATATCCTGGGCCGTTTGTTCCGCCGGTTAACATGTTAAATATTGGATTATTTAATAATGATAAATCGTCTTGTGCAATCACAATTTGTTGAGTTGAACTTTTACTTCCACCTTTGTTGAATACAGTTAATGTCACGGTGTAGGTTCCTGCATAAGGATAGGTAGCTGAAGCCATAGAACCTTGTGCTTTGGTTCCATTGCCAAAATCCCAAATGCACTGCAAATTTTGATTCGATGCTACAAAGTCAATGATATTGGGGTTGTTTGCTGATTCAGTATATGTGAATTGTGCATCCGAATCTGAAGGTGGGTTGCCTATGATTGGATGATCTTTTTGACAACTGTAAAGCGTAATTCCGACTAATAAGAATAAAAAGAATTTCATTTGCTAAGTTATTAAGTTAATATCCTGGATTTTGAGACCAATTACTTCCGGAAAGGTCAATTTCAACTTGAGGAATTGGAAAAACCTCGTGCTTCCCAACAACAAAACCATCAATGAATGTTGCAGCTTGGCCTGTTCTCACCAAATCAAAAAATCGATGACCTTCACCTGATAATTCAAATCTTCTTTCATTGTAAATTACATTTATAGAACTAACGGAAATTCCTGGAATACCCGCTCGGGTACGCACTTGATTTACCAATTGCTGAGCATAAGAAGTATTTCCATTTTGATAGTGTGCTTCTGCAGCCATAAGCAAAACATCTGCATAACGAATTACCCTGTAATTAACAGGGCTGGTAAGGTCATTATCTGGTAAACCAAATTCACCTTGACGTTTAATGTATTTGTTATTATAGTATCCGGTATGTCCTCCTGCGCCAATGGCATATGTAATTGAGGATGGATTCGGTTGCGTAGCAATGAATGCTTCTATATCCAGGATTGTTGCGTCTCTTCTTTGATCAATTTGAGAAAAGGCATCATATAAGGATTGAGTCGGTAAATTATAACTGTTTCCATCTCCGTAAACTGGGCCATTGTACTGTCGAATCCCTTGAAAACCAGGAGCGGCGTTACCTTCTAAGCAAATTAAACATCCGTAGCTTCCTCCTTCGAGTCCGGTATATTCAATATCAAATACTGTTTCACTATTATTTTCGTTAGCCACACTGAATAACTGGTCATAATCAGCAAACAAACTGTATTTACCGCTAGCAATTACCTGATCAAAAGTTGTAGCAGCTTCTGAGAACTTATTTTGATACAAATAAACTTTCCCTAGTAAGGAAAGGGCTGCACCTTTTGTTGCCCGACCTTTTTGCGCAGCAGTTTCTGGAAGAAATTCTGTTGCTGCTAATAAATCTTCCTCAATTTGTGCATATACTTCAGCTTTTGGTGATCTTGGAATTGATGTCGCCTCCTCAATGCCTATTCGCTTGTCAATAATTAAAGGGACATCACCAAAGAATTTTACTAATTCAAAATAATAAAATGCTCTTAAAAAACGTGCCTCTGCAAGAATGCGATCTTTGCCAACAAAATCAATGTTGTCCTTGTTTTCCATGATGTAATTTACCCTAGTAATTCCCGTGTAGTTCCAGCGCATGATATTTCGCAATTCATTATTCACTCCTCCATGGGTCATTTCATCTATTTGATGCAGCCCTTGAGAATCATTTACACTTTCTCCACCTGCAATGGCATTATCAGATGCGATTTCTCCAATCCAAAAACTTAAGAATGATCCTTGCAACAAGTCGTATGCTCCTGATAGGGCTCGCTCGTAATCTTCTGGTGTTTGAAAGAAATTTTCTGCGTCTTGAGTGTATGCAGGATCAACGGCTAGAAATTTTTTACAGCTGGAAACGATAACGCTACTTAACAGTAAAAAAAATATGATATGTTTTTTCATTTTCATCTCGATTAAAATTTAATTTGAACACCACCCATAATTGTTTTGGCCTGTGGATAAAATCCGTAATCAACGCCGGCTGAAAGGACATTACTTGAACTAATATCAGGATCAAATCCCATGTATTTGGTAAGCGTCACCAAATTATTCGCAACTGCATAAATGCGAAGGGATTGCACCTTTATTTTCTTTGTCCATGCAGCTGGTAAAGTAACTCCAAGTTGCAAATTTCTTAATCTCACAAAGGATCCATCTTCCACGTAATAGGATGAAAATAGGTTATTCCTTGTTGGTCCTGTGGTCAATCGTGGATGTTCGTTAGTTGATCCAGGTCCAGTCCAGCGATCAATTACATAGGCAAGTTGATTTGCATATGGCTGAAGACGTTCATAATTTCTAATTATCTCTTGACCAATGGAGGAATAAATTGTTGCGCCGAAGTCAAAAATCTTGTAGTTGAGGGTGAATGATAAACCCATTGTAAAATCTGGGATAGGTGAGCCAAGATAGGTTTTGTCACTATCGTCACCGAAACTGATTTCTCCATCGCCATTTTGATCAACATAAATTAAATCTCCTGGCTGCGCTCCTTCTTGAATAACGGTAGCATTATCAATTTCTTCCTGTGTTTGAAATACACCAGCCGTTTCGTAACCGAAAAAATAACCAATTTCGTAACCTTCCTCAAAACGCGTAGCTATATCTCCACCAACTCCGAATGCAGCGCCTGGAATGTAATCTACTCCAGCAGGTACACTTTTAACCTTGTTGGTAATGGTAGTAAAGTTGAAATTGATATTGGCTCTTAAATCTTTCTTTCTGTCAGTTGTGTAACCTAATTCAAGTTCAACCCCCTTGTTTGAAACATCGCCTGCATTAATAATTGGAGGATATCCACCTGGACCATAAGAACCAAGAAGGGCTGTTACTTCAGGTTGGAATAGTAAATCAAAAGTGTTTTTAATAAAGTAATTGGTTGTAATATCCAAGCGATTCCATAAGGTCATATCAATCCCTGCATTGAACTGACGGGTAGTTTCCCATTTTAAATCCGGATTACCAGGCCTTCCTATTGCAACTCCTTGAGTGATTATGTCATCAAAAACATAAACTCCTTCACCATTAAGTAAAGCACGATAGGCAAAGTTAGGAATTTGGTCATTTCCAGATACACCATAACTCAAACGTAATTTCATGTAATCGATGAATTTAATTCCGTAAAATTTTTCGTCTGAAATTAGCCAAGCTCCGGATACTGTTGGAAAGAAACCGTATCTGTTGTTTTCACCGAATTTGCTTGATCCGTCTCTGCGAACAATCAAGGAAATCAGGTATTTGCTGGCGTAATTGTATTCGGCTCTTAAAAACGCGGATAATAAGCGTTCTTTGAATTCCCATGAATTGACATTATTTAGAAATCCTCCTTGTGCGGTATTAGCCGAAATATCTGCGTAATCCACAGAATTATTGGGTA
>Ga0068876_10003812_pt1 | contig 10718 bp, 7 predicted proteins | sample NOAtaG_6_FD_66442 | JGI IMG/M metagenome (GOLD analysis project Ga0068876, IMG submission 66442) | Freshwater lake microbial communities from Lake Erie, under a cyanobacterial bloom - NOAA_Erie_Diel5S_2200h metaG | ecosystem: Environmental > Aquatic > Freshwater > Lake | place: USA: Ohio, Lake... | reverse complement strand
GTTGAAGCACTGCGCGCTCTTGGCATGAGTTACAGAAATCTGGAAAAGCAGGGGGTCATGCTACCAGTTTCGTCCTTTACCGTTAAATATTTGGCTCCTGCCTTATATGATGACGAGTTAACCATCAACACGAAAATAACGGAGATTAAAGGATCCAGAATCTATTTCGAATATGAGATACGAAATAACAAAGACACTCTCATAAGTATAGCGGAAACAATGCTGGTGTTCGTTAATAAAGAAAACATGCGTCCAACGCAGGCGCCTGATTCCTTTCTATCACTCATCGAACCCTACCGGCATGTCGAATAAATCTACATTCATATTTGAATCTGCTTCGAAAGAAAAGTTCAGCAAATACATTTCTCAGCGGGACGGTGAAGTTAAATTAGGCGAAATAATCGCTTTTGGAAAACCGTTGAAAAGATCAAAATACCTTATCCTTGGCATTGAGGAAAGCATTGGTCCTCAGGCAAATATCGGACTCCCCGGTTCGGAGAATAGCTTCAGCTGCTTCATTATGCGATTCCTGAACATGCAAGCCAATCGCTTCATACAAGGAGAAGATATAGTCATCATTGGAACCATCAAAGCGATTATGCCTTTTCAAGATGCTAAATCAGGAAGAAAGTCAATAGAAGAACTTGATGAACTAGTCCAATCTGTTTTGGAAGAACACCTTTCTATTGGGATTATCCCAATAGTAGTTGGAGGAGGACATAATAACGCTTACCCTATAATTCGATCTGTATCTAATCAATTTCAAAATGCAATCAATGTGATCAACCTCGATCCACATGCAGACTGCCGACCATTAGAGGGTAGACACAGCGGAAACCCATTCTCCTACGCAAAAGATTGTGGAGCACTTGATCATTATACTGTAATCGGCCTCCACAAAGCGTACAACAGCGAGTTCTTATTGACCTACCTGGACGATCAAGGATTCAGCTACACCTTCTTCGAAGACTATCTGGAAGAACCTGAAAAATTTAGTGCTGACGTAAAGAGATTCAATGAAGGTAGAGGAACCGAAAAACCTTTTGGGGTTGAACTTGACATGGACAGTATTGAAGATATGCCAAGTTCTGCATACACACCGAATGGAATGAGTACCAGTCAGGCAAGGTTCTATATCCGGCAACTATCCAGAAATACAAATGCGGTTTACTTTCATTTTCCGGAAGGTGCCCCAACTTCGCCCAACGATGAAAAAGTTGTGGGAAAAATACTGGCCTATTTGATCTGGGATATTATTTCGACGGATAACCTTTAAAAACACTAACCTTTTTGTCGTTTTTTTCGTTACATTGAAGTATGGAAACCGGCAGAAGCACAACTATGATAAAGATAATCCGATCGTTCTTTCCGATCCACCTTATCATTGGCCTGCTAAAATATAACCTGATCTCGCTTTTTTACTGGTCATTCCTATTCCTGGTGGTTTCTGATTCTTTTGGAAGTGCCTTCGGAATCCCATTATTGTTCTTTTCTCCCGAATACCTGGGCGAAGTAAGCACCGTTTCTTTTGCATTACTTGGTTTTGCGGTCGGCGGATTTACCATGGCATTCAACACTTATAGTTATATAAAACTTGGTCCGCGATACCCATTTCTAGCAACTTTATCGCGGCCTTTCTTCAAATTCTGCATCAACAACGCACTCCTGCCAACTGTTTTTATCATCTTTTACTTGATTCGGATGATCGACTTTCAGTTATCCCAGGAATTTGCATCCGTTAAGGATGTCTTGCTTTATGCTGCCTCATTTCTTTCAGGATTTACAGCATTCATTACTTTATCAATCTTTTATTTTTTCCCGACTACAAAAGAGAAAGGTGAACGTCCCGCACATGAGGAGACATCAAGCAACCCAATTCAATCAGTTACCCAATCAAAGGAAAAATGGTATGACTATTTTCGCACCGAAAAGGAACGCTCTTATTTCTACATTGGGAAAAGACTCAAGATCCACCAAAGCCGCAGCACCAGACACCTGGACAAGTCAATCATCGAACACATTTTCGCTCAAAACAGGATCAACGCTTCGATCTTCGAGATCATTACAATAATTGCCTTTGTGGTATCAGGGCAATTCATGAACCTACCGGCATTCGAATTCCCTGCAGGAATGAGTATCGTTTTGCTGCTTACCATCATACACATGCTTTTCAGCGCACTGATGTCATGGTTCCATCGTTGGACCTATCCCATCATCTTTGTATCTATCCTACTCATGAACTATCTGAGCATGAATACACGATTTTTCGCTTACACCAATTATGCTTACGGCATTAAATACAATGAGAAATACGAAAAAGAATATAGTATACGATCAATCGAAAAATGCAATGAAAACGAAAAAGCAGCAGATATTTCATCCAATAATATAATCTCAATCCTTGAAAACTGGAAAAAAGGCACTGGTGAAAGCAAACCGAAACTCGTTCTACTGACAACTTCGGGAGGTGGATCAAGAAGTGCTTTATGGACCTTAACAGTTCTGCAGAACTGTGATGAGCAACTGAACGATGCACTAAGCATTCACATGAATCTGATCACAGGAGCATCAGGCGGAATGGTTGGTGCAGCCTATTTCAGAGAGATCATGCTCAGATCAAAAAATGGCGAAATAAAAAACCGATTTGATCAAAGGTTTAAAAACAATCTTGGGAAAGACCTATTGAACAAACTATCATTCTCGGCATCAACCAAGGATCTTTTTTACCGCTATCAAACATTTGATTATCAAGGCGAAAAATACCCTATAGACCGAGGATATGCCTTCGAGGAGCATCTTCATGAAAACACCGACCACTTGATGGAACATACCCTTGGTTATTATCAGAACCCTGAAAAAAAAGCCCTGATTCCGATGATGATCTTTTCGCCAACAATTGTTAATGACGGGCGGCGACTTTTAATCTCCTCTCAGTCCCTTCAGTTTCTTACAAAGAATTCAGATGCACCGAAACAAGTATCCATCTCCTATGAAAATATCGATTTCCAAACATTTTTCGAAGGAAACTCACCCCAGAACATGCGATTTTCAAGTGTAATGCGCGCAAGCGCAACTTTTCCGTTTATCATGCCAATGATGACTATGCCAACAAGTCCGGGTATGCAGTTGATGGATGCGGGGATTCGTGATAACTATGGCAGCAAGATCACACTTGACTATATGTTCACATTGAGAAAATGGATCGAACAGAATACTTCAGGGGTAATAATTGTGGAAATAAGGGACACCAAACGCATTTTAAATGAGGAAGCATACGATCATATTTCGTTAACGGATAAACTAACCCTTCCCTTTGGCAATATGTACAATAACTTTCCAAGAACTCAGGATTTCGATCAGGAACAAATTATGAAGATAGCAACTGCTGGATTTAAATTCCCTGTTGATATTGTAACATTCAATCTGCGTGAGAACAAGTCCGACCGAATTTCTCTTTCATGGCATTTGACACAACAAGAAAAGAATAAGATCAAAAATGCCTTTTTCAGCGAGGCAAATCAAAATTCGTTAAAGAGACTTGAACAATTACTCATTAGCAATTAGCGAAGCTGAGTAACATTCTCAAGGGCAACAACCTTGGTCACATTGCAATCTTCAGGCTGCATTGCTCGACTGGGCGTATAGGAAAATTTCAGCCGTATCCCGTCTTTCTTGAATTTATCATCAAGGTTCACAGGATACATGGTTATTGCCTCTCCATTTTCATTGGCATCCAGATAAAGCGGACATCCTTTCGGGTTCATGCGTACAATTCCTACAATCATGGTGTCATCAGTGCTCTGTTCTGCATCTGTCGCGCTGCTGTTTGAACCTGAAACTTCCTTCTGTATCCCACATGATGTGAACAGAATCGCTGTGAATGCCATGATGAAGATCTTCATAGTACTGTTTTATTAGGAATATCTAAAAACCATACCAATATTACTGCTTTTGTTGCATAAAAAAAAGAGGCCTCTTTCGAAACCTCCCTTTTCTTAACCTGTAGATGTTAATAATTGATCCGTATCATACCAAACGGCATTATTACTAAAAGGTTTCATGTTTTTGCAATTAAAAACGCATTAATTAACATTTAGCCATTGATAAACATAATAGAGGCAGTATTTGAGAGAATCTGTTCTACTCTACATTTGTATTGAAATGATGGAAGAAAATTCTATAAAAGCACTGATCAGATTGATTGATGATCCGGATGAAAGTGTTTTTGAGCACGTCCGGGACAAACTACTGAGTTACGGGGCAAATGCTATTCCTTATCTAGAAAATTCGTGGGAGGACCAGGATTACGGACTCATCTATCAAACGCGCATAGAACAGATCATTCACGAAATACAGTTCGAAGAGATTAAGGCACAACTCAAGATCTGGATGAACTCCCCGGACAAAGACCTAATGAGAGGTGCGATAATCATTGCTAAATACCAATATCCCGGACTGAATGAAGAGGAAATTAATTCTGATATTCAACGGATACGGCGCGATATCTGGCTGGAATTCAACAACAAACAAACTGCTTTCGAACAGGTAAAGATTTTTAACAAAGTCTTTTTCGGCACACACAACTTTCACGGGGACTCAAAGCACTTTCACTCACCGATGAATTCTTTCATAAACACCGTGATGGAATCGAGAAAAGGAAATCCGCTGAGTCTATCCCTTATTTACAGTGTTGTCGCGCAATCACTTGATCTGCCAATCTACGGAGTTAATTTGCCGAATCATTTTATCCTCGCATACCTTGACGAAAATGGTGCAAGTCTTTTTCTTCCTGAAAAGAATGAATACGGTGTACTTTTCTATATCAATCCGTTCTCCAAAGGAAGTATTCTCGATGCTAATTCGATCAAAGAATTTCTGGATGGATTGAAGCTAAGTTACAAACGAGAATATTTCGAGCCATGTTCGAACTCAGCTATTCTTAGAAGGATGCTTACCAACCTGATCGCCTCTTTCCAACAGGTTGGCAACCTGGAAAAAGTCAATGAACTAACAGATCTCAGAGACCTTCTTGATTAACGGATCTCAAAATTAACATTCATCCGCTTCAACTCCCTGAATACTGTATTGTTCGGATCCACCTTAATTGTCTTGGAAGGCATTCGGACCTCTACACCGTCCAAAGGATCATAGATCGTAAAGTGAATATCGCATTTTCCTTCATTCTCGAGGAACAGCTTATTGAGATCCATGATCATAACCTGATCCAACGATTTAGTTGAAACCTTCAGGTGAATGCTGTTTGCCCTTGTTTCTCTCAAATTCTGCAAAAGGTCTATCGAGTGGATAACGAACTCCAGCTCACTTCGTCGTGGTGGAACCTCAATCCTACCCTTCATTGCGATGAAAGCACCAGGCTGAATGAAATGTTTGAATTTAAGGTAATTCTCCCGCCACAAGAAGAGCTTATATGAATCGGAATAGTCTTCGATCATCAAAGTACCGAAAGGATCTCCGTTCTTCGTAAAACGATGTTCTGCATCTGTTACCGTCGCTGCGATAAGAAGATCCTTCCCCTTGTGCAGATCCATCTCGTTCAGCATCCCTATTGACCCTGTACAAAAAGACTCGATCTCAACCCGGAAATCATCTAGGGGATGTCCGGAGATAAAGATTCCAACGACTTCCTTCTCTCTGTTCAGTTTATAAATCGACCCCCATTCCTCAGCTTTCGGTATCTCCGGTTCAGGCATTTTAGTTCCTGTAGATTCACCGAATAATGTACCTTGAGATGAGTTTTCGCTTTCCTGGAAGCTTCCACCAAACTTTACGGCATTCTCAAGGAACGTTTTACCGGTTCCGTCCTCTTTGAAATACTGTGCACGATGAACACCGTTAAAAGAATCAAATCCCCCTGCGTAGGCAAGACTTTCAAATGCCTTTTTATTACACAACCGTAGATTTACACGTTTGGTCATGTCAAAAATCGATTGGAAGGGTCCATTTTCTGATCGCTCTAGAATGATCCCTTCTACGGGCCCACTGCCCAATCCTTTAATGGCACCCAATCCAAATCGAACAGCACCTTCCTTATTGACTGTAAACTGATAGTTCGATTCATTCACATCTGGTCCAAGAACAGGCACTCCCATCCTGCGGCATTCTTCCATGAAAAAGGATACCTGCTTAATATCATTCATGTTATTTGAAAGTACAGACGCCATATATTCAGCGGGATAATTTGCTTTAAGAAAGGCAGTCTGATAAGCTATCCAGGCGTAACAGGTCGAATGCGATTTATTGAAGGCATAGGATGCGAATGCTTCCCAGTCCTTCCATATTTTTTCCAGTTTTTCAACTTGGTGCCCTTTTTCTCCTCCCCTCTCCAGGAAGGCAGGCTTCATCTTGTCCAAAACTTCTTTTTGCTTCTTCCCCATCGCCTTTCGGAGCGTATCTGCTTCACCTTTAGTGAAACCTGCAAGTTTCTGGGAAAGCAGCATTACCTGCTCTTGATACACCGTGATTCCATAGGTTTCTTTCAAGTATTCTTCACAGTCATCAAGGTCATAAACGATCGCTTCATCACCGTGTTTACGTTTAATGAATGAAGGGATGTACTCAAGAGGGCCCGGGCGGTATAAGGCATTCATCGCGATAAGATCTGCAAACACTGTAGGTTTCAGCTCTCGCATGTATTTCTGCATCCCGGGACTTTCATACTGGAAGATTCCGACAGTTTCCCCTCGTTGGAACAATTCATAGGTTTTCTCATCATCGATCGGGAAGTTGTCAGGGTCCAGATCGATACCTTTGGTCTCTTTAACATTCTTTACAGCATCTTTTATCAATGTCAGAGTCTTCAGCCCAAGGAAGTCCATTTTCAACAAACCTGCAGATTCTGCAACTGAATTATCATATTGCGTGCAATACATATCAGAATCTTTTGCTGTGGCGACCGGAACGAAATTCGTTATATCGTCCGGGGTAATAATGACCCCGCATGCGTGAATCCCGGTATTTCGGACAGAACCTTCTAGCTGACGTGCCTGGTTGACAACCTGAGCTGCAAGATCGGAACCTTGAGCGATATTCTTTAGTTCTTTTGCTCGGGTAATCTCATCCTGATTGTTCTTCAGTTTATCCGCAAGCTCCGCATCGCTCATCTTGAACAGCTTGCTCAATGAAAGATCAGGAACCAGTTTGGCTATCCTGTCAGCGTCAGGAAGTGGCAGGTCCAATACCCTTGCAGTATCTCTGATAGAGGATTTCGCCGCCATCGTTCCATAGGTAATGATCTGTGCAACCTGATTGGAACCGTATTTTTTGATTACCCAATCGATCACACGGCCCCTCCCTTCATCGTCGAAGTCAATGTCGATATCAGGCATCGATACCCTGTCAGGATTCAAAAAGCGCTCAAATAGCAAATCATATTCGATCGGGTCAACATTTGTTATCCCAATACAATACGCTACCGCTGAGCCAGCAGCAGATCCCCTCCCCGGACCGACAGAAACCCCCATATCCCTTGCGGCCTGACAAAAATCCTGTACGATCAAAAAGTAGCCGGGATACCCTGTATTTTCGATCGTCGCCAGCTCGAAATCAAGTCGCTCTCGGATCTCATCTGTTATTTCTCCATAACGCTTCGCAGCACCAACATAGGTCAAGTGACGCAAATAATTGTTCTCACCTCGTTTACCGCCATCCTCCTTATCGAGAAGATCCTGAAACTCCTCAGGCATGTCGAATGCAGGTAACAATACATCACGAGCGAGTCCGTATTGTTCGCATTTACTGATGATCTCTCCAATACTTTCAATGGCCTCAGGGAGATCGAGGAAAAGCTCTTTCATCTCATCGCTTGTTTTGAAGTAATATTCTTCATTATCCAAACCATATCGGAATCCACGGCCTCGACCCTTAGGTGTTGACACCAGCTCATTGTTTTTTACACACAACAATACGTCATGTGCTTCAGCATCCTTTTTATCCAGATAATATGTATTGTTCGTTGCGACAAGCTTCACAGCATGCTTTTGGGCCAGTCTGATAAGTGTAGTATTCACCCTGTCCTCATTTTCCTGTCCGTGACGCATCAACTCGATATAGAGGTCCTCTCCGAAAACATCCTTCCACCAAAGCAATGCTTCCTCCGCCTGGTTCTCTCCAACATTAAGAATGAGATTTGATATTTCACCCTGAAGATTTCCTGTAAGCACGATAAGATCTTCCTTGTACTCCCTGATCACATTTTTATCGATCCTCGGAACATAATACATTCCTTTTGTGTAGGCAAGAGACGCTAATTTTATCAAATTCTGATAGCCGTTCTTATTCTTGGCCAGAAAGACAACCTGATACCCATTATCCTGATGCGATTTTTCTTCCAGGTTCTTGCAGACATTGAACTCACATCCGATAATAGGCAAGAGCTCTTGCTTTGTAAATTCTTCTCCCGCCTCTATTGCCTTGTCGCGCTCAGCCTTAAGTGATTTATTGTATGAAGAAACGGCTTTCTCAAAATGAAAAGCGGCCATCATGTTCCCGGTATCGGTCAATGCCACTGCAGGCATCTTCAGTTCAACAGCTTTTGCTACCAGTGAATTAACATCTATCGTTGACTGGAGGATCGAGAATTGGGTATGATTGTGTAAATGAGCAAATGGAGCCTTCACTAGACGTTCTCGTGAATCTCCAAGATCAATTTCTGCGGTAGATGCCCCTTCGAATTGCGGTATTAATTTTGCGCTTTCTTCCTTCAGATTCAGATGTCGCAGGCCTATAAGTCCGATAGGTGACGGATTGAACGCCTGATAATCTGTAATATAACGTTCTTCCCGCTGTAATTCATCTGGAGAGAAATGTCCTCTTCTTAACAATTCCAGAAAACAACGTGTTGTCGCTTCAACGTCAGCAGTAGCATTGTGTGCCTCTACAAATGGTTGTTGGAATAGGAAATCGTGTAATTCGGTGAGCGTCGGTAATTTATACCTTCGTCCTCCTCTTCCTCCGGGTAATTTGCACAGTGCCGCCGTGGCTTCTGTACAGGTATCCAATACGGGCATTTCAAGTAACCGTGAAGATATCCCTGTTCTGACCAACTCACAACCAACAACATTAAGATCGAACTTAACATTCTGGCCAATAACGTAAGTTGCCTTTTCCAGAGCCTCATTAAACAAGTTTAAAATAGAATCCAACGATTCACCATATTTCTCTGCCAGAAGGGTTGAAATACCATGCACTCGCTCAGCATCGTACGGAATATCGAAACCATCGGGCTTTACCAGGAAATCCCTGTTTTCGACAAGTCTACCCATCTCGTCATGAACTTGCCAGGCGATCTGAACAACCCTAGGCCAGTTGCTGGTATCTGTTATCGGGGCATTCCAATCCCTGGGTAGACCGGTTGTTTCGGTATCGAAAATAATGTACATAAAACGTCTGATTTGCGAGAACTAAAGTTAGTAAAAATTGGAGCTTACCAACCTGAATTTTATCAACAATTCAGAACTCAACAAGGATCAGTGTTTCGGTTCTATATAGACCTTAAACCTTAATTTCTCGGTTTTTCTTTTTGTATTGGTCGTGAGATCAATGATCCTGTCCTGATAATAGGATTTCCCTTCAGAATCAAATGTAACCTTGATTTCAGCACTTTTTCCCGGAGCGATCGGCTCCTTTGGGAGATAAACTTTCGTGCACGTGCACTGCACTTTGTAATCACTTATAATAAGCGGCTTTTTTCCTGTATTTACAACCGTGAAGTGATGTTCCAATTGAACACCTTCCTTTGTTTTTGGAAACTTATAGGTCGACTGCTTACAAAAAAAAACCGCCTCCTGACCAAAGCCAGGGGCGGAATTCAATATGATTAATAGTATTGTGAGAACAAGTCTCATTGTTAGTTACCGGTTGGTGCTCCTGAATTGTTAACAGGTGCTTGCCCTTCAGGTGCAGGAAGCACATTCCCTTTGATACGAATAACTTTTGTTGGCTCATTCACAGCATTTGAAGTAATCGTAACACTTTTGTTAATAGCACCTGGTCTTTTCGTGTCATATTTCACCTTAATCGAACCTTTTGCTCCCGGAGCAATTGGTTCTTTCGGCCACTCAGGAACAGTACATCCGCATGAACCTTTGGCATTTGAAATGATCAGCGGCTCGTTACCTGTGTTCTTGAATTCAAATGTACATGAACCGTCAGCCCCGTATTTGATTGTTCCGTAATCGTGAGTTTCTTTAGAGAACTCGATCTTTGCACCTGTCTCAACCTGTGCAACAACTTTATTCATTGCAACTGCAGCAACGAACAACATCATAAGAGAAAAGAATACCTTTTTCATGGTCATAATTATTTTTAAGTTTCTTGTTATCTCAAAGATATTACAGGTTGACAATACTTCATTTTATTTAACACATCATTAACAGCCCGTATCACGGCAGAGTGATCGCGTTCATTTTATAGTCAATGAATTCATCGAAGGTCATATCAAGGTGTTTCAAACGATCCTTTATTCCCGACTTCTTGTCCTTGTCCATAGAAGGATTTTCCTTTAATAACAATTCGTAGTAATAGCGCACTTTTGAAGTATCACGCGGCTGAATGAAAACATCATAGGTACTTCCCTGACTTTCTAACACCATTGCCCGGTTGACATACTTCGGGTACTTTAATAAAAGTGTATCGGCATATTCAACTGCTCGGGGATGGATATTAAGACCGGAATATTTCATGTGAACTTTATCCAGACA
>Ga0068876_10003807_pt1 | contig 10732 bp, 9 predicted proteins | sample NOAtaG_6_FD_66442 | JGI IMG/M metagenome (GOLD analysis project Ga0068876, IMG submission 66442) | Freshwater lake microbial communities from Lake Erie, under a cyanobacterial bloom - NOAA_Erie_Diel5S_2200h metaG | ecosystem: Environmental > Aquatic > Freshwater > Lake | place: USA: Ohio, Lake... | reverse complement strand
TGCCGCTGCCGCTGGGGCTGTAACCTTCAGAGGAGCCACAGCCACTGGACGCTTCGGCGGCGCCTTCACTTTAGGAAGACCCGCAAAGAGCCCCCGCGCAGCCGCCGGCTTCGGTGGAGCATTTCCCTCTCCAACACGAGCCTTAAACCCCGTAGTCTTCGCAGCCGGCATCAAAGAAGTCATCTCAGGCGGCTTTATTTTGTATTCATCTGGTGCCATTATAACTTTTGCAGACTTGAATGAAAATCCCTTCTTTCTCGGCAACTCTTCCGCCATCTCTATTTAGGTCAACCGAATCTTCTCAGGCCTCTCCAGACGCTCCCTTTTTCTTCTTGAGCGTCTCCAGCGCTATCCGACTAGCATTCTGCTCCGCCTCTTTCTTATTGCGTGCCGCCGCCGTGGCGATAATTTCACCGTCTGGAGAGAGCACTCCCATTGTAAATACTTTGTCGTGCGGGAGCCCCTCTTCGTTCACCACTTTATAGCGCGGCGGCTGATGATACTCGGACTGGAACCATCGCAGCAGTTGGTCCTTGTAATTCGTATTTTTCGTAATGAGCTCAACGAAGTAAATGTGCTGCTCCATGACATTTGTGACGAACGTCTGCACGGCTTCAAAGCCTCTTCCGCCCTTTCCAGCGGAATAGTAAATGGCCCCTAGCCAGGCCTCAAACATGCTCCCGAGCAGACGAAGATTTTGGCGACCGTCGCAGACTTCTTCTACATGCCGACTAATCACGAGCCAGGGTGAAAAGCCTACCTTTTTAGCGAGTTCTCCTAGGCGGTCATTGTTCACAATTTCCGTGCGAAGATTTGTCATGAATCCTTCACCGTATCCTGAAAACCGTTCTTTCAAGTATGTTGCAACGACGCCGCTCAGAATCCCGTCACCGGCATACTCAAGCTCCTCATTGTCTGCCGCTTGAAGCGGAAGGCAATTGGGCGGCCGTTCAGCAAGAATCATGGGCTCCTCCTGTTTGGCCCATGCATCCGATTTGTCAACATAGCTCGTGTGTACACAGGCCTGTCTGAAAAGGGCGAGGTCAGCAAAACGCTGTTTGACGCCATATTTCGCCAAGATTTTGAGAATTTCACCATTCGGAATAATCTTGTTTCTGTTATTCCATGGGTTGCAGAGCTTTGCCTGCTGCGCGGGTATGTCGCTTGTGAGTTGAGGCATTCTATAACTTAACTGACAAGCGTCCTGTATATACTATGGCTTAAAAGGTTTAGGTGCGCCACGGCGGCTGGTGCAGAAAGTGTGTGCTGAAAATAGAGTGGAAGCGAGATGGCTGCAAATGGAGAAAGACTACCTTCTATACCTGAAGGTAATGATGAGACACCGAATATAAATGATAATGCGGGGGCTCCTGAGGCTCCTGAGGCTCCTGAGGCTCCTGAGGCTGCTGAGGCTCCTGAGGCTCCTGAGGCTCCTGAGGCTCCTGAGGCTCCTGAGGCTCCTGAGGCTCCTGAGGCTCCTGAGGCTCCTCGTGGTCGCAGCGGCTCTCCTCGTGGTCGCAGCGGCTCTCCTCGTGGTTTACACGCTCCTCGTCGTCGCAGCGGCTCTCCTCGTGGTTTACACGCTCCTCGTCGTACTCCTTCACCTGCAGCGGCTCATGCGCCTCCTACCAATCAGCTAGTCACCCCTCCTGAACCAGAAAATTTCAATCACCGTGAAAATACTGAGAAAACCTATTTGCGCGGACGTGTAGGCCATCTTGAAAGTGAACTCGCCGCCGAACGGAAAAAGAGGCGTCTCTTTAAAGGCATCTCTCTCAAATTCAAAAAGCCAAGAATACGTGACCTTTTCAAGAACAAATCGGACGCCATTCTGAAAATAGGAGATGAAGAGGTGATTATGGACGAGACGGCTATTGACCCTACGCGCTATCAGCACTATAATCGCGTCGGCTTCATTGATGGCTTCTTCCCAAGCTATCGTGCCGCTATAGATGAGGTTGACAATAAGGACCATCATGACGCTCTTATCAAAATAGATGCAGCAAAAGCGGCCTTCATCAAGGTATTCCGATACAAAGAGGGAGAAACAAAAGAGCCGATGCCGCCCTGCGATGAAGAAGAAAGAGAGCTCGTCCACGAGGGCCTAGAAAACAGAATTGAGACTCTCGCCACCGAACTCATTCGCATCTATCGCGACAAAGGTGGCGTGCCCTCTACAGACCTGACAGGCAGCATCAATAAACTGGAGAAGCTGAAACTGATTGAGAAGAGGTTCATATACAATATTGAAACGGACAAATGCGAAGATTATGATGCTACGAGCAAAAGCACGCTCACAGGGCTCACGGGTGCAACAGGTAATGAAGATGACCTTATTCGGAAAATGCTTATGATATTCTCCGTCTTGCTCTTGCAGAAAAGGAATCGCATAGAGGGCTATGATAACTATGATGAAGACGCGGCAAAACTGATGGACATCCTTCAAAGGCATCTGTCTGGGATTGACACCACAGTCACGGATGAATACATTAAAAACTGGACGGAAACGCATGAACAAGGCATTCCTCCTATTATTGCGTATATTTTGCAGGAAACGGGTAAGGTGCCTGGTGTGTATACCAACCAGGAGAGGTTTGTCTATTTAGATATGTATAATAGAATCGTGACAGAAGGGGTGGGACTTTTAAAAAATAATAGGTATCTTCTTGAAGATTTCAATGAGCTTGTAAATGCCCATAGGAGCATTTCTTTAGAGGATGGCCGTGATATAAGAGCGAATATTCTGGGCCTCTTCAAATGGATAATAGATAAGGTGAATAACTGTCAAAAGAACCTCACTGAGTTGACGGCAAAGGAAAATGAACTCAGAGGAAAGTATAATACACTCGTTAAGGAGGTGGAGAAGAAAAACGAACTGTTGGCACCCATGGGGGCAGCTATTGCTACTACTTCTACAGTGGTCGCCACGGCCAGCGAGCAGGAGTTGCAGGCACAGATAGAGGCCCTCACTGCGGAAAAGGATGCAATTGCAGCAAATGTTGATAGGCTCTCTCAAGAAAAGAGACTCCTTGAAGAGGAGCTGGCTGCTCTACAGGCTACAACGGCCCACCTACATACTCTTAGTGACCAGATAGGCCCACTCACTAACTCATTGACAGATGTGTCTGGATACGATTTGACAGATGATAAGAAGGCGGCTCTTGGCGATATCTCGGGCCCTTTTGTACAACTAGTGGAAAGGGTGAACAAAATCAAAGCAGACTATCGTACAATAAAGACAGACCAACTCTGTTTTCTCAACTTCTTCATTTCCTTTTTCATGAAGATTCTCTTTTACAATTCCAGGTTCGTTGAAATATGTAAGGAGCTGGAGGGTTTTATGGATAAGAAGGCGAATGAATTAATCGGATTCGTAAGAGACAAGCCTGAATACGCTTCTGAAAATGAGGAGGAGAGAATTTACATTCTTATGAAAAATCTTTTCTCATTGCTGTATTCTGTAGAGCACGTGTATATTGGAAAGCCTGCTGCGGTGCCGTCTGGCGTGTATGAAATAGCCTTGGGTGACACTAGAAAGGAGGGGGGACTTATAGGCTTTCTCAGTATGTTGAATGAAGCCTTTACTGAAACAGATGGATTGTCTGCAGATATGAAAAAGAATATGAGAGACATTGTGAACAACAGCATGTTATCTCTAAAGGACGGAATACCGTATATAGAGTTTTCCAGTGAGCTTTCGGCGAATTATCCTGTGGCCCTTTACATAAAAACCGAGAAGAAGATGGGGGAATTGATTAATGTACTAAATCAGACAAAACAATATTACACTCTGAATACGGTAACAAAAGAGATAACGGGGCCCCAACTACTGGATTCTGAACGTGCACAGACATATACCACTTTTGTGAAAGGCCAGGGCGTTCTTACATACGAGCTTCTGCTCTACTTGTTCACTGTGCTAGGAAAGAAGTATTTAATCATGTCAAAAGATACTGTAAGTGAAAGGTGCCCTTTGCCCAGTTCTTTAGGGAATGTAGCTGCCACTTACAGAGATTTGCCGTATATTTTGGAGCCACGGGAGACACCCTATAAATTTCCAGGCCCCACTGTGCAGAATCTACAAGAGGGGGCGAAGAAGTTGGCTGCTACGAGGGCGGCAAAGGAGGCTGCCGCTGCGGCCGCTGATGATGCAGCAAAGGCTAAGATATTGGAGGATACAGCTCAGGTGCCTGCTCCTGTTGCTGCTGTGGCTCCTGCTGTGGCTCCTGCTCCTGCTCGCGTGAATGCTCGTCAGGCCTCCACGGCCCCCCCTCCTCCCCCCCCTACCCCTCCTCCTGCCGTTCGTAGTGGCCGTTCACTTGCAGCTATTGCGAAGACTGCTGCGATGGCTGCAAACGCACAGAACGCTGCAAGAGCAAAAGCAGAGGCGAAGGCTAATGCGAATGCAAAGGCGGCTGCGAATGCTGCTGCAATGGCTGAGGCTCAGGCACAAAAGGCGGCTGCGAATGCTGCTGCGAAAGAAGAGGCCGCAATGAGGGCTGCAGAAGCCAGTAAAAAGGCTCAGGGGACTTGGAGTAAGCTAAGTGCTGCATTAAAGGGGGCCTTTTCATTTAATAAAACACGGAAGGCAGCTGCTGAGAAGGCCGCTGCGAATGCAAAAGCTGCTGCTGAGAAGGCCGCTGCTGAGATGGCTGCTGCTGAGGAGGCTAAGAAAAGGGCGGCGAATGCTGCCGAGAGGGCGGCGGCTGAGGCGGCACAAAAGGCGGCGGCGAAGGCTGCTGCTGAGGCACAAAAGGCGGCGGCAAAGGCCGCTAGAATAGCGGAAAGTAAAGTGAAAGGTGTAGTACTCGGCGATTCAAGAAAGGCTGCGAAGGCCGCTGCAAATGAGAGAGCAAGGCTGAAACAAAATGATAATGTGGGGCCCATATCTGGCCTTTTCGGCTCAAACGAAAATCAATATGAACCGAATGTGGTTCCAGCGGCTCCAGCGGCTCCAGCGGCTCCAGCGGCTCCAGCGGCTCCAGCGGCTCCAGCGGCTCAGCCTCTAACCTTTACAAAACTTGATACAAGTAAAGCCATGGACGCTTTCAGAAAGAGGATGGAGGACGCCGAAACCCCGCCAAAAGCGGAACAGCTCTATGAAGGACCTCCTACAGTAAATATGGGAGTTATAACAAGCCCTAGAAAAACGCCTAGAAAACCTAACATGACCACAGCTGTTGAACCATTAAAAAGAAGCTTGCCCCAAACAACACCCCCTAGAAAGCCTCTTACCCCTGTAAGTAAACCTATAACCCCCTTTCCCTCAAGACCCCCTGTAAAAGTGACTGTTGTTCCCAAAACTCAACCACCCCCTCCAGTACAACCGAAAGTACAACCCCCTGCTGCACGTATTACATGGCCACCGATGGAATCAAATGCTTCAACATTCTATGCAATTCTCACACAATTAAAAGCAGGGCCTGGTGCGCAGGTAAAGGAAATGATGCGCGGTGATATTGAAGAATATTCTGAAGAATATCTCCAAAATAATTCACCAATTTTGAAATTTATTAATAAATATGAAACTATGTCTGAATTCTTTAAAAAGGCATTACCATCTATAAGCCCTCTTAAATTTAATGAATTACCTGAAGACCAAAAAAAGGCAACATTTAAATTAATAATAGATAGCATTTATACAGACATTAAATCTAAAGCTACTGATACATCTACTGCAAAATCTAGATTATATAAATTTTTACTAGACTTTTTTAAGGCGTACTATGACCAGTACAAAATAACATTTACCCCGCCAGACACCAAATTAGATGCTGTATACAAAGCGTTTGATGATGCCATTTTTAGCAACTTGTTACTAAGTAATAAAAATGTTACAACAGGACAAAGTCTAGGAATTAATAAAAAAGTCGTAAATGAATTTATTGAAATAAATAAAAATAAGGATATATCTATTAAATCTGGGTCATCTTGGATTCCAAATATAAGTATAACATATCCAAAACAAGTGCTACCTGTAACAAAAGGCGGCGGCACAAGGCGGCGCAGCCGCAGCTCCAGTCGCAAGACCCAGCGCAAAAGCCGCAAGTAAAGATTTCTAAGCAACCACCAAGATGCCGTCGTCGCCTCCCTCCTCTGCGACAACACCAAAGCCAAATATTACTCTAAAGGCCAAATACGCCTTTTATTCCACACTCATCTTCTTTCTGATTGCCAACCCCGAAACTTTCAAGATGACTCAAAAGGTGCTGGGCTGGATATTCACAATTGCAGACGGCGGCGGCTGTCCTACTGCCCTCGGCTTCTTTTTACACACCGCCATCTTCTTTCTTGTTCTCTGGGGAACCATGCTGTTCCCGAGAGACCCCTAAGGAAGGTAAAGACAACTTTACTTATTCTCCAAAGGCGGAGCGGTATATCGTAAGCCAGGATACACGCGCTCATACATACGTTTCTCAGCAGTCTGCACTGCCGCCTGCTGAGAAGCTCCATTACGCCCCATCTCTTCAGCCACGACGGCCGCCGCATATTGCAGCTGTCCAAATGAAAGCGCTGGGTCTGAAAAGGACAGCTCTACTTCTATCCACTGTCCACGCTTGAATACCAACATCTTTCACCTATCTTACTAAGCGCTCGCACTTCTTAGGCACTTAGAGCCATCTTTAGCACTTCATCGTAGAGCACAGAGCAAATGTTACACAAGATTTTTTCCGCCTTAGCCCTCTTTTCCGCCGGCAGCCGCCTCGGCTCCATGCTGACTATACGCGACTGCGCCATTGACTCATCTGTCTTCAGACTAAATACACTCGGTCTCACTCCAGCGAACCCAGTGGCCGGCCAAAATGTCACTCTCAGTGTTGAATACACCGTTCCCGACGGGTACTATCTACCTGCTGGAGGCGGTAACGTGCTCTATGATGTTACCGTGAATTTCGTCCCTCTTCCGCAATCGGTAGCCCCCCTGTGTAGCGTCATACCTTGCCCTCTGGCGCCAGGAGTCTATTTCAATGAAACTGTCTCTGCATGGCCATCTGGTCTCACAGGAAAGATGACATCCAAAATCCGCTGGAAAGATGCGAACGACGCTCTGCTCGCATGTATTCAAATCTCCGGTTCTCTTTCCCGTGCTAAAAACAAAGCCGAGCAGCTGCAGCGACAACTCATGAAGCCCGTTCTTTATTTGGAGGCGCCCCCTGTTCGCGCAAAGCCCGCATTGAGAAAAATGTAAACTATTGCTTAGTAGAACATAAGAGAAATGAAGGGCATCTCAAATACTGTTATTATGTTTGGCGTTGTGATTGTGGTCTGTGTGGCGGCCCTGTGGTTCATGGGCGTACCTTTGGGGCGCGAGATGATCACACTGGGCTTCCAGAACTCTCCTCCTTCAGAGAACACATTCACAATGTACTATGCAGACTGGTGCCCTCATTGCCAAAAGGCGAAGCCAGAGTTCAAGGCTCTCGTTGACAAGGGATATGTCGGCGAGGGCAAGTCCCGCTGCAAAGTGAAGATGTATGGTCTGGAGGAGAATCCCGAGGCTGTAAAGGGGGCGCGCGTGCCCATCAAGGGATTCCCCACTTTTATTCTGGAGACACCGACTGGAGCTATACATGAGTATGAGGGCAGCCGAAGCACGGACGGATATCTGGCTTTCATTAATGAGAAGCTGGGTGGGGGTATATAAAAAGAGGGTCTAGGAGTTACTACAACTTATAAGTAAGTTTACACAAAAGAACATTTTCATATATTCTTTTTTGTAAAAAATACGCCCCGCCCTTTGGCGGGGCTTCATTTAGGAAGGGGCTCAGGGGAACGCTTCGTTCCCCTAGGGGCACAGGGGGAACCTCCCCCTACTTACATCTCACTCTTACGACGGCTCGCCTCCTTGAGAGCCGCACTGAAGCTGGCGCCTTTTCCCTTTTTCCGCTTCATCTCCTCGTAAATCTTCTTCACGAACTTGTTCCAGGGTGTAGCCTTGCGCTTGCCACCAGACATCGTGTTGTTCTTGCGCGTCTTGCGCTTGCCACCAGCCATCGCGTTGTTCTTGCGCGTCTTGCGCTTCCCACCCATCTGAGCCGCAGAGTTGTTCTTAACTTCCTCACTTCCCTCCATTTGTAATTCTACTGCATGCTGCGATTATTTGTAGCAAGCTCGCCGTTCCACGAAGCCCTTCGCCCTGCGACCCGCCGGTGTTTCTTGTAGGATTCCAAAAAAAGTTCCGCAGACTTTCTCCCCGCGCGCATGAGCCCAATCTTGTCTTCAAGACCCATTTCAAAGTTCAAACTGTTAAAGTTTCCGCAATCCAAAAAGATTGTCCGCTCTTCATATGGGCCACCGTGAAGTTCCTGGTGCGACTCATAATGCAGGGCGTAATACAACTGCTTCAAATACGGGAGGAACCCAACAATCTCCTCGGACACCTTGTGTTTGTCGCTAAACGTAATAGACAAGGTCACATCCTTCTCCTCCTGAGACAAAAACCGCAAGGGGGAATGTGATACGACACCGCCGTCAACCAGCAAATGTCCACTGGCAGGATGCCGGACTGGTTGAAAATAAAGGGGGATAGACATGGAGGCCTTCAGAGCCAATCGCACCTCCAGACCAGGCTCCGTGCTCTCACTCAACTCCACTGCCCTACAAAGATTCAGGTCCGTGGCATATACGCGCAAGCGCGGACCAATCTTCAGCCGCCCAAGTTCTTCAAAGGTGATGCTCGGAGACAAGTTCTTTGCCCGCAGAATGGCCGTGAGCAGTTTCATCAGATTATCCCCCGTATCCATGCCATATACATCCGGGAATTGCATCAAAGTCTCAGGCTCCAGATGACGCAGCTGACTGAAATCCATCATTTCAACAATCATGCGCAGTTCCGAAAGGCTGCAGCCCAGACACATGCAAAAGGCACACAGGGCCCCCGCGCTGACACCAATATATTCTTTAACGGCTCCAAGAAGTCCCCGTTCCTTTAGGACCTCCATCGCGCCAATATGGGCGAGAGCTTTCACTCCACCGCCGCTGAGGCATACCTTTAAAGGAGGAAGGGGTCCAGCAGTCACCATATTTCCTCTTCAGCAATCTCAGGGCGCCTTTAGAAGGGCCAGCAACACGAGAAGAAAATGCCTGCGAATCCAAGAGTCGTGGCACCCTCTATCCACGGCACCTTTCCTTTCTTCCACTGCATAACTGACACTGCCGCGGATACAGATACCATAATAAAAGTCAAAAAGCTGTCGGTTAGCTGCACGAGATGCTCCGTGTGATTCAGTAAGATTCCGCCTGCAATCAGAACAAAAGCGGCGAGAATCGCCTTCCAGGGAGCCTTGTTCTCATTTACCGCCTGTAGCCAACCAAGCCGCCCCGACATGAAAGTCTCCTCCGTTTTGTCCTTCTTGTCATGAAGCTCTGCCATACTGAACATGTAGCGAGTGACTGCCAAAAAGGAGACGAACGCCGTCGCAATAATGAGAATGTGGCTCAACATCTCCACAATGTTCGCAACAGGGGGGCCAAGGGCCGATTCAAGAATGACACCGAGCGCATTTTCAGTCGGCACAGGGGCTCCTCCTGCGCCCCCGTACTTTTTGAGAGTGAGTACATGCAAAAAGGCATATGAAACACCAACTGTAAGAAGGGTGGAAATGGCGTTGGACAAGTAAAAGGAGCGCGGGACGTCATCGTCGGGATTCTTCGCCTCTTCTGTGAATTTAATGAGGTCGTCAAACCCGGAAAAGATGAAATAGAAAAAGAGGACGGACTTGGTGAAACTGGGGACACTCCGAAGAGACGCGGGATAGGCAGCAGGGCCGGGCCCGCCGCCAAGGAACCCCTCAAACAGCCCAATACCAGATGCAAGTGTCAGAAGGACCACTATAATGCTGGAAAAGAAGCCGATGAATTCCTTGTTCACGTCAATTCCCTTTAGAGCCACACCGGTCATTGTGGTCAGAACCATCAGAGCAAGTGACACCTGTCCGTGCCACTTTCCTTGAGGGAAAATCCTGGATGCTGTTTTCACAAGAAGAGTGCTAACTGCGAATATGTTGAACCCTAGAATGGACACTGAGGTAAGAAGAGATGCAAAAGGACCGAATACGGACTCCACTGCATCGCTCTCTGCAGTGTTCGTTTTGAAGGCTCTGTATGCCACATCGTAGACTTTGGATGCGCCCTGAAAAAGCACGGAGACAATGGCGAGGGCGGCTGGAAACATGGGACCACCATCCTTTACGGCCTCTCCTATGAAGTTGAATCCTCCTGTCCCAAGAATGGTGCCGATTCCAATGAGGACGAGGTCTGTCAGATTCAGCGACCTTTTTAGCGTTGGTGCTGGCGTTTGCTCTGGGGTCGGCCCTTGTCCCTCCATCTGTTGCGGGATTAGGTTAGAAGTTGAAATCTTCTTTACTAAACTCAAAAGAAGAGATAGGACACAAATGTATATGTCCGGAAGAGCAATGGATTCTGGAGGAGGTAGTGGCGGCGGCGCAGGGGATGCACCGAAACTGGAACCTCGCAATCTTTTTGAAAAGAGGGTGGCACGAGACAAGGCCCGTCTTCGCGCATATAATCAGGTCCTTTCGCAAATTCACACGCGCATTCATATGACGGCCGAGCTCGCCGGCAATCCCAACTATGTCATCTATACCGTTCCGCCATTCATTCTGGGCCTTCCTGCACTGGATTTACAAGACTGTATTGTATATCTAGTGCACCAATTACGGACCAGTGGGTTTATGGTGCGATTCACATATCCGAATCTTCTTTACATTTC
>Ga0068876_10003802_pt1 | contig 10739 bp, 10 predicted proteins | sample NOAtaG_6_FD_66442 | JGI IMG/M metagenome (GOLD analysis project Ga0068876, IMG submission 66442) | Freshwater lake microbial communities from Lake Erie, under a cyanobacterial bloom - NOAA_Erie_Diel5S_2200h metaG | ecosystem: Environmental > Aquatic > Freshwater > Lake | place: USA: Ohio, Lake... | reverse complement strand
TCATAGAAAAAGACAGCTTTAGAATAGATGCACAAGTTAATGGTGCATCTTTTGTCCATCAAAATTTTACTTGGAGCCATGTAGTAGACAAATTACTAGATGTATTCAAACTAGATTGATCCTTCATTCATTATGGATTTTTTATCAAGAAAACTACGTCAAATTTATATTCCAAATTAAGGTTACGATAACAGGTGAATTTATCGAAAATCCTGAGAATATCTTGTAAATTGAAGTCATACAAATGGTATGGATTATAGTGAGTAGTCTTTTTTGAAGGATATGTTAATATGACGTGATTAATATTGTTGCGATCACTAAAAATCTGGCAATACAGCTTGATCTTCTGTATGTTTGATCGTTTCCATTGAAAGCAAAACACGCCAATTCAAGGATAAAATGCAACGACCAAAAGATACAGAACGACAAAAAAGATCAGGCTATTTAGGTGTTTCGGGGATGTCAAACATAATAAACGGCTCAATACTCGTTACGAAGAGCATTTCAGATATTGAAGACATCCGAGTCTAAAGCTATTGTGCATCGAGCATTTCATCCATTTAAGCAAAAGAAACGCCCCGAAACGCCTATTGAGCCATAAAGTATATTGAGCAATAAAATATATAGAATCTCCTTGTTTTTGTGGATATTTTGTAGAATACAGTAGTTAAATGATAAATTTTGGAGGGACAGCAATTACATTTAAACTGCCCTGAAAATCGTCATGAGAATTAATAGGAATAAGTTTCTGCAAATACGGCTGATAGCGAAATAGTTGATAACCAATACTTCTTAGAAAATCTGCTACAGGTAGATTACTAACTTGATTGCTAGCAATGTTTTCATAGATAATAATCGGGGCAAATTCTGTGAGAAGGCGATCACTACCTTTTAAAACTTGTATTTCATGTCCCTCAGCATCAATTTTAAGGAAGTCAACTTGTTTCACGTTGTATTCTTCAATTAGGCTATCCAATGTAAAGCACTCAACTTCTTCAAAGCTACTAGGATCTCTAGTTTTGCCATCCTCCTCAGAAATCAATTCATTTAGTTCACTAGCTAAGCTAATTGATAGTTTTGCCTTACCATTGCGATCGCTTGCTGCCCCTGCACAAACCTTGACCCAATCCAATTTGTTAATACGGCAAGTTTCTTTGAGATATTCGACACATTGCGAAAAGGGTTCAATAGCCAAAACTAGACCATCTGCACCAACTCGTTTCGCCGCACTAAAGGTATATACGCCCGCATTCGCACCCACATCAATAACTGTCATGCCTGCGGTAATGTGATCGCGCCAAAATTCCATTTCTCTCTCAAACCAGTCCCCCTGTGCTAATAAAACACTGGTAACAATACTTTGAAATCTAGGCTCGACAGCCATGATTAGTTCTTGCTCAAATTCCACATAGGTAAACTCTTGATCAACTAGCAATTTAGTCCATTCCCAAGCGGCTGATGTATCTTCCAGACTAAGACTTATTTGATTAGCATAATTCATCCAATAGCTCGCTGTGTCTAGATTATTCAACTGGCGATAAGCAAGGTATAGAGCTTGCAAAACAAAGGAATTGTGAGGATTGATTCGCCAAGCGTGATGTAAGTAACTAACTGCTTCAGGCTGGTTGCTCATTAGTTGAGTTACTCCAAGCATTAGGCAAGTATTGGGGCTATTAGCAAAGATTTGGTGAGCAATTCTGAGAAAACGGATACCTATGGAATTATAAAAAATAAATTGCGATCGCCTAATTACTTCTGCTAAAAGAATCAATCCTTGCTTAAACCCATCATCGGCATTAATAATGGCGCTAAATTCTTGGCTGCCCCTTGGAGTCGCAGGTAAATAGGCTAAACAAGTAGATCTAGATGCTGCGTATTCCTCTGTTTGTGGTGTATTAACTACAGTATGTAACGCTAAACTATTGGCACTGCCATCTTCTCCCAAAATACTCTGTAACAAAATATAGTGAGCAGCACAATGAACACTTTGATCTAAGGAAAATCCTTTTTCTAGCTTTGTCTTTGCTTGCTGCAATAACTCTCCCCTTATTGATAGCTCGGTCGTATTATCTGCCTCAAGCAAATCGATTACCGCTAAATTATTCCAATCTTTTGATGATTGAGGGTCTTCCCAATTGGTATCTTCAACCATCTTTTCTAAGGTCGAAAGGAAACTAGCATCAATATCTGGATAGGTATTGAATATATACTCAAGATAGAGATCGCCAAAACTAGATAAGGATTCCATATTTTTTATATTGAATTTATGTTGAATATTAACTATGGTGCTAGATCTTCAAATTCCTAAAGTTGATCAGGATCGATGCCTAGCGATCGCAAGTAGGCTTTGAGTCTTTCTCTTTGCTGATGCTCTTGAGTAGCCATCTCACCATCAGTAGCATACCGCAACACCATCACGATCATACCAATAGAGTCACTCACGCTCCCATCCCGAATATGGCTACGCATTTCTTATTTTGAAAAACTTTACTGGGTTGGAGTTTCAATTCACAAAAGTGTGACAATGCTTTTGTGAATTGGTGGATTATTGTTTCTAAGTTAAGCTTTTAATACTGACCGTATCTCATTCATCACGTTAATACGCGGTAAGCGATGTTTGAAGCCGCAGAGAATTTCCCATGAAATAGTGCCAAGTAGATTTGTCCAGTCATCGGCAGTATTTTCGGAATCACCGCCTAAGAAAGTTACGACATCGCCAACATTTACATTTGAGACATGAGTCACATCGATCGCATATTGATCCATGGTAATTGTGCCAATCTGAGCAACTTTTTGACCATTTACTGATACATGAATGCGGTTGGAGAGACCACAGAAAACTCGGCACTGGTCAGTTAATGAGGGTTAGTTTGTGAAACTCCCATTTCAAACCGATCAAAAAGGCAGTAATACGTCGATCATGATTTAAATGACCAGTGCTATTTCTTACGATACAATGAGCCTGAAATACCTTGTCTCGGCGGTTGGAAACGTGATCCACTTAATCGCTTACTCTAGTGATAAACAACCTAAGAGGGTCATTTCGCAATTATTCGAGGTTCACTCTTTAGTTGATGTCAGCTAAACCAAATCTGAAAATGGCATAGACATTTTTAGATTTGGTTTAGCTATTCTTTAGCTTTGAGGGCATTTTTAAATCCTAATACCAACAAAATATTGGTTATCGTCAAAAAAGATTCGGCACTACCATGTAGCCAATCGACATTCGCTAATATATCGTGGTATTTAGTTTGAGCATAAATCCCTGCAGGGATGGTAATCGCCACAAACACTAATGTGCCATAAAAACCCCAGAGTCCCAGTTTAGGAAATTGCTTGGATTTGGTCGCAAACCAGAGAAAGGCAAGATAGGGAAATAGAGATAATCCGAATAGGGTTTCTTTTGACATAGATTTATCAAGTTTCGACCGATCGCGAAATTTTCCAAATGAAATAGGTAGCGATCGCTAAAGTACAATTGCCCACTAAGGTCATAGCAGCTTGGACGGTTACTAACCATTCTAAGGAATCAGCATTATCAAAAAAATGCCAAGTCACCGCGCACATAGCACTTACCAAAGCGGGAAACATTCCCCATGCTAAACCTCGCCATCCGCGATCTGGATTTTGTTTGTCATATTGCCAAATGAGCCAAATTGCTAAAACCCATTCGATCACGCTAGATACATGAATGATCCAAGTTGGCAAGGAGAGAGCGTGCATAGTAGTTTATGTTCCTGTTTATAGGTGGTACGAAGCGCCACCTATAAAACTTAGTGTTTTGCTTCGCGCATAGCTAGAAATTCACGAATTTGGCGATCATTGGGTTGTCCTGTGATCGCGCCGATATCTAGAGTCGATAGCGCACCTGCGGCACAGGCATAGGCAATAACCTCATCGGCAAACTGCGGATCTTGTAAGTGGGTAAGTGGTCGATGATAAATCTTGTGAATGAAGGCTGCTAAAAAGGCATCCCCCGCACCCGTTGTATCAATCGAATAGACAGGAAAAGCAGGATGTTTGCTCTGTTTCTCGCCTAAATAATAGCGACAGTCCTTATCGCCATTGGTAATAATAATGCCTTCAAGATGACTATAGGCTTGAGCGATCGCCGCAGGACTAGTTAAACGAAACAGTAACTTAGCTTCATCTTCAGTTAGTTTTAAGAAATCAGTGTATCTTAGCAATACTGGCAACAACTTAGCCACCTGTTGAGGATTCTTCCAAAACATGGCTCTCCAGTTCACATCAACAATAACCTTCACAAAATTTTCTTCAGCAAGTTTGAGGGCCCGACCGATCACCCTTGAAGTTTGTGGATTAGCTAGCCCTAATGTACCTAGTACAAGGAACTTAGCATCGACAAATAAATGCGCTGGCAGATGCTCCGCCGATAGCAAAGTGTCGGCAAATACAGTTTGAGCATCACCATTGAAACGATTGAAGTGGCGATCGCCTTTAGTATCACGGGTGATATATACTTCACGGGTGACAGCTTCAGGATGCACTTGTACCCCTGAAGTTTCTACACCAGCGACTCCCAATTGCTTCAGTAAGTCGGCTCCTGTGGCATCCTGTCCCACAGCACTAATTAAGCTAACGGGCGTTCCCAGCTTGGCTAAGCCACAGGCAACATTTGCAGGTGCTCCACCTAAATAGGGTTTCCAAGTACTCACTTGGTCATAGGGGACACCTGCATCTTCAGCAATTTGATCGATTAAGACTTCGCCAAGGCAAATTACACGCGGCATAGGCGGATTTTATCGCAGTTATGATGGCAATTTAGACTTTCGCGCTTCAATGATACCAATAGCTGCATCCACTTTATCGGGGAATACAACAACGAGACTGCTCTGAGGGGCGCTATCCAATGCGGCTGTGAGGGCTTCCGCTTCATCAAGAATTGTAATACAGGGAATATTGCTATTTACGTCCTCTACTCCTTGGCGCAGGAGATCGGCAACCGCACGAGGTTTACGTCCGCGTAAGTCTTTATCCTCTTTAATAAAAACGCGACTAAACATGCCTGCCGCTAGCTGCCCTAGTTCAATGATGTCCTCATCGCGGCGATCGCCTGGTGCACCGATCACACCGATCGCTTCACCTTCCCATTTTTGGATAAAATCAGCGATCGCCTTAAATCCTGCAGGGTTGTGAGCATAGTCCACTAATGCGTGATATTTACCCAAGTTAAATAAATTCATCCGTCCAGGGGTTTGAGCGCTGGAGGCAACAAAGGTAGCTAAGCCCAGACGAATTTGTTCGATCTGCACATCTTGAGTAAAAGCAGCTAAACTGGCTGCAAGGGAATTTTGAATGTTAAAAGCAGCGCGACCACCGAGGGTTAAAGGCACATTTACTGCTTCTTCGATTCGCAATTTCCAGTCACCCTTGAGAATGGTAAGGTAGCCTTCTTCGTAAACCCCTGCAATTCCACCTTGGGCGACATGGGCGGTAATCAAAGGATTATCGGGATTCATGCTGAAGTAGGCAACCTTGGCTTTGACTTCCTTCGCCATCGCGACGACGAGAGGATCATCGGCATTAAGCACCGCATAGCCACTGGGTAAAGCAGTTCTGGCAACGACACTCTTCAATCTTGCCAGATCATCGATAGTATCAATATCACCAATACCAAGGTGATCGGCTTGGACGTTCATCACAACACCGACATCACAACCATCAAAGCCTAAGCCTGATCGCAAAATGCCCCCTCTTGCGGTTTCTAAAACTGCAACTTCCACAGTAGGGTCGCGCAGAATTACCTGAGCGCTGTAGGGACCAGTGGTATCACCTTTTTCAACCAAGCATTCGCCAATATAGATACCGTCGGTGGTGGTGTATCCCACGCGCTTACCCGTTTGCTTGAAAATATGAGCAATCAAGCGTGTAGTCGTTGTTTTGCCATTTGTACCCGTGATCGCCACGATCGGAACTCGCGTCGGCGAACCTACGGGGAATAACATTTCGATGACAGGTGCAGCGACGTTACGTGGTGTACCGATGCTTGGCGCAGTATGCATCCTAAATCCAGGTGCAGCATTAACCTCGACGATTGCCCCATCGGTTTCGCGCACAGGTAAGGAGATATCTTCAGTAACGACATCGATCCCCGCAATATCGAGTCCGATAATTTTTGCTACCCGTTCTGCTAACCAAATATTTTCAGGATGAATCTCGTCGGTGCGATCTACAGATACGCCGCCCGTGCTGAGGTTAGCTGTTGCCTTAAGATAGCAGACCTGTCCTTTCGGAGGTACGGATTCGAGAGTAAAGCCTTGTCTAGCAAGGATATCTAAACTCGTGCGATCAATCTCAATACGGGTAAGCACATTATCATGTCCATCACCACGCCGCGGATCTTGATTGGTAATTTCAATTAGTTGGGAAATTGTGGATACGCCATCACCTGTAACATTGGCTGGCACACGCTCTGCGACGGCGACAAATTTGCCATTAATTACCAAAACACGATGATCTCGACCTGTATGAAAGCGCTCAATAATTACTTCCTCAGAGACTTCCTGCGCCATGTCAAAGGCACTGATCGCCTCTTTGATCGTGCGGACATCAATAGTAATTCCTCGTCCATGATTACCATTGAGGGGTTTAATCACGATCGGAAAGCCGCCCACTTCCGCGATCGCGTCTTCTAAATATTTAGGCGATCGGATCGTCGTTCCCCTTGGCACAGGCACACCCGAATCTCGCAAAATCTGTTTAGTTCCCTCTTTATCGCAAGCTAGTTCAACCGCTAAGATTCCTGTTTTATTAGATAAAGTTGCTTGAATGCGGCTTTGATGCACACCATAGCCCAATTGAATCATGGCGCGGCTACCCAGTTCTAACCAAGGGATATTTCTTGCTTTCGCCTCAGCCACGATCGACTCAGTACTCGGACCTAACTGACCATCCAGACGAATATCTCTTAAATCCTTAAGATCCTCCTGTAGCTCACTGGTGGCATAGGTTCCCGTTTCCAGAATACTGCTGCAAATCCTGACTGCTGCCCGCGCTGCATAACGTCCCGCTTGTTCGGTTTGATATTCAAAAACCACTTGATAAACATTTGGCTCAACAGTTGCTCGGATTGCACCAAACTCGACCTTCATACCAACATAGCCCTGCAAAGCGATCGCAATATCTTTGACAATTTCCGCCAGAAAATCAGCATCGCTAATATTTGGTTGCTGAGCAATATCCTTTCCCGCTAAGCTAGGCAATACTTTTGTTAGATTTTGATAAAAACTAGCCCGTTGTACTTGAAAACCCTCTAGATCTAGGCGTGCAACTACAAGCTGATGCCGTTGAATACTCCAATAGTTTGGACCCCGTAATGTTTGGATTTTGAGAATTTTCATAGTCAAGCGTCTTTAAGGTGCATCCAATGCCTAAGTTTCGAGTATTTAATCCTAGCGATCTTATGGATCATCATTTTGTATAAATTGAACCAAATTGACATTTTCAGTACTCATATTACTGAAAATATCCTAATTAAATAACATAAGGGAACAAGAGAATTTAATCCCTTATTCCCCAAATATTTCTCAATATTAAAGAGGCTCATCGGTATGCTGATGTTGTTGAGGCAAAGTCTCAATACGACCAGGGATTGGCTTTTGGTTTGGTTGTAAACCCGACAACATCCGTGATAGCTGTAAGCCATCCAGAACAGGCTTAGTCTCACGAATTTTATGCCATACCGATCGCGCCATTAGCAAGGAATGCCCTTGACGCTTAGCCTGAATTCTTTCTAAGTAGTCCTCACGCTCAGGCTGGTAGTCGGCTGAGGACAGCTGTAAGCTTGCCCCTTCAGGAGATTGCTTCATGACTATTTGGGCAATTTGCGAGGTGAGTTCAGGATAAAGCCACGTATAGGCAGGATGTACCGTAAGCTGGCAATGGTGCATAAGCTTTTCGCCAAGTTGATTTACGTTAGGACGCTGTAATAGTAAATAAAAGTATCCGATCGCTGCTTTACGTTGAGGCTCATAGACATAGCCTGATACGTCTTGCAACTGGTTAATTAGTAGAGAACCATGATTAATCAGCTTATCGATCACTTTAGAGCGAAAATCGTCAACATTGAGGTCATAAACCTGCCGAATTTGCGGTGGCATCGCCGCCGTATCGAGTTGATAGAGTAAACTTGCATCAGCGTTACTGACAGGCATCAAATTAGGCAAATCAGGAGAATGTTGGGCTAGTTCCTTGATGCTCTCCATACTAATTTCCCAATCCGTAAATTGAGCGAGGGGTTGAAATCCATTCTGGCGATACAGGGCAATTGTATCTTTTTGATTAATATCAACCTGCAAGACCCATGTTCTAGCTTCCAAACAAGATTCTAAGCAATATCGGATTAGTTGAGTGCCAACATTGTGTTGACCATTCTGAGCTTCAGGCAAAATAACAACGCGATCAATCTTCCAAGTACTACTGTTGCTATTGAATGGGGAAACTCGAATGAAACCTTGAATCACGCCATTGCATTCTGAGACATAGGCTCTTACATAGGGTTTAAGGAGAGTTTGCACAGGTGCAGGCAACCAGCTTGCGAGCTGATGCAAATTAATTTTTTGACGACTGCGACATCCACTTAGATCGCTGACAGCAATCTGTTCGAGATCTTGAGGCGAAGCAAATCGCTGGATAAACTCTAGATCTCGATGTTGAAGCGGACGGATCGTGTTACCAAGCACTGGGAAAGATTGCATAGCACGTGCTAGAAAGGAATTTAGTGAAGCTTAGGAATTGTTAGCTCAATATTTAAGAGTGATCTTAATACATATCCACTCGAACTAGACTGAAAAGCTATAAGTCTTCAGAAATAAGGTCATTAACCTATGAGGTTTATTTTCCCACCGAGGGTGGGAAAATAAGATGTTACCAACTAATTAAAAACAGTGCGATGTTGCAAGGATGGCATTTGGCGGCGAATTTGATCAATGCGCGATGGTTGAATCTCCGCGATCGCTACACCTGTGCGATCGCCAGCATCTGCGAGGACAATGCCCCAAGGATCAATGATCATCGCATGTCCGTGGGAGTGGCGACGCGGAGTATGCATTCCCACCTGAGCAGGCGCAATCACATAACTCGTATTTTCGATCGCCCTTGCCTGTAATAAGACTTGCCAATGATCTTTACCTGTAAAGGCTGTAAAGGCGGCAGGCACAAACATCACATTTGCGCCATTTTTAGACAAGTGACGATATAGTTCAGGAAATCTCACGTCGTAGCAGACCGATAGCCCTAAATTGCCATACTGCTCAGAGTAGTAAACAGGTGGTGCTTCTTCGCCAGCGAGAATCGTGGCTGACTCTTGATAGGTATTACCGTCGGGCAGGTTGACATCAAACAGGTGCATTTTGCGATAACGGGCGAGTTCTTCACCCTCACGACCAACTAATAAAGCCGTGTTGTACATCTTGCCAGCATTACCGTTACTAGCATTAGATACTGGTACTGGGAAACCACCACCAAGTAGCAGAATTTGATAACGTTGGGCGATCGTAATCAAAAACTTTTCGCTTTTTTCCGCAATTTCAGTAGCAAGCCTGATCTTTTCAGTTTCATCGCCCAAAAACGGAAAGTTTTCAGGTAAACAGACTAATTCTGCTCCTCGATTTACTGCCAGTTGGATCAAATCTTCTGCTTGAGCAAGATTTTTGTCTACATCCGAGACACTGGTCATTTGTACGGCAGCCGCCAAATATGACTTCATTGCAATCCTTAAAACTTTCCCACGTAATCTAGATTAAGTGCTATAAAACACTTAATCTAGATTACCCTGCTATAGCGCTTTACGCTCTAACAAAAAACAATTGGAGAAAATTGCTTGAGATCGTTTCTGAATACTATTCGTCAATTAAAAATGATGTAGCATACGCCACAGCCTTTGGGGTTTTAGCCAATTATCCAATTTTTCCCGTCACAATGTAAGCAACTCTCAACCCCACATTAGTTGCATGATCTGCCATTCTTTCTAAATGGTGAATTGCTAAGACCATTAGCATGACAGGTTCCATGGGTTCACCAAATACCCTCTGGGAGGAGAGAAGGTTATAGATGTTTTGATAGTCATAGTCAACAACATCATCTTTAGCCTTGATCTCAAGCCCAATATTTTCATCAAGGTTAGCCAATGCTTCTAAACTCATGGCAAGCATCGCTCGGCAGCGATTAGACATGGTTTGTAATTCACCTAAATAAGGAGATGGCGCATAAGGAAAAAGCTTAATTGCAATATCACCAAGGTTTTCGGCATAGTCGCCAATGCGTTCAATATCACGGATTAGTTGCATCAAAGCACTCAATAATCTGAGATCGCGAGCAACTGGAGACTGTAAAGCAATTAAATTGATACAATCCATTTCAATTTGGCGATAGAGCTGATCAATCTGTTTGTCTTGAGGATCGATGCGAGTAGCAGCTTCTAAATCTCTTTCAAATAGGGCTGAGTGAGCTAAAAGAAATGAATTTTCGACAAGTGCACCCATCCGCAAAGTATCTTGTTCGAGGCGATGTAATTGGCGCTCAAATTCGCTTCTTGTACGTTTTTGTTCTCGATACGATGTTTCAACCATGGACTCCCACCAAAATTAAATGGGATAATTAAAGAAATAAAGCAATGTATAGTAATCCCAAATGAGTTGTGGAATCTCCCCTTTTGGGTAAGCTTCCACAAACCCAAAAATCCACAAATTTAAGGCTTACGCATTGGGTAGATGTGGTGC
>Ga0068876_10003797_pt1 | contig 10751 bp, 8 predicted proteins | sample NOAtaG_6_FD_66442 | JGI IMG/M metagenome (GOLD analysis project Ga0068876, IMG submission 66442) | Freshwater lake microbial communities from Lake Erie, under a cyanobacterial bloom - NOAA_Erie_Diel5S_2200h metaG | ecosystem: Environmental > Aquatic > Freshwater > Lake | place: USA: Ohio, Lake... | reverse complement strand
CATCAGAACCCGAACAAGGCCAGGTTGTCGATGCCCAGTTCCTTCTTCACCAGATCGTTCCACAGCTTCAGGCCCGAGAACCGGTCGCCGTATCCGGTCTCGTCCAGGTAGCGCTGGGTCAGGGCATTCAACCGTGCGGTGAATTCGGCATGCAGGGCGCGGGCTCGCAGCAGGTTGGTGCCTGGCATGTTCAGGCGTTTTTCCAGTTCGCGGCGCTCCATCTCGCATAGGTCGAACCAGATGTTGTGAAAGGCGGAGCTCCATGGCTGGTCGGCCACCATGTCGAAACTGTGGTGGCCATCGAGCACCGTGGTCGAGCGGTGGAGCAGTTCGCCGTTCACGGTGTCAAGGTCCAGGTAGATCTGGGCCACGAGGTTCACGGGCAAGGGACCATTGTAAATGCTGTATTCCCCGGTAAGATCGGAGATGCGCACGCGTTGAAAAGGTTCCGTGGGCACATGGGTGGCCACGCCTTGCAACCACACCCTTTCGGTGGGGTCCCAGCGGGCATAGTGGCTGGCAAGAAAACGGGTGTCGGGCCCCAGGCGCAGCAGCCATTGCCCATCTCGCAGGTCGTTCTTCCGAAGGAATTCCATGTCGCGCTGTTGCCGTGCGGTGGGCAATGGCGGGTGCATGCGTTCCCAGAACGCGGTATCCTCCGGCAACCAGTTCATGCGCAGGTAGTCGGGCAGGTCGCCTGAAAAGGCGAAGAGCGGCTCTATGAACTTGCCCTTGCGGTCGAAAAGGTGCATGACAGCATGTGTGCGGTACGCTTCGCTGAAGCCAGGCCCGGTGTAAGCCACGCGCAACATCAGTTCCATCACTTCCGGCTGTCGCCAGCCTGAGGTGGTCCAGGTCTGGCGGTAGCGCAGGTCCACGGTGTCGATGCGCCCGTGGTCGAACAATGGGATGAATGGATGCTTGGGACAGTTGGTACACTGCAGTTCCAATGCGCGTATCCATTCGGTCTTGGGCTCTACCCACAGGTCAAGGGTGAAAGCCTCGGGGTTGTGCGCTCGGGGTACCACACGCAGGTGGTCCACTGCATCGGGGCCACTGCCCGTGGACACCACTTCGGCATGGAAGCCACGCTTCAGGTCGGCTGCTTTGGTGAAGCGCAGCGGCGAGTGGGGGTAGGGGCTTTCCTCGGCCTGGATGTCCATGAGCGCGAAGGCCCGGGTGGTGTTGTAGTTGATGTAGTAGCGGTCGTCCTTGGGCGCGATGCCGATGCGGCCCTGTTTCAGGGTGATGCCGTTGAGCCGTGCACCCACCGTGCGCGCGTTGTAGTACCCGTGGATCATCTCCACCGGCAGGGTGTCGCTATGGGTTTCCATGCCGAAGAACAGCCGCCCTTCCACCGCCGGCGTTCGATGCAGGTCGCGCGCAATGGCGGCGACGCGCCGATAGATGAGGTCATCCGGACGGATGGTGACCTCGCGCAACTGTTGCGAGCTCTGCTGCAGCGTGATGGACTGTCCGTTCCGCAGGTCGTTCACGGCCAGGAAGCTGGTCTGGTAGCCCACGAAGGAAATGCGCATGGTATCACCCGCGACATTGGGCGGCAGGCTGAAGTAGCCGTCCGTGTTCGTGATGGTGCCCCGCGCAGTACGCTTCAGAAGGACCGTGGCATACGGCAATGGCCTTCCGTCCAACTTGTCCACCACGCGCAGGGTGAGCGTTTGTTGGGCACTGAGCGGCATGGCCAGCAGCACCAGCAGCAAGGTCAGCATGCGCATGGCCCCAAGGTAATAAGGTGGCCTGCTATTTTGGACGCCCGTAATGTACTCCTGTCATGGCCAAAGCCGAGCTGAAGACCAACCAGACCGAAGCCTCTGTCGATGCCTTCATGGATGCCCTGCCCAACGAACAGCAACGCGACGATAGTCGTGCCTTGGTGAAGTTGATGGGCGGCATCACCAAGAGTCCGCCCAAGCTGTGGGGACCCAGCATCGTAGGTTTCGGCAGCACCACATTAAGGTACGATTCAGACCGCGAGGTGGAATGGATGAAGTGCGGTTTCAGCCCACGCAAAGCGGCCATCACGCTCTACTTCACGTGCGACATTGCTCAGTATGGCGATCACTTGGATAAGTTGGGCAAGCACACTACGGGCAAAGGCTGTCTTTACATCAAGCGGCTGGCGGATGTGGATGCGAAGGTGCTGAGGGCGCTGATCACGGCGGCAGTGAAGGCGTAGGTCGTTGGTGGTCCCAGCAATGGCCGTTTCAGGGGGCAACCCGTAGTTTTGGTTCATTCACCGAGCATGGGTCTTGTGATGCGCTCCATTCGTCGTTCTGTTGCCTACACCTTCCGTGGAGTTGCGATGCGCGGGATGCTGGCCGCATGTGCTACGCTCTGGTTCATCATGGACGCAGGACATGCCCGGTCGTCCGCCACGACCGCGGCATGTGAGGCGAACGTGTCGAAAGCGAAGGAACTGCTGGTGAACGAACCGGATTCCGCACTGGTGTATGCGCGGGCGGCGATCGCTTGCATGGACCAACTGGCCGGCAAGGACCGGCAGGCGGCGGCACTGATCACCCTGGGCGATGCCAACCTGGGTACCGGCGACATGCCCGCCGCACTGGACGCCTACCAACGCGCACAGTTGCTGGTGGAGGACGCACTGGAAGCGGAGGGCTTGCAAGTGCCGTTGGTCCTGGCCCGTTCCGACATCCAGTTGAAGATCGGTGCCCTGCACTTCTATATGCGCAACTGGGAGAAGAGCGTTGCCTGCTACAATGAGGCCATGCGTATCCTGGACGCAACGGAGAATAGCATCCCGGATGCGGAAATGGCCATCCGCAAGGTGCGCCTGTTCAACAACATCGCCGGCGTGTACATCCAGCGCGGGGACCACGCCACCGCATTGCCCTACTTCCAACAGGCCGTGGAACTGAACCGTCCGTTGAACGACCTGCGCAACGAGAGCTCGCTGAACAACAATATCGGCATCTGCCACATGGAGGTGGGGCGCTACGACCTCGCCGAACAGTATTTCCTGAAGGCGCTGGCCGTGCGCAAACAGAACGGAGACCTGCGAGGGCAAGCACAGGTGTTGAACAACCTGGGCAAGAACCAGGTGAACTTAGGGAACTTCCAGGCCGCTCGCGACCGGTTCGAGCAGGCGCTTGAGATCGGCCGGCGGATCGACAGTCCGGGTTCGATGGTCATCTCGCTGGAGTCGCTCGCTTCCGTGTACGATACCCTGGGTGCATACAAGGCGGCATTGGCGGCCCACCGGGAATACAAGGCACTGAACGACAGCCTGTACAGCACCGAGAGCAGGGCCAACATCGCCAGGTTGGAAGAAGGGTTCCGCCGCGACAAGGAGAAGAAGGTGTTCGAACTGGAGGTGCGACGCAGGGATGCGGAGGCCGCCCGACAGCGCACGTGGAACGTGGCCCTGGTAGGCGCGCTCTTCTTCTTGTTGCTTACCGCATTCCTGCTCTTCAAAGTGATGCGTGCCCGGGTGCGCAACGGTCTGCTGGAACAGGAGAAGCTTCGATTGGAGCGCGAGAAGTTGGAGGCCGAACAAGTGGCCCTGCGCGAGAACCTGGAGTCGCGGGAACGGGAGCTTACGGCCAATGCCTTGTTCCTGCTCAAGAAGAACGAGCTGATCGCCCACATCGCCGAACGCCTGCTGAAAGCGAAGTCCACCTTCAAACAGGAGAACCAGCCGATCATCCAGGAGATCGTTCGCGACCTGCAGGCCAGTGAGGACGACCACAACTGGAAGGAGTTCGAAGTGCACTTTACCCGGGTGCATTCCACCTTCTACCAGACCCTTCAAGAGCGATTCCCCTCGCTTACCCCGAACGAGCGCAAGCTGTGCGCTTTCCTACGGCTCAATATGTCCACCAAGGACATTTCGGCCATCACCCAACAGAGCCTCAACAGCATCACCGTGGCCCGGTCGCGGTTGCGCAAGAAGCTCCAGATCGAGGGGGAGGACGTGAACCTGGTGGACTTTCTTCAGGCCATTTGAGGGGGGCGGCAGGTTGTTTTGTAAGTTTCTGTATATCAGTCGATTGAGTGTGTCTGTATGGCCCATGTAAGGCCATTTCAGGTCCCTGTTATGGAGGTGTAAGGGCAATGGTTCGGCCTGTGCGCTCGATGTAAGGCCTTGGGCGAAAGGGGCGGTCCGGAACGCCCTCACCTTCGCCGCATCAATACATCACACCGTGACCGACCCTGAACAGCAGCCCGTACCGCTCGACGAGTTCGATCGATTGCAGCTGATCCACCAGCGGATGAAGGCCGAACAGGAAGCTTGGCGCAAGCTGCTGGAAAGCCTGGACGAAGCAAAACGGAAACGCATGAACGAGAAACCCTACGATCACACGAACGCATGATGACCAAGCAATTACCCCTCCTGGCCTGCGTGGGCCTTCAACTGGCCCTGTCCGGCGCACTGAGCGCCCAGCCCGGCACTTTGGATCCCGACTTCAACGGTGCGGGCTATGTGGTCACACCTGTGAATAATGGCGACAATGCCCAGAAGATCCTGGTACAGCCAGACCAGAAAGTGCTGACGGTAGGCATGAGCTTCGATGCCACCTTTACCTCTCGGGCCCAGGTGTTCCGCTACCTCCCCGATGGCACACTGGATACTGACTTCGGCACCGATGGCGGCTTCACCTACACTTTGGATTTCGAGGCCAACCTCTACTCGGCCGCGCTCACTTCGGAGGGCAAGATCGTGCTCGTGGGCAGCACCACCGACTACCAGACCTACCGGGTGCTGCTCATCCGTCTGAACGCGGACGGCACGCTCGACAATGACTTCGGTACGGGTGGCGTGGTGGCCCAGGCGGTGACGGAAGTATCCGCGTTCGGCGAGGACAAGGGCTTTGACCTGACGCTCGATGCGGATGGGAATATCCTGGTGGCCGGCACTTCCTTCAGTGCGGACTATGTGGACCGTCCCGTGGTCCTGCGGTTCACGCCTGCGGGTGCCCTGGACACCAGCTTCGGCACCAACGGGGTGGCCACCATCCCGGTGGGCGAGTACCCGTGCGACTTCAAGGCGATCGCCGTGCAGCCCGATGGCAAGATCGTGGCCGCCGGCACCTATGGCAGCGGTCTTCAGTGGTGGGTGTTTCTGCTTGCACGTTTCGAGGCGGATGGCAGCCTGGACAGCGGCTTTGGCACCAATGGCGTGGTGCAGTACAACTACGGCAACGTGGACGACGAGGCCGAGGACCTGGCCTTGCTTCCGGATGGTTCCATTCTCGTGGCCGGTTTCACTGCAACGCAGTCCTTCAACTACAGCGCCCTGCTGATGAAGTTCACCCCGGAGGGCATCTTGGACGCCACCTTTAGCGAGGACGGTATCGTGGAGGAGGACCTGGACCAATACGACTATGCGGCCATGGTCGAGGTGCAGACCGATGGTCGCGTGGTCATGGCCGGCACCTCGGGTGAAGGGCCTCCCAATGCCTTCGACATGGCGGTATGGAAGTACAATGCCGACGGATCGCGTGATCTTTCATTCGGCAATGGGGGTGTTGCCCAACCCGTGCTGCCCGGTTACAGCGCCATGATCTATGGCATGGACCTGCAGGCCGACGGTAACATCGTGATCGGTGGCCAGGCCCGCACGCCAGAGAACCAGAACCACTTCCTCACGGCACGCCTGCGCAACGACCTGGTGAGCGGTGTGGAAGCGAATGCCGCGACGGGCAAGGAGGTGCTGTTTCCCAACCCCGCTGTGGCCGGCACCTCGGTGGTCTGGCAGTTGCATGTTGGGGTGGATGGTCGCGCACGCCTGAGCATTATCGCCGGCGATGGTCGTCGTGTGGCCGAGTTCCAGGCCAACGGTCTCCAGCGCGTACAGGATGGTTTGCGGGTGGACCTGCCCGCCAACATGGTCCCCGGAGCTTACCGCATGACGTTGGACCTGCGCGGTGAGCGCAGCTCTGTGCAACTGATCATCACGGAATAAGCGGCACACCGTTAGAGCAACGGTCCCGGGCAAGGGGTGGTGACGGCGATCGGCCGTTGCTGCCCCTTGTCAGTTCTCCGCCCCGCTGAAGGCGTAGCGCACGATGTTGGCGCCCATCTGCAAGGCCTTGGTTCGGGTGGCCTCGCTGTCGCCATGCACATCGGCGTCCTCCCAGCCATCGCCGAGGTCGCACTCCACATCGTAGAAGCACACCAAGCGACCTTCCCAGAACAAACCATAGCCGCGTGGAGGCTTGCCATCGTGTTCGTGCACCTTGGGAAGACCTTGTGAGAAGTTGAACTTCTGGTGATAGATGGGGTGCGCAAAGGGAAGCTCCACGAACTCCAGCTCGGGGAAAACGCGCTTCATCATGGGCCGGATGAACTCGTCCATGCCGTAGTTATCACTGATGTGCAGGAAACCGCCACCGACCAGGTAGTTGCGCAGATTCTGGGCCTCCTGTGGACTGAACACCACGTTTCCGTGGCCGGTCATATGCACGAGCGGGTATGTAAAGAGGTCGGGTGCCCCTACTTCGACCACGGGTACTTCGGGGTTGATGCCCATGCCCAATTGCTGGTTGCAAAAGCGCACCAGGTTGGGGACCGCAGTGGGGTTGGAGTACCAGTCACCGCCTCCGTTGTACTTGAGCACCGCCAGTTGATAGGTGCCTTGGGCCTTGGTGGTGGTATGCGCAAGGGAAAGGGTACCCAGGACAAGCAGGAATAGGAGGCGGCTCAGCATGGTGCGAAGTTACCGCTGCTGCGCAAGGCTCATCCACGTGCAGGCGGCCAGGGCAGCGGTCTCGGTGCGCAAACGGGCGCTGCCAAGGCTCACGGCCTTGAAATGCCGTTCCCGAAGAGCATCGGCCTCGGTGTTGGTGAAGTCGCCTTCGGGGCCCACGAGCACCAGGGAGTCGGCATGGCCGGAGTAGCCATGCATCAGTGAAGTATGCTCCCCTTCGCACCATCCGAAGTAGCGCTGCGTGGGCAGTTCGCGTTGCAGCAGTTCGTCCAGTGGCGTCAGTTCGTCAATGGTCGGAAGCCAGGCCCGCTGGCTCTGTTTCATGGCACTGATGGCCACACGGTCCAGACGATCGATGCGCAATTTGGACCGTTCCGTTCGTGCGGTGACCAGAGGGGTGATACGGTCCACGCCGATCTCCACGGCCTTCTCCACGAACCACTCGAAACGCTCCATTTGCTTGGTGGGGGCTACGGCCAGGTGGATGTGATGCTCCCGTTCCAACGGCATCTGGACGCGTTCCACCACGCGAGCGATCACCTCGCGACGGCCCACATGTTCCAGTTCCGCCTCCACGCGTAGTCCCCTTCCGTTCAGCAGGCCCACACGCACGCCCTGTCCCAGGCGCAGCACGCTGGTGGCATGGTGGGCCTCCTCTTCGGGTAGTTGTACCGTATCGGTGTCCAGGTCAGGGCAGTGGAACAGGTGCATCACTGAGCGGTTTGGCGACGTGTGGCGTACAGCACAGCCGCAAAGGTGAGCAGGAACAGGAAGGCACCCAAGGTGGCGGAGAATCCTGCTGCCAATGGCCATTGCATATCCGTGAACTGTTTGTGGCGCACCGCCGGAAGGATCATCTCAGCGAAAGGATGGCGCACTTCGGTGGGGAGGCCGTACCATGTGGTGTTCTTCGCCGCGAAGGCCAGTAATAGTCCCCATGCCGAAAGCGCGGCAAGGGTCCACTTCACCCAGGGCCGGTCGGGCAACAGTGGAACGCCACCGGCCAGCAGCAGCACGGCCACCGCTGTCAGGTGTCTTGGCCCGAACGCCCAGCCACCCCACCACATGCTGTGCGCGCTCATCATGAGCACCAGCACGACCGAGGGCAATGCCAGCGGATGGGTAAGCCATTCACGCCATCCCGCACGGGGCTTGAGCACGAGGAAGGTCATGAGGCAGAGCAGCGCCACGGGAGCATGCGTGAACAGGCCACGGTAGAAGGAGAAGAGCAGTCCCCACAGCGCAGGCAATGCAGGCACCGACATGCCGAACACGCTTGCCGTATCCACATGAGCGGCCACGTGGCTGTAAGGCAACGTGAACGGAGATCCGGTCACTTTCCAGTTGGCGGTAAGGAGCAGCAGTACACCGGGTACACCGCCCGTGCCAAGCCGGAGCAGTGAACGCCAGCGCTGTTGGACCAGGTCCTGTAGCACCCAGGCCAGCGGGAAAACGAACAGGCTGTATTCGCTCAGCACGGCCGCGCTGGCGAAAACTCCGGCGAGTGATTGCCTTTCATCGGTGCGCGCCCGCCAGCCTAGCAGAATGAACAACGCGGCCAGCAAATGGCCATGAAAACTGCCGCTGTATACGAAAAGGAACGACCCGAGGAAGGGTAGCAGGGCCATCCACGCGGCGGGCAATGGGGTCTCCCGTTCCCGTAGGCGCAGCCAGGTGAGCGTGATGATCAGCGCGAGCGGAAGACTACCGCAAAGGGATCCTCCCAACTGTAGAAGGTCGTCCGTGAGCAGGCCATGTTCGCCGGGTGTGATCAGGTGCAGGTGATAGGCGGCCCACCAGAAGGGTGCCACCAACAGAGCGGGGAGGGGGGCCTTTTCGGAGTAGTAGTGGCCCTTCACCAGGGCCTTGTCCTCCGTGAGGGTATGGTAGGCATCGATCTGCAGGGTACCATGCTCCACCAATGCAGCCACCATGGCGGCTCGGCTCAGGGTGTTAGCGTTGTGGCCGCTGTCCAGGTGCCAGCTGCACAGGAGCAGGGCCAGCAGGAAAAAGACCAAGGGACGCAGGCACTGCGGCATGGCCGTAAAGATGCACAAAGGGCAGGCAGCGAACTAGGCGCCCACAGGAGCATCGGGAGCGGCCGCTTCCTCCAGCACGCGCGGTTTGCGTGGGAGGTGACTGCGCACCAGGAAGGCGCCCACCAGTACGAAGAGCGCAACACCGGTCCAGTTGCCACCGAAGTGGATGAGCAACGCCATGATAGCGGCCGCAGCGAAGGCCAGTAGCGCAGTGAGCAACCAGCCACCGATCACGTTGAGCACGCCGGCCACGCGTTGCGCGGCACTTTCGGCGCCCCATGCACGGTCGCTCAGCGAAGTGCCCATGGCCACCATGAAGGTGACGTACGTGGTGCTCAGGGGCAGCTTCAATTTGGTCGCAGCAGCGATGAGCACGCTCGACAACATGAGGTTCATGGCGGCTCGCAGCAGGTCAAAGGCCGGTGCATCAGCATGCTTCGTTCCATGTCCGCTGAACCGCCTGTTGATGATGGCGCGGTTGCGCCGGCCGAGCACCGTGGAAAAAAGGTTGCCGGCCCGCTGTGCACTGCGTACGATGACACGGGCCAGCAGGTGGCTCCGGAACTGCTCGGTGCCGCTACCCTGGCGGGCCAGGTTCACTTCCGTTTCGGTCACCTTACGGGCCTTGGCGCTGAACCAGAGGGTCAGCACCATCACCAACCCGGCCACGTAGAGCAGGTAGGTCGGGGTATGTGCCGCATCCGCCATGGCGCCCATCATGAACCGATCGGCGGAAAGGCCGCTGGCCAACCACATTTGGAACGATTGCAATCCCGTGATGGGCACGCCGATGAAGTTCACCAGGTCGTTGCCCGCGAAGGCCATGGCCAGGGAAAAGGTCCCGGCCAGCACGATCAGGCGCAAGGGGTCCACCTTCAGCACGCGCTGCGCGAAGAACGCCACCACTGACAGCAAACTGAAGGTGGCCGCCATTACGCCACCGATGTTGGCCTCTATCCATTGGCCAGTACCGCCTTTCATCAGGTCGGTGCCCTTCAGGCCCTTCACCAGCATGAAATAGACAATGAAGGAAATGGCCATGCCGGCAATGAGCGACCCGAAGCGGTCCACGGCACGCTGGAAATGAAAGGTTAGCGCGAAACGGGCCAGCCACATCACCACCGCCCCAACGCTGAACGCGATTAGCACGGAGAGGAAAATGCCACTGATGATCTCGCCCAGCTTCGAGGTGTTGATCATCTGCCAGATGGAGCTGGCATCGGTGGTGCCGAAATGGATCTTCAACCAGGCTACCATGACAGCGGCGCCCAACAGTTCGAAGACGATGGAAACGGTGGTGCTTGTGGGTAGCCCCAGCGAATTGTACAGGTCAAGCAGGATGATGTCGGCCAGCATCACGGCGAGGAAGATCACCACCACGTCGGCGAAGCTGAAATAGGCGGGGTTGAAGATACCTTTGCGGGCGATCTCCATCATGCCCGTGGAGGCGAGCGCACCCAGTAGGATGCCAACGGAAGCCACCGTGAGGATCACCTTTCGGGAGGCCACGTTCGAGCCGATGGCCGAGTTGAGGAAGTTGGCCGCATCGTTACTGACCCCGACCACCAGGTCGGCCACTGCCAATATCAGCAGCACAATAACGATTGCGAGAAAACTGTCCATGGCTTACGGTGTAAAGGTCCCGCAGCCTCATTTCCGGGGCGTGAATACTGCGTTAAGGTAATGTGAGGCAGCCCGGAATAGTGCCGCGCCGTCTTGCACGTCCAAGTGGGGACCTGATGCCTCTCAGATCGTCATCGTCACCACTACTCGAGCGATAGCTTATTGCTTCCTGAACTCCAGCTTGTAGAAGTGGAAGTCGGGACTATGCAATTCCACCTTGAAGCCGGTGACCTTATGGTCGCCGTCGAACTGGAAGGTGATGTAGCCTGGTTCGAGGAAGGGGTCGGTGTGTTGCCACTCGAACGTATCGAAATGCCAGTGGGCCAGGTTGCCGGTGAAGAGGTCCTTGGCAGGCAGGAAGGTGAGATGGAGGATGCCGTTCGTCTCGGTGACCGTTG
>Ga0068876_10003788_pt1 | contig 10760 bp, 11 predicted proteins | sample NOAtaG_6_FD_66442 | JGI IMG/M metagenome (GOLD analysis project Ga0068876, IMG submission 66442) | Freshwater lake microbial communities from Lake Erie, under a cyanobacterial bloom - NOAA_Erie_Diel5S_2200h metaG | ecosystem: Environmental > Aquatic > Freshwater > Lake | place: USA: Ohio, Lake... | reverse complement strand
CCTGATCTTCGCGGTGGACTCCATCCCCGCCATCTTCGCCATCACCACGGACCCCTTCGTGGTGCTGACCTCGAACGTCTTCGCGATCCTGGGCCTGCGCTCGATGTACTTCCTGCTGGCAGATGCGGCAGACCGGTTCTCGCTGCTCAAGTACGGCCTCGCGGTTGTGCTGATGTTCATCGGCGTGAAGATGATGCTGATCGATATCTACAAGATTCCGGTGGGCTTCTCGCTGGCAGTGGTGGCGGTCATCCTGGGGTCCTCGATCGCCATGTCGTTCCGGCACTCGAAGACACGTTGAGGAAGGCCCCTTGGGGAGGCGGAGCGCCTTGTTTAGCCCGGATTGGCTGATCTATCATGGCCCGCGGCTTTCCGCTGCATCCATCACACGAACAAGGCCTTCCTGAGGACCACTACATGTCGCTCGAAATCACGCTTTCGCTGGATGATCAGGACCTCGAGCACTTCCGCAAGGTGATGGAATCGGCCCAGGAGCGGGCGAGCGGTGTACCGGAGCAGGATGTGGCGGCCAAAGCCCAGGAAACCCTGGACAAAGTCAGCTCGGACGCGCGGGCTCCTCACTTCGTGAAGGCAAAGCTCTCGCAACTCCAGTGCCTGATCACGATGCTTCATGATCCGGACTGGCCCTTGGGCGCGGAGGAGCGTACCGACGTGGTGAGCGCCCTCGCCTATTTCTATGACCCCAAAGACATCATCGACGACAGCGTACCCGTGCTCGGGCTTCTCGATGACGCGATCATGATCGAGCTCGTGACGCGCGAAATGCGCAACGAAATCCAGGCCTACGAAGACTTCTGCGCCTACCGTACCCGCGAGGAGGCGAAGGGAGGCCGGGATGTTTCCCGCGAGGACTGGCTGGCATCCAAGCGCAAGGAGCTCATGGATGGCATGCGCAACCGCATGCATTCGCGCAGCCGTGGCGGCCGCTTCACGCGGTTCTCTTTCCGCTGAGTTGTCCGTCAGGCCCGCAAAAAGGCTCCTCCGGGAGCCTTTTTCGTTTCAGGGGTCGACGCGCGACGCACGCCAGGCCTTGAAGCCCTCGATCACGATAGGCATCACGGACACCACGATGATGCCGAGAATCAGCAGCGTGAAGTTCTCCCGTACGACCGGCAGGTCACCAAAGGCATAGCCCGCATAGGTGAAGCTTCCCACCCAGAGAAAACCGCCCGCCACGTTCCAGAACAGGAATACCCGATAAGGCATGCTGCCCACGCCCGCCACGAAGGGCGCGAAGGTACGGATGATGGGCACAAAGCGGGCGATGACGATGGCTTTCGGGCCATGGCGGGCATAGAAGCGCTCCGTGCGCTCGAGATAATCCCGGCGGAAGACCCGCGAGTCCGGATTGCTGAAAAGCCGCAACCCCACGCGGCGCCCGATCGAATAGTTGACCGAATCACCCAGCACCGCGGCGATGAACAGCAGTACGGCCAGCAGATGCACATCGAGGCCACCTGCGGCCGCGAGGGCGCCTGCGGCAAAGAGCAGTGAATCACCGGGCAGGAACGGCGTGACCACCAGCCCGGTTTCGCAGAACACAATCAGGAACAGGATCGCGTAGACCCACACCCCGTAGTCGCGGAACAGCGCCAGCAGATGCTGGTCGACATGCAGGATGAAGCTTGCGATAAGGCTGAGTAACTCCATGCGTCAGCCCCGCGAACTCAGGGTACGTGAGAGGTTGGGCGGGAGCGCGTCATGCCCGCGACTCAACCGTAGACGGGGAATCGCGCGCAGATGGCTTTCACCTTCTCGCGGGTTGCGGGAACGACGCTTGCGCTACTGCCGTTCTCGAGCGAGTCGAGTACATCGCACATCCAGTGCGTCAGTTGCACCGTCTCGGCAAGCCCGAATCCGCGCGTGGTGATCGCAGGCGTGCCCACGCGGAAACCGCTGGTCACGGCCGGCGGGCGCGGGTCACCGGGGACGGCGTTCTTGTTCACGGTGATGTAGGACTGGCCAAGCGCCTCGTCGGCGTCCTTGCCCGTGTAGGGCTTGCCGATCAGGTTCACGAGCATGAGGTGGTTGTCGGTGCCGCCGGAGACGATGTTGATGCCACGCTCGAGGAAGGTGGCAGCCATGGCACGAGCGTTGTCGAGCACCTGCTGCTGGTAGACCTTGAACTCCGGCTGCAGCGCCTCGAGGAAGCTCACGGCCTTGGCAGCGATCACGTGCATCAGCGGCCCGCCCTGCGTGCCGGGGAAGACGGCCGAGTTCAGTTTCTTGGTGATCTCGTCGTTGGCGCGGGCAAGGATGATCCCGCTGCGCGGCCCGCGCAGTGTCTTGTGCGTGGTGCTGGTCACAACATCGGCAAAGGGCACCGGGTTCGGGTAGAGGCCCGCCGCCACGAGCCCGGAGACGTGCGCCATATCAACCAGGAAGTAAGCGCCGACCGCATCGGCAATGGCGCGAAAGCGCGACCAGTCGAGCACGCGTGAATACGCCGAGAAACCGGCGATGATGAGCCGCGGCTTGTGCTCGTGCGCGAGGCGCTCGACCTGCGCGTAATCGACCTCGCCGGTGGCGGGATCCAGGCCGTACTGCACCGCGTTGTAGATCTTGCCCGAGAAGTTCGGCTTGGCGCCGTGGGTGAGGTGGCCGCCCGCATCGAGGCTCATGCCAAGGATGGTATCGCCGTGCTTGAGCAACGCGAGGAAAGCCGCGCTGTTCGCCTGCGAGCCCGAGTGCGGCTGTACGTTGGCGTAATCCGCGCCAAACAGTTGCTTGGCGCGCTCGATGGCCAGCACCTCGGCCTTGTCGACTTCCTCGCAGCCACCGTAGTAGCGCTTGCCGGGATAACCCTCGGCGTATTTGTTCGTGAGCACCGAGCCCTGCGCGGCGAGCACGCGGGGGCTCGCGTAGTTCTCGGAGGCGATCAGCTCGATGTGCTCTTCCTGGCGGCGCACCTCTGCATCCATGGCAGCAGCCAGTTCCGGGTCGAAACCATCGATGGACATCTGTTTGTCGAACATTGAGCTGTACCTCGGAATCGGAAGCGAAACGCGGCACGGCGGTGCCACAACGGACGTCCGGATTCTACCCGAAGCCTCGCGTGCTCCGACCTGCGGTTTTTTCGGTGTTCTGCCTGACGTTTCACGCCTGCCGCCACGCGTGGTAGCGTCGCCCCGCCAAGCAAGCGGAGGGCAGGCCGTGGCAGACGGAATCAATCGTCGTGAGTTCCTCGGTGTCGCCACCGCGGCTGCGGCCGGAGCGGGGCTGGCAGGCTGCGCGGGCACGGCAGCTCCTGCAGCGCAGGATGTGCAAACAGGCCCGGCCGATACCGCACTCACACCACCCCGCGCGAAAGGCCAGCAGAGCATGCGCAACGCGCCCTTCCGCACCGGCGGCAGAGCGCGTATCGCCATCGTGGGCACGGGTCTTCGCGGTCGCTCGGTGCTGGCAGAGTTGCTGACGATAGAGGGCGCCGAGATCACCGCCATCGCGGATCTGCGCAAAGCGAATGCCGACCTCGCTTTGCAGGACATCGCCGCGGCTGGCAGGCCCACACCCGCCGTCTACGCAGGCGGCGAGCGGGACTTCGAACGGCTGGTGCAACGTGATGACATCGACCTCGTCTACACCGCCACACCGTGGGAATGGCATGTGCCCGTATGCCTTGCCGCACTCGCGGCCGGCAAGCACGCCGCCACTGAATGCCCCGCAGGCATCACGCTCGAGGATCTCTGGGCGCTGGTCGATGCCTCCGAGCGCAACCAACGCCACTGCCTGCAGCTCGAGAACTGCAACTACGGCTACACCGAGATGCTGCTGAACCGCCTGGTGCACGCCGGCGTGCTGGGCGAGGTGCTGCACTGCGAGGCGGCCTATCTACACGACCTGCGGGAGATCCTCTTCGAGACGCGCGACGAAGGCCTCTGGCGCCGCGACTGGCACACGCGCATGGACGCGAATCTCTACCCCACGCACGGGCTGGGGCCGGTGGCGCGATATCTCGATATCCACCGCGGGGATCGTTTCGATTATCTCGTCTCGATGAGTTCGCCCGAGGCGGGGCTCTCGGCATGGCGCGACGCGAAGCTCGCCGCGGACGACCCGCGCCGTGCCGAGCGCTACCTCGCGGGCGATGTGAACACCTCGCTCATCAAGACTGCGCGCGGACGGAGCATCCTGCTGCAGCACGATGTCTCGAACCCCCGCCCCTACTCCCGTCTGAACGGCGTGCAGGGAACAAAAGGTGTGTTCCAGGACTACCCGCCCCGGATTTACGTGGAAGGGCAGCCCGGCAAGGAGGTCTTCGGCCCGCTGGATCCGTGGCAGGCGCAGTACGAAGACCCCTTGTGGCGAACCCTGGGCGAGCGCGCCGTGGAACAGGGCGGCCACGGCGGCATGGACTTTGTGATGTGCTGGCGGCTGGTGCAGTGCCTGCGCGAAGGCCTCGTGCCCGATTTCGATGTGTACGACGCAGCCGCGTGGAGCGCGCCCCTGCCGCTCTCGCGGCTGAGCGTCGCGCAAGGCAGCGCACCGGTGAAGTTCCCCGACTTCACGCGCGGCGACTGGCAGGCCGCCTGAGGCATGCATCTCACCACACTGGATCTCTGGATCATCGCGCTCTCACTTGCGGCGGCCTTTCTGCCCGCGCTGTTGATGGCGCGCCGCGCCGGGCGCAGTACCACGGAGTTCTTCACCTCGGGCCGGGCAGCACCCTGGTGGCTGGTGGGTGTGTCGATGGTCGCCACCACCTTCAGCACCGATACGCCCAACCTCGTCACCAACCTCGTGCGGGAACACGGCGTGGCGAACAACTGGGCGTGGTGGTCCTTCCTGCTGACGGGCATGGCCACCGTGATGTTCTACGCGCGGCTGTGGCGGCGCTCAGGCGTGCTCACCGATCTCGAGTTCTACGAGATCCGCTACGCCGGGCGCGCGGCCTCGCTGGTGCGGGGTTTCAGGGCGCTTTATCTGGGGCTCTTCTTCAACGTGGTCATCATGGCGATGGTGAACCTCGCCGCGGTGAAGATCGCGAATCTTCTGTTCGGTTGGCCGATGTGGCAGACGCTCACGATCGCCGCGGTGCTGAACGTGCTCTTCGCGGCAAGCGCAGGGCTCTGGGGCGTACTGGTGGCGGATTTCATCCAGTTCGGGATCGCGATGGCAGGCTCCTTCGCGGCGGCGTGGTTCGCGCTGCAGCACCCCGAGGTGGGCGGCCTTACGGGGCTGATCGAGCGCACGCCGCCGCAGACGCTTGCGATGCTGCCGGACCCTTCTGACTGGACGCTCACGCTCAGCGTGCTCGTGATGCCGCTCCTCGTGCAGTGGTGGTCGGTCTGGTACCCGGGCGCGGAACCCGGCGGCGGCTCCTACATCGCACAGCGCATGCTCGCGGCACGCAGCGAGCGCGACGCACTCGCCGGCACCCTGCTCTTCAACGTGGCGCACTACGCGCTGCGCTCGTGGCCGTGGATCATCGTGGCGCTCGCTTCGCTGCTCGTGTTCCCGACGCTCGAGGACATCGCGCGCGCCTTTCCCGGCGTAGACCCGGCGCTGATCGGGCACGACATCGCGTATCCGGCGATGCTGAGTTTCGTGCCCGCGGGATGGATGGGGCTGGTCATCGCGGGGCTGGCGGCGGCGTACATCTCCACGCTGGTCACGCACCTCAATTGGGGCACGTCTTACCTCGTGCACGATTTCTACCGTCGCTTCCTGCGCCCGGACGCTGATGAGGCGCACTACGTGCGTGCCGGCCGGCTGGTGACCGCGCTGCTGATGCTGGTGGCGGCGCTCTTCACGCTGATGCTCGAATCCGCACGGCAGGGCTTCACGCTGCTGTTGTCGATAGGCGCGGGTACGGGGCTTCTGTACCTGCTGCGCTGGTATTGGTGGCGCATCAACGCGCAGGCCGAAATCGCAGCGATGGCGGGCTCTCTGCTGGTGGCGGTGGGTTTCGAGGTGGCTCGGCAGGCGGGGCACGCAGTCGCGCCGCATCTGGTGATTCTGCTCACGGCGCTCGTCACGACGCTGATCTGGGTGGCGACGGCATTGCTCACACGGCCCACCGATGACGCCACGCTGGTCGCGTTCTATCGCTTGGTGCGGCCTGCAGGTCCGGGCTGGACGCGCATCCGCGCGCTCGCCGGCGTGGGTCCATCGCCCGATTCGTTGCCGCAGGCGATGCTCGGGTGGGTGCTCGGTTGTGGCTTCGTGTATTGCGCGCTGTTCGGAACCGGTGCAGTGCTCTACGGCCGCGGCACAGCGGCGTGGGTGTTTGGCGTGACGGGGCTTTTCTGCGCCTGGGGCGTGATGCGGGTGTTGCGGGGGTTCAGGGCGGTGGCGGATGTGACGGCGGGGTAGATGGATATGCCGGAGTCATGTAGCGTGCCCATTGTGTGAATCGATGTGTAAGCGAGTACACCGATGGCAACCAATCTGGCAATCGACCCCGAGCTTATCGACCGGGCTCTCGCGGTGAGCGGGGAGCAAACCAAGCGCGCGGCGGTCACGAAGGCCTTGCAGGAGTTCATCGCGCGGCGCGAGCAGAAGCGCGTGCTGGAACTCTTCGGCGCGCTTGAGTGGGACCCCGGCTACGACTACAAGCGCGAGCGCTCGCGCGGGTGAGCCTGCTCGTCGACACCAGCGTGTGGTCCCTCGCGCTGCGACGGGACAGGCCGGCTGATGTGCCGGAGGTATCACGGCTGGGAGTGGCGATCGATCGCGGCGAATCGCTGCTTACGACGGGGTTGATACTGCAGGAACTGTTGCAGGGTTTTGCAGGCGCGACTGCACAGCAACAGATCACGGATCGCTTCGCGGCTTTCCCGCTGATCGTGCTGGATCGCCGGGATCACATCGACGCGGCTGAATTGCGCAATGCCTGCAGAAGAGGTGGTGTGCAGGTGGGAACCATCGATGCCCTGCTAGCGCAACTGTGCCTGCGTCATGATCTGACGCTGCTGACCACAGACCGCGATTTTCACCACATCGCGCGCGTTGTGCCCCTCCCCGTCTGGTCTCCTTGATTAGCAGGGATTGATTCGCAATGCACCCACCCGCCCTGATCCTCGCCCGCGGCCTCGGCTCGCGCATGCGTCGCGAGGACGCGGGCGCTGCATTGGACGCTGAGCAAACGCGCGCGGCCCATGCCGGGTCCAAGGCGATGATGCCGGTGGGCCGGCCGCTGCTGGAGCACAGCCTCACGGCGCTGGCAGATGCGGGAATCGGCGAGGTGGTGCTGGTCATCGGGCCAGAGCACATTGCCGTGCGCGAGCACTTCGCAGCGCACCCTCCGAAGCGCCTTCACATCCGCTTTGCCGAGCAGGCGCAGCCCCTTGGCACCGCAGACGCCGTTCTGGCTGCGCAGGATGCCGTGGGCGATCGGGACTTCCTTGTACTGAACGGCGACACCTGGTACCCGCCCGAGGCGCTCCGCGCAGTGGCCGCAGCGCAGGCTCCTGCCTTCGGCGCTTTCGACGCCGAAGCACTCACTCGGCTCGGCAACATCCCTGGCGAACGCGTTCTCGCCTTCGCCCTCTGCGCCATCGACACAAGCGGTGCGCTGCGCGAGATCGTCGAGAAGCCTGCCGCCGATCACCCCCTCGCACGCACGCCGGAGCGTTGCGTCTCGATGAATCTCTGGCACCTCGACGCCGGGGCGTTCGACGCACTCGCACGCGTGCAACCCTCCGTGCGCGGCGAACTGGAACTGGTGGACGGCATCCGGCTGCTGCTCGCAGCGGGCGCGCGCGTCACGGCGGTGCCGCTCGCACTGGGGCTGCTGGATCTCTCGATGCGTGGAGACGTGGCTTCGGTGACGGCACGACTGGCCAACCACGCGGTGGCGTACTGAGCATGGAGCGCGCACGCTGGTTCGTGCCGGGTCGCATCGAGTTGATCGGCAAGCACGTCGATTATCTAGGCGGGCGCTCGCTCACCTGCGCGACGCCGTGGGGGCTCGATATCACGGTCACACGTCACGAATCGTCTTCCGGTTTCCCGGGGCTGGAGGATGTCTACTCGAGGGCGGTGATACAGCGCCTGACACGGGATTTCGGCGCGCTGCCGGTGGGCGTGGATATCCGCGTCTCGTCCACCTTGCCGCAGGCAGCGGGGCTTTCCAGTTCGAGCGCCTGGGTGCTGGGTTTGCTGGCTGCGCTCGTGTGGGCAAACCGCCTGCAGGAGCGGGAGATCTGGGTTGCCGCAGGCCTCGATGAACCCTTGGCCTTCGCGAGTTACGCCGCCGCCATTGAAGGCGGGAGCGCTTGGGGGCCGTTCGCAGGTGATGCAGGCGTAGGCACGCAGGGCGGCGCGCAGGATCATCTCGCGATCGTGTGTGCAGAAGCGGGCAGCGTGCGGCAAATGGGCTATCTGCCGGCGCGTCTGGAGGCGCGCGCGGCATGGCCTGCCGAGTGGGCATTGCTGGTGATGCACTCTGGCGTGGTCGCCGAGAAAACCGGCGCGGCACTCGCCGCGTTCAACCGTGTGGCGGCGGAAGGGCATGCCGCGGGCGTGGCGCGGCAAACGCAGTTCCGCCGCGAGTGCGAAGAGCTTGTGCCCGCGGCACTTGCGGCGATCCGGGACGCAGATGCCCGAGCGCTCGTTGCTGCGGCAGAAGCGTCGCAAGATGGGGCAGAGCAGGTGTTAGGGAACCAAATCCCCGAAACCATCACGCTGGTGAAACTCGCGCGGGACTGTGGCGCTTTCGCGGCCTCGGCCTTCGGGGCGGGGTTCGGGGGGGCAGTGTGGGCGGCAGCGCCTGCTGCAGATGCCAGTGCTGTTTTGCATCAATGGCGCAGCGCCTATGTGCAGCGTTTCCCCGAGAGAGCAGCGCAAGTCTGGGCGGGGGTGATGGAGCCTGCAGCGGGGATGCATTCAACGCACTGAAATACGTGCTTGCGACCGCTGAGGCATGACCAGCCCCGAACACAATTGACCAACAGGCTGTTCGCCAGTTGCCATGGGGACCAAGCTGATACGGCGCGCCCCCCTCTCAGAACCCCAACACATCCCGCAACAACGCACCGGTATCCAGCGGCATCAGCGTACTTGTTGGTGAGCACCGAGCCCTGCGCTGCGAGCACGCGGGGGCTCGCGTAGTTCTCGGAGGCGATCAGCTCGATGTGCTCTTCCTGGCGGCCCGCTTCAGCGCCGATGGCGGCTGCCAGCTCAGGGTCGAAACCGTCGATGGACATCGTCTTGTCAAACATGGGCTTTGCCGCGGAAGGGGCTCTGCGCAGCACATCACAAGCGCAGCGCGACGACCAGTGTATGGCACGCCATGTAGATCAGAATCAGCGAACCCACGGTCCAGAACGTGGCCCGCACCTCATGGGTCTGCGCGGTGATATAGGCGCCGAAATGCAACAGTCGCGACACGACATAGCCGTACAGCATCCAGCGAGCGAAGTTAAGCGACGGATCGGTGAGAACGAAAAGAAGCCCGGCGACCAGGAAGAACGGCAGGTTTTCGAGGTCATTCAACTGAATGCGCCGGATTCGCTCGACGCGCTCATTGGGCTGAAGCTGTTTGGGGTCAGGCTCCGGATTGAGCGGCGTCTTCCTGATGTCCTCAGGCGAGCGGAAGCCCCCATTCTCCTGCAACATCCGAACGACCGTGAGCCAGGACATGGCGACGGCCTTGAGAATCATGAGACTTGCCGCGATCGCGTAGATCACGAACACCGGGTTTTGCAGCGTGATCTTGTCCATGAGGTCCCCTGAAATCCCGAGCCATGGTGGCTCTTGCAGCAACGCTAAAGCTACCCGGACAACCCGGCCTTCGCGAGACCCTCGGCAATACGCCTGAGGTCGTCCTTGTTCGTGTAGGGCTGTCGGCCGAAATGCTCGTTGAAGGAATACTTCGGGTTAATCCGCTTGAGTTCGCCCCAGATGCGCCGCGCTTCATCGACTTCTCCGAGATGGCCGAGAGCGGATACGAGCGCAGCGCGGGAAAAATCCGTGGTGGGTACCAGAAGGATGCGCTGCCTGAGGGCCAGGACCGCCGCTTCGAAGCGGCCGGCTACGAGGTTGGCGACCCCGAGCAAATGCAGGTATTGCTGGGTATAGGCAGGATCTAGCGCCATGGCGCGCTCGAGCATGGGAATGCCCTCCAGCGGCTTCCCCAAGAACGTCGCGAAGTTGCCCAGGCAGGCATAGGCCTCGGTGCAGTTCGGATTCAACGTCAGCGCCCATTCAGCTTCTGCCTTCGCCCGATCAAGATCCCTTTGGTATGAGGCAAGTATCGAGGCGACAACGTGTGCCATCGGCTCGTCCGGGTCGCATTGAATGGCGTGCCCGACATTCTGTTTAGCGAGTGCCAGGGAGTCGACGGCGTCGTCGCTCCAGCCGTTCTGATAATCGTAGAGATAGGCCCAACCGAGCCCCGCATAGGCCTGCGCATAGTTGGGATCGAGCTCGATCGACAGGGCAAAATGTTTTACTGCCTGCTCGAAGGTCTCTCTGGTCTTGTGTTCTCCCAACAGGAATTCCCGACCGCGCAGGAGATGGTCGTAGGCGTTGAAATCGCTGGTGCCACCGGTCGCAAGTCGCGCCTTCTCTGCAGGGCTCAAGGTCACCCTCAGCGCGTCGACGATATGGCGGGTAACGTCGTCCTGGACTTCAAACAGGTCGGAGAGATCACGGTCGAAACGCTCGGCCCACAGATGCGCGCCGTTGGTGGCGTCGATCAGCTGCGCGGTGATCCTGATGCGATTGCCGGCACGTCGGACGGAGCCCTCCAGTACATAGCTCGCTCCGAGGGCGCGGCCTACCTCCCGCAGATC
>Ga0068876_10003783_pt1 | contig 10767 bp, 12 predicted proteins | sample NOAtaG_6_FD_66442 | JGI IMG/M metagenome (GOLD analysis project Ga0068876, IMG submission 66442) | Freshwater lake microbial communities from Lake Erie, under a cyanobacterial bloom - NOAA_Erie_Diel5S_2200h metaG | ecosystem: Environmental > Aquatic > Freshwater > Lake | place: USA: Ohio, Lake... | reverse complement strand
CCCAGGAAAATAATCCTGTCTGCCATCAACCTGGAAAAGACATCCACCTCTCTAAAAGGCATATTTCTTTCTTCAATGACGGTTCTGGTCATCATTTCGGGACCATACATGTGAGAGACTACATCGTCAACTGTAGTTCCGCTAATTCCTCTGTTGTGGATGGCATAATGCCTAAATTCTTTTCTATTCATTCGTATTCAAATTAATCTTTATTTTTTTCAGTGTACTCGCTATATCCGTAACGATATCCCTCTCCATATCCATATCCATATCCATACACATATCCGTATCCGTATTTATAGGCGTATTTGGAATAATAGTATCTCCATCTATTTTGTTTAATATTATTGAGCAACAAAGTAACGTGATTTATTTCATTTTGAATCATTACTTCTTCTAAAAATTTAACCCCTTGCTTGGTGGCTTTTAAAGTATTCAATACGAAAACACTAAGTTGAACTTTGTTTAAAAGCACCAATGCGTCACTGATCAATGCAAGTGGAGGGGTATCGATAATGATGACATCATAAATTTCTTCCATCTCATTGATCAACTCATCCACTTTTTTGGACAGCACTAATTCCGAGGCATTGGGGGGAACAGGGCCTGCAAGAATCAAATCGAGTCCGGAAATTTGGGTATTCGTAATCGCATCTTTTGCCGCTATTTGACCAACAATTATGCTCGAAACACCTTTGGTATTTTGCAATTTGAAAACTTTATGAATTTTCGGTTTATGCATATCAAAGTCGAGCACGATTACCTTTTTGCCTGCTTTTGCGAGCGTAGCTCCTAAATTTACAGCTGTAAATGTTTTTCCTTCACCCGGATGCAGTGATGAAACCAACATTCTTTTTTTCCCTTCCTCGGGGAGTAAATATTGCAGGTTGGTTCTGATAGATCTAAATGATTCGCTGATGTTACTTCTCGGAGCATGATCGATAGCAATAGGAAAGCTTTCGGCCTCCTCATAGTGAGGAATACCTCCAATTGTAGGGATGGTGGAGATGGATTTTAATTCTCTTAGGGTTTCTATTCGCTCAAACAAAACGCTTCTCACAAATCCGACCAAAAGAGCCAAAACAAATCCAATTCCAATGGAGAGAAAAGTATATTGATTCCTGTCCGGGCCCACTACCCCGAGAGATCTTGCTTTTTCTACAATTGAAGTTTCTGGGATAATCCCCGCCCTTGCGATGATGGTGTTAGCTCTTTTCTCGAGGAGGTAATTGTATAGACCTTCGTTGATAGTTAATTTTCTTTCAATTCCGAACAATTCTCTTTTATCTTCGGGAATATCCTTTAGTTTCAGTTCTATGATTTTTTGACTTTCCTCAAGTTGGTCTATCCTCTTTTGAAAGTTGTTGGCACTGTTGTCAAGATATGCGGTGATCGTCTTTAAAATGGTCGTAATCTCTTTGTCAATTCGAACAATCCTCGAGTCTGCTGGCTTTATGTCAATCAAAAGATTGGTTCTTCTTTGTTTTAATTCAAACAATTTATTGATATAACTATTGATTTGAGGGTCATCTGTATTTGTTGTTTGTGGTATATCTTCATCAATTGAAATCTCCTTGAAGAAGTTTTTGAGATCTTTATATGCAATGATCTTTTGTTTGATTTTTTCAATTTCTTGTATGTTCTCATTCAATTGACTGAAAGCACTTTTTTGTTCCGCGGTCAAATCGATGTATCCATTTTCTTGACTGTATTGATCGTATTTATTTCCCAAGGAATCAATTATAGTGGTGATTTCAGAAATTTGTTTGTCAATGTATTTTAAAGTCTTTTCATTTACTTCAACTTGATTGTAAATGGTTTGTTCGATGTATTCTTTAGTCAGGGTGTCAAGGAACTGCTGGGCATTTTGAGCAAGTCCATCGTTGATTGATAAGGTAAGAATACTTGAGTTATTGCTGTTGCCAATTTTAATGGCGGAGGCATATTTGTTGATGAGATAGTCTCGTTTATGAACAATGAATTTAAATGTTTGCTCCTTGATGGTTTCCATTTCCTCAGCGGAAATTCCAGAAGCAAGATTTATTTTTAGTGTATACCAGTTTTCTTCATACTCTTTGTTGAATTCATACTCCTTGAAGTATTTAACGCCGCCTAATTCAAATGAGAGTTGATACTTTGTCTCATCAATAAGTTTTACAAAAAATGGAACATTGTACAAACGAGGCATAATTTGCTTCCAATCGAGCTGCAAGTCAAGTGCCCCAAAATTCTCTACTTGCGCGGTTTTAATTCTACCTACGATGAAATAACTAATATTGAATTTTAATTTATCAATTACTCTTCCAACTAGATCTTTTGAGGTAATTACTCTTTTTTGGTTAGTTAAATCCTGAACGACGTCATAATATCCGACACTATTGAGAATTTTACTCTGATAGTCATGGGTTTGATTGGTTTTTAAAAGTATCTCGGCTTGTGCTCCATAAATATCTGCTAATCTATGGCTATAGAAATAAGCAAAAACAAAGGAGATGCTGCAAAAAATGGGTAAAAATATCCAGTTTTTACTAAGAAATTTGATGACCGGTAGGAAATCGGTAATATCAAATAGGCCTGTCTTTTTTGGCTTTATACTTTTATCCACATTGACTTTTCTTAGAACAAAGAACGATTAAAAAAAATAACGGATCATCTCAACATGGGTTCAATAACCAACAAAAATTTGTTTATATTTGTGCCTAATTAGCAAAGAAAATGAGTAAAAAAATTGCCCTTGTATTCTTCGTTTTATTCTCATTTTGTGGTTTTGTTTTCGCGCAAAACCCTGATCCTGGTGGGGGTGAGGAGCCTAGTGGCTTTGAGTGCACTCCTCCCTGTGAAGCAAATTTTACTTGTGTGGAGGGCAATTGTGTTTGTATCAATTGGAGAGAATGCGGTCCCTGCGGTGGCTGGACGCCAGTGCACGACTGCCAATTACCGATTGATGAAAATATTTGGATACTAATCCTGTTTGGAATTTCTATGGGTGTTTTCCAATTTTTTAAGTCGCACAAACGGGGAGCCTAATGCTCTTAGAAAAGAATCTTTCCAAACAGCTCTTCGTTTTAGTCCTTTCTTATTCTTTATGGTTGCTTGTTTATAATACGGTATTGATCCCTTACACTTTATTAGACGAGTGGATCGTGCATTTACTTGTGGTTGTTTCCTGTCTAATGTTGAGTTTTTTTGGCTTCGATGTAAGCACCAATCCTGCTTTTTTTTTAAACGCCATTTCAATTGATCATTATCCGGGTGTAGTAATCAGTCATCACTGTGATGCATTATCTGTGGTGGTTATTTTCATCATTATTTTGTGTGTGTTTTCTTTTCGGAAGCCTCATTTATGGCGATTCATTTTGTTTGGAAGTGTTGTTATTCAGTTCGTTAATATTTTACGGATTGTTTGTTTAAGTATCATTTTCAGGTTTCATCCGGGATGGCTCAAATTCAATCATGACTATACCTTCACTATTTTGGTGTATGGAGTAGTAATATTAATGTGGTGGTGGAGATTTCGGTCTATTGATAATTTGAAAGTGAAATGAAATATTGGATATTTTTCATAGTGCTTTCTTTAACAATAGGATTTGGTAATGAATGGGCTAAGTTGAATGTTAATTTTTTTTTCGATTTGACACAACAGGAGCATTGGTTTCAATATAGTGACGCAGAAAAAAGCATGGTTTTTCAGCGACAAGTTGACTTGCTTAATGAGGCGTATTATTTCCAAATTGTAAGATGGGAATTTCTCTCGAATTGGTCAAACAAGCAATGGAGCGTTTTGAAATGGATGATACCCATAACAACGACAACGATTTTTTTTGTGCTTGAGATCATTTTTTTACCAAAATTATTTTCAAAAATGAAAATTCAGCGCAGTCACGTTGGTTATTATTATGGTATGATCTTGTTGTTGGTAGGATTCTTTTTTTTACTTTTTAAGTTTTCTGCATTTCAAGAGTTTCTTACTATTTCAAGAAAACTTTGGGTTCTTCTTCAGGGCCCATCCTTATTCATAATCCTTTGGATTTACCAATTAATCAATCAAAATGAACGGGTTAGACATCAGTAGTCAACTTTCAGACTTGGCAAGCGTGTGGTTTTATTTCACACCAGATAGGCTTTCACAAGAACAAGTAAGTCAATTTGAATTCCAAAGCAATGAATTTCTACGCTCTTGGAATACCCATGGAAAACCGAATGCAGGTGATGTTTTTTTGTTAGAAAGAAGACTCATCATCATTGTTGGGGAGAACGGAGTGGAGGGTATTTCTGGTTGCAGTATCGACAAGAGTGTAGCTTGGATCAAATCTTTGTCTTTGGAATGGGGCATGGATTTAATGGATCGCAATTGGGTAATGTTTGAGAAATTACCAGGGGTGATTGAGTTTTCTCGTCTGAATTTATTCTGGGCCTTGAGGAAAGCTCATGAAGTTACGGATGACTCCTTAATCTATGATACCTCTTTGCAAACATTGGGTCAATTGAGGAGAGAATTTAAAAAGCCTTTCAGTCAATCTTGGCATGCACGAATGTGGTAATCATGGAAGGGGAGAGAAGTGTTGATCAATTAGATATACGAGTGAAGTCATAGCAGCGGCTCCTAGTTGCAATTCTCTTTTGTTGACGTTTTCAAATACATCATTATGAGTGTGATGGTAGTCGAAATATCTTTGGTTATCCACTGTTAGTGCAAATAAGGCGACTTCATCGTTTTTGAGGGGTGCAATATCTACACCGCTCCAACCTCTCTTAAAAGAATGGAGTTGATAGGGTTCAAAAAGAGATGTCCATGTCATGAATTCATTAAATCTGTTATCTGGAGATTGGCTGCTGAATCCACGTGGAGTGAATCCACCGCCGTCGCTTTCAATGGCAGCCAAGTGTCGCTCTCCTTTTTCAACTGTTTTTTTGGCATAGGTGATACCACCATCGTTTCCAAATTCCTCATTGATGAAAAGCACCACTCTGATGGTGCGTTTCGGTTTATATCCCATAGCCACCAGGGTGCGAAGCACTTCTATCGATTGAACACATCCCGTTCCGTCATCGTGTGCACCCTCTCCCACATCCCAAGAATCCAAATGGCCTCCGATGGTAATGATTTCGTTGGGCAATTCCCTGCCTTTAATCTCTCCAATCACATTGGCTTGCATTACCCTTGCGCTGTTTACACAATCCAATTGAATCTCGATTTGGACATCATTGTTTTGTGTTAAGAGCTTAGAAAGATTTTTAGAATGAAAACTACTCAACGCGGCACTGGGAATACCTGCGGGGTCCATGGCGCCGGTGTGTGGAAATTGATCATCTGCCAGTGTTAACGAACGAATGATGCATCCAATGGCGCCTAATTTTTCTGCCTCAGCAGGGCCTCTTCTTCTGATTTCCCCGCCACCGCCATAGGCTGCGCCTGTATTGATCAATGCAGCATCGAGTGGTTTGTTGATAAAGACAATTTTCCCTTTCACCTGCTCTGAATTTAATGCTGAAAGCTCTTGCATCGACTTAACTTCAATAATGGCTCCCTTGATATGACCTCCAACAGAACCACCCAGTGCCACAACGGGAATATCCTCAGTTTTTCCATTCGAGATGATTTTCCCCCACTCATTTTTCCCCCTACTCCAATGCGGTACTTCTACGGGCATTAAATAAGCGTTATCTGCTCCAAGCTTTTCAAGTCTTTCTTTTCCCCAATCTATGGCTTTATCTGCTGAAGGTGAACCTGCTACTCGATGTCCAATGTTTTTACACAAATATCTTAGCTCTTCATAGCATGTACTATTCAACAGAATTTCGTTATATATTTTACTAATAAAAGCCGAATCCTCCTTGATTGTTTGGCCTAAACAAATGTTGTGGTAAAATACAATTATTGAGATGGAAAATATCTTTATATACTTCATATCATAAATGAACCATTGTTGATATCAATTGCCTGTCCAGTCATACTGGTTTGTTTTTCACTCATTAAAAATTCAACCCATTGTGCGATTTCCATTGGTTGAGAAAACTTATTGAGGGGAACGAATGATTTTTGTTGAATGATTTCCTCTTCCAATGCTTTTTCACTTTTGTCCGCAAGGAGTTGAATTCCAGCCATAGCCATATCAGTTTCTACCCACCCTGGACAAATGGCATTCACAAGGATTTTTTCTTCTGCCAATTCTACCGCAAGTGATCGCGTCAAACCTAATAGACCTGTCTTGGCTGTGCAGTAGGCAGTGTATCTTGGAACGCCAAACCTTGCGAGACACGATGAAGTAATAACAATGTTTTTATAGTTTTGGGGGCTATTTCTTAGTAAGGGCAGTAAGTATTCTATGGTGAGGTAAGTGCCAGTTAAATTAGTACTGATGATTTCTTCCCAACGATCATTTTCTCCAAAGTGATTTTCTCCCCCTACTCCGGCATTGGCGAAAATGGCATTGAGTTCAGTAATCTGGCTTTGCTTCAAATGACTTTGCCAGGCGGCATGATTTCGAATGTCCATATTCCAATACTCATGCGTTTGGTGGTGAGCCATCAATTTTTTAGTTTTTTCAAGTTTGTTCTGATCACGGCCAATGCAGATGATTTTATTTTCCGATGTTTGAGAAAGTAAAACAGCCGTTGCCTGTCCCATTCCTGATCCCGCTCCAGTGATAACAATGTTTTTCATAAATAGTAATGTTCAAAGGTAATATATGTGTGATTTCGATTTAGTTTTGAAGGCAAGATATGCAATTTAATTTAAGTGAAATTACAGAACTGATTCGCAGCAGACGGTCTGTTGCTCCTGAATTTTTTACCTCTAGAAAAGTGCACAAGGAGCAAGTGGAGCTTTTGCTGAATAATGCCATTTGGGCACCTACACATGGAATGACGCAACCTTGGAGGTTTATTGTCATCAATGGTGAGGAGAAGGAATCTTTGGCTAAGATTGCCCAATACGCTATGGTAGAGGGAAAGTCAGCGGATTTGATAAATCCAATGAAGGTGGAACGAATGGTGAGTAGAATAATAACGGCTAGTGTCGTCATTGCGATTATTCTGAACAGAGAAAAGACAGCAAAAGTGCCTGAATGGGAAGAGGTGGCGGCTATCGGCGCTGCGGTGCAAAATTTACATCTCTCCGCACATGCTTATGGTCTTGCTGGATTTTGGGCTACACCAGGGATTTTAAAGCATCCAGCGGTAGTAGATTTTCTTTCCTTGGAGGAAGGCCAAACTTGTCTTGGTTTTTTTTATTTAGGGTATCCTCAAACTCTTGATTTGAAAAGTCATAGAAAACCCATTGAGTATGTGGTGAAATGGAAGTGGAATGAGTAAATATTTTCTTTTTTTTGGTTGTTTTTTAAGTCAATATTTGTTTGCTCAAGAGCGTATAACTGCTCTGGGAATTCAAGTCAAGCCTATGGTGCCATCTCATTTTTTTGGTACAGGCCCGTTGACTCTTGAGGGTGATTCATTGCGTGCTACTTTTACCCATAAGACAGGTTGGAGCGGTGGTATGGTAATACGGAAAGGATTGAATAAAATGTGGAGTATTGAGTCTGGAATTTCCATGATGCAGCGCAACTACCAGTTAGACTTTTACAGTAAGAGATTTGGTCAAGGCGGCAAAACACAATATCGTTTTATTGGATATGAAATTCCTTTCCAGGCTTTGGTGTATGTTCAACTGGGAAAGCAGGTTTACATGAATGCAAGTGCAGGTGTTAGTTGCAATTTTTATCCAAGCAATTTATTGAAACAGGGATTTGTTCAAAAGGATACAACTGTAGTAGATTATTCTGTAAAGACATATAGGGCTAGGTGGAATCAAGTGAGCATTATACTCAATTATGGGTTTGAATTTCGATCTAAGAAAAATGGGTACTACTATTTAGGGGCCTCCTATAATCGTCCTTTGAGCATCATTGGGATTTCAGATCTGAGAATGGAGCAAAATGGCGCTGGTAATAATTTACAGATTCCGATCAATGGAAGTTACTTAACCGTAGATGTAAGGTATTTTTTCCATGAGGATGAAGAGACTTTAAGAAAAAGAATAAAAAAAGAGGGACAGTAGTCCCTCTTAAACGTGCTTGTAATCGAGAATTAAATCTTTGCTTTTAAGTCAAACTTCATTTTGACTTCATTTTTGGCCGCGTATTCGCCCGCGCTTGGGTATTTTACATTGAACAATGATCGGTCAAATGTCAAGTCGCCAACGACATGGATGCTTCCCCCGTCACTGTCAATTTTTACTGGAAATGCAATTTCTTGGCTAATGCCTTTAACCGTTAATTTCCCTTTGATTTGGTGGGTGGTACCATTATTCCCCTTTGCGGGTGAGCAATTGGTGATCTCAAAGCTGGCGTCTGGATATTGAGCGGTATTAAAGAAATCTTCGGCCTTTAAATGGTTGATCAACTTCGAATTCGTACCTGGATCTTTAATATCTGTGCATGTCATCTCATTCATGTTAATCTTCACCCTTCCTGAGGCGATATTGTTTTTCATAACCACAACATTACCACTGGAGATGGCTACCGTACCGTCATGGCCACCACCTGTTAAATTTTCTCCTCTCCAATTCACCACCGATCCTTTGTAATCTACGATGTACTTTCCATCTTTCATTTGTGCAAACCCAGTGGTTGCTAGCGCAGTGAGCGCAATCATCATGATTTTTTTCATTTTTTTGATTTTATTGGTTTATGATTTTTGTGATTATTTGATTCATTGTAATCTCTAAGCTCATCTAATAGTGAATTAAACAGCTTCGCCTCTTTAACATCGATTTGAAGAAAAGGTTCAGTAGCCCTTTCAATGGGTTCCTTCAATTTATCCAATAGTGCTAGTCCAGTAGTGGTGATCTTAATATCCATTTGTCTTCTATCCGAACTGTTGATTTTTCTCGTTACCAAATCTTTCCCCACCAATTTATCGATCAGTCGAGAGGTATTAGAAGACCGATCGATCATTCTGCCACTAATTTCCCCGAGATTCATATAACGGTCTTTACTTCCTCGGAGAATTCTTAAAATGTTGTACTGAGGTGGTGTAATTCCTTCCTCTCGTAGGTGGTAAAGCTGCATTCTATTGAGCCAGGACGATGTGAAAAGAATATTGAGCATGAGCTTGTGTTGCTCGCTCTGAAATTGTACTTGCTGTAGTTCTAATTCTAATTTCACCTGACAAAAGTATGTTGAAACATTAAATGTAGGTACAAATAAATGTTAAAAAAGATATTTAGTATATTTGACCTATGAGGAAATTTAGTCTCTTACTTCTTTTTGTTGCTTTGAGTTCGCAATTTTTGTTGGCCCAAGGGGATCCTAAAACAGCAAAAAAAATGATTCAACTTTCAGGAAAAATCACTTCTGCCATTTGGCCAGATACTTTGGGTAAAGGCATAAAACGCGGATTAGTTGAAGCGTATGCTGATGGAAAGAAAATCGCTATGGATAGCGCTAGTTCCAGCGGTCAGTACAAATTTAAGAAATTGCCTTATTATCCGACTATTCAGCTTGTGTACAAAGGCGATGGTCATTTGCAAAAAATCATTGATGTTGACATGACAGAGTTTGGTGAGGACAATGCTCAACAATTACAATTGGAATTGGATGTAGTGTTGTATCGAGATAACCAATATTTGGGAGTTAATTTTTTGAAAACGATGCCCTTTGGTCGGGGCCGATATATGATTAAAAAGAAGCAGTGGAATTGGGACAAAAAATACAAAGAAGAAATGCGAATTAGGTTGGATGAAGTATTGAGGGCTTATCATGAGGAATAAAGAGAGCGAGGAGAAGAAACAGAGGATTTCAAAGCAAGGATTAAAAAATTCTTTACGAGTTTTTCGATATATACAACCCTACGGTGGGTCGTTTTTTTTCGGCATTATTTTACTCTCCTTGTCTGGAATATTGGTCATTACGATCACGGCTCTTTTGGGGTTACTCATGACACCAGGGGACATACTTACTGTGCCAGGAGGGGGCATTACGCAAAAATCTCTGAGTATTTTCATCGGGGGGCTAGACTTTTCTTCTAGTCAAGGGGTATTGGCCGCATTGGTGTTTTTGTTGCTTATCCAAGGTGTTTTTTCTTTTATCAGGGTATACCTTTTTGCCTATGTAACTGAGAATGCAATGCTCGAATTGAGAAGTGATGCGTTTAAGAAAATGATCGCAAAGTCAATGGATTTCTATCACACATCGCGAGTTGGAGATTTGGTGACTCGTATTTCCAGTGACATCACTTCCGTTCAAGAGACCCTAACTATTACATTGGCGGAGTTTATCAGACAAACGGTCATTATTGTTTTTGGTGTCGGTTGTTTAGTGGCTTTTTCTTTAGAGCTAACCTTAGTGATGCTTTGTTCTTTACCAGTTATTATCGTGGTAATGGTATTTTTTGGGAAATTTATCCGAAAATTAGGCAAGGAGACTCAAGATAAAGTGGCCGATAGTGGGAATATAGTGAATGAAGCCTTAATGGGAATTGTTAATGTAAAAAGTTATGCCAACGAGTGGTGGGAATGGAGGAGATTCCGAAGCAGTGTGGAAAAGGTGAAGTCTTTTGGTATGCGAGGCGCTATTTGGAGAGGAATGTTCGGTACCTTTATCATCATTTTTTTGTTCGGTGCTTTAGGTTTGGTCATTGGATATGGTGCACATTTGAATCAGAAGGGCGAACTCCCCAAAGAAGTGTTACCTCAATTTATTATGCTTACCGGTTTGGTGGCAGGATCAATCGGTGGACTTGCCAGTCAATTGGGAAGTTTACAAAGGG
>Ga0068876_10003780_pt1 | contig 10769 bp, 8 predicted proteins | sample NOAtaG_6_FD_66442 | JGI IMG/M metagenome (GOLD analysis project Ga0068876, IMG submission 66442) | Freshwater lake microbial communities from Lake Erie, under a cyanobacterial bloom - NOAA_Erie_Diel5S_2200h metaG | ecosystem: Environmental > Aquatic > Freshwater > Lake | place: USA: Ohio, Lake... | reverse complement strand
CAAGGCGAGCGGTTCGGCTGGTCGCGCACTGCGCAAGCAGGTCGATGGTATTCCGGCGTCGATGCTGACCAACGACCACTATATTCTCACCTACACCTATCCGGGTGATGTGCACATCAGCTTCAATTCGAACCAGTTCCGCAACAAGGGGTATCGTCAGCAGGGTGAGCGCTTCTTTGGCGTGGATGGATTTGCCGAGACCATGCAGAGCGGTCCGGCGACGATCACGCTCAACCAGGTGCGCGAAGGCCAGAAGACCGGCGACCGGATGGATGCCGGGAAGGTCGATCTGCACCTCGCGGTGGGCACGAAGATGAAGGCGCTCGTCGACAGCATCAAGTCCGGCAAGTACGAGAACCAGGTCGAACAGGGAGTCGAGACGACGCTCACTTCGATCCTGGGCCGGATGGTCGCGACGTCGGGTCGTGAGATCACCTGGGATCGGATGCTCAAGTCGAACGACAACTGGAACCTCAAGCTCAACCTCGAGTCACTTGGCTAGGTGACCGCGGGCGGGGCTTCTGCCAGTTGTTCAATCTGGAGAGATGTGATGGCCGGAAACCAGGCGGTGACCGGCCATCACTCTTTGACGCGGTATCTGCCGGAGAGGCATTTCGAAAACAGGAAGGAGTTGGGTCGATGAAGATTGGCTGGCTCGCTTTTACGCTCATGGCTGGGATGCTCATCCCGGCCCAGGCGGCGATCAATGCGAAGATGCGGACGTATGTCGTCAGCCCTTTCTACAGCGCAATGATCAATTTTCTGGTCGGCTTTCTGGCGCTGGTGACGATCACCCTGATCTTCGCGTTGCTGCGTTGGCAGTCGGGGACGTGGCGTGGCGCGATGGGAGCGCCGTGGTGGGCCTGGTGTGGTGGTTTTATCGGGGTGACCATGGTCATCTCGGGGGTGCTGGTCGTCCCGAAGATGGGCGCCGCCTTCTTCAGCGTCGCCATCATTGTCGGACAGATGGCTGGTGCGCTGATTCTCGACCACTACGGACTCTTTGGGCTGCCCCAACGGCTGGTCACTCCATCACGCGTCGTTGGCGTCCTCTTTCTGCTGTTCGGAATTTGGTTTGTGCAGCGAAAGTAGTCCACGTATAATGCGCGCCTTGTTTTTAACTGACTGATGGAGAGGAGTGTGAACGAAGTGGCCCTCAAGGATTTGATTACTATTCACGATTTGACGACGAGGGAGATCGGGCGGATCTTTCAGACGGCGGCAGAATTGAAGCAGGATCCGCGCGCCTTCAGTGACGCGCTGGCCGGTTGCAGTGTGGCGCTGATCTTCGAGAAGCCAAGTCTGCGGACACGGGTGACCTTCGACCTGGGGGCGACGCAGATGGGCGCTTCGTGCGTCTATCTCGACCACCAGGGAGTGCGACTTGGTGAGCGTGAGTCGGTCAAGGACATGGCGCTCAATCTTGAGCGCTGGGTCGATGTGATCGTCGCCCGCACCTACAGCCACGAGACAGTGATCGAACTGGCCGCCCACTCCGCCGTCCCGGTGATCAACGGTCTCTCCGAGTTTTCACACCCCTGCCAGGGGTTGACCGACTACTTCACGCTGACCGAGAAGGTTGGAGCTGATTTGAAAGGCTTCAGCATTGCCTACGTCGGTGATGGCAACAACACCTGCCATTCACTGATCTTTGGGGCGGCGAAGCTTGGCGTTCATATCCGTGTCGGGACGCCAAAGGGGTATGAGCCGGCGGCGGAAGTGATCAAGCTGGCCCGGCGGGAGGCCCGGCGAACCGGGGCGAAGATCGAGGTCGTCAACGATCCCTTCGAAGCGGTCGATGGAGTGCAGGCGGTCTACACCGATGTCTGGGCTTCGATGGGCTTCGAGGCCGAGACCGAGCGCCGGCGTGAGATCTTCTCGTCGTATCGGGTGACCCGCAAGCTGATGGCGGCCGCGGCCCGGGGCGCCTTCTTTATGCACTGCCTCCCAGCTCACCGCGGTGACGAGGTCGACGCGCAGGTGATCGATAGCGGATGCGCCATCGTCTATGACCAGGCCGAGAACCGGCTCCACACGCAGAAAGCGATCATGCTCCTGCTCGTTCGTGCCAACCAGGAGAATTGAGCCAATGTCCACCACTCCGTCCCTGGAGCAGGCGCAGCGGCGAGTTGCCCGCTCGGCCGGAGTCGTGGGGCTCGCGGTGATGGGCAGCCGTGTCCTCGGGCTGGTTCGTGAGCAGGTCTTTGCGACCTTCTTTGGGGCCGGCTTTGCGATGGATGCCTTTATCATCGCCTTTCGGGTGCCCAATCTGCTGCGGGATCTCTTTGCCGAGGGGGCTCTCTCGGCCGCCTTTGTCACCACATTTTCCCAGACGATCACCCGCCAGGGTGAACGCGCCGCCTGGCGACTGGCCAGTCTGGTCAACAATCTGCTGATCGTCATCCTCTCGCTGATCGTGCTGCTCGGGATCATCTTCGCCCCGCAGGTGGTCAACCTTCTGATCGATCCGGCGGCCGCTCCGGCTGATCCGTTCACGGCGGCGCGGACATATGAGCTCGCCGTGCGCATGACGCGCATCATGTTTCCTTTCCTCCTCATGGTCTCGCTGGCGGCCGTGGCCATGGGTATCCTCAACACCCGCGATCGTTATGGAGTTCCGGCTTCGGCATCGACCCTCTTCAATGTAGGGTCGATTCTGGGAGGCCTGCTCTGCGCGTGGTTCATGGCCCCGGACTATGTGTCCCGCGTGATTCACGGCGGCTCGTTCGACGCTGATGGCGCAGCCGCGGCGATCACCGGCATGGCCATCGGCACTTTATTTGGGGGAATTCTGCAGTGGCTGATCCAGGTGCCAAGTCTGCGGGCCGTTGGTTACCGCTGGGAGCCGATCATCGATCTGCGCGATGAGGGGGTGCGGCAGGTTATGCGGCTGATGGCTCCGGCAATCATTGGCACGGCGGCTCTCCAGATCAACGTCTTCGTCAACACCAAATTTGCCTCGGGACTCGGTGAAGGGCCAGTCTCCTGGTTGTCGTACGCCTTTCGTCTCATCTACCTGCCGATCGGCATCTTTGGCGTGGCGATCTCTACGGCGACCCTGCCTGTCGCCTCCCGCGCGGTCGCGCTCGAAAACCTCGGCGAGTTTCGAAAGACGATCGCCTCCTCCCTGCGGCTGACGTTTCTGCTGACCATCCCCTCCGCGGTTGGACTGATCGTGCTTAGTCACCCGATCATTGCGCTGATCTTTGAGCGGGGCCAGTTCGATGCCGAGGATACGCGCCAGACGGCGATCGCCCTCTGCTTCAACGCCATCGGCCTGACCGCCTATTCGGCGGTGCGGGTGCTCGCGCCATCATTCTACGCACTGAAGGAGACCCGCCTTCCGATGATCGTCAGCCTCGTCTCGATCGTCATCAACTATTTCGTCGCCACCCTGACCGTCAACCATCTCGGCATCGGACACCGTGGGCTGGCGCTCTCGATCTCGGTTGTCGCGATCGTCAATTTTCTGCTGCTCCTCTTTTTCATGCGGCAGCGACTGGGGGGGATCGAGGGAACCGCGCTGCTCTCGACCTTTCTGCGGGTGACGATCGCCTCGCTGGCCATGGCCGGAGTTTGCTGGCAGGTCAGTCAGCGGCTCGCCGCCTGGATGCCAATGGATAGTTTTGCGGGGCGGCTGATCAATGTCGCCGGATCGATCGTCGTCGGGATGGGAGTCTTTGTTCTTGGCGCGCGGTTGCTGCGTCTCGAGGAGCTGGATCGCCTGATTGGGGCCGTCCGGAGGCGAAGGTGATCTTTGTCGGTGGCGCGGGCGGGGGAGAGGGCCACCAAGTTGCTCTCGGGTCACCGTGCCGTGAGCGGGTGAGCCAGGTTATCGACCGCGTCTTTCACCCGTCCCGACGCTGTTCTTTGCGCTGACGCCGCCTCCCGTGACCCCGGTCAGCGACTCGAGAAAGGCGACGAGGTCGCGTTGCTCCCGCTCGTTCAGCCCCAGCGGATGGAGCTCCTCTTCGAGATTCAGATTGGTTCGCCCACCTTCATTGTAGAAGCGGACGACCTCGGCAAGCGACCCGGCGCTGCCGTCGTGAAAGTAGGGGGCGGTGAGACCCACATTGCGCAGGCTCGGTGTCCGGTATGACCCTATCTCAAAGAGCAGCGAGGAGTGGAGCGCCCGGCCGATCTCCTCTCCGCCCGGTTGGCCGGCCAGTCGGGTCAGCGCTTCAGGTGGGGCGCCGCTCTCGATGGCCGTCGCCGCTTGCCGCGCGATCTGTTCAAACCGCGGATGGCCGGCCGCGACGCCAGTGTTCTGGTAGGCAAAGTTGGTGAAGAACGGTTGGTGCTCCGTCGCGGTATGGCACCGCGAGCACCGGCCCCGCCCCCGAAAGATGGCCAGTCCCCGCCGCGCTTCGGCGCTCAGCGCCCCTTCATCGCCCGCCTGAAAGCGGTCGAATGGTGAATCGCCAGAGAGCAGGGTTCGCTCGAAACTGGCGATCGCCTGAGCCATCCCGACCGGGTCGATCTCCCGTCCAAAGACACGCTGGAAATCTTCGCGATAGCCACGATCGCCACGCAAGCGCGCGACCACCTCGTCGATCGACCGGTTGCCCATCTCGACCGGATTGGTGAGTGGCTGAAGCGCCTGCTCCTCCAGGGTGTCGACCCGTCCATCCCAGAACTGGGCGGTGTTGTAGATGACGTTGAGGAGGCTCATCGAGTTGCGGGTCCCGCGTTGTCCGCCGATGCCCTCGGCGACCGGCAGACCATCGGCAAACCCCATCTCCGGTTTATGACAACTGGCGCACGAGATGGTCCCATCGGCGGAGAGTCGTGGATCGAAGAAGAGTCGGCGGCCCAGCTCGACCTTGGCCGGGGTGAGGGGATTGCTGACGGGGACCCAGTAACGCCAGGTCTCCGGCGGTAGCCCGAGGGGGATTGGATCCTGATAGACCTGTTCGGCCGCCCGTCCATCACTGACCCAGGGCAGCAGCGCGGCGAGCAACAGGGCGGTCACGCAGAGAATCTTTTTCAATCGGGAGGTCATACCGGCGCCTCTTCACAGTGCTAGATCTGGTCGAGTATCAATCGGGCGATCGAGAGGTAGATGACCAGCCCCGTCGCATCGACCAGCGTCGAGATGAGCGGCGCCGAGAGCAGCGCCGGGTCGACCCCGACCGAGTTGGCAAGGATCGGGATGATCGCTCCAACCGTGGTCGACCAGAGACAGATCGTACAGATGGTCGCGGCAATGGTCAGGGCCAGCGGCATATCCTGGGTGATCCAGAAGGCCTGGGCGAAGGCGACGAGCGCGATGACGATCCCGACCAGCAGGCCGGTGACGGCCTCACGCAGCACCACCCGCCAGGCATGCCGAAGCCCGATCTCCCCAAGGGAGAGGCTTCGGATGACGGTCATCACCGTCTGGGCACCGGCATTGCCCCCCGTTCCAATCAGGAGCGGCACAAAGAAGCTCAGCGCCACGACCGCCTTCAACTCATCCTCGAAACTGTGGAGCACCTTGCTCGTCAGGGTTCCGGCGACAAAGAGAAAGAGCAGCCAGCCGATTCTCTTCCTGACGACACGAAAGATCGGATTGTCAAAATAGGGGCGATCGAGCGCTCCTGGTTCGACCGCCGCCATGCGCAGGATATCCTCGGTCTGCTCCTCGATGAAGACGTCGATCACGTCGTCGACCGTCACGATTCCGAGGACCGTCCCCTCCTCGTCAACCACTGGCACGGCGAGCAGATCGTACTTGGCAATCTTCTTGGCGACCGTCTCCTGATCATCGAGCGCATTGACGGTGACCGGTTTGCGCCGCAGGACTTTGACGATGGGGTCATCAAGTTCGGCCATCACCAGATCACGAAGCGAGACCGATCCGAGCAGGTGTCCCGTCTCCCGTTCCATGACGAAACAGGCATAGATCGACTCCTTCTCGCGGGCGACCTCCCTGATGTGCCGGAGCGCCTCTCCCACCGTCCATTCCGGATCGAGCTGCATCAGCTCGGTGGTCATAATGCCACCGGCGGTGTGCTCCTCGTACTGAAGAAGGTGCTCGAGCTCTACCTTGACTGGCTGACTGACCTTGGCCAGGATGCGGCGGCGTTCCGCCACGCCCATCTGCTGAATGACATCGGTGCGTTCATCGGCGGAGAGCTCCTCGATGATGCGGGCGGTCCGCCCCGGATCGAGCTTCTCGAGGATGGCGCTCCGCCGGGTCATGGTCGGCAGGTCGATCAGCTCGACCGCCCGCGAGATCGGCAGCATGGTCAGTACTGTCGCCGCCTCGATCAGATTGAGCTGGTTGAGCAGTTCGACCAGATCGGCCGGGGCGAGGTCACCCACCTGTTCGCTGATCCCGACAAAACTCTCTTCCAGACGCAGATTGATTCGGTTACGCAGCTCATCCAGAGTCGGCACGGCCTCACCTCCTCTCCTCCCACTTCCTCTCCAGCTCATTCATCAGTTCGACAAAGCGCAGATCACCGCGCAGATTGTCGAGACGATTGTTGTCGGCAAACATCGGATAGTTCTCGTTGCCCAGGCTGACGGCGCGGCGCACCCACCTGATCGCCTCGTCACGCTGCATCTCCATCGCATAGAGCGAAGCCATCCAGACGGCGATATCGTGGTCGGCTTCGGCGGTCTCCCGCACCTGCTGGGTAATGACCGCCAGCGCCTGGTCGTGCTCTCCGCGCGCACTGTGGCACCAGCCGCGCAGGATGTGGATTGGCTCAAAGTGGGGATTGAGCGCGGTCACTTCATCGACCAGACTCTGACAGTCGTCGATGCGCCCCATGGTGAAGTAGGTCACCGCCAGAAACGTCTTGATCAGCGGGTGATCGGGTTCAACCGCCCGGGCCTCGGCAAAGGCGGCGAGCGCCTCGTCGTACTCGTGACGATAGGTGAGGATCCGCCCACGGTTGTAACCGGCGATGACGATGTCGCGCGGACTCAACTCGACCAGCCGGTCGTACTGTTTGAGGGCCCGGTCATAGAGCCCGTTGAGGCGGTAGAGCATGCCGGCAACGATGAAGACCGTCGGATCGTTCGGCGCTTTGCGGCGCACCTCGGCGAGCGTCGCGAGGGCTTTGTCCTTCTCGCCGCGGTTCAGATAGACATAGACCATCTGCAGATGGGCGCCGGGAATGTCCGGATCGATTTCGATGGCTCGCTGCAGAGAGCTCTCCGCCTTCAGAAAGTATTCGGTTCCGCCATAGCCCTGCCCGTGATGGATGTAGCATCGCCCCAGCGTATAGTGGGCCCGGGCAAATTTCGGATCGATCCGGATCGCCTCGAGGAACATCTTGATCGCATCGTCGAGATCGCGATCGTCGAAGGTGTGGGACATGTACTGGAAGAGGAGATCACGACCACGCAGATAGAATTCGTAGGCCTCGTTGCTCTCGGTGAGCGGTTTTTCGATCTTCTTCTGTTCCTCTTTGGTCAGTTGCAGCTTCAGCCCGGAGATGACCCGCTCAGCAAGGGTGTCCTGAATCGTGATCAGATCGCGCGAGTCGAGGTCGATCTTTTCGCTCCCGAGCATTTTGCCGCTCGTGATGTCGATCAACTGGGTGGTGACGCGGAAGCGCTCGCCACTCTTGATAAAACTGCCGGTCAGGACGGTGTTGACGGCGAGGTCGATGCCGATCTGCTGCGGATCGATCTTCTGCCCGGTGTACTGGGCAATATATTGCGATGGTCGGACGATCAGCGACCGGAGCCCGGCCAGTTCGGCGATCAGGCCGTCAGCCAGGGAGAACTCATAGAAGTTGTCCTCCACATTTCCGGAGAGGTTCTGGAACGGCAGCACCGCAATGGTTCGCTTGGTCTCGGTTCCCCAGGAGACGGGCCGGTTCGATGGATTGCTGCTCTGCCCCGTCTCCGGCGGCGTCGAGACGGATCGGTTTGGCGTATCACTCAGCCGCTCTTTCGTTGCCGGGCCATTTTTGTCCGCTCCGCTGCGGAACATCCCAAAGACTCCCCCGCCAAGCATCCGGCCGATCGTGCTCGAAATCCGCCACGTCGTCCGGACGTGTTGCGGCACCACCGGATTGCCCATTGCCTCGGTCGGGACTCCCGCTTCACCCGTCACCTGGCGCATGAGCGACTTCAGCTCTTCACGCATGGCGGCCATCGTCGCATAGCGATCCTTTGGCCGCTTCGCCATGGCGTGGTTGATGATATTTTGCAACTCCTGCGGAGGGTTGACCACCAGATCGCTGATCGGGTAAGGCCGGTCGTTGATCACGGCGTGGAGGATCTCGATCCGGTTACGCCCGGTGAAGGGTGGTTGCCCGGTCGCCATCTCGTAAATGACCACCCCGAGACTGAAGATGTCGGTGCGGTGATCGACCCGTTCGCCGGTCGCCTGTTCGGGTGAACCGTAGCCGAGGGTGCCGTATGGAACGCCGAGTTCGGTCATCGTCTTGTCGAGATTGGTCGAGTTCTCGGTCTCCGTCTCGAGCATCTTCGCGAGCCCAAAATCGAGAACCTTGATCTGGCCATCGTTGCTGACGATGATGTTGGTCGGTTTGATGTCACGATGGACAATGCCGCGACCGTGGGCCGAGGCGATCGCGTCGGCCACCTGGATGGCAATCGAGAGGACACTCCGCATTTCGAGAGGCTGTTTATTGATCACCTCCTTCAGCGTTCGCCCCTCGATAAAGGGCATAACGATGAAGTAGAGACCATTGCTCTCGCCAATGTCGAAGATCGTGCAGATGTTGGGATGATCGAGGGCCGAGGCCAGCCGGGCCTCGCGTTCGAAACGGCGTCGGGCATCCGCCGAGGCCGCCTGTTCCGGAAGGAGTGTCTTCAGAACCACCAGCCGGTTGAGCCGCATGTCTCTTGCCTTGTAGGCTGTCGCTTGCCCGCCCTGACCAAGCTGTTCGATGATCTCGTAGTGTGAAATTGTAGTGCCGGGTGCGAGCGGAGCCATCATCAACCTCTGTAAATCAGCAGGAGTCTACATTTCAGTCTCAATTCATTCGTGAACTTGTGACTACGACAAGCCGGCAAGTACAAACCAGCCAGGCTAAACCGTCATGCTACTACTGCGTCGATACCGCTTCAAGATGGACGAGACATAATTAAGGTTCAATCGAAAAACTCTTTGGTTCATTCGAGAGGGGGACCAGGGTTCGGTAACCATTGAGGGCCGGGCGGAGCACAAAGACTTCGACCGTGTGACGGCCCGCCGAGAGCGCCGCGGGCGGGATTGGAAAGTTGAATCCATGGTCCGGCCCGGGGGTGGCCCCAGCCGCGACCAGGTCAGGGCGGGGTTGATCGGCCCGTTGGGTGGCCCGGAACTGCCCGTCGATGAAGAGCTGGACTTCGAGGGGGGTGCGCGGCTGCTCCGGATCGAAGGCCCACCCGGCGACCCGCTCCGGAAGGGCGAGGTCGATCGCCCCACGGACGAGCGGGTGAAAATTGGACCAGGCGGCGTAGCTGGCCACCGCCGCCAGCAGCAGAATCTCGAGCGTAAACTTGCCCGCAACCGCCAGAAATAGTCGTGTTGATCGGTCTTCGTCGCGCATAGAATCGCCAGAAAGGACCAGCAAGAGCTGGTTTCCTCAGCTCTTGCCCGCCTCCCGGGTCAGCCGCTCCGCCAGACGGGCGAGCGCCTCGACCTGGCGGCCAAAATTGGCAAACCGTGGATCGGAGGTCTGACCAGACTGGTAGCGGTGGTAGATCTGCTGGATGACCACGGCCAGTTTAAAAATGGCGAAGATGTGGTACCAGGCAATATCGCGGGTCTCGCGACCGCTGCTGGCCGCATAGTGGGCGACGATCTCGGCTCTGCTCATCCAGCCCGGACCGGTCGTCACGCGGGGCAGGGCACTGGCCATGATCTCCGCGTCGCCGGCCTCCGGCCAGTAGCAGAGGAGCAGACCGAGATCGATCAGCGGATCTCCGACCGTGGCCATCTCCCAGTCGAGAATGGCGATGATCCGGGTCGGATCGGTCGGATCGAACATGACGTTGTCCAGTTTATAGTCGTTATGGACCAGGGTAGGGGAGAGCGGATCGGGTGGAATCCGCGCGGCCAGCCAGGCGGAGAGTCTCTCCATCTCCGGCAGTTCCGTTGTGCGGGCCCTCTCCCAGCGGCGGCTCCAGCCCTCGACCTGGCGTCGGACAAAACCGGTTGGTTTGCCAAGCCCGATCAGGCCGGACTGTTCGATCTCGACGGCGTGAAGCTTGACGAGCGCTTCGACGAGGCTCGCACTGATCTTTCGGTAGAGCTCCGGCTGCCCGGCGATCACGGCAGGGATCTCATGACGGATGATCAATCCGCGCCGCCGTTCCATCACGTAGAATGGGGCGCCGATAATTGATGGGTCTTCGATGAGGAGGAGCGGACGGGGCGCGAGGTCAAAGTGGGGATGGATGGCCGCCAGCAGCCGGTATTCACGCGGCATATCGTGGGCGGTCGGAGCGACCGGGCCAAGCGGTGGCCGCCGCAGCACCAGCTCGAGTTCGCCGAACCGCAGACAGTAGGTCAGGTTCGAATGTCCGCCCGGAAACTGTTCGACGACCATCGCCGCGGGTGGCAGGGACAGCTGGGCACGGAGGGTCGATTCGAGATTGGTCCAGCCGAGCTCCTCCTCGGCGCGGACGGGCGCGGTGTCACGATCTGCTCCCGATCTGTCCATTGCTTCACCTCGCTTTGACGACCAGTATGCGGCCAGTTATGGGCACGCGGGTTCCCGGCTCAACTCTTGCCAAACCGATGTTTCCCCGGCGCAAACCAATTTTGCCCCAGCGGAGGATTGATGTCCATCACTGGCCCTATTGGCCCTATC
>Ga0068876_10003779_pt1 | contig 10771 bp, 8 predicted proteins | sample NOAtaG_6_FD_66442 | JGI IMG/M metagenome (GOLD analysis project Ga0068876, IMG submission 66442) | Freshwater lake microbial communities from Lake Erie, under a cyanobacterial bloom - NOAA_Erie_Diel5S_2200h metaG | ecosystem: Environmental > Aquatic > Freshwater > Lake | place: USA: Ohio, Lake... | reverse complement strand
CCCTTGATCAAACCATGTTCAGCCAATTTCTCCAATTCACGCATAAAAACAAACGTTCTACACCGAGATATTTCAGCCTTAAAATCTTCCAATTGATACATGTGAGCATGCTGTGTTCCCAAAATCGGCGAATTATAATCCACCATCACTGTCACCCGAAACTCCCCTCCTTTGGTAGGCACCGCCAACATCTCAATACCCCTTTCTTTATCTTCAAAAGTGATATTTCTTTTCAATTCAAAATATTGTCTTTCGGCGTTCTGTTCTGTAAAACCCACACTCTCGATGGCCTGTAAAAATGGATAGGCACTTCCATCCATGATGGGCATCTCTGGACCATCTATTTGAATCAGCACATTGTCCACCTCGCTGCCATACAAGGCGGCCAAAACGTGCTCTGTTGTATGCACTTTAGCTCCGTTCAGCTCCAAAGTGGTGCCCCGCTGTGTAGTGGTTACTAATTGACAATCTGCTGGAATCAGCGGTTGACCTTCTAAATCGATTCTTTGAAATTGATACCCATGATTTTCGGGAGCTGGGCACAAGTGCAAATTGACCACCGCGCCTGTGTGTAAACCCACTCCCATCAAGTGAACAGGTTGACTTAAAGTTCTTTGCTTCACGCTCATGGCACAAAAATAAGGGAATCAAACAAAAGGAGGGAGTGCAATTATCTTTTTCTCGCCAAAGTTATCCCATCTCGAATGGGGATAATCAAGGTCTCCCAATCCGGGGAATGCGCAATGCGTTGGTTGAGCACCTTGAGCACTTCTGTATCGATATCCCCCTTCTCTGTGGGCAATAACACCTTTCCATTCCATAACACATTGTCCAATAGCACAACAGCCCCACTTTTCAATTCACCCTCTATTACCTCCCAATAGTGTAAATAATTGCTTTTATCGGCATCGATGAAAACCAAATCAGCATCGCTGCAATCATGTCCTTTTAAAAATTCGGTGGCAGAGAGGTAATGCGTGATAATCCTGGGGTCTTTTAAAAATTGCTCATGCACCCATTTCAATTCATCATTCACATCCACCGTGTGCATCACCCCATTTTCCGAGAGACCCTCCATCAAACAAAGCGTGCTATATCCAGTAAATGTGCCCAGCTCTATGATGTGCTTGGGTCGAATCATTTTAGCCACTACACTCAACAACCTACCTTGGTAATGACCACTGCACATCCTCGGATTGATGCACTTTTGCCATGTTACTCTCTCCAATTGTTCCAATTGCTCAGAGACGGGAGATAGATGTTTTTCTAAATAATCCTGAAATTCCATGTTACAGTCCTCCCGTACCCGAATAAATTTTAATCGGCTCACTGAAACTTAGCTTAACCACTGTCATCATAGGATCCGTAAATCGAGGGTCACTGGGTATATCAATAAACAATAATCCTGGCTTGGCACTCCACGAAATTTTCCCCACTACCTTGGTACTACAAATTTTGGAGGCCCCCACTATTTCAGCACTTTTCACGGAATTTAAAATCCCCTTCACCTCTATCGCGCCCGTTGCATTTCCTGGCAGAAAAAGGTACAGACTCATACTGTCCTTGGATAAAGTAGAAGGTCCATAAAAATGTCCCGAACTCAATCCCGGTACGGTATTAAATATCGCCTCTTCATGTTTCTTATTCCATCTACCCAATTCCTTCAAAATATTCACTTGCTCTGGGGGTATTGTTCCATCTTCCATAGGACCAATATCCAGCAATAAATTTCCTCCATTGGCCACCACATCGGCAAAAATGGTGATGATTTCCTTGGGAGTCTTCCAATTTTTGTCCTTGTATTGAAATCCCCAATTGTCATTGGTGGTCATGCACAACTCCCAATGTTTTTCCTTCGGACGAACAATTGGGAAATTTTGTTCTGGTGTTCCGTAATCGCCATTATCCGTCAACCGCTCATTGATGATAGCATTGTTGTTTTTATTTAATAACATCTCTCTGATTTCTCTGGCATTCCATTCTTCAGCATTATGTTCCCATCCTCCATCAAACCACCATAAATCTGGATTCTGCTCCTCCATCAGCTCTCTCAATTGCGCTTGATTGAATGCTTGAAATCTTTTCCAACGTGCGGGATCTTGCTGAATGGAATAACGAGCACTGTCTTTCCGAAATCCGGTGTAATCAGGATGTGACCAATCTAGGATGGAATAATACACCCCCGCCTTCAATCCCTTTTGCTTGATCGCCTGGATAAAGGGTGTAAGTACGTCCCTCTTCGCGGGGCTTAACTGAGGAATTGATAATGGCGATTTAGCTGCTGTGTGCAATTGATGGGTATTCCACAAGGCCACGCCATCATGGTGCTTCGCTGTAAGCACTGCATAACGCGCTCCACTTTCCGCTATCCAATCAGCCCACTCCTGCGGTTGATAACGAGCCGCAGAAAATCTCGATAACTGCGACATATATTGCTCGTATGGCACCTTGTTGTTATAGAAAGCCCAAGATTCATCCGTTCCATCCACAGCATAAATACCCCAGTGAATAAAGATGCCCAATTTCGCATCCGCAAACCATTGCATCTTATCTTCTTGTTGGGCTGAAAGAGCTCCAAACAAGATTGACATATATAACAACATACAACTTTTCCTCATTTCGCTAATTTACGCAATCAATATTTGAATTACATTCGTCCAATGAGAAGTCACCGATTTTTTCTTCTTCTTGGGCCTTCACTATTTTTAATAATCTGCCTCTTTCAACCGTTTTCTGAAAATCCCAAGGGAGTTTTTTCAATAGGAGTGATCACTTGGATGTTGGTTTGGTGGTTATCAGAAGTTGTACCCATGGCCATTACCGCTCTACTGCCCTTACTATTATTTTCAATGGGAGGCCTGATGAGTATGGAGGATTGTCTTGTCTCTTATAGCGACAAATATGTCTTTCTTTTTCTCGCTGGATTTATCCTCGCCCTTGCCATAGAAAAATGGAACTTACATCGCTATTTCGCACAATGGATCATCTCGAAGACCGGTAAAAGTCCAAAGGCCATTGTTGCGGGACTCATGTTGAGTACATATTTTATCAGCATGTGGATCAGCAATACCGCCACCGCCATCATGATGCTTCCTTTGGTGCTGGCTATGACCCAAAACACATCGCACCATGTACCCATTGCGATCAAAAAAATAATGGTATTGGGGATTGCATACGCAGCCAGTATTGGGGGAATGGCCACTTTACTGGGATCTCCTCCCAATGCCGCCATGGCTGGTATTTTACTGAAAGAATACAATATCTCCATCTCTTTTTGGGATTGGTTTCAATGGGGATTTCCTTTCTCGATTATTTTGCTCATCATTTGCTTTATTGTACTCATTGCTCACGTCAAAAAAGAAGATTGGGTTCAATGCGAAATAGCGACTAACATTGAAAACACCTCATTAAATGCGCCTCAGAAAAGAGTATTGATCTATTTTGTAATCATCGCTATGCTTTGGATTTTCCAGGGTCCCATCAGTGCCATCCTGGGAAATTGGTTCAACGACACTTTTATCGGACTGAGCGTCGCGATTTTATTTTTTATCTCTTGGAAAAAAGAGCCATTATTGGAATGGTCTGAAACCCAGAAGCTCCCTTGGGGGATTCTACTGATGTTTGGGGGAGGACTCTGCTTGGCCAATGGATTCAAAGCAGGAGGCATATTAGAGTGGATCGCCTATCTATTTGAGGGGCATTTGACTTTCAATTTTACATTCATCCTCCTGCTTACAGCCTGTGGATTGATCCTTACCGCGCTGATGAGCAACCTAGCCATGGTGGCTTTATTTATTCCCATCGTTGGCCAAATTGCAATTCAAATGAACCTATCTCCCTTTGTGTTAGCCCTCCCTGTGACTTTGGCTTCTAGTTGTGATTTTATGTTTCCCATGAGCACTCCTCCTAATGCTATCGCCTACAGCAGCGGACATGTAAGTGCGAGACAAATGTTTGGAATTGGATTCGTGCTCAACTTGGGAGCATTACTATTATTGATGGTTTGGATGAAATGGATGATGTGATTATTTCTTCACCGCGTAAACCAATTCTTTGGTCTCAAAAAAGGGCTCTTTAAAATAATTTGATAATTTGTATCGTTCCACAATAAAATGCATCTTCACCGCATTCACTTCCTCTCTTAAATCGCCACCTTTCAGACATATCAAACCATTGGGCAAGGCATTCTTTTGTTCTCCGCTATACTTGCCTTTGGTCCAAGACAACAAATCAGATAAAGGCGCCACCGCTCTGCTCACCACAAAATCAAACTGACCTTTTACCTCCTCTACTCGCTGGTGAAAAGCTCTGATATTTTGAATATTCAATGCATTGCTTACTTCATTGACCACTTTGATTTTCTTTCCGATGGAATCTACAAGCGTAAATGCCACCTCCGGAAATAAAATAGCCAAGGGAACACCAGGAAAGCCTCCACCTGTTCCTAAATCCAACACCCGAGTACCTGGTTGAAATTGAATAAACTTGGCGATGGACATACTGTGCAAAATATGTCGTTCGTAAAAGGTATCAAACTCCTTTCGAGAAACCACATTGATTTGATCATTCCAGTTCTTATACACCTCAAATGTGCGCTGAAATTGATGTTGCTGAACATCATCCAGATTTGGAAAGTAATGAAGGATTTCTTCCATGGACATCAATTAAATATCCCTGTATTTTGCCAACAGTCCAGACAATAAATCTTTGGCTCTGAATAACTGCACCTTGACGGTACCGATAGGTAAATTCATTTCCTCCGCAATTTCTTCGTATGACTTTTCTTCAAAATATCTCAACTCGATCATTTTTCTATAATGCGGCTTGAGTCCCTCTACTATTCCACGAAGGGCCAAAACACGTTCCTCCCTTTGCAAGCTCTCCGCCGGATCTGGACGGTCATCACTAATAGGAATCTCATACTCATCTCCCTCCTCCTTCCTGCCCACTTGATGGATGGAAGTAGCCTTGATTCTTTTCTTTCTAAGAAAATCGATACAATGGTTGGAGGCAATTTTAAACAACCAAGTGGAAAAAGCAAATTGCGGTGTGTACTGATCTAGCCTTTTGAAAGCTTTACTGAATGCCTCTAAGGTTAAATCCTCCGCATCTTGAGGATTCTCAACCATTTTCATAATAGTAAAATGCAAGGAGTTGCGATATCGCTTCATGAGCTCTGCAAAAGCAGCCTGGTTATTTTCTCTTAATGCCAATTGCACCAAATGAAAATCTTCCTGTGCCTTGGAGGAAAGATGATTGATCAATTCCATTTTTGCGGTTTACTAATGAGATTTGAGCAGTATAAAAATACTTGAGCAAAGTGCAAATGAACCTCTAAAATTGGTGACCACCAAGCGATATCCCTTGGCTGATCAGTGACTTTTAAAAAACGAAATTGAATCCAAACCATGCAAACAGATCTGAAAATCAATAAGGCAACAATAGGAAAAGCTTGAGGAAAGGCAATCAACACCGCGATTATCGCCCCGTGCATTAAAAACCATGTTCCCGGATAAATCGTAAGCCAAAATTTATCTTTAGACTTGTACAAAGGCGCGGTTACAAAATGCCTTTTCTTTTGTGATACCCATTCCTTCCAAGTCTTTTTGGCCTTTGATATGGTTTGACTATTCTTTTCTATAACAACTGCAGTGTTTCCCTTATGGGCAATCTCATTGACCAGCAAATCGTCATCTCCCGACATGATACTGTAATGACTCTTAAACCCACCCACTCGAAAAAAAGCTTCTGGTGTGTAGGATAAATTTCTTCCCACTCCCATGTAAGGTCGCTCCTTTTTGGCAGCGCCCAAATAATAGAGCGCCACCATCACATTATCAAAACGAATCAACTTATTCAACCAACCCGGTTGTTTTTCAAAGGGAGAATATCCTATCACCACCTCTATCCCCTTGTGATAATGAGCCACAATGGAGGCAATCCAATCTGCACTTCTCGGAGTACAATCTGCATCTGTCAATAATACTATTTCATTCTTGGCCGCCTTGATTCCAAGGGTCAAAGCAAATTTCTTCCCCTGCATATTTTGCTTTTCCTCATCAATATGGATGACATGCAGCTGGGGATAGGATACTGCTAACGCATCTAAAATATCACCCGTATCATCGTAGCTAGAGTCATTAACTACAATCAACTCAAAATTGGGATAATCTTGCTCCATCCATTTAGGAACATTCATCATCAAATTGTGCTCTTCATTTCGAGCACTCACCACCACACTCACCCCCTTTTGACCAATACTCTGCTCTTGAGATTTTATTCTTGTCAGTGGTAAAAAATAACGAAATACAAAAATCATCTGAATCAACCAAATGACCAATATTAAAAGACCACTCATCCATACCCACAGCGGGATATCATACCACTCAGTTTGAAAGTCCTTCCACCATTCCATCATCATTCGCCAAAGTTATCCACTTGAAAATAAAAAGCGATAAATAAAAACCACCAACTGCGGCAATTTATTCACAAAAAAGAGGTTGCTAATTCAAAAACGGTTTCTGCTTTTCAATCTCTGACCGGGCTTTCTTTTAGCCACCTTGAATTTGTTACCAGAAGATCTTCTGCGTGAAGGATTACCTTTACTGACATAAACCACCCCGATAGAATGGTGAATGTAATTACTGCCCGCTCTTAAAAATGGCTTTTGTAAACCCCACTTCGCCATGGATTGAGCTGTAAGACCGAAAGAATTTTTTACAAACCAAAAAGTACCCCCAAATCCTAAGTTAAAAGTGGCCGCGTTAGCAAACTGTGTTTGAGTTCTTCTTGTAAATCCAAAACCAGAAACTGGATACAAGTTCATCCCAAATTTACTCACCATTTTTTTAAAATTGCTCGCCTTGGGTTCATACAATCGTTCTAGAAAGGGAAAATCGATTGGAAAATTGTATCGCAAATTTAAATCTGAAGAAAAGAAGTTGCCAGGAGCCAAATATCTGTCTTCGTGATAAGAAGACTGCCTCATTTTGGTAAATGCTAGAGCCAATTCTAGTTTTAGATCCGACACAATCGTTTTGGTAGCCGTTATACGCGCAGGGTAATACACCATGCTCCATTTCCTTAAACTCGCGAAATCTTTAAAAGCACTGGCATCATCGTCTAAGGCATGCCATCCCAATTGAAAAGTAGTCGGTTTGTATATAAAGTCAGTCACACTTGTCAACTGCGCGTTCAATCCAAAGTTTAAACTAAGGACTGCCAGAAAAAGCAAGAAGGCATTTTTTGACCTATACATTGAGAACAAAAGTAAACATTTTTTTTTATCACCCTAAAGTTTGATTACTTTTTTTTTACTGACCCAGGGGTTTATCATTGTACTTTTGCCGCCGATTAATCAATTCGGTATGCAAAAAATCAGAAATATCGCCATCATCGCTCACGTTGACCATGGCAAAACCACCTTAGTGGACAAAATGTTAATGGCCGGTAAACTATTCAAAGAGCATGAGCAATCGGGCGAACTGATTTTGGATAATAATGACATAGAACGAGAGAGGGGCATTACCATCCTTGCGAAAAACGTATCTATCCCTTTCAAAGGATATAAAATCAATATCATTGACACCCCTGGCCACAGTGACTTTGGTGGTGAAGTTGAGCGTGTCCTCAATATGGCTGAAGGAGTATTATTGCTAGTAGATGCGTTTGAAGGACCGATGCCACAGACCCGATTTGTATTACAAAAGGCCATACAAATGGGATTGAAGCCCATCGTTGTAATCAACAAAGTAGATAAAGAAAATTGCCGTCCAGAAGAAGTTCATGAACAAGTATTTGATTTGATGTTTAACCTGGGTGCAACGGAAGACCAGTTAGATTTTGCAACCGCCTATGGTTCCGCTAAAAGAGGTTGGATGGGATTGGATTGGAAAACGCCAACGGACACCATAGAACCCTTGTTAGATTTAGTGATAGAACACATTCCAGCTCCCATACAGCGCGAAGGCACACCTCAAATGTTGGTGACCTCATTGGACTACTCTACCTACACCGGTCGTATGGCCATCGGGAAATTGCACCGAGGAGAGCTGAAGGCAGGAATGAATGTATCCTTGGTGAAAAGAGATAGCTCCGTTGTCAAAGGGCGTATTAAAGAATTGTATGTATTTGAAGGATTAGGGAAGAGAAAAGTAGACTCCGTGGTATCCGGTGACATCTGCGCTATCAACGGGATGGAGAACTTTGAAATCGGGGATACATTCACAGATTTTGAAACTCCTGAAGCATTACCACCCATTTCTGTGGATGAGCCTACCATGAGTATGCTTTTCACCATCAATGATTCCCCATTCTTTGGTAGGGAGGGCAAATTTGTAACCAGCCGACACATCAAAGAACGTCTAGAAAAAGAATTAGAAAAAAATCTCGCCCTTCGTGTTCAAGATACGGATAAAGCCGATCGTTTCAATGTATTCGGTCGTGGTGTTTTGCATTTGTCTGTATTGATTGAAACCATGAGAAGAGAAGGTTATGAGCTGCAAATTGGTCAACCCAGGGTAATTCTTAAAACCATCAACGATGTGAAATGCGAGCCCATTGAGGAATTAACCATCGACCTACCATCCGATATGGCAGGAACAGCGATTGAAGCGGTATCCAAAAGAAAGGGGGAAATGAAAAACATGGAACCCAAGGCGGATCGCACCGTTATTGAATTTGAAATTCCATCTAGAGGCATCATTGGACTCAGAAGTTATCTCTTAACCGCCACGCAAGGTGAGGCCATCATGACGCATCGCTTCAAAGAATATCAGCCAATGCGTGATGAAATACCCGGAAGATTGAATGGATCATTGATTTGCATGGAAACGGGTAATGCAATCGCTTACAGTATCAGTAATTTGCAAGATCGCGGAAAGTTCTTTGTAGAAGCGATGGAAGAGGTGTATGAAGGACAAGTAATTGGAGAACACACGAGAGATAACGACTTGGTAGTGAATGTTACCAAGACCAAGCAGCTCACTAATATGCGAGCTTCTGGATCCGATGCTAAAACGGTGATGGCCCCGCCCATCAAGTTTACCTTGGAAGAAGCATTGGAATATATTGGACCCGATGAATATGTAGAAGTAACTCCCAAGTCCATTCGTTTACGCAAAGTTTATTTGAATGAAAACGACCGTAAGCGTTTCGGTAAAGACATGGGTAAGTACTAACATAGGATCGATAGACAGATTTTCGATGAAAACCATTGAAAATCGGGGTGAATGTGAAATTATTGTTGCGGCACAAACAAAAGATAATTACATTTGCACGCGTTTTTTGAAATGGCGAGGTAGCTCAGCTGGTTAGAGCGCATGATTCATAATCATGAGGTCGAGGGATCGTGCCCCTCTCTCGCTACAACGATTTATAACACAAGCCCCTTCATTTTAAAAGAGTGAAGGGGTTTTTTGTTGGGTGAAACTTCAACTCTGGAGTTAGAAAAAGTAGTCATTTAAGGTCTGCGGTTTCAGGGGTATCACCGCAAATTGTCTGACCAAGTAAAATCAGATGAGCATTATTTTTCATCTCACCCTCGGATCTAACCAACGGTACACCCCATCCATCAAAAAACCAATCAATACGAAGGCCGTCGCAATAACCATCACCCCACCCGAGATGACCGGAAGATCTTGTCGCTCAATGGCCGTAAACATCAGCTGCCCAAGGCCCTTCCAACCAAATACAAATTCGACAAACACCGCCCCCGCCAATAAGGAAGCAAACCATCCAGAGATGGAAGTCAACACAGGATTCAAGGCATTGGGCAATGCATGCTTCCACATCACTCGAGCCGGTGACAATCCCTTAGCATAAGCGGTTCGGATAAAATCTTGAGAAAGTACTTCCAATATTGAATTCCGTGTCAATTGCACCACCACTCCTAACGGACGAATCATTAGCGTAAGCATGGGCAATATCATGTTTTGAAAAGATACAATCTTACCCTCCCATGGATCCAACTCATACAAACTTCCTGTCAACGGAAGCTGTGTGCCCGGGAGTTCTATCACTCCCCAAGCGGGCGACAATATCCAAGCCAACATCGCCATTCCAAATGGCCAAATAGGCGAGGAAAATCGGGAATTTCCCTTCCAGCGCCTTTGAAAACCATATACTCCGCCTCCCACCAACACTGCTAACAACAATGGCAAAAGTGAAATCGCGATGGTCTCCCGCCAATGAACCGCAAAGAGCCATGCAAAAAATACGGCAACAAAAAAGCTCGGGGCCGACATGCCCAAACTGGAAAGCGTCAAAATCAATCGATCTCCCAATGTATTGACACGAATGGCCGACCACACGCCCAAACCAATCCCTATCAATGAGGCCAGCAGCGTAGAAATTACCGCCAATAACATTGTCGCTGGGAGACTTTCCGCCAAGAGTGTGTTGACCGATTCTCCCGAGATGTATGACCGAGATAAATAAGGAAGCTTGAGCAACATAAAGTGATCTGCACCCACATTCCATTTCCAACCCGTTACCTCCGCTGGGGGGATATACCAGTTGGATTGAGGGTCGTTGGGATGAATAGACAATGGGGAAAGTTGATGAAGAAAAGTGAGAAACTGCACCGACAATGATTCATCTAAATGCCATTTTTTCCGCGTATTCTCAATGACATCTTCAGATACATTTTCTCCCAAAATACTGCGCACCGGATCCGCTGCAGAAAGATGAAATAAAAAGAACACCACCACCGCCACCCCAAGAACAATGGAAAGTCCATATCCTATTTTTCTCAGTGGTTGAATGAACATTA
>Ga0068876_10003770_pt1 | contig 10787 bp, 8 predicted proteins | sample NOAtaG_6_FD_66442 | JGI IMG/M metagenome (GOLD analysis project Ga0068876, IMG submission 66442) | Freshwater lake microbial communities from Lake Erie, under a cyanobacterial bloom - NOAA_Erie_Diel5S_2200h metaG | ecosystem: Environmental > Aquatic > Freshwater > Lake | place: USA: Ohio, Lake... | reverse complement strand
TCTTTCTTCCTCTTATATTTTTTGCTCAAAATGAGTATATAGATTACCGTTCAACAACCAATCCTCTCTACTGGAAGAACAGAAAGCCCTTTGAAGGATACTGGCAGCAAGATGTGCATTATAACATAAAGGCTGATCTTGATGATAGCACCGATATTATTACTGCCTCTGAAGAACTCACCTATTGGAATAATTCGCCATATGATCTTTCATATGTTTATTTTCATTTATATAGCAATGCACAAAATAAAGATTCGTATTTGTCAGATCTATACAAGAACAACGATTACAAATTAAAATATGGCAAATACCGTGAGCAAAATTTAGGCACAAAGGTTGAGTCTATGACCATCAATGGTGTTGAATTAAAAACCGAATTAGACAATACTGTTTTAAAAGTTTGGTTACCAAAGCCTGTAAAATCAGGTGAGTCGGTAACCTTCAACATCAAATTCAAAACTTATTTTGATAAAGAAGCCATCCGCAATCGAATGAAGATGTTCAACTCATTTGGCAGCAAACAATACAATATTGTTCACTGGTATCCGCGCATTTCTGTGTTTGATCGCAAAATGGCATGGGATACACATCAGCATATGGATCATGAATTCTACGGTAACTTTGGTTCATATCATGTAGAGTTATCACTCCCTAACAATTATATTTGTGATGGTACGGGTATCATGACCAACGAAAGCGAAATGCTTCCTGATACACTTCGTAAAAAACTCGACATTTCAAATTTCCTTAAAAAACCATTTAATTCACCTCCATCTACCATCATTAAAAAAGATGGTACAAAAAAAACATGGAAGTTCAGTGCAGTTAATGTGCACGACGTTGCTTACACTTGCGATCCAAATTACCGTATTGGTGAATCAAAGATCGATGGCATACGTTGCATCGCGTTAGTTCAAGAACCTCACGCAGCCGGCTGGTATAATGCGAGTCAATACCTCACCAAGATCATCGAAGTAAATAGCTACAATATTGGTCCTTACCACTACCCTAAAATGATCAGTGCCGATGCGCAAGACGGCATGGAATATCCAATGATCACACTTAATGGAGGTTGGGATCCTGGCTATCGAGGTTTATTCATTCACGAACTCACACACAATTGGTTCTTTGGAATGGTTGGAAGTAATGAAACTTACAGACCAAGCTTAGATGAAGGTTTTACACAATTTTATACGGCAGATACCTATCAGTTTATTGATGGTCCGTTTGAGATAGACGGCAAAAGAAAACCAAAAACATTAATGGAGAAGTATGTAGCAGAATATACTAAGCCTGTAAAAGTAGTGGATAGCGATATTTACAATCCTTATTACACCACCAATGTGATCAGAGACGAGCAAGTAACATTAAACACACATGGGGATGATTTTAATGGAGGTATTCGTCACAGTGGAGGTTACAGCCAAGTGTATTTTAAAACGGCCACCATGCTCAAGAACTTAGAATATGTTTTGGGCCGTGCATTATTTGATAAAGCCATGCAGTTCTATTTCTATCAATGGAAGTTCTGCCATCCTTACCCCGAAGATTTCAGAAATTCAATTACGCAATTTACCGGCCAGGATCTTAATTGGTTCTTTGACCAATGGATGGAAACCACCAAGACCATCGATTATAAAATTGGAAAAGTAAAATACAGAGGAGCCGGCAATTACACTATCAAATTTAAACGCAAAGGGAGTATGGAAATGCCCTTAGATTTTGCCATCATTGATGGAAATGATTCGGCACGTCATTATTACATTCCAAACACATGGTTTGAGAAACCAACAGGCGCAACCACACTTCCGCGTTGGATCGGTTGGGGACCAAAGCTTAAAACCAGCTACACCGCAACCATTAACGTGAACAATGGAATTAAGAATGTGATCATCGATCCTAGTAAACGTTTGGCAGATATTGACATGACAAACAATATGAAAAAAGGTCGTATCAATGTGCGACTTGATTCAAAAGTTTATAATCCACCTAATTGGAAACAGTATGATATGCGTTTGCGCCCAAGTGTTTGGCATAATGGTTACGATGGATTAAAAGTTGGATTAGCGTTAAGCGGAGATTATTTAATGACCAAACATGTATTTGATCTTACCGGATGGTTTAGCTCTGGATTTTTACAATCCTATATCAAGAGTAGTGATAAAGTGAATAATTACAATCCGATCTCCTTTATATTCAATTACAGAACCAGTTTGAATCGTTATTTGAAAAAATCTAATTTCTATATGCAACTTAAATCATTGGATGGTTTAGATGGGGCCACCTTAGGTTTAGAAAAAAGAAGCAATAATGAAAAAACCAGATTTTACACACACTATAAAGCCATGCTTCGTGACATTGAAGCAGACATGATATACCTCATCAATCCAACAGAATGGGGTTATCAAAAATTCAATAGCGCTATGCATTTTGGCTTAGAACACAATTACCGTTACAAGCACGGAACAGGTGTTATTAATTTCAACACGCGTGCTGCGGCGTTCACAAATGATTACGATTATTCGGCTATAACTTTGTCGTGCGTTAATAAGAATGATCTTGGAAAAATAAACGTCAACACCCGTGTGTTTGGTCAGTTTGGTTTTGGAAACATAATGCCAAGCGAAAGCATGCTGTTTGTTGCCGGAGCTAATAACGAAGAATTGATGGATAACAAATACACACGTTCATACGGATTTGCTGCACGCGAATGGGGTGGTTATGGAGATGTAACAAATCACTTTACGGCCGGAGGTGGATTGAACCTTCGCGGATATTCAGGATATCTATTACCTGAAAGAAATGCTGACGGAAGTTATTCTTACCAATACAAAGGAAGTACCGGCGCTGCATTTAATATGGAATTAGAATTTGGCGAACTATTTAGTTGGTTCAATCCAAAGATCTTAAAGAACAGTATTAAAATTCAACCGTATTTATTTGGTGATGTAGGCTTGATCAACATCAATAAGCCCGGCGAGACCATTGTTATGGGTACTCCTTTGGCAGATGCCGGTGTGGGCGCAACATTCAACATTATGCGTTGGGGACAATTAAGTGGATTAAAACCATTAACCATCCGATTCGACATGCCATTCTTCATCACACGCTTACCTTATGCAGAAAAGGATTATGTGCAATTCAGATGGGTGGTTGGGATCAACAGAGCTTTCTAGATCCATTTAACCACACAACGTGCGAAGATCTTACACGAAGGCCACGAATATAATTTTTGTGGCCTTCGTGGTTAAAACAAAAAAGCGTCCTTAGGCGCTTCTTTTATTTCAATATCTTTCCAATATCCGGTTTAAAGTACAAATTACTTTTTAGGATCTTTCCATCTTCTCTAAAAATTGGGTTTCCGTTCTCATCCAGCTTACTCATGTTGCTGCGATGGATCTCGTCGTAAACTTCTTCAATTTTATGCTGTAAGCCATGCTTTAAGATGGTACCGAACAAAATATATAATTGGTCGCCCAACGCATCTGCAATTTCAATAATATCACCGTTCTTACAAGCCTCTAGGTATTCTTCATTCTCCTCTTTAATTAAATTATAGCGAAGTGTATAGTCCTTCTCCTCTATTAATTTTATTTCATCTGCATTACCGATCTTAAATACTTCGTGAAATTCTGCTACAGATTGGATCTTTGAATGCAGTGCTGCGGTAGTATTATTTTTCGACATGATGAATTATTGTTTAGCAACAGCCTTTTTATTTTTATAAGATTCGTTGATCTGCACTATCACTTCTTCAGTAATATCGAATGATGGATTTCCATAAACGATCAACGGTACGCTTTCACTATAAGTTAAAACGTAATCAAACTTACCTGAATACTTTTCTGTAATTAAGTTTTTGATCTCTGTTTTGAACGATTCGTTCTTTTCGTTTAACTCAATTCCCAAATTGTCCATTTGTAGCCTTTTACTTTGGGCGTCCTTTTCAATATTCTGGATCTCCTTAGCTTTTGATGCCAATTCGCTTTCTGGAATTATGCCGGCACTGGCTGAACTTTGGTAATCTTTTACTTTTTCTTCATAACGCATACCTAAATTCTCTAAGCTTGCCTCAATTGAATTCTTGGTTTTTTCAAGCTTCTTCACCATATCCATCACAAACAAACTCTTCTCGTTGATCTGATCAATATTAATAAATGCAATTTTACCGGTTACAGGAACATTCTTGTTCTCAACCACTATTGGCTTCTTAACTTCTTCTTTGTTTTCCGTATTATCGGAATCAGCCGTTTTGCTGCCACCTACTTGGTAGAACAAATACCCAACAGCTATAACCAACAAGGCATTAACGGTGATAAGGATCTTATTCATGATGCAATTTTACGCAAATATAGAGTGAGTACAAATAAAATAAAAAGACATTTAGTTAACAAAGAATAAATTTGGAATTAATTAACCCCAAAAGGCTTCTAAAAACTATAGAACAAAAAAAAAGCGGCCATGAAGACCGCTTTTTAATAAATATATAAAGCCTTATTGCTTAATAACCCTCATGGTTTCAATTACCTGGCTTCCTTCTTTGATCTTAGCCAAATAAACGCCATTAGAAAGCTTGCTAATATCAATCGCCGTTTTACTGTCAACTATTGACTGAGAGTGCAGAAGATCGCCCATAATGTTATAAAGCTCAACACTCATGCTCTCAGACACCGTGCTAATGCTGATATTAAATGCACCTGTGGTTGGATTAGGATAGATCACAGCACGTGAAGAATTTGAGCCGATCTCCTTTAATCCTACGCAAGGGTCAACTATTTGAGTAAGCGTATAAGTGCCATAGCAGTTATTTGAATCGTAACCTACTACCGTATATGTTGTGGTGGTAGATGGAGAAACAACAGCAATACTTGTTGTAGAGGTATTTCCCGACCAAGAATAGGAATTGATCGCAGATCCGGCAGCAGTTAATGTAGCTGTTCCGTTAATACAAATTGTGTTAGCACTTGAAGAAGCAGTAATGGAAGGACTTCCGGCAGGCCCAAGTGTAAAATACTTCACATCATAACATCCATTCACATCGGTTCCAATTACTGAATATGTAACAACGCTTGTAGGTGTTGCCAAAGCAGTAAATGATGTTGAACCCGTGTTCCACGAATAAGTTGCGGCTCCACTGGCCGACATCGTAGTAGGGCCATTGTTGATACAATGTACAATATGCGATGCACCAATTACTACTGTAGGATTTGGATTAACATTCACAAATACAGTCGTAAATGCGGTACATGTTCCAACCGTGCCATATAAACCATAGGTATTAGGTACAGCCGGAGTAACTACAATTGGATTTAATGTTGAACCCGGAGAAGTTGTCCATGAATAAGAAGAAGCACCACTTGCGGTTAATGTACCTGATTTACCAATACACACTGCCGAAGAAGAAACAATAGATAAGTTAACTGAATTTGTTACAATAATAGATGGTGTTAACACATTACTGATACAACCCGCTGTTGAAGAACCAACAACCGTATATTGTGTTGTAACTGTTGGCGAATCAACTGGTCCTGTAGGTAAAAAAGTATAAGTTGCCGCACCACTTGGTTGAAATGTATAACTTCCAGGTGTTGGGCAAATTCCTCCGTTTGCAACTGTAATTGTAGGTGTGGTATTAACAGTTACAATGGCGCCCTTTTTAGCATAACAGGTAGAGGCTGTACTTGTATAAACCTCATATAAAGTTGAAACGTTTGGTGTAACAACGATCTGGCTGGCAGTAGATGCTGTTGGTGTCCATGAGTAATTATTCAAACTACTGTTTGCGGTAAGCGTAACAGAATTTCCACTACAAATTGTAGCTGAGTTAACAGAAAGTGAAATTCCATTTTCGAAAATTGGCTCAAAGGCAAACATTCCAAAATTTTGAGTAAATGAAATGATGAAACCACCTAGTACGCCCGATTGATAGAATGAGTTTGGTGGGATGTAATTCACAGGTAACACCGCATATGGAAAGTGAGGTGATGTTGGTTGCGATAATCCTGTATGATAATATGTATTAGGGTTTAATGTATAGCTTGCAGGGAAGTAAAACGTTACAAACTTATTAAGATGTGCCGCTGTTAAAATAAGCGTGTTTGAAGCAGCAATTAACGCGCCGGTACTTGATGTTAATATGGCAAACACCGGTTTACCAACATTTGAAGGGTCGCTGCCAATTCCGCAATCAACTGCATAAATAGTAGAAGTAACCTCGGTTTTGAATCTCACTAATATAGAAGAACCTCCACTAGTGAATCCAACGCCAAGCGAATAATTATTTACGGCACTTGAAGGTTGTGCTAAGGCTAATACTTCACATGTTACAGATTGTGTTGTTGTGGCTGAGTTATTACAATTATTATCATCTGACAATGCACTCACTGTAATATTACTTACACCTTGAACTGTTGGTGTAAAACCTGGGAACTGCGCCATTACTGTTCCTCCGGCCGAAATAAATGGAACTGTAGTTGTTGTGGCAAATGCATTTACACCGCTCATAGCTAAATTTAAAGTAACGTTAGTGGCAGCAACGCTTGCTTGGTTTTTTGCAACAACGCTAAATGTATATGGCGAAGATGGGATCATTGGGATCTTACCATGCGATACAACATTTTGTATTGCAATTTCATTGGTGAATGTATTTATATATCCAAAATTAAAATTCGGACGTGTATTGGTATTTACTAGCGCTGCAGGAGGAGCCACGTTGCTGTTTTGCGACGCACCACCAAACGTTAGATTAGTTGCTGCCTGAGAGTTCGCAATGGTTGGACCTGTTTCATATGGTCCGCCCGAATACCAATCATATGCAACATACAATCCACCACCTGTGTAAGTAAATGATGATGGTAAAGCCAGATTGATAGTTGTTGCGCCGGCAGTTAAAGGTAATGTCATTGTATTATTGTACACTGATGTCATAGGAGCAATAACTGTTGTCCAAGTATTTGCTTTTGCATAAGTCACATCATTGGTGTTTTGAAGATAGATCTGGATAGTTCCAGCAACCGCTGCACTTCCGCATCCGTTAACTAAACAAAATCCAACTGAATTTAATGCTGTTACGGTAGATATTCCGCAAAGTTCAGATGCAGGAATCACAAAACATCCTCTCACATAACCGTGAGCAGAAGTTCCATTTGGAACTCTTACAGTTGTTGTAGCAGTACCTGCCGGTGCTTTAAAATAAGATTGCTGAGAATAGCCGTTAAAGGTTGTTAGCAATACGATAATGGTAAGAATTGAGTAGATTTTCTTCATGTAGGTTTTTTTTTGCTCGGCTAAAGTACAAAAAAAACCTCCGCTTTTCCGACAAAAAAGCCTCGGATTTAGTTAAAAATCAGCTAATAACGAACAAATTAAGAACAGAAGAAAGCCTAAAGGGATTTAGAGGTTAGTGGTTTTATAAAAGACAATGGTCAACCATTTACCAAAGATAAGCGTAGGTAGATTACAATATAAATTTGAGTCAATGAAACAAATAACCCGGGCTTTTTACCCGGGTTACTTATTATATCCCAAATGTTCCACCTGAAAGATCCACTAGGTCATCGGGTGGTTCGTTCTTACCCTTTTTGTTTTGAGGGTTGTTCTGTTCTTCTGTTTCTTCAAAGGTATTTTGTTCAAGCTTATCAACTACAACAGTTGCCATTATAACCATAAGCGGAACAAATATTGAAGCGGCAATTATCGAACTCATACGCTTAAAATTGAATGTTAAACATTTCCTTTAATTACTCGATGGCTATTGAACGTGAAGCCGATCTTATTTCCTCCTTTTTTGGCACCACAAGTTTTAATACACCATTCTCATATCGTGCACTGATGTTTTCGGCATTGTATTCATCCGGCAAATTAAAACTTCTTTTGAACGATCCATAACTGAACTCCTTGCGGTAATAGGTTTTTTCCTTGTTCTCTTCTTCAACTTTGTGAGAACCGCTGATCGTTAGCAATCCATTTTCAACTTCTACTTTAATATCTTCTTTGCTAAATCCGGGTGCAGAAAGTTCAAGATGCAATTCCTCTTTTTCCTTACTCACGTTTACCGATGGTACATGTGCAGCAAAGTCATTTTTAAAATACGCATCTCCAAAAAGATCTTCGAATACGCCTGTGAATGGAGAATTAAATCCAACAGGTTTTTCTAATTGTCCGTTAAAGAACGGATTTTTCCATTTTACAATCGTCATAATTTGTTTCCTCCTTTAATTTAAGTGTATTAATTTGTTTCTTTACGACTTCTAAAAACAAATCATATGCCAACTGAAAATTCAGGACAGGATTTCTTGTTTTAACAAAATTTTATAAAAATTACCTGCAAAAAATTCAGGTTTCTTAGTGGTTCAGAGACAAATTTTCAGAACGCATTATCGTGCATTGATCAACTTATAAGTGTGCTTAGCGAATTTAGTTTTGATGTTCAGCACGTATACCCCGTTTGGCATATTGGATAGATCAATGTTCGCAATCTTTTCTGAACTGTATCCTTCGTACACCACACTTCCAAGCATGTTCGTTACTTCCACTTTGCTTCCATCATTCAAACCCGAAACATGAACTATTCCATTCACAGTAGGATTAGGATAAACAGCGTAATTCTCTTTCACATCAAGTATACTCTCATCTAAACCAACATAAGCCGCCCAAATACTATCGGCATATTCCGGATGATCGATAAATGGATTGCGATTATGCTGAAATAAATAATAAATAGAATCATTACGAGCGATCTCTTTGCTGCTTACAGGATCTATATGGTGCCAAGAAAGTAGAACGCTTAATTGCCAAGGTAAAATGGTGCTCTTATTTGCGGCCGGGGAGCTTGACCAAGTAAGATCTTCAGTGAAATATCGAGTTGACATGTAAAAATAACTACGCGCTAGATCTCCCTTTATATCATTCACAGGCTCAAAAACAATACCGGTATATCCCGCGTCGCCACAATTTCCGAGCTTGCTTCCATTTAAACTTAAATAACTAGGCGTTGCCACTGTTCCAAAAGGATAGTTGCTGCGTTTATTATTTACAAAACCATCTGATGGATAAATATGAAAAAGATCAGAGTCGGGACCAACAGCGCCATTGAACCAACTTTGAGGCCACGAATGTTCACGGTTAAAACAATCGCTTTCCATTGAATAACTTCCGCATTGCATGGTAACAAAACTGTACTCATAATTTTGCGGACCGCTTGGAACATAACCATAAATATCCCACACCTTTCCATTTGGCTTAGCATCTGTTTTTTCGAAAGCGCTCCATAGTCCACTATACGGAATTACAGAGTGGCTATCAATTATCCCATGCAGCGCGATCAACAAATTTTGACCTTTTAAGCCTCCTAAATTATTATAGTAACTAGGAGGTATTTGTGCTAAGGCCCAAATTGGTAAAACAAATATGAACAAGATCGTACGCTTCATTGATCAAATATACAAAAAGCAATATCTCTAGCAGAAAATTTTTAAGGACAATTAAAAAAGGACCTGGTTTTCTATTTCACTTCTTGAAGCATACGCTCCAACTCTTCTTTTCCTATCTTTTTTTCTATAAAAGCAGTTTTGGTTCTTTTATTCTTTGTCATGTATGTTGAAGGGATAGAGCCTGTCCAGCGCTTGTCGATCTTATCAATAAAATCATTTCCGTTTACCTCATCTAACAAAACACATTCTGTTTTATAATTGTTCTTTTTTAGAAAAGGATTCACTTTCTTTTCTAACTCATCTTTAAAATCCAAACTCACCAACAACACTTTTACCTTTTCGTTTTTATGACGTATCGCAAACGAATCAATATCCGGCAATTCCTTTACGCATGGCACACACCATGTTGCCCAAAAATTGAGAACGTAAATGGTGTCATTTTTCTTATCCATACGTTTTAGCAGATCAGCTATTTTGTATACGGCATTCACCTGTTGAGAATGCACCAAAAAAACTGCAAACAAAAAACTAAGGAGTATTTTTATTCTTATACTCATATTCTTTCATCAAGGTTTTAATATCCATTATCAAATTAGCTACTTCAATACTGTCAGTCCCATCATAAAAACCTCTAATATGTTTCTCCTTATCGATCAACGCAAAATTCTGTGTGTGAATAAAATCATCTACACCACCATCCCCTTCTTCCACTGTTAACATATAACTTTTGCGTGTAACCTCGTAAAGATCTTTTTTACTTCCTGTTGCAAACCACCATTTATCATCGTTAACGCCATAATTCTTTGCGTGTAGTGCTAATTGTGAAATAGAATCAGTTTCAGGATCTACAGTTAAGGAGAGTATCATAAAGTCGGAACGCGAGCGAAAACTGTCATATACCTTTTTCAATTCCATATTCATAATAGGACAGATACTTTTGCAAGTTGTAAAAAAACTATTACAAACATAGATCTTCCCCTTTAGATCCTCGTGAGTAAAAACTTTTCCATACTGATTCACAAAAGAAAAATTACCAATGGTATGATACGTAGTGTCATTCAATTTTGCTGCATGTTTTGGCCCAAAGTAAGGTAGGGTTCTTAAAGGTTTATCGTCTTTTATGTGATAAAAGTACCAACCTGCAAAAACTCCTAATATCACTAGAAACAAAATTATAATCGGATTTTTGGTGTTCATAATTACAAAGGTAATCACTAATTTTACGATATGGCAATTTTTAACGGAAAGAACACGAATGAAACTGAATTAGGTTTTGGGAACAAGAATTACAAAGATTCGGTAAGATTTTTAAGCGCAGATGGCAATGTGAATGTGAAGCGCACCGGAATGGGGATG
>Ga0068876_10003769_pt1 | contig 10788 bp, 10 predicted proteins | sample NOAtaG_6_FD_66442 | JGI IMG/M metagenome (GOLD analysis project Ga0068876, IMG submission 66442) | Freshwater lake microbial communities from Lake Erie, under a cyanobacterial bloom - NOAA_Erie_Diel5S_2200h metaG | ecosystem: Environmental > Aquatic > Freshwater > Lake | place: USA: Ohio, Lake... | reverse complement strand
TTTTTACTAAAATCACCAAAATGGGAATATGAAAAAGAGCATAGGCTATTTGCCAAGCCAGATATGCACCCTGCACATGATTTTCAGCTGCGATTAAAAGAAATATTTTATACTAGAAAGTTTAAAGAGGAAGAGACTTTAAAAAAATTAATAGTTCGTTTTATGATGGATGATTAGGTATAAATTAAGTGTCAACAGTTTTCTGGACAAAAAGTTAAGCAGCATAATGTAAATTTTCAAACTCATTTGGGGCTAAATAATCGTTAGCTGAGTGCATTCTAATTCGGCTATAAAAAACCTCAATATATTCAAATATAACTAATCTTGCTTCTTCTCTGGTTTTGAACCTACATTGATGAATTAACTCAGTTTTTATGGTATGAAAAAAGCTTTCAGCAACAGCATTATCCCAGCAATTGCCCTTTCGGCTCATGCTTTGAATAATGCGATGTTGCTGGATAATTTGCAAATGACTATTGGCGCAGTATTGGCTACCACGGTCAGTATGCCAAACCAGACCTCTATCTGGTTTACGTTGCCAAATAGCCATTAGCAAAGCATTGTCAGCTAAATCCGCTTTCAAGTTATCCGCCATTGACCAACCAATGACTTTACGTGAATAAAGATCGATAACAGTTGCCAAATATAGCCAGCCTTCTGCTGTTGGCACATAACTTATATCACCAACCCAGTAGCGATTAGGTTTATCCACATTAAATCTGCGCTCCAGTACATTAGGAGCAACTGGCCTACTATGCTTAGAATCCGTTGTAGCTTTGAATTTGCGCTTGGTTTTGCAAACTAAGCCTGCTTGCTTCATAAGGCGTATAATACGCCTACGGCTTATTATTGTTCCTTGAAGTGCTAACCTTCGCTTAATGCGTCTAGCCCCATAAGTGCGACGCCCCTCCTGAAAAACAGCATTTATCTTGCCAAGCAATTCTTCGTCTGCTTTTACTCTAGCGCAGCTAGGATTTTGCAGCCATTCATAATAACTGCTACGTGATACCTGCATGATTTTGCACATAGCAGTGATAGCATATTTGCTGCGCTGCTCTTTTATCCATGCGTACCTTACTGGGACTCTTTCGCAAAGTACGCGGCAGCCTTTTTTAATATGTCTCGCTCCTCTGTTACCTTAGCCAACTCTTTTTTAAGGCGCTTACTTCATCATAAATATGTGCATCGCTGCGCATAGGCATCTCCTTTGCTTGAGAATATTTATCGACCCAAGTATAGAGTGTATTGGCTTTAATGCCCAATTCTTTTGCTGTTTGCGATATTGGTTGATTTGATTCTATCGCTAATTTAACTGCTGAGCTTTTAAACTCGGCAGGGTATGGTTTGTGTATCTTGCCAGACATCTTTTTCTCCTTTGATAAATTACTTCAGTTTATCTGTCCAGTTTATTGTAGCCACTTCAACGAAAGCAGGAGTAATATTGACGGATTTGGTACAAGCTGAGCAGATACAGCAAGATTTTTTTGCAGAACCTGATAGTGAAAGAAACAGTTCATTAATGCAAATTATTGATGATGTAAATCGACGCTACTGCAATAAAGGATTATTTTGGGGTGCTCAGGGAGTAAGGCAAGCGTGGAAACCGCGTTGTGATTTCCACGCTTGCCTCGTTATACTACCAATTGGGATGAGTTAATGGTAGCAAATACTGTTATGCTTACCAAAGAAGCTGGGTAATATAGCTAAGCTTATAGAGAAAGTTTATGAAAAATAAATACACTAATAAATTTCCAATATTGAGGGATGTTTTATTAAAGTCATTGTCTTAAGGTTGACTTATTGATAGTATCAAGGGCAACTGTGATTAATAGTGATGGTTGTGTTTATGAGAAAGCTTTTAGTATCAGCATTAACCGACGAAGAAAGGCGCATGATAATCGATAGTATAAAATCTAAAACTAATTGTGATATTCATTCTATAATGCTAGGCGAAATGCTCGAGTTGCTTGATGATATATTTACTGGGGAAATAACTGTTTCACAGCTAAGGAGTTTATTTGCGACAAAATTACTAGACATAAAAGAAATAGCAACTAATGACAACATAATTACGGGTTAGATATTATGAATTCTATAAGCGCTACAGATAAACAATATTTTAGCTCTTTGAAGCGAGAACATAAGGAAGCGATTGGATTATTATCAATTGGTACGTTTCTTGAATATTTTGACTTAATGCTATATGTGCATATGGCAGTTTTATTGAACGAACTGTTTTTCCCAAAAACCGATCCCCATACAGAACAGTTGCTTGCGGCACTAGCATTTTGTTCAACATATTTTATGCGGCCGATTGGTGCGCTTATATTCGGATACATAGGTGATAATATTGGGAGAAAAGCAACAGTAATAATTACTACTTTTATTATGGCACTTTCATGCATAGTTATGGCCACGTTGCCTACTTATGCGCAGATAGGGATAGCCGCTACTTGGATTGTAACCATTTGCCGCATTATGCAAGGTATGGCCTCGATGGGAGAAATTATCGGTGCGGATATATATTTAACTGAGGTTACTAAGCCTCCAGTGCAATACCCAGCAGTAGGTATAATAACCATAGCGTCTGTACTCGGTACAAGTGCTGCCCTTGGCATTGCTACATTCGTTACGTTAGATGGTTTGGATTGGCGAATTGCTTTTTGGATAGGGGCTATTGTCGCTTTAGTCGGTACTGTTGCTAGAAATAGCCTGCGAGAGACACCAGAATTTGCTGATGCTAGAAGGAGGATAAGGAATGTTTCTAAAGAAATTAATCAAGATGTTACTTTAAAGGGTGACCATCTTTACAAAGCAAGATCACCGATTGTGGCAGCTTTTGCTTTATTTTTGGTTCAGTGTGGTTATCCAGTATGTTTTTATCTGGGTTATATTCACTGCGGAAATATTTTAAAACAAAAATTTAATTTTACTGCTGCAGAAGTAATACAACAAAATCTGGTTATTTCGCTTATTAGCTTAACCATTATGATTTTTATAGCTTTTCTAAGTTATCGTATATCGCCCATAAAAATCATAAAATTTAGAGCATTAGGGTTTTTTATATTTACTATATTTTCTTCATATCTGCTTGATAATGCTTCAAGCTCTTTTGATATTATGTTAGTACAGATTTATGTCATGTTATTTTTCTTGGCGGGGTTTCCAGCTATTCCAGTTTTCTATAGAAACTTTCCAGTGTTTCATAGATTTACTTATGGGGCGATGGCATATGCATTATCAAGGTCAATAATGTCAGCTGTTGCTTCTTTTGGTTTGGTATATTTAGTAAGCGAGCTAGGGAATGTTGGTTCTTTATTTTTACTTCTGCCAGTGTTAACTGGTTTTTGGTTTGGGGTTAGATATTTTGAAAAATTAGAAAAGGAGAGGGTCGCTAGTTACAATATTTTTTAGCAAATTATCATTCTCATGATTATGCATATCATAGTTATAGTTAGGAAAAACTGATGATAGAGTATTTTTAGAAGTAGCAGTGGGTTCTTTACCTAATATGAAGCGGTAGCAATTCTTTATTAACTCATCTTCTATTTCTAAAAATCCTAATGAGATAGCAATAGTGATAAAATGCTGTATTGTTTCTATGGAGGTTTTATTAATTTTCTCAGCGGGTTTACCTTCTATTGTCCTTAAATTGTGCAGCCTGTCTAAGAGCTTTATTAACAAGACATCTATTTTCCCTTGTTCCCATAATGTGTCAATTAACTCTTTAGAGCTTACCTTGCGCCCATTTTTAATTCTGGTTAAATCATTTACCTGACCAGCGATCAAGCTTCCAAAATTCTTGGCAATTATTTCATAAGTTAGTTCAGTATCTTCAATAGTATCATGTAATATAGCGGTCACAAGCAGGTCTGTGCGCAAAGTAAAATCTGTTAGCATATATGCCACTTCTAGGGGATGTGAATAAAAAGGCTCCCCTGAAATTCTGTTTTGTGAACCATGGTATGTTTTGGCATAGTAAATAGCTTTTTTGATGGTAATTATGTCAACAATCACTGCACACCTATATGCTGCTGAGTGGATTTTATCTAACAGCCTGATAGAGTAGGGGCAATATTCGAAATTTATGAGCCAATCATCATGCATATCAACCAACTTATGTTATAAACATCTGACAGTGTTATTGTAGCATTAATTGTTATTAAATTCAATAAAATAAAGGAATAAGCTGCATCTTATTTTATTCAGGAAATGCAATCGATAAGCGTAACTGCAAGAGAGATATCATATTAATTATCCAACTAATGCATCTTTTTTAATTCTTCGATACTTAAGCCAGTACTGGAAGATACGATTTGGATATCTATTCCATTAGATAACAAACTCTTCGCTATTTCTATATTTTTTTCGGCTTTCCCTTTCAGATACCCGAGTTCAAAGGCGGTATCTTCCACCTTACCCAACGCGCTTGTTTCAATCTGCAACCATTTTAAGTGTTCTTCATAGGATTCTCTTTCTGATTTTGTAAATTTCATCTTTTTGATTATTCTATTTATTATTTCTTACATCCAAACATACGCTGTAATTATAACAAATATCAGTAAGTAATGCTAGTTAAATTCACTTTGTTTTTAAATAAGTTGTTGTTAATAAAAAATTAACTATTTTCCTTTATGATTAAAAGTACAAATATAGGGGAGGGGAAAATGGTTGACATACCAGAGAATTTGAAAAAAGCCATTAAGGACTGGCGTAAGGCCATAGGCGAAAAACTAGGCCTGCATGCGGATGATAAAGGCGAAGGCAAAAAATCAAGCCAGCATGCTGGCTTGGAAGATAGCAAAGCATCTTCCAAGCATAGAAAAGAAGACCGTGAAGAGTCAGTGAGTGTATCTGAAGATTCTACAAAGGATACGAAATTGAACACATATAAGGAGCAAAGCGGCGCTAAACCAGAATCTACTCCACCAACCAAAGCTACTACAGGAATGTCTCGCTAGCTGCTTAATCTTTTTATAAGCATTTTTACCTCGATGCCCCTGGCATAGATAAGGTAGCGTCACGGTTTATAGCCACCGCAAATTCGGCTTCTTTATGTTCGATAGCATTTTCTAGGCCCATGATTTTTATGGTGGATCGGTGAAATGGCGCTAGCGCCTCAACAATAGTTTTATGCACAAAAAATTGTGGGTAATGTTCGGCGGCAAGCTGCACAATATCTTTAAACTGCTCAGCAAACCTAGTGGCGAGATGTAAATTAGCAAAATTACCACGCGCAATGCCAATATTTATAGCATCAAACAACCAGCATCTGGCAAAGGTGATATTTTCTGGGGTGGCTTTTTCCGCCAGAACTTCAGTTAGATAGTCATCCTGCAAATGGCCGATGATGCCGCGGGTTATTAACTTTGGCTCACTTGGCCAGCAGCTGAAACAACCCCCACTGCTCATTGCTGTTTCTGCTAACCAGCGGTTTTCTTCAGCCAACCCTGCAACTTCCTGCACGGCGTCTACAGCTATTAACACTTCTAACACGGTGAAAATTGCAGGGGCAGTATCAGGTTTGTATAACGGGAAAGATTCTGCAAAGTTATTAACGCCATATTCTTGCGGCTTACGATACAAATTACCTTTAGGGCGATATTTCATCAGGTAATAATTATTCCCCATGATGCGCAAGCGCCGATAGATCTCTTCATAATTATCTCTTTGGAGTTTATGGATAATGCTTAAAGATTTGCCCAATGATTCTAAGCTCTCTCGGTGGTCTACTGCATCATCTCTATATGACTGAGCAATGTTAAACCATGAATTAGATACAGACATGTCAACCCCTTGGTAAAAATCAGTACGAATACGCAAGGCTTCTTGGTGATAGGGCATTGCCTTTTCTTGCTGCTTTAAATCATTATAAACGCAACCAATACCTTCCAAAGTAACAGCCATATTAATGTGGTTAGCGGGCAGGACGGCGCGTTCAATTTTTAACGTTTCTTCATAATACTGTAAAGCTAATTCTTTTTGCCCCGCTTCATAGTAAACATCGGCAAGCATGCCTGTAGCAGTGGCGATTTTTAGGTGGTTACCACTATAATATTCCTTTATTATGTTAAGGGATTTAAGGCGGCAGTCAATTGCATTATCATGTTTGCTCAATTTGCTATAAGCCATGCCCATTGTGGCATAAATATCAGCAATGTAAACATCGCCACCAGGGTACGCAACTTGCCAAATATTTAATGAAGTTTGGCAACATTCAAGCGCTTTATCATAGTTTTTAAGGTTAATATAAATCTGCCCTAAAACGTCATAAGTGACACCAATTCTAACATCGTCACTGGCATATAATTCTTTTTGGGCTGTTAGGCATTTTTCCATATAAATTAATGCATTTTTATTATCTTCTAAGCTTAAATAAGCTAAGCCTATGTTGTATAAACAATTAGTGAGATAATACTTATCTTCAGCAAAGTTTTTTTCTTGCATTTCTAGTGCTGCCTTTCCTACCCGCAATGCTTCTTTATAATTGTTAGCAACTATGCGATAATAACTTCCTAGTCGAGGTAAAATCTGCATTACGTATTCTTCCTTCATATCCATCAGTTTAGGCAGAATAGCGTTAACGCTTGATAAATATAATTGGGAGTCACGCCAAGTTTCATCGGGGTTATGATTGACTGATGGGAACAACAAGATTAATGTTTCGCCAAGTTTTTTCAGCACCCTCTCTTCTGCTTTAGTGTCATGGTGCTTGAGGTAAGTTTTAGTATCATCCTGCACTAAGCGGTGCAGGCGGAAGCCCTGGATGCCATCTTGCGTAACTTCTCTGGCCAGAGACAAAGCCTCCAGGCTTTTTTTAGCCCGTGCCCATTCCATGGTGTTAAAGCCAAGCTCTTTAAGCAATGGCCGCGGCACAAAATCCGCATCTAAATAGGCCATGTATTGCAGCATTTCCCATGCGCGGGCATCTTTAGTTATTAAATTGCCAACCACAATTTCCATAGCCTTGTTCAAATTTTGCGCTTGCTTTTCATCAAAGCTTTTAAGTTCATCAGTGCCCAGTAGGTCAAGGAAATCAGTTATTGTTAAACCATTATCGGCAATGAAGCCTAGTACAATCGCTAACCGCTGTGGCAAATCACCAATTTTTTCCCGCAGCTTGCTTACATCCTTACTATTTAATTTGCCGCTGCCAAGCCTTGCTTGCATAAAATTCTCTGTTTCTTTAGCGGTGAATGGCAACATAGCAATGTGCCCCCAGTTTTCGCGGGCAATATCCGCCCGCCTTGTCGTAACCATTACCTTAACACTATCATCAAGGTTAAGCAAATATTGCTTTATATCTTGATAATCTTCAACATTGTCAAACATTAGTAATATATTACCAAAACTATTAAGCTTGGCGTTTACTGCGCGGGTAATTTTCTCAGTTTCTTCACCTTTAATAGAAATGCCCAATTCTTCAGCTAAGTTCTTATAATCTATTTGTAGCTTGTCAGGGCTTTCTGCAGATAGCCACCTAACAGTTTTGCCAGTTGCTTTGCTTGCATAGCAATATTCCAAGGCAAAAGTACTTTTCCCTGAGCCGCCAAAGCCACTTACCACCACTACTTGCCGAGTGGTGAAAAAATCATGCACTTGCTTGAAAAGGTCTTCCCGGCCGATGAAATGTTGTGGCCGTTCCAGCAAATTTGACATTAATTTGCCTTCAACCTCCACCGAGGAGCGCCGCCTTGCCCGCCCCAGTGAAATGTTGAGGGCATCTTCGTAAAGCTCAAGCAAACGCTTTACGCGCATACGCAAAACGTCAACGCTTGCGCCTTTAGTGGCGTTAATAGTCTCATCCGCGCCGACGCCTTTTACTTCATATTCATTTAACAACAGCTCAAGCTGGCGTTTAATAACAGGCGCAAGGCTGCGGCTTGCCATTAAGCGTTTCTGATATTCTTTCAGGTTGGCAATAAACCAATCTTCAGCACGTTTTTCTTTAAACAAGTTATCGATAAACTCTTTCACTGGCCGCACTTTATAGTGGCTTTCATAAGTTACAGTGAATTTTTCATCAGCTTTAAGTTCATCACGCAGGCCGTAACCTTTCTCAGCGTCCAAATATTCGAATAAGCCAAAATATTGCTCCGTATCAATATTGCCGTTATATAAGTTAGCCAGTAAGTTAATCAAACTAACAGAAGTATACTCAGCAACAAAGCCGCTAACCTTACTTGCTATGGCGCTAGTAATAAAAGAAGGGACATAGCTAGAATAGGGGATAAGCTCTATTGCTTTTTCTACTACCCCCGTTTGGAAGTCTTCCATGTTCACCTTAGCAACTGGCCAGTCCAATACCTCTTCATATTTTTTGGGTTTGCCAGATATAGGGTCAAACGCTGCCAGCATTAATTTTAAAGAATTTCCTGCCAATGCAGTTAAAGGCGATATAGCTTTACCTACCTGGCTGCCGACCACTGGTAGGTCTTGCAGTTTTTTAAGCCAACTTTGTGGCTCTAGCTTAGGGTAAAGGCGAAAAACCTTGCGGCCAACATGGCTGTTGCAGCTATTTATTAAATTAGGGGCAGAAAGGTAAGCGGTAATATCAAAATCACGGATATCAACCGTGCTGTAATGGCTTTCAATATTAGCTTTAAACTTTTGCATCATGGGTACTGAGCCTGGGCTATCAAAGGTAACAGCTTTCAGTTTTTGCTCAAAATCCCATTGCCCATAATAAACCGTGAGCTCGGCCAGCCAAGCGCCAATCGAATGCCCTGTTACACTAAGATTATAACCTTTGGCTTTGGCGATGCTAATAGCCTCCCCCGTAGCAATAAAAGCGTTTGCTTGTTGAGCAACTATTGAGCCACCAATTACGCCTTGAATATGGGTGTTTAAAGTAGAATCTTTTTTTAACAAAGCAGCAATATCAAAAGATAAGCCGCGATACGCTAGAACAAGCTGGTGGTCTTCATTGTTTTGGAATAATACCGCATGAAAGCCGCTATCCTTATCATTAAAAATTTTACTAACTACCCAGTTTGGCGTTGCTGCTAATGGGCTTCCTTCAATATTTTCTTCGTATGCCGCCGCACTCAATAAGCCGTGAGTATAATCATTGGGGTAATGACGGTAAGCTAAATTATTTTGTATAAGTGCTTCCTCAATATCTGCCTTCAGCTGCTCACAACCTGAAGGAATATCACCCCATAATATACTGCCTATATTTTTATCACTACTAGTGAATTTTAATATCATTTCTAATTCATCAGCAGTTAACCGCCGCCCGCGCAAATCCCAAACCCCTTTGGCGTTAGGGGAGGGGAATTGTTCAGACTCTTTTGTTTCAGGTAGGCCTTTTTGAGAAAATGAAAGTTGCTTTTTTAGCATAAAAACCTCGCTAATGAGATTGAAATAAATTACTAAGCAAAAGTTGTATTTACAATAAAAAGGTTGTTTTATTATGTCAATATAAAAAATAATTGCTAAAAAAAATCATGTTTAGAATTGTAAGTGTGAAATACCAAAGACTCGGCGTATACAAGGGATTGAGCTTATTATGCCTCAAGCAATGTTTAGTTGTGTTTTATTGGTTATGATGTTAATGTTTTGGAGGAAATATAACTTAAAACTGAGAAAATTGTGAATAGATCGAAATTAAGTAAAGATCAAGGGCAGGCGGTAGAGCATGTTAAAAGTATGATAGTGACTTTAATAGAAAAATCTGTTCCTGTTGAGTTAATTTCTGGTGGTTTATTAGAAGTTTGGCTTAGTTACGAAGGAGTTATAGGAAAAATTCCCAAAGATAACATTAAAATGTGCTTACCAAAACTTGTAACTACCCCTGGAAATATCATAATCCAGTTAACTAAGTTACTAGAGAAATTCCCCAATCCAATATATAGCCCGAGTGACATGCAAAGATTTTCGCAAATTGATCAGTTAAGAAAGTTATTTCTGCAAGAAGAAAACACTACTGAGTATGCAAATCACAAAGATTTAGCACATAAAATAAAAGAGAAAATATTAACTTGTTGTATGCTTTTACAAGCGGAGCAAATTAAAGCAAATGATATAGCTTTTGCACTCTTCTATCTATGGGTGAGAATGTGTACTCTCAGAGATGATAAGTTGCAGGATTTTTACGCTAAATTGGATTATTATTGTATCTCAGTTCTAAAAAAAGTGAGGCGTAGTTTAATAGAAAAGTTGTTTATTGCTAATCTTATTGATTAGTTTATTCAATTTTGAGTTAATAGATGCGGTTTAACAATAGGGACACTTGATGAACAATTACATAATTCTAGTGCAGAGCCTATTTCCTTAGAAGAAAGGATGAAATGGGCTCTGCAAATAGCTCGTGGTTTGCAATACCTTCATGATAGAAACATCGTTCACCGTGATGTAAAAAGTCTAAATGTATTATTAGACGAAGAAAGGAATGCAAAGCTATCAGATTTTGGCATATCTGAAATCAAGCGAGAAAGTGAAATTAGTACTATGAGTAGAAGTACTCAAATCAAGAAAGAATTTACAGGTAAAGTGACTAAGACTGCATCAGTGCAAGCTTGGGGCAGCTTATTGTGGCAAGCTCCAGAAGAAATTGATGTTAATTTTGAAGTGCTTGATTCAGATTGGAAGCCCTCTCCTGCAGCAGATATATATAGCTATGGGGTAGTATTAAGGGAGGTTTTGACTGGTCAGTATCCATTTCTAGGTAAGCACTCAAGTAAGTACATCTAACAAAGAAGAAAAAGTATTGTAAAGATAAATCCGCAAAGAATTTAAACATTTAAGGATTTATCAAGTATGAGCACAATTAGCAAAAAGCGTTGC
>Ga0068876_10003766_pt1 | contig 10790 bp, 8 predicted proteins | sample NOAtaG_6_FD_66442 | JGI IMG/M metagenome (GOLD analysis project Ga0068876, IMG submission 66442) | Freshwater lake microbial communities from Lake Erie, under a cyanobacterial bloom - NOAA_Erie_Diel5S_2200h metaG | ecosystem: Environmental > Aquatic > Freshwater > Lake | place: USA: Ohio, Lake... | reverse complement strand
GCCGCTGATCTTGCCGACGCTGCCGCCGCGGGGCTTGTCCTTGAGGGCCTCGATCCCGCCGTCGCGATAGGCGTAGGCCCAGCGCTGCACGAAGCCGCGGCTGCGGTTGAGCACTCTTTGCTCGGCCTCCGTACCGAGACAACTATGCCACCGATTCACCCCGGCGCAACCCGATCATGCGCCGTACGCGCACGAGATTCGACGGCGATCCGTATCACTCCGGGGGCTTGGTAAGTTGAACCAAAAACAAACAGACTCCCCGTCGGAGCACGGGGAGTCTGGGATCTGCGTCATGCGGTGCCCTTCGCAGGCACCACCACACCCGGAATCACGGGAGCAGGAACGTGTAGTCCGGAGCAAAGTAACTTCGGACCGCGAACGCACCGTCGGTGCTTGCCGGCTGTGCTGCCAGGAAGCCCGCGGGGTAAATGCCTCGCGGCGTCCAAAGCTCCTGGTACTTGGCGGAGCCATCCAAGAAGCCCATCACGCTCTTGTTCAGGTCGCCGAACTCGCTTGGCCAGTTCTGGTACGGGTCCGCTGCGGGCGGATTGAACCCGTTCGGCGTGTTCCACTGGAATTGAAATGCCGTCTTGTCCGTCGCAAAGACAAAGCGTGAAGGCTGGAACGCCGCGGAGTCAATTCGACGCGGAGCCACTTCCCGGGCAAGACGACCGATATATCTGAAATAACTACCATCCGGCGGACTATTGGACTCAGGGAATGAGGGATCCGCAATCAACGGGAATGCCTGTTGGCCAGTCGCAGTTATTCGCTGGGCCATAATCCGATACCACCACTGATTGTTCAGATAGGAGGTGCCCACCTGATCGTAGGTTGACGTTGTGCGATCCTCTGCAGGCTGGCCCAGACCAGGCGGTGATGACGCATCGCGGAAAGGCGAGCCTCGATCAGCGGGAGAGCGGCAAATGCCAATCTCGATCGACCGATCTGACACGGTGACAATATTGCTATTGAGGCTCACGTCCGTCGAAAGATAAGTCGACAGCGTTCGATTACCCGCGGGAATGTCAAAGCCGGGGTTCGTTGCCGCATAGCGTGCCGAGACGTTCTTGCCAGCGTGAGAGTGTCCAGCAGTCGCGGTGTTTGCAAAGCCCTTGCCCGTGCGATCAAAACGGAACACTCCGTTTCCCCACGCGGCGATCGGGAACGGCAACTGTCCTTGGAAGTCCGTGCGATATCCGCTCGCCGCCGCCGACTGCGATCGCACGTTCGAGAGCGAGAGCGCGAGCCGTGCCGTCTTGCGGGCATTGTTCAGCGCCGGCAGCAGGATCGCCACCAGCAGAGCGATGATCGCGATGACGACAAGCAGCTCGATGAGCGTGAAGCCAGCAACAAGCCTGTTGCCAGAGATCCGCGACCGATTCATCTTCGACGACCGATTCATAGATGCCCCTTTCAGACGCTTCCGCGCACGTTCCCGTTCACTCTGTCACACAGCCCAACCGGAGCATGACGCCGCTCCAGTTTACCCAAGCACTCATGAAACTCGAGAAGCCACTGATGGCCTCCGTCACTTCTGCTGCATTGCCGTTCCCGGCGCAATCGGCACCGGCTTGACGCCCATTTTTTCCAACTCCCGCTGACGCTGCGCAACGACCGCCTCGGGCGTTGCCGGCGCCGGCGCGCCCCCCGCACTACCTCCACTCGGAGCCGCAGCCGCAGGACCGCTCGCCGCGACTGCCGGCGCCGGCGGCACAGGCTGACCGGGGCTCGGCCGCGAACCGAAGAGATCCAACTGCCAGGCGATCAGCGCCCCAGCCGCGAGCAAGCAAACGATCGCACCGACGAGCTTGACCTTGTCGGAGTTCCCAGATGAACCGCCGGAGCTGGTCACCTTGGCCTTGCTCTTGGCCGCGAATTCCTTCTCGTCCACCAGGCTTCCGGCGGACTTTAGCGGATTGTTCGTCGTGTTGGCCATCTTTCAGATCGCTCCTGAGTTGTCATCAAACGTCGTCTACTTCCTCAAATCTGCCGCCCGCTTCGCAAAGTGCACCTCGACAGACACATATACGAGGCTCGAGATGTCAATGGATGCCAATTCTCCCGACGCGAATGCGCCGAATACCCAAATACTCACCCTCGGCGACACGCCTACTCAGGCCTACCTCAGGCCCTGTTCTGCCAACACCCTGAATCCCGCCTGGCAGACGTGTACCGAATTGTCCGAACACTTCGTATCTCGTCGGCATTGGTCGCGAATGCGTGCCGACGTTGCCCAAGGACGTGCATTCCATCCGTCAGTACGATCAGGTCGGATCCACGAATCTGATGAAGATTCAAGAAAACCCAATCCACGACTTCAGGGGCATCGGCCCGTCAACCTCCCGAGTATAAATGAAACTCGGTCCAGCGTCCACCATTTGCGCACTTTCTCCACATACCCGCACAAATACCTATTGGCGTCGCGATCCTTCGCGTGTTTTTGCATGAACTTGACGAATCCCGCAGCTTTAGGGTCGTCGACCGCGTCGCGCTGGCTCCCCGAATCCCCTGACCGGGCGAAGTCCCATGGATCACCACAGCGCAATTTCTGCGGGACTTCTATCCGTACCACCGTTCGGCCCTGCCGCGAGTCCCAGAACGGGGCCGACGTATCGGTGGGTTGTCGTGGAAAACTCCATCGCCTGAAACAGCGACGTTCGTCAACCCGTACGTCTTGTGTAGCATGCTCGCCTTGCCGATGCACACTCTCGGGGCGCGTCGTTCTCAGGTCGTCGTTAGCCCCGCCGAACGGTTCGAGACCGGCCCCGCGGCCCGGATCGGACCGAGCGGCTCGGGTGGGTTGGCAAGTGGCGGGTCGATTCCTGTAGTTTGCGACCCTTTGTGCCGACGACTCTTTCTGTGGATGCAGCACGCACCATGAACTCCGGATCCAGCCAGAACGACCCATCCAGCCGATCCTCCACAGGTCTCGGCGACGGCTCGCGCGGGCTCGAGAACGTCAACCACGGCTCAACCCAGCCCGCGGGCATCATCAGCACCGACGCCAGCGGCAGCAGGGTGTCCGGTGCCCCGACCAGCGGCGACTCCCGGTCCGGCTCAAAGGGCGGCGATCCGAACGAAAAGTCCCGCGGAGCGGGCAACGTCGACACGCTGATCGGCCGCATCGTCGTTGATCAGGGGCTGGCCACGCCCGAAGAAGTCCAACTCTGCATCGAACAGGCCCGAACCGCCGAGGACCAGAGCGCACAGACGCTCATGCACCTGCTGGTCACCAACGAGTACATCACGCGACGGCAGGCGCACCGCATCCGTCAGCAGATCGAGGCCGAGCGCAGCAACCAGCAGATCCCCGGGTACAAGCTGCTGGACAAACTGGGCGCCGGCGCAATGGCGACCGTCTACAAGGCCCGCCAACTCAGCCTGGACCGCCTTGTGGCGATCAAGGTTCTTCCTCGCAAGTTCACGCAGAGCCCGCAGTTCATCGAGCGTTTCTACGCCGAGGGCCGCGCCGCGGCGCAGCTCAACCACCCGAACATTGTGCAGGCGTTCGACGTCGGCAAGGCGGGCGAGTACCACTATTTCGTGATGGAGTTCGTCGACGGCCGCACGGTCTTTGACGACATCGTCAAGCACAAGCGCTTCAGCGAGATGGACGCGATCGACGTGATGATCCAGATCGCCGAGAGCCTCCAGCACGCGCACGAACGCGGCCTGATCCACCGCGACGTCAAGCCCAAGAACCTGATGATCACCCGCGAGGGCGTGGCGAAGCTGGCCGACATGGGCCTTGCGCGAGCCATCACCGATAAGGAAGCCGCCGAGGCCGAGGCCGGCAAGGCCTTCGGAACACCGTACTACATCAGCCCCGAGCAGATCCGCGGCGAGATCAACATCGCACCGACGACGGACATCTACTCGCTCGGCGCAACGCTGTACCACATGGTCACGGGCAACGTGCCGTTCGACGGGCGCAACCCCTCGGACGTGATGCACAAGCACCTCAAGAGCCCGCTGGTGCCGCCGGACCACGTCAACCCGAAACTCAGCGCCCGGATCAGCGAGGTCATCGAGATGATGATGGCCAAGGATCCGCGCCAGCGCTACGCCAGCTGCAAAGACCTGCTGGTCGACCTGCGAGCGGTGCGGCAGGGCAAGAACCCGCCTATCGCCCATAAGGAGCCCGCGGGGCTGGAATTGAGCCAGCTCGCCGAGGCGGAGCGTGCCGCGCCGGCGACGATTGTCGAAGATCGCTCGGCCGGATCGGGCAACGGGCTGAATTGGCAGTTCTGGCTCATGTGCGCCCTGCTGGTGGCCAGCGTGGTGGCGAACATCATCCAGGCGGCCAGTTGATCCGGCGGGTCGTGTCGGGGCGAGAGGTCGAATTTGCCGCCCATCCGGATTGTGGGCTTGCACGACGCGGATTTTCGGATATCGTTATGATGACCTTCAGGCCTCCGGCGAACCGGGGAGCCACTGCTTGCCGTTTGCGGAGCCTTGCCGACATGCTCAGGTTTGATCGACGATCGACCGCCCGTGTCGGCATCGCGTCATGACGGCGCGTGAACTGACCAACTCGCGATGGCTCGTCGGTACCGCGTGTGCGGCCCGGGCGATCGCTCGTACTTTCGGAGATTGAACCATCAGCCGTTTCCCTCCCCGTTCTGGCCCCGGCGGCCCGCCGCAGCGTACCCGTGTGAATCATCTCATCCGCATCACCCCGATCCGCGTGATCGGTGCTGATGGCGAGCAGGTCGGCGTCATCGAGACCGCCGAGGCGCTGCGCATGGCCAACGAGGCCGGCCTTGATCTTGTCGAGATCTCCCCGGACGTGCGTCCGCCGGTCTGCAAGATCATGGACTACGGCAAGTTCAAGTACGAACAGAGCAAGCAGAGCAAGAACAAGGGCGCCAAAGCCAGCGAGACCAAGGAAGTCCGGCTCGGCCGCAGCGCCAAGATCGATGAGCACGATGTGCAGATCCGCGTCAACCAGGCGCGGCGGTTCCTCGTGGATGGTCACAAGGTCGTGATCACCCAGCGCTTCAAGGGCCGCGAAATGGCCCACCGCGAGATCGGCATCGACCGCCTCAAGCGAATCATCGAGCAGCTCTCGGATGTCGGCAAGCCCGAAACGCAGATGCCCCGCTGGATGGGCCCGTCGGCCAGCGTGATCATCGCGCCGGACAAGGTCAAGGTCGAGGCATTCAAGCGCGCCGAGGCGAAGAAGAAGGCCCAGGAAGAGGCCCGCCTCAAGGCCGCCGAGAAGAACGCCAAGCCCGGCGATCCCGCACCGCCCCCCCCACCGCCTCCGCCGCCGGAGCCGGAGTTCATCGACGATGACGACGATGATGATGATGACGAAGATTGACCGAGCGTCCACATCGCATCGGACAACCTCGACCACCACACCGACCCGCCGCGGCTTGCCGACGCGGGTCGGTGTCTTTTTGCCCATCCAACCGCCGAGGTGCCCGCTCGGCATGCTCCGGCCGCGGCCGTACCCGGCCCGGCCATCGACCCTTGGCCCCGAGGCTTTCGCCCCTGTTGCGCCTCCCGGAGAGCGGTCTCGTGGTACGCTTGGCACATGACCGCACCAAACGCGCCCGTGTCGTCAGAGAGTCCATCGAGAGTCACACCGCCACGCCCGCTCTCGGGGCTTGAGGTCGGCTTTGGTGCTTCCGGAGCCGATGGCGCGGCGGGGCCGGGAGCAAGCGGCGGCCGCGTCATCCGCGCGCCGCGCGGGGCGATGCGCACCTGCAAGACCTGGCAGGCCGAGGCCGCGATGCGCATGCTGATGAATAACCTCGATCCCGAGGTCTGCGAGAAGCCCGGCACGCTGGTGGTCTACGGCGGCCGCGGCCAGGCCGCACGGTCATGGCCGGCGTTCGACGCGATCGTCGAGAGCCTCCGCGCCCTGGAAGCCGACGAAACGCTCCTTGTGCAGTCGGGCAAGCCCGTCGGCGTGGTGCGAACGCACCCCGATGCCCCCCGCGTGCTCATCGCCAACAGCAACCTCGTCCCCCACTGGGCCACGCAGGAGCACTTCGATCAACTCGCCGCCAAGGGCCTGATCATGTTCGGGCAAATGACCGCGGGTTCGTGGATCTACATCGGCACCCAAGGCATCGTCCAGGGCACGTACGAGACCTTCGCCCAGTGCGCCCACACGCACTTCGCAGGCTCGATGCGCGGCAAACTGGTCGTGACCGCGGGATGCGGCGGGATGGGCGGGGCCCAGCCGCTCGCCGTGACGATGTGCGACGGCGTGTGCCTCATCGCGGATGTTGACCGAGCCGCGCTTCTCCGCCGACAGAAGGACCGCTATCTCGATGAAGTCGCCGACAGCGTCGATGGCGCGATCGATGCCGCGGTGCGGGCCGCCGCCGATGGCCGCGCCGTGAGCATCGGTGCTGCCTGCAACGCGGTGGAGCTGCTCGAGCGTCTGCTGCTGAGGCAGATCAAGGTAGACGTGCTCACCGACCAGACCGGCGCGCACGACATCATGGCCTATGTCCCCGCGGAACTGACGGTGGCCGAAGCCGAGACGCTCCGTCGCGTCTCGCCAGCCGAATACGAGCGCTTCAGCCTCGCGACGATGGCCCGCCACGTGCGCGCGATGCTCGGGCTCAAGGCCGCGGGTGCGATCACCTTCGACTACGGCAACAACATCCGGCAGCGTGCGTTCGATCAGGGCGTGAGCGATGCCTTCGCGTTCCCGGGCTTCGTGCCGGCGTACATCCGGCCGCAGTTCTGCGTCGGGCGCGGACCGTTCCGCTGGGTCGCGCTCTCGGGCGAGGAAGCGGACATCCGCACCACCGACCGCGAACTGGCCAAGCTCTTCCCCGAGAACGCCGGATTGCAGCGCTGGTTGAAGATGGCCGGGGAGCGCATCGCGTTCCAGGGCCTGCCCGCGCGTATCTGCTGGCTGGGCCAGGGCGCGCGTGCCAAGGCCGGCCTGCTGTTCAATGACCTGGTGCGCTCCGGCGCGGTCAAGGCTCCGATCGTCATCGGACGCGATCACCTCGACTGCGGCTCGGTCGCCAGCCCGAACCGCGAGACCGAGGCGATGAAGGACGGCTCGGACGCCATCAGCGACTGGGCGATCCTCAACGCCATGGTCAACATCGCCAGCGGCGCAAGCTGGGTGAGTTTCCACCACGGCGGCGGCGTAGGCATCGGCTTCAGCCAGCACGCCGGACAGGTCATCGTCGCCGACGGCACGCACGAGGCCGCACGACGGATCGAGCGGGTGCTCACGAACGACCCGGGCATGGGTGTCTTCCGTCACGCGGATGCCGGCTATGACGAAGCCCGCGCCTGCGCTGATGCGCAGGGCCTGAAGGTACCGATGAGGAACTGGTGATCAACTCGTACGCCTCACTCGGCAGCACATCGTCGCCGCGAATCGGCCCCGCTCGCGTGTGCCGCACCGAACAACGCGCGGCGAAGCCGCGGCACCAACCCAGTAGTCGCTTGCCCGAATCCGGCGGGAATCGCTCAGAGACAGTGCCCCATCCGCGCTTCTGAATCCCTCACAATGCCCATCCCCTTCACCAATCCGCCGATTTACCCGCCCGTCGCGCCCGGGAAGTACGCCGCGACGATTCAGCGTGCCAGCGCAGACTACGCAGATCGTCCGGGAGGTGCCGAGGACGTCAGCAAGTGCCGGGCCGCCATTCTCGGCTTGGCCGACGATACCGGCGTAATCATGAACCACGGGCGACCAGGCGCCCGCGAAGGCCCGCACGCTTTTCGCGCGGCACTCGTCCGCTTCGGCGTCGCGCAGCCGGCACCGTGGACCCCTCGCGCCGAGCGACGCGCCGACACGAACGCGGGCCATCACGCCGAGCACACCCTGCCGCACATTCTGGACGCCGGCGACATCGTCCCCGGACGAACACTCGAAGAGACCCACGATCGCGTGACGGCCGCAACTGAGGCGATCATCGCGCTGGGGCTTCTGCCCATCGGCATCGGGGGCGGCCACGATCTGACATTCGCGTTCGCTCGCGCCGCGTGCCGAAGATCCGGCGTCCGCGCGGGGCTCTATGTCGATGCGCATCTGGATGTTCGAGCCGAGCCCGGCTCGGGCATGCCGTTCCGCTCGCTGGTGCAGCACGCCGGCGTCGCGGCCCTGAGTGTCGTGGGCCTCAGCCCGCTGGTCAACACGCGCGATCATCACGACTGGTTTACCGATCACGGCGGCGAGCAGCTGGACGTTGCCTTCAGCATCGAACAGGCCCAGCGCCAGATCGAAAGCACCGCAAGCAGAGCCACCCCGGGGCCGGGAGCACCCGCGTCTTCCGCATTCGTGTCGCTCGACCTCGACGCCATCGACGCGGCCCAGATGCCTGGCGTCAGCGCCCTGAACCCCGACGGGCTCACGGTCGCACAGGTCGCGCAATATGCTCACGCCGCGGGCCGTTGCCCGTTGGTCGCGTGCTTTGACATCATGGAACTCAACCCGATGCACGACGCCGATCACCGTTCGGCACGCGTCGCGGCATACCTCTTTCTCCGATTCATCGCGGGGCTCGGCGAGCGTGCGCAGACCAATCGATGAACCCGCATCCCCCGCGGGCACGGGCGGAGCCGTCGCGCGTACGCTCCCCGAAGCATGACCAGCGAACTCGCCACCAGCGTTCCCGGCGTCCACCTCCGAAGCGCAACGCCGTCGGATGTGCCGACGATTCTGCGGTTCGTTCGCGAACTGGCCGAGTACGAGCGCGAGCCGCAGGCGGTCGTCGCGACCGAAGCCATGCTCCACGAATCACTCTTTGGCCGCGGATTCGGCCGCGGGCCGACGTGCGAGGCGATCCTCGGCGATATCGACGGCACGCCGCAGGGCTTTGCGCTCTACTTCATGAATTACTCAACTTGGAAGGGCCGCGCGGGCCTTTACCTTGAGGACCTCTACGTCACACCCGCCGCCCGCGGCCGAGGGCTCGGAAAGGCTCTGCTCACCGCGCTGGCGCGAATCGCTCTTGGTCGCGGCTGCGTCCGCATGGAGTGGAGCGTGCTGGACTGGAACACGCCCGCGATCGACTTCTACCGCTCGATCGGGGCCGAGCCGATGAGCGAGTGGACCGTGTACCGCATGCGTGAGGAAGCGATCGCACGCCTCGCGCGGACCTGATCAGCCCCGTTCCCGCCGATCCCACAACTCCCGTTCGCGCAGTTTGATGCCAGGGCTCATCACCACTCCGGCCCGCCCGTGTACCGTCCGTACACGTCCGCCATGGCCTGGACCATCTCACCCAGCGTGCAGTGCGCCAGTGCCGCATCGATGAGCGCGGGCATGACGTTTGTCTTGTGCATCGCTGTGCCCGTGCCCTGCTGGCGGTCCATGCCGGGCAAGTCGTTGATCAGCGTGTACGCCTTGCCCTGACAGGCGCTGCGGATGTTAAAGAGCGCACGCGCCACATTCGACTTGTCCCGGGCGGCCTTGAACTTCGACAGGCGATCGCACTGCTCGACTTCCACCGTGTGCGGGATCTGGAGGATCTCGATCGGCCGCTTCTCGTCAGGATCCACGTATGCGTTCATGCCGACGGTGATCCGATCCCCCGCCTCGCATTCCTCGCTGAAGCGATAGCTCGCCTCGGCGATCTGGCGGCGGAAGTAGCCCTTGTTGATCCCGTTGACCACGCCCCGCCCGTAGCCCTGCCGCGGCGCGAACACGCCCGCCTTGCGCTCGCCACCCGGCGCCGCGTTGCTGTATGTGCCCATCGCGTCGATGTCCGCGATGTACGCCAGCGCACCGGACTCGACGGTGTCGGTCAGGTTCTCGATGAACCAACTGCCGCCGAGCGGATCGACCACGCGCGTCACGCCCGTTTCGTGCGCGAGGATCTGCTGCGTCCGCAGCGCCACGGTCACGGCCTGCTCCGTCGGGAGGCCCAGCGTCTCATCCATGCTGTCGGTGTGCAGACTCTGGCATCCGCCGAGGACCGCCGCCATCGCCTGATAGGCGACGCGGACGATGTTGTTCATCGGCTGCTGCTCCGTAAGCGAGCAGCCCGCGGTCTGCACGTGGGTCTTCATGAACCACGAGCGCTCGCTCGCGGCCTTGTAGCGCTCACGCATCATCCTCGCCCAAATCCGCCGCGCCGCACGCAGCTTGCAGATCTCCTCGAAGAACTCGTTGTGGCTGTTGAAGAAGAACGACAGACGCGGCGCGAACTCATCGATCGGCATCCCGCGCTCGAGGCACGCCTCCACGTACTCCATCCCATCGCGGAGCGTGAACGCCAACTCCTGAACCGCGGTGCTGCCGGCCTCGCGGATGTGGTAGCCGCTGATGCTCACGCTGTTCCACTTCGGCAGGAACTTGCTCTGGAACTCGATCGTGTCCACGACGAGCTTCACGCTCGGCTCGGGCGGATAGATGAACTCGTTCTGAGCGTGGAACTCCTTGAGGATGTCGTTCTGAAGCGTGCCGCCGAGGTTCGACCAGCTCATCCCGCGCTGCAATGCGTGCGCGAGATACATCGCCCAGATCACACACGCCGGTCCGTTGATCGTCTGCGACACCGTCACCTTGTCCACCGGAATATCGGCGTACAGCCGGTGCATGTCCTCGATCGAACTGATCGCCACGCCGCACTTGCCCACCTCGCCGGCACTGAGCGCATCGTCGCTATCGCGTCCCATGAGCGTGGGCAGGTCGAAGGCCGTGCTCAGCCCGGTGTTGGCGCTCGTGCCCTTGGCCTGCTCGAGCAGGTACTTGAACCGATTGTTCGTGTCATCGGCGCTGCCGAAGCCGGCGAACTGGCGCATCGTCCACAGGCGGGTGCGATACCCCTGCGAGAAAAGGCCGCGCGTGAACG
>Ga0068876_10003765_pt1 | contig 10791 bp, 7 predicted proteins | sample NOAtaG_6_FD_66442 | JGI IMG/M metagenome (GOLD analysis project Ga0068876, IMG submission 66442) | Freshwater lake microbial communities from Lake Erie, under a cyanobacterial bloom - NOAA_Erie_Diel5S_2200h metaG | ecosystem: Environmental > Aquatic > Freshwater > Lake | place: USA: Ohio, Lake... | reverse complement strand
TTGGCGGCCGGAAACAGGATGTTGTTCAGAATCAGTCTGTAACCCGGAGAATTGGGATGAAGGTTCAAATCCGTTGGTTCTTCCCCCACCATGTGTTGGTAATCTTCAGGGTCGTGTCCGCCGTAGTAAGTCCACATGCCTTTTCCCACATTGCCATGGATGTAACGCGCCTCACCATATGCTTTCAATTCACCCATGACCAAAACGTCTTTTTTGAGGAATTGGCTGTAGAAGGCTGTGGTTTGTCCCATGAAGCCCTTCACGGTGCTGGTGTGGTTTTGACAAAGCATGGTGGGGACGGGGTCCCATTTGGCGGAAAAATCGAACAGGGTGAAATAGTCGAGCTCTTTGGGTACCCTGCGTGACATGTTGGCATCGATGTTGGAAAACTCATAAACCAAAGGGTTCATGACCAATTCGAAGTTTTCGAAGGCCAAGGATTGAGAAAAGTCCAATGATTTTTCGGCATTTGGGGCGGGAGGGTCACCATCGAACATGTAATCACAAATGTCGGTGCCTGCAGCAGCCAAGGCTATGTCGTAAGAATCCGTCGCCGAACACATGGCGAAAAGGAAGCCGCCGTTTTCCGCAAATTGGAGGATTTTGGTGGCCACGGCCAGTTTGAGTTTGCTGACTTTGGTGAATCCATACCTCCTGGCAATTTCTTCCGCCTCGTTCACTTGGTCGATGTACCATTGTTGTGTGCGGTAGGACGCATAGAAGCGACCATATTGCCCCGTGAAATCTTCGTGGTGGAGATGGAGCCAATCGTATTGGGCCAAGGAGTCGTCCAGCACTTCGCCGTCATAAACCACATCATAGGGTATTTGGGCGTATGTGAGTACCAAAGTCACGGCATCGTCCCAAGGTTGGGCATTCTTTGGGGAATAAACGGCCACTTTAGGTGCTTTTTCCAATTTGACAGCATCCATGTTCACGTCTTCGCTGGTGACCTGCGCCAGAATATTGGCTTTTTGACCCTCGCTGATGATTTGGTACTTAACGTTCCGCACCAACATTTCATCTTCGAATTTGGGTGTGGCCAGGAACATGAAACTACCGCCTTTGTAGTTGAGGAGCCATTGGACTTCTATTCCGTGTTCGATTACCCAATATGCCACCCCATAAGCTTTGAGATGGTCGGACTGCGTGTAATCCATCGGGATGAGCACGTGATTGGCAGCTTGGGAGGGCATCACACCCAGTCCCATGCAGAGGGCCATCATCAAGATTCTGAACTTGCGTTTCATCATTGGCAAAGGAACAAGATTTTCAAAGAATGAGGCAGTATTTTTTACACCTTGTTGGATTGATTTTCCGCACTGAAGGTCCCTGGAGTGCATGTTTGAGGTAGATTTAAGCAAGGTTTGGAAATCATTACGAAGTTCGAAATATTAAGGTTGTTAATCTTGTTAAATGGCTTGTTTAAGTGGGCTGGAGGGGTAATATTTGCATGTATCCCAAACAGAGGTTGTATACTTTTAAATACAACTTCAACCACGGAAACAGCGAGCGATCTGAGAGTCTTTCAGGAAGTTATCCCCAAGAATTCCCGATTGCTTGTATTTATAAGATTGGCTGCATATTTTGCGGCTGCTGTTGACTAAAAAGACCTTATTCAATGCGAAGCCAACTGATTAGATACCTATCAGCTCTGACTCCGATTTTTTTCAGCTTGTGGATGCCGGCCTTCGCTGGAGGTGGCAACAACGCCGATTCTTTGGCGGCTGCGAGCGGACCCAATGCTCCCGGGGTAAATGTTCGCCGGTTGCCCATTTCGGTCGCTGAAATCAATCCGAACTATAAAAAAGTGTCCCGCTGGAACACGAGCTCACTGAACATGTACCAGGTGAACATGACCCGTTTCATGGATACCCTCTCCTACAGCTTTGACGAGCAAGGAATGAAATACACAGTTCCCCACGGAGGTCGTGTCACATCCGGCTTCGGACCGCGAAATCTCTTCGGACGTCATTTCCACAAAGGCCTAGACATTGATCTCGAAACTGGAGAACCCGTTGTGGCTGCACTTCCTGGCGTGGTGCGCATTGCCTCAGCTGCCCACAGGGGCTATGGCAACTGTGTCGTCATTGCTCACGAAGGGGGATTGGAAACACTGTATGGTCACCTGAGCCAGTTGGATGTAGTAGAAGGACAAATCGTACAATCCGGTCAAAAGATTGGTCTTGGCGGCAGCACAGGACAAAGCACCGGGCCACACCTTCACTTCGAATTGAGGGTTTTCGGTGAGCAGGTCGACCCGCTCAAAGTATTCGATGCACTTACCATGCAGCCTAAATCCAAGGACTTCAAGGTCGATCCCAGCTGGTTCGATCACCTCCTCACCGACCATGACCATTTCCATGTGGTGGCAGCCGGGCAGACATTGGATGAAATCAGCGCCATGTATGAGTTGGACAAAGAGTTCCTCTGCCAAATCAATCACCTCAAAGCAGACGCTTCCTTACCAGAAGGTACGCGCTTGCTCTTGGACGAACACTGATTGTAACCTTCACCCGAGATATCAGAGCACCCCTAGTGGGTGCTTTTTTTGTTCATCATTGGGGTGGGTCGGGATGGAGCAGCAGTATCTTTCGGCTTACAGGGGTAAGGATTTCAAAGCCATTTGGATGAGGGAATGTTGTACGATGATAGCCCAAACCCTCGCAAACACATTCAGTCCTGAGGTCTCATCACGGGGAAGGTGTTGTGCCTTATTAGGCTTAGTCCATGGACGACGTTGTTTTCACAAACAGCAACCAACCCCAGTAGGGCGGGTTGACCCGAATCGCCATCCAAACCCTTTTTTGATGGGCTAAAGAATCCAAGGCGAAGAATAAAAAAAGGGACTCTAGGCCTGGCAATCAGTTACGTAGATTTCTCAAGGTTCCCAATTGGACATTGGGCGCAACAGCCTATCGTAGCGGAGACCATTTTCAACGCTAAGCAGGACAAACCAAGGCCTTCCGATGATGTGGTCTTCAGGCACAAAGCCCCAGTATCGGCTGTCAAGCGACCCGCAGCGGTTGTCACCCATCATGAAATAATAATTCATTTTGAAGGTATAGGAATTGCCAGGCTTTCCGTTGATTATGATCTCATCTCCATTCACCTTCAAATCGTTCTTTTCATAAATTTCGATGACCTTGCGGTAGAAGGGCAGGTTTTTCCGGTCAAGGGTAATGGTTGCACCTTTTTTCGGAACGTACAACGGACCGAAATTGTCGATTGACCAACCGTAGGTTTGGGGTTCTTTGGGGAAAATCCATCCTTTCTCATCCTGCATGGCTTGTCTTTCCATGAAGAACTGATGGCCCCGTCCCGTGTCTGGGATGATGGCGCGTCGCAACATGACATTGGGATATTTCGCCAATGTTTGGGCTTTAGACTCCGACATCATGAGTTCCCAATGCATTCCATCGTTTGTGATGGCGTTTCGGTTCATGTCATTGGGGTTGGTACGGAACCCTTCTTTGCGTAAAACGGCTTCTGAAAACCCGGCAGCCTCATAAGCGACTTGGAGGTTCTCAGCTTTCCAAGCGGGTTTGCCGTTGATGTACAGTTCTTGTTGCTTGATTTGAAGGGTGTCTCCTCCCACGGCAACGCATCGCTTGATGTAATTCTGTTTCAGGGATGTGATGTGTATTTGGCCCAAAGACGGCACGTCGGGATGGACGTCATCGTCCGGATAGTTGAACACCACGATGTCGTTTCGGCGAACCTCCATGAATCCGGGTACGCGGGCATAGGGGAGTTGCACCCACTCCAAGAAGGAACGTTTATCGGTGGTGAAAGGCATCGTATTGTGCACAAACGGAATGGAGAGCGGGGCTTGTGGCATCCTGACACCATAGTGGAATTTGCTCACGAATAAAAAGTCACCAGCAAGCAAGGAGCCTTCCATGGATGTGGTGGGGATCATGAAAGCCTCGATGAGGAAGGTGCGTATGATGAGGGCAGCAACACCCGCGAACAGGATGGCATCCAACCAATCACGTGTTTTGGTTTTTGCGGGTTGGTTGTTCATCATGTCGGTCCATTTCCCTTGGTATTGGTCCTTTTTGTTGAATCCCAGGTAAGGGAAATAAATGAATGGGAATACCACCGCAGCGAAATGATCAAGGAAGGCGTGTTTTCCAAAACTGCGGATAAGGTCCAAGATAAGGCCGATGCCCATCACAAGGTTCAGGAACGGTATGAGGTAGTACACCAACCACCATTTGGGCCTTCCGGTAAGTTCCAACCAAATCAAAAGGTTATAAACAGGGACCAAAGCTGCCCAGGCGGGTTTGCCGGCTTTGCGAAACACACCCGCGAGCCCGATGTGCATGGCTAAAAAGGCGGGGAGGACGATTTTGAGGAAAAACTCCATGGAAATCTATAGGTTGTGAGGTCACCGTGGGTCGAACAAGGCGCCTGTCATGAGAAAAACGATGCAAAGTTAAACATTCCCTGCTTACCTTGAATCCACTCAGCTGCCAAAACCGCTCCGAGCGCAAATCCCCGTCGGTTGAATGCTTCATGGCTGATGCGGATTTCGTCGATATCGCTGCGGAAAGCCACCGAGTGTTTGCCCACGATGCCACCTGCACGAACCACACCCACTGAAATTTCATCCTCATGGGGGGGGCGTGAGGCCAAATCGCCTGCAACCCATGTATTTTTTTCGTTCAGATTCCCGATGAGTCCTTCCAATAAGGTGAGGGCCGTACCACTGGGTGCATCTTTTTTGTGGCGGTGGTGTGCTTCCTCTACATAAACGTCATATCCAACCTGCCGATCCATGATTTTGGCCAACATTTCGTTGACTTTGAAAAGGATGTTGACGCCGGGAGAAAAATTGCTGCTGTACACCAAGGAGCCACCTTTTTCGTGAACGCGCCTCTCCACGGCTTCTAGTTCTTTTTGCCATCCCGTGGTGCCTGTGACCAAGGGAATGCCCATATCGAGAATGGTTTGGATGTTGCTCAGGACCTGCTCAGGATTGGTAAATTCCGCCACGACGTCTGCCGTTTTCAAGGCCTTCCAATCCTCTTCGGATGCCTTCAAATCGACTTTTGCCACGATTTGATGACCGCGTTGAAGCGCTTCAAGCTCAACAGCTTGCCCCATCTTGCCGTATCCGAGTAGTGCGATTTTCAATTGTTTCATGGGATTGACAATTTCAAGGTCAGGCCGGAGGAAATGCCGATGCTTCCCGGTCCCCCCACCATCATCAAGGGGCTCCAATGCAAACTCAAGTCATCCGACACATCAAACCCCATCATGTGTGCGTCGATGTAGGCTTCAACGGCCTGAAGGGCGTACCAAAGACCAGTCACCACCACGGCTAGGTCCCTGTTCCTGCGATAGTACTCTCGGTTGCTGATGAGGGTATTGATGTCTTCATCGGGGAACTCATCCAAGCAGGTACCATAGGACCTGCATTTCACGGCGTCTCGGTACCGAACGAACTGGGAATTTTGGTCAATTATCACGAAGGTGGTTGCAGCAAATCCCGCATAAATGATGGGGATTTTCCAATATCTGTGGTTGTATGCTTGCCCCCATCCAGGCAGCAAAAGGCTTCTTCGGACCGCTATTTTGGGGTTTCTGCTGCTTTTGAATTCTGTTTTTTTCGCCTGTGCCAAGCTGTCTGCGGAGGAAACGATGCGTAGGCTGTCCGAGGATTGGGCGTGTGCATTGCCCCCCCCAAAAAAAGCCGTGAGTGACAACAGGATGATGATGCTTCGAAAGCAAGCCATCTTCATTTCAGAAGGTCGAGGATGCGGTTCAGGTCTTCCGTACTGTCAAACCCGATTTTGAGCTCTCCTTTTCCCGAGCTTGATTGTGCAATGACCACCCGCGATCCGAATTTGGACTCGAGTGTGCGCTCGATTTTTGCGATGTGGATGTTTTTATTGGGCACTGCAGGGGTCTTGGACGGGCGTTTTTCGGCCAAACTGCGTACAAGCTCCTCCACTTTCCTCACGGACAATTCCTGCTCGAGGGCTTGGCGGTAGATGTTGAGTTGGTCGTTGAGGTTGTCCACGTTGATGAGCGCCCGTGCATGCCCCATGTTGATTTTCCCATCCCGCAGTCCGATTTGGATTTCTGGTGGCAGTTTCAACAACCTCATGTAATTGTTCACCGTGGCGCGGTTCTTGCCGACCTTGTCACCTAAATCTTCGTGTTTCAGGTTCAGTTCTTCCACCAAGCGGTGATAGGCCATCCCGATTTCAATGGGGTTGAGATCCTGCCGTTGGATGTTTTCGATGAGGGCCATCTGAAGCATTTGCTCATCGTCGGCGGTGCGAACGTAGGCCGGGATGCTGGTTAGGCCGGCCATTTTCGAGGCTTGGAAGCGACGTTCACCCGAAATCAGCTGGTAGCGCTTGGACTCTACCTTCCGCAGGGTGATGGGCTGGATGATCCCTTGTACTTTGATGGATTGGGCGAGTTCTTCGAGTGCGACCAAATCGAAATGGGTGCGCGGCTGATAGGGGTTGGTTTCGATTTGCTCCAAGGGGATTTCGGAAACCGTTCCGATGCTTCCCTCAGGCAACCCTTCTGCAACCGACATTTTTTCCGTACTGCTGTCGCTGAGCAAGGCGCTTAGTCCCCTTCCCAACGCGTTCCTGCGCTTATCCTTGTTGTTGTCCATGGGTTCAAAGGAAATTAATTGTCGCTGGTCTCGCGCAACGTCGTCAAGGTCATGCCGTTGTTTTGAAGGATTTCCCGAGCCAAATTCATGTAATTGACCGAGCCTTTGGAAGCGGCGTCGAACATCAAGGCAGGAAGTCCGAAACTAGGTGCTTCGCTGAGGCGGGTATTGCGGGAAATGATGGTATCGAAACAGATGTCCTGAAAATGGGCCCGGACCTCTTCCACTACTTGGTTGGAAAGACGGAGGCGGCTGTCATACATGGTGAGCAGGATGCCCTCAATTTCCAAGTCAGGGTTTAATCGCTGTTGTACAATTTTGATGGTATTCAGGAGTTTGCCCAAGCCCTCCAATGCGAAATACTCACATTGAACAGGCACAATGACTGAATCCGATGCCGTCAAGGCGTTGACCGTGATGAGTCCCAAAGAAGGGGAGCAATCGATGACCACAAAGTCGTAGGCATCCTTGATGGCGGTCAACACTTTCCGGATTTTCTTTTCCCGGTTGGGGAGATTGATCATCTCGATTTCCGCTCCCACCAAATCGATGTTGGAAGGAATCAGATCCAGATTGGGGAAGGAGGTCGTGAGGATGGTGCGCTTGGGGTCTGTGTCGTCCTGTACCATGGCCTCATAGATGCCTGCCCGGGTATTGCGTGGGTCGAATCCCAAACCCGAAGTGGCATTGGCCTGGGGATCGGTATCTACCAACAATACCTTGAACTCCAGTGCTGCCAAACTGGCGGCGAGGTTGATCGCGGTGGTGGTTTTGCCGACGCCTCCTTTTTGGTTGGCAACTGAGATTACTTTTGACATCCTTGGTGAATCCTTCTTTATATTTGCTCGACACGGCTGTGTGCCCGCTGCAGGTGGTTCTCCCCAACCTATGGAAGCGGAAAAGCCATCAAAACTACAAATTATCGCAGCCAACGATGCACAAAATCTTCCTCTACTTTTGCACAGCTTTTGTGTTGGCATCTTGTGGAAAAGTAGCACAAGTCGAGGAGAGTCGATCCGTTTTGCGCATGAATTTGATTGCGGGCCTTCGGTCTTTGGACCCTGCCTACGCGGGTGATCAATCCGCGTGGTGGATGACAGCCCAGCTTTTCAACAATTTGGTGGAATTTGACACCGCACTTCAGTTGCAACCCTCCTTGGCTACCCATTGGGAGGTTATGGATTCTGGTCGTACCTATTTGTTCCATCTGCGAAGGGATGTTTATTTCCACCCACACGCTGCCTTCGGTCTAGATAGCACCAGGCAGGTAGTGGCAGAAGATGTACGGTTTTCGTTCGAGCGCATTTGTGACCCCGAAGTTGCTGCAAGAGGATTTTGGATTTTCAACGGTAAGGTGCAGGGGGCAGACAGTTTCCATGACGGGAAATCGACCCGGGTGGATGGCTTCCAGGCGGTCGACGACAGCACGTTCTTGATCAGGTTGGTCCGGCCTTATCCCGCCTTTCTGGCAAGGTTGGCCATGCCATATGGTAGCATTGTGCCTAAAGAGGTTGTGAAATCGGAGGGCAAGGATTTTGGTTCTCGACCGGTTGGAACGGGACCATTCAGGTTCAAATCGTGGAAGAGCGGGCGAAGCCTCGTTTTGTTGAGGAATCATCGTTATTGGGAAAAAGACGCATCTGGAAGGCAGCTTCCTTATTTGGATGCCGTCCAAATAAGGTTCATCACCGAACGGCTCACCGAATTCGTTGAATTGTGCCAAGGTAGGCTGGATTTTGTGAATGGGATGGACAAAACCACCCGAGATGAGTTTTTCTTACTAGATGGCTCCGTGAGGCCTCGGTACAGTGAGCAATTCATCGTGAGGATGGAACCCACACTCAACACCGAGTTCTTGGCCATTTTGGTGGATACGACCTTGCCTGTTGCACGAAATCATCCGCTTGGACTCAAAAAAGTACGGGCTGCCATCAACTACGCCATCAACCGGGATGAACTGGTCCAACACGTGCTGAATGGACAAGGCACACCGGCTTATGCTGGAATCGTTCCTCAAGGGATGCCCGGATTCCAACCCTCACGAGTGCATGGTTTTACTTTTTCACCCGAAAAAGCCGCCCAAAACTTGAAAGAAGCAGGTTATCCCGGCGGCAAGGGCTTACCTCCCCTTATCCTCAAATCCAATCCTGCCTACCAAGCCGTGATGGAATACATCCAAAAGTCATTGGAAAGGGTAGGAATCCAGGTCAAAATCGACAACATGGACAGTCCCACCCTCCGTGAACAGGCAGGCAAAGGGGAATTAAACCTCTGGAGGGCCAGCTGGATGGCTGATTATCCGGATGCGGAAAACTACCTGGGCCTGTTTCATTCTGGCAACATTCCGCCCCAAGGGGCCAATAGGACCCGTTTTTCAAATTCCGAGTACGACCGGTTGTTTGAATTGCATGCCTCCACCTTGGAGGACAGCTTGAGATTCAATTTACAGGTCAAAATGGAAAACATCCTGCTGGAAGAGGCTCCGGTTGTATTGCTTTACTACGACAAAATGGTAAGAATTTCCTCCAAATGGGTTCAAGGGCTGGAAACAAACGCCATGAACATGCTCATTTTGAAACGTTGCCAAAAAACAATCCTTTGAAAGTTGCTGAAGTCATATTGCCTGTTCCGGTGCGGTCAAATTTCGACTACCGCATACCGGCTGAGTTGGAGGGACTTCTACTTGTGGGGATGCGGGTAGTGGTGCCTTTCGGAAAGAGCAAACTCTACACGGGCGTGGTGAAATCCATTCGGGAAATCGATCAGGAGGGGAGTTTGTTGAGGTTGAAGCGCATCCAAGAAATCCCCGATGACCAACCGGTTTTGTATACTTCCCAACTCAAATTGTTTGAATGGATTGCATCCTATTACTTCTGTACGGAAGGAGAGGTTCTCAAGGCCAGCTTGCCCGCGGGATTGAAATTGGAAAGTGAAATCGTGGTGCTCCCCACGAATGAATTGGCTTGGCAGGAAGTGTTGTCCGAAGATGAAATTCACTTCCTCAATCTGTTGAGAAACCGGAAGCAAATTGGGCTGGATGAGGCTGGCAAATCGTTGGGTTTGGTCAATCCCGTCGGGAAAATGAGGGGGATGGAAGCGAGGGGACTGCTGTCTCTTCAAATCCAACTCAAACAGGGTTTTAAACAAAAAACGGAACGGTTTGTGAAGTTGGCTGACCCTTACCGGACGGAAGAGGGGTTGAATGCGGCATTTGCGGATTTGGGAAGGTCGCCGAGGCAGGAAGAAGTACTGATGTTGGTGGTGGAACAGCATCTCAAGGGCAAGACCATCAGCAAAAAAGAATTGGATGAAAGATTGGACAAGCCGGAGTCGGCGCTGAAGGCCTTGGTAGAGAAAGGTATTTTGGATTGGGAAGAGGTTCCGGTTGACCGTTTGGCATCTCTTCAATACCGGGAAATGAACCTTCAGGTGGTATTGAATGAGGAGCAAAGGATGGCTTTGGGATGCATCAAACAGTCTTTCAGTGAGTATCCCGGAAAGCCGGTTTTGTTGCATGGGGTAACCGGAAGCGGAAAAACCCATGTGTACATCGAACTCATTCGGGAATGTTTGGAGCAAGGCAAGCAAGTGTTGTATCTGCTTCCCGAAATCGCCCTCACACAACAGATCATCGACAAAGTCAAAAGTGTGTTCGGTAGCGTAGTTGGGGTATACCATAGTCGGTTCAACGACCATGAACGAGTCGAAATCTGGCATAAACTCCTGGCCAAAGAATACCGGGTTGTAATCGGTGTGCGTTCGGCCATGCTCATGCCTTTCGACGAATTGGGTTTGGTCATTGTGGACGAAGAGCACGACCAATCTTTCAAGCAAAGCGAACCGAGTCCTCGCTACCATGCCCGCGACGTTGCTGTTTACGCTGCAAAAAATTTGGGTTGTCAAGTCGTTTTGGGCTCTGCCACACCATCCTTTGAAAGCTATCATTTGGCTCAGGAGGGAAAATACCTGCTTGTTGAAATGCCCAATCGGGCCCAAAATGCCGATTTGCCCGACATTCAGGTGGTGGACATGCGCGAACAACGCAAAAATAAAATGGCGGTAGGGCATTTTTCATCCACTTTGCTGGCGGCCCTCGAATCCACATTGAAGCAAAATGAGCAAGTCATCCTGTTTCAAAATCGGCGCGG
>Ga0068876_10003764_pt1 | contig 10791 bp, 5 predicted proteins | sample NOAtaG_6_FD_66442 | JGI IMG/M metagenome (GOLD analysis project Ga0068876, IMG submission 66442) | Freshwater lake microbial communities from Lake Erie, under a cyanobacterial bloom - NOAA_Erie_Diel5S_2200h metaG | ecosystem: Environmental > Aquatic > Freshwater > Lake | place: USA: Ohio, Lake... | reverse complement strand
CTCAAAGACAGTATACAACAAAGTCTATCTACAGATGGATAAATACACCATCTACAGGAAGAATACTTTCGAACCAATACAAGATGGAGTATGTTTTCTAAAGACCATCATTGACAACTACCATTCAAACACCAGATCATCAGCAAAGTTAATCAGAAAACAATCAAATACATGATTGTTTTGAGTACGCCTGTTAGAATTCCGTTGAGAGACCCATCGGACCGGTCGCACTACCTAGCACAGTGACTGCACCAGGACTTGATACTAGGTATCAAGCATATTTCTAATCAAGGGATATCTGTAGGCTAAATGTTTCCATGAAACTAAATGTAACTGGGGGAATCACTCTCCTCTGACACAACTGAAGTGTCATCACCCTCAACGGAGTGATGAGCAGCCCCAGTCGAGGCCGAAGGATGAAAAACTTGAAATGATAGTGAGGCAGTGCCAGAGTCTGACGAGCCTACACTAGTAGTATCAATATCATTGGAGTAAACATTAGTGGACGAAGCCACTGAAGACAAGGTAGTTTGGGTTCTGGTAGACTGGCTGTCACTGGGTAGTAAGTATCCAAGACTAGCATCGTCACTACCATAGGAAATATAGGTAGGAACACTAGCAGACGAAGCTGCTGAAGACATGGTGGCTGTTGTAGCCGTAGTGGCTACGGTGGGTTCAAGGGAGAGAGTGGCAACTGAGTCCGAGGACTGGTAGGTATACGAGGAATCAGAGTCATTTGTTTGGTCTCGACCAGAACCAGTAGTGGATGGAAAGAAGCGTTGGGCCAATGCCTGTTGCTGTGCCGTATTATGCTGCTGGACGCTGATGGCTTCCTCCACGGACCGAATCCACGCTGCCATTGCATCATAAGAGCCTCTCACACGCTCCTCCAAAGGTCTGGACTCAAATAAGAATTGATGCCTAGGTAATATAATAGTAGAGTGTGTTGCATACGCCTCATAATGCATAGTGATGGTATCACGAAGAGTAGATATCCGCCTGGCTGCTTGTGCTTCCACTGTAGCACCGTGTACGATCTCGTTGCGGAACTTCCATAAGTCCCGAGAATACTGCCATAAGGCTAGAATAGACTGTGAAACCCAGTGAAGGCCTCCGTCTAGAGGAGGAGATGGATGCTTGTATTGGCACAGGGCAGATGCCCACAATTTACTTATCCGCCCAAGGCACATGTGGTACCATCCAATTTCATGAAACTGCTCGCGGAACGCTGTAGTTAAAATCGCGTCAGGACCTCGTAGAGAACCTGCCGTTGGAGCTCTGGCCTGGGTTGTAGTCGGGTCCTTGGTCCAGATTGAAAAACCACACAGGATGGCATCAATGATTGGCCAGGGTGTGGCAATGGCCTGCAAGGTCGCCTTAAGGTTACCAAGAGCCTTTTCTCGATGATTGATGGCGTCAGTGTGAGAACATGTGAGGACGTGCGGAAGGGATTCCTCGGCTTCAGAACAAATCGGGCACAAAGCAGTGCTGCCATAGTACAGACTATTCTGCTTATTAGTGTTGACCAGGTTATGTATCAGTTTGGCAGTACTATACTGGCGAGTGCGTGAGAGCCGTGAGAAAGCACGCTCATGGGCATCCCAATGGACTTTGAGAAAGGTCTCACGAGACCACTTAGCTTTAGTTTGGATGTGCTGTTCAATAGAAGCACCATGCAAGCTTAGCTCAAGGGCTTTCTTAATACCAGAGGTAATAACAGAGGAGTCATGCAAAAGACGGATACGATAGTTGGGAGGTGGTATAGGTTTTTTGAGACAGTGGTGAGGCCTCTGGTGCTTTTGATAACCTCCGGCAATTTTATCAGCCGCCTCATTCAACTTATGTTGGTATTGTTTATCAGGTCCATTATAATGGCCTTTTACCCATTCGCTAGTAATAACAATAGGAAGAAGATGTAAGAGGGATTGCGCTACCTCTACCAGGTCGTGATCAGTTTTGAAATACGGTGTGATACCTTCTTTAATGGGGGTAAAAGCATTCTTTAAGGCACCTCTGTTATCACAGTAAACTGTAGCTGCCCCCGCGTCAACACTATAAAATTGACACACCCTATATATCACGTAAAGAGTAGCCACTATGCCACTGAGTTCTGCTCGATATGAAGTAACAAGGCTAGGGTTTCCATCGACTGGTCCTACCGTAGATGCTATCGTATGCTCCAAAAGCTTACTGCCGAAGACCGTGCCATAACTCGCGACCGCTCGTTGAGGATCATGCGCACCATCACTACAGACGACCAGATTACCCTCTGATATTTCCTGGGCTAGCTCCCTGCATTCAAGCGCTGTTAATGGAGTACTAATGAGATGCTGGAAGAAAGGAGGCGTGTTATCTAGGGCTTCTGGAATAGTGGCATGCTGCCACAGGTTGGGAGGAGGTGTCTCCTGAGGCGTCACAAAGGGGCTTGAACTGGATATAATGGAGAAATAACCGGCAGCTGCCGGAACAACTGTAACTGGATACAAAACACCGAAAGGGGGTACGTCAGAGGGAACTGCTTCTTTGTAAAGGCACGTAGTTTGCCGAGTGCGCCTGAGAGGCGATAATTCAGCAGTGTATGTGAACCACTGTGTAGTCTCTAAGGAGTATTCCCAAACTATTTCATGGGAATCACGAAACCAACGCCACTCAAAATGTGGAGTGCCCACCCAACGCCCCAACGAGGTATGCAAAATCTTTCCCCGACTAAAATACTGGAGGAATAAGCGCCAAGTGCGCCAACAACTGCTAGGTGGACGAGGGATGACTGGCCAGTCCAGATGACTGACCCGATTGAGTTCCTTTTCCCCTGATAACACCGAAGGCAATAATTTATCTCCTTTGGCCGTGACAAGGTCGCTAACCGTAATCGCCTGTAGGAAGAGACGACAGATATTGATGCTACGAAGTTGAGAATCATCCAAATTAAAGGTAAGAGCCAAATCCATGATAGCTATATCTCCCTGTCGAATAACTGTAGGAATCCAAGTGTGCTCAATATCAACTGTAATCTTCGCTCGGTGAGTAAACTTCCAAACGTCAGTGATCCAGGTAGAATCAATCCATCGTGCGTACTCAGGGTAGGGCAGGTGAAATAGTGGCATGACCGATCCCACCTGTAGCTGTGTTTGCGTAATCAGGCTGAGAATCATTTGACCAACATTGTCACCTAATTTAACATGTCCTACCAGGTATTGGAGGTGACTATAGCCGAGCTCAGTATAATACTCAGGAAGCCGAAGACCACCATAACGTGGTCCGGCAAACAAAACAGCTCTCGGAGAATGCCGGTTAAGATGCAACTTCGGAAGGATGGCCTCCAAGACAGGGGCTTGGATATAGCGACATTGTTTCTCCGTTAGAGAAACACAAGGAAAAGGATAGGTGAGCTTAGGTTTTATATATAGCATAAGGCAAATATAGGCTTCTTTAGGAGTAAGAGGCGCCCCTAATAGCTGACTCTTGAACTGCTCGGCTTGGGCCCTAAGTACCTTGGCTTGACGAGTATATTGTCCTGATGGTGTAACATAAACACCGAGGGTCCGAAAGCCCTCTGTAGGTTCAAGGCGGGGAACCACCGCGGAGTGTATATCTAAACCAGCTGTCAAGGAAAGGGCTGCAGGTGCCTGACGAGTAGTTGCTAATCGGGGGAGGCCATTCTGCCATATCCATGTCATTAAATACCAATGACTCTTTTGGAAGTTGATCGCCCCCCCTGTTGTGAAGAGAAGGCGCTCCCAATGCTGCCCTAACGCAGCGAGGCGTTGAACGAGATGATCCACTTCTCGACGTCGATTTTCTGCAACAGAAAGACTAGGATCCACTACATATTCGGAAGTGGTAGCTAGTGAACTATCATCCACGAAGGATACTCCAGTGAGGTCCACTATGATTTGGCGACATGCGGAGATAAATTTTGCTGCGGAGATAGTGGGGTCCAATGATCGCACTATAATCCAATAACATAACAACCAGAAAAGGGGTCCACAAGTGCATCCCTGCCCTGGGCCATACAAAGGTGTGCTGGCAGTACTGCTATAAGTGGCAGTAGAAATGCCATAGATGGTCTTAACTAAATGGACTACATTGTCCCATAGATCTCCTATGCATGCGGCTACCGATTTAGGAAGTCCCAATTTGACGAGAAGCATGAGAACTAAATTGTTGACAAGACGATCATAACATCCAATGGCATCATTTTCTAGGAAGGCCCCTGATCTCTTGGTGATCCGTAAGTGGTCGTGACATAAAACCTTTTTTAGGACAGCACTCAAACAATGTTTCCCTGGTACAGAGCCATATTGCATTTCTGGGAGTAAGCCGAAGTCATGCATATGGTGGAGTAATCTACGCCCAATAATAACCCTCTTGGCATGATTGAGGTCACTCTCAAAAAGCGCCAGGATGCGCAGGCGGTGGCATCTAGGGTTACCGGGTTCTTTCTCCAACATAATGTCCGTGACTTTGGTCCATCTATCTGGGGCGAAACCAACTTGGAAAGGAATGGACATCATCTGAGAATGAAGTTGTACTAACTGCGGATCCTGCAAGACCGCCTTGTAATGTCCTATATGACGACCGGATGGAGAGGAAGAGGTTTGCTCAGATGCAACAGAGTAGGTAGCTTTGAACTCCGCTGGTGTAAGGACTGCAGAACCCCCCAGTTGAGGAACTGGTTGGGCTAAGGAATGTAAGACTCTCAGGGTTTCCGGTAACAAGGAAGGAGGCATCTCAGGAGGCAAAGTGCCACGAAGGAGTTCTTGAGAGGTAGGAGTGTCGCCACGCCTACCTATCATATCTGCAAGGGGACCAGAACCAAAGGGAGTAGTATGAGCCTGGTGATACTGAGCTGAATTGATCTTACATACCTCTTGAGCTATTTCACGAGGATTAGTAACAGACTTCCATGGCCCCTTCCACGTTTTTGGACAATTTGGATCGCCCGAAGTGGCGGTAACAGCTGCTGCGTCGGGTATATCAATCCGGCTGAGGCCAGAACCTTTACTTTTGTTTAAAAGGCGCCCAAGTTTGCGATACATCTTTCTCATTTTTTCCCGCGATATCAATTGTTTTAGTTGCTTGGCCGATTTGTCCTTCAGGAGATGCTCTAGTCCACTTTCCGCTAGCTGGGGGGTGCGATTCAAAACAATGGCCTCTGCCAAATTTTCAAGATATGTGTCCCGTAATTCCTGATGTCGTTTTTGCAACTCCTTCAGGGCGGAATAAGCTTGGTGTTGAGCCTTCTTGACATCAGACTCAACTGCAAGGGCCTGATCCTGAGGGGAGATGTCAGCTTCCCGTTGGAAAAGATGTAGTTGACTAGCAGATACTGGTTGGCCTCTAACCTGACGGAGGCGGAGATGCCAATAGCGGAGACAGTATACGGCCTTTTTAAGGGGAGGGGACCACTGATAAGTGGTAGTAAGACGGCGGCTAATGGTTTTTTCAGCGGTTAACATGGATTCGGTAATAACAGTATCTAGGGCTTCATATTCGGCGGTAGAAGCTGTGGTCCATTGGGAGTGTTCCAAGGTGCTCTGGAGGGCTTCAAGACGTGGAAAGACATTATGCTGGTGGAGCAATTCATGTAGGGTAGAGATGTACTTACTGACCTTCCTGGGGTCCCTCAACTGAAGTTGGCGAACAGTGGCTGGTGCAATCTGATACGCTGGATCAGAAAACAACAAGGCCGCATCGAGATCAATATAATAGGGGCGATGGTCGCCTCTTGTTAAGGAATGATGAGAGAGGACTCCAGAGCGTTGAACTGCCGGAAGAAGGGCTTTTGACACAAATATATAATCAATCTGATTTTTCCCAGCGACATGTGATGCAGGGAAAGGACGAGTCTCATGCTGTATGGCAAGAGGTAAGCTTAACTGACAGGTAGAAACCAAAGTTGCCAATTTCCCATTATGAGTTGAACTAGTGGTTAGCTTCTCTTTGTGATATGAGAGGGGGTGTTGGAGAGCCTCCTGGTCAGGGTCATATACCGAGTTTGCGTCCATAGCAACAATGAGATGATGCCCATCCCGTTGTAAAAACTCCAACCATGCCTGTAAATCTATGATGAATTGTTTCCTAGGGTCTGGGGGCGAACCGATGTTCTGTTCCCTGTGAAGGCGCGATAAAAGTCTCAACTGCTGGTGATAGTAAGTTTGGTCACCTGAAGTGGGAGTGGCATTGTATGCAGTTACAATAGTTAGTTTAGCTGACGATTTCCCCCGAAGAGTGATATATGACCATCTACCCAAGGGGTCACACCCACGAGCAATAACCCGAGAGACCCAATTATCACAGATGGCTGTCAAGGTACCACCTGGTTGGTATGTAGACAAAAATGGGTCAGGGGTCTGGGAAGGCTGTATTACTGAGGACTGCCAGACTTCTCGAAATATCTGCTGCAATGTAGCTACTTGATTATCCTGATTCCAATTAGTATTAGTCTCTGGGAAGCACAGGGCAGCCGCCCCATACTGATAACAAATCTGAAGGTCTTGGCGCAGAAGGTGGTTATTACGATAAATAGAGAAACCATTGGGATTTTGTAAGAAGACACGGAAAGTCGTACTAGCATCTATAACTTCCAACGAATGACCCCACGAATCAAAGAGATCATAAGTAGGAAGAGCCGTAGTATAACGAGCAATGCGATTGACAGACTTTCGGGGAGGGTTGTATCGAAGGAGAGCATGGCGAAAAGTACGACTTTTTGCAGGGGTAGACTTATTATGATGGTGAGTTTGAACGTCTACAACGGGCCCGGGGGCCCGTGGGCGAGGGGCAAAGTAATCAGTTATCGTAATTTGCTTCCACTGCTGTTTTTGATGGGTCCTTATTTGACGACTTGGTGATCCAGGTGAGGACAAGGGTTGTACCTCGGCAAAAAGGGAAGCATGTAAGTTGCGGCATGGTAGTGTAGAGCGCGGGGCTGCAACTGGTTTTTTAGGTAGTGATGGTAAACGGCTGCGAATAGTATTAGGTGGTGTAAGATACGATGATATAGGTAGTTGTTTATATTGACTTAATTTATATGAAGGGTCTCTGTTAGATTTTTCTGGGGTTTTGGTAGAAGAGACTATAGAGGAAGACATAGAAGATGAACTGCACATGAAAGAACAAATTGACGTTTGCTTATTCCCCGCTCTACCGGTGCTCCCTGTAGCACTAGTAGAGTTGTCCCCCAAGGGACTCATGATCCCCCCTGCCCCATCGACCGTGCCACTGTTTTTTGAGTCAAAGGGGGCAGTAAAGTGTTTAGCGACTGCTGTAGAGCAGCTATCTGGGAGGATAATTTATCGATTTGATGATCAACATTTGCTTTGATCTCTTTGGAAGTAGACTCAAGGGAGAGCTGAAGCCCAGCAATCACAGTATTCTGCTTTTTCACGGCCATGTTGATATTCTCAATATGAGCGGCAAGGTGGTCCACAGACTTCCGCATCTCTTCTTTAACCTGTTGAATTTCTTCATTAGACGCTTGGACGCGTTGCTCTAACTCCTCAGAGGAGATGCCAGGAGAAGTCCTACCCGGAGTCTCAACCCGGCTCTTGAAGCGTTCATATAGGTGATCTAAATCTTGATCAGTTAAAGAAGAAATGCTAGTAGACTGGGCGACTGTGGCCTCTTGACGAGCCGGGGGATCAAGGGGCGATGCAGCTACTGGGTTTACTGCTGCTGCATAGGATATCAAGGTGGTTTTAAACCGTTTTGACTCCTGAGGGATCTCTACTTCGCCGTCTTGCGGGTTATAAAGAGACAAAAGCTCATTGGCATAATAAGAACTGTTGCATGAGTGAATCGTGTCGCGATGTGCACTAGTAAGGCCAACTTCCTGATGATCAACAAAGACATTCTTGTGATATTCCTGAGGGACTCCAGCCAGCAGGCCCTGGTGCAATGTCGCAAATTGATCCAGGGCAAACGCATAACTTTCTGTGTGTACCAATACTGCCTTGACATAAGGCCTTCCGGTATTGTGCACTGAGTGAACAACTGGAACTTTTCCTTTACCTTCCACAGGATATTCCATTCCAAGGAAGCCTTTTAGCAAAGTATGACCATTAGGACCAATTGTATTGCGAATATCTTGGAGGTTCTGAATATGAATCACCTTGAGGGTATCACAGATCCGTACATGTACCTTAGCTAACTGATAAATCTTATGGAGGGGCCATTCCTTTGATTGAAGAGTAGGGACAAATTGGTATCCTCCGGTATAAGGATACTCAGCTTTCGCCTTTGCTGGAGCGGGAAGGGCAAAGAAAGCTTCCCTCAGCTTTTTTGCCTGACGGGCAGAGGTTTCAAGAGCAACCGCAGGGAATGAGTAACGCTGTGACTCCTTGGTAGACTCTTTAGGGACAGTAATAGTACGAGAAGAAAGTTGAAAGGGGAAGTCCTCTGGGAGCTGAAGCCGGACGCGAAGCTCCTTTTCTGCGTCGTCACGCCGAAAATGGCCAGGATGAGCACCCACCAAAAAACCACATACTACCAACGTTGCACTTTTAAATTTAGCCATATTGAGATATACCTTATTTTGATGGAGCCATTGAAAATAAGGATCTTGCATCCGCTTTACCCTATTCCAAGAAACTGTACAACTAAAGTGAACCATACCAGTTAAATTACCATGGCGAAGCACCCGATGATTATGGTAATATTCCTTGAAGAAATCTGGGTTGTCATCTGGAACCTGGGAAGGAGAGCTGACACCTTGCCCTTTTTCATCTTCGAAAGGTAAAAGAGTAAAATCCGGAATGTGCTTACTCGTGGATTTGACCCACTCACGGAACATGGAGGGGAGATGGACTCTAGTACCGGGAGCTAATCCCCAAGTCAACTGAGCACGGAATGTAAAAGTAGTCCTTTGACTCTCTGGTGGCTCCGACGATGGTGGTACGGTACTTATCATATCAGCACCCGCTGATTCCACTTGATCTGTTTCTGTTTGCTCTTGAGTTTCAGCGATGACAGGCAAGGAACCTACCTGCAACTCCGGTCGAGCATTAGTTCCTCCTCCCCTGCCCATGCGAGAAACTGCAGTAGCAACTGGAGTAAACGCAAAGGTCATGTTCGGTTGGTGCACTGCGGGTCGCGGACCTTGGGAAATCTTCCGACGGCGCTCGGAGCTCTCGCCTTCCTCTGCTTGGTATTCCACTTGGCTAGATTCGTCATCTAAACCTTCTATGTCTTCTCCATCCTCCCATCCTTCTTGGGAATTAAGCAAGTCAGAACATGGGGGGGCATCTTGCTCCTCCATAGCATCCTCATATTCTCCAAGGACTCCATATGGATTTCCGTCTTCCATGACTGGAGAGAGAAAGTGAGACTGGATACTAGCGGGGTCGGGCGGGCGCACAGCTGCGCTGAATAAATTTTTAACAATGAGGTCACTAGGACGGCTATAACTCCAAAAGGAGGATCGTTTTGCTAAGTCGGTAATGCTGTTTTTATTAAGTAAGCGTTTCAGAAGATATATGCGAGGTATCAGAGGTGGCAGAAGAAGGCCAAGCTAGAAATCACGATGAACCTGGATAAGAAAAGGCTAGTAGTTTCGTTAGGGGTGTGAAAACGCGCGTGCGCAGAAGAGTAACACAGCAAGATATCCAGCTGAAGATCTCTCATCGATGCTATCTCACGGGACTTAATACGGATGGTCAAAAATGCTGATTGCTTGTACCGGTGCAAGTGCCTGAAGAGAATAGTGTTGGGAGGATGTGTACAATCTTAAACAGGCAGAAGGCAGTTTTTGGCCTACCCAGAGGAAGTTCAGAAGCACATGTCATGTCTCTCCCGCCTTATACCCCAACACTCACATGTTGCTATTAATAGGATTACCTGATGTGGCGAACAATTCATGAACAAAAGTACTTGAGCCAATGTTGATGTACAACTCTACGCCTTCACCATCAAGATTTTGTTTGTCGGGCACTGTGATCATAGGTACCTAAGGTGGCATATCATTGATACTCCAGTGTGAATACACCATCGAGCACCAGCGCAACTTGTTCCGTAGCATCAAGCCACTATTTGCCAATAAACAATTAATCATTGTTGTCAATAAAGTTGACTTCACTTTTTGGGATGATTTGGAGGAAGGAAAAGAATACTTTGCTAAACTCTTTAGCAGAGAGAGTCATTTGCACTCTTATGACTATGCCCAATACCTCAAAAAAGGTGTGTTGGAAGTGAAAGCTACAGCGTGCAATAAATTGCTTGCTGCGCGTGTTGATTCCCGTCTATCAACCAAAAAGTTTGATGGGATAATGAACCGCATCCAAGTCTTCTATCCAAAACCTAGGGATAACAAAGTGTAGCCTTCATACCGCAGTCTGTAATGAAAGCTATCAAAGAGGGGACCTTTTATAAACCTGATCACAAGGCGAAGCGATCCAATACCGGATACGCTCTTATAATGAATGATAACATTGCTGATATGGATCATGAGAGTGTTTCAATGATAGATAATCCAATGGATAAGAAAACAGTTCGTGACCTTATGTGGGAAAATAGAGGACCGGGAGTTTTGACTACTGATTATCATTGCCAAAATGATTTGAAAAATGACGAGTGGAAGTTTGATGAAATCCCTCAGATTATTGTTAGAAAGAATATTGCTATTTATTATGCTCCTGATATTGAAGAAAATTGGGCTGCATTAGAAGAAGAAAAGCAACATCTATTGGATGAAATGGAAGCATATAATTAAAGATCTATTTTAAATGTAGCTATAAGAAAAGTCTTCTGTCGAGAGTTAACCAAAAAAGAGTGAAAGGGTACTCTTTTTCGCGG
>Ga0068876_10003752_pt1 | contig 10809 bp, 9 predicted proteins | sample NOAtaG_6_FD_66442 | JGI IMG/M metagenome (GOLD analysis project Ga0068876, IMG submission 66442) | Freshwater lake microbial communities from Lake Erie, under a cyanobacterial bloom - NOAA_Erie_Diel5S_2200h metaG | ecosystem: Environmental > Aquatic > Freshwater > Lake | place: USA: Ohio, Lake... | reverse complement strand
AAAGGCTTACTTTTTGGGGAAGAGGAACAGATCGTCCTTCATTTCTTCATCCAGGGTAACCTTGGAGAGGGTGATTTTCTGAACGGACTGCCCGGCGACTTTTGTTTCGAGGAAGAATGCGAACATCAACCCGTTCACTTCCTGGTAATCGCTCATGAAGGTCTCGGAAAACTGGCCGGCAGTAGGCCCGGTTTTGATCGGGGCGCGTATCAGTATCGGCACATAGTTTTCGGCATCGAAGAAGTGGAATTCCTCATTGCCGTCCTTTTTGGTCAGCTTGATCTTGTAGCAAGCAGTACCCTCGACCGTTTCTTTGCCTTCCAGCGCTACCGAGTGGCCCTTTTGGGCATAATCCAGTAAAGGGCTCTGGAATTGCTGGTTCTTCATCTGTTCGGCCATCTCATCGGGCATGACCTGGGCATCGGGGCCGATCTGAAGGGGGTTGATCCACCATGCGGTAGTACCATCATACCCCTGAATGATTTTCTGACCCATTACGTCCACCTCGACCCGCATTTTATCGGGCATTGCACCATACATCGTCCCTGCGAATTCAAACCCCATCATGGCCATTTTGGCTTCGCTTTTGGAGGTTTTGATCGCACGCCATTTATCGGCACCGCCGAGGGCCTCGAAAGATTTTTTGATAATTTCATCGGCGGTCTGCGCCTGCAGGGCGAGTGGGCCGGAAATCAGGAATAAAAAAAGAAAAACGCGTTGAATCATAATTATGAAATTTTGGGTTTGTGACGAATACGGATATTCATGAGATTGTGTAGAAAGTCCTTTTTACCACCGCGTGCAGCCTACGCTGCCAAATGACATTTTGAACGAGGCTGTCTCATAAGCCCTCTGGCGGCATTCGCCGCCAAAGAACATTTTTTTGAAACGCCGAAGGCAGTAGAATACTATGAGACAGCGTCGTTCGATACTTTTTACACAAACGCATAATATTTTTCTGGAGCGCCATTTTCACTGATTTTTCGAAGTAAAATCAAACAAAATGGCATTTCAAAGCATATCCTTTGGCTGCGCAACCTGCCAAAGGTCTTTTGAGGCCGACTGAATTTTGAAGCGACCTACATTTTCGTCAAATTTACTCTCATGTAGGTTTTATGAAAAAGTTTATAGATAAATAGAGCTGTTTTATCTTCAAAAGGTTCATTTTTGCAAAAAAAAGTGCAATGATTAGCGGAAAAAGTGTTTTTATCACCGGGGCGTCGCGCGGTATTGGCCGCTCCCTGGCAATTAAGCTTGCGGGAGGTAGCAACCGCCTGGGCTTGCTCGCCCGCAATGAGGCCGAACTGGAAAGCCTGGCAGCATCCTGCCGGCAGGATGGATCACAGGCTATGGTATTTGCGGGTGATCTCACGGACGAGGGGTTCGTGCGGGAAAGTGTTTCGGCTATGGAATCTGCTTTTGGCCCACTCGATTTTCTTGTCAACAATGCCGGTTATGGTATCTTCAAGCCGGCCGAGGAGATTGGGCTGGACGAGTGGAGGCAGCTCATGGATGTCAACGTTGCCGGTACATTTATTTGCTGCAAATATTTTGTGCCCGGGATGAAAGGGCAGGGCAGGGGGCACATCATCAATATCGCGTCCGATGTGGCAAAACGCAATTTTGCCAATGGCTCGCTGTACTGCGCCAGTAAATATGCGCAGGATGCTTTTTCAGGGGCCTTGCGTAAAGAACTCCGTCCTTTCGGCATTAAGGTTAGTGTGGTGTACTCAGGCCTGGTAGATACCCACTTCCACGGGCAACCCGGGGCTGCACACGCTGCGACCTGGCTGACCGACCAGGATATGGCGGATGCAATCTATTACGTGATGGATCAACCGCCCCATGTGGTCGTGGATGAGTTGATGATCCATCCGCTATCGCAGGAATATTAGGCGGTAAAGCCATACGGGGCCTACTTTATACTGTCCGGATAAGCCATTTTGATCAGGAACGCGTATTCCAGCGCCGTTTCCCGGTAGCGCTCGAACCGGCCGGAGGCGCCGCTGTGCCCGCTGGCCATATTGGTATAGAGAAGCAGCGGCTGGTCATCGGTCTTGAGCAGTCGGAGTTTGGCAACCCATTTTGCCGGCTCCCAATACTGCACCTGGGAATCGTGTAGCCCGGTAACCACGAGCATGGCGGGATACGCTTTGGAGCTTACGTTGTCATAAGGCGAGTATGAAAGCATGTATTCATAGAAAGTCTTATCGGCAGGGTTGCCCCACTCGTCGTATTCAAATGTGGTGAGGGGGATGCTGTCGTCCAGCATGGTCGTGACAACATCCACAAAAGGCACTGCGGCGACGATCCCCTTCCAGAGGTCGGGGCGGAGGTTGGCAATTGCGCCCATCAGGAGTCCTCCCGCGCTGCCCCCCATCGCAAACAGGCCGTCCCGGGAAGTATAATGCTGTGCGAGCAGATGTTCCGCACAGTCTATGAAATCAAAAAAGGTATTTTTCTTTTTCAATAATTTACCATCTTCGTACCATGCCCTGCCCAGGTCCTCCCCACCGCGGATATGGGCAATGGCAAAAGCAAAACCCCGGTCGAGCAGGCTGAGACGTGCAGAGCTGAAATACGGATCAAGGCTGATCCCGTAGGACCCATAGCCATATAATAAAAGGGGTTGGCTACCGTCCTTTTTAAAGCCTTTTCGATAAACGATGGAAATGGGTACCGCAGCCCCATCCCGTGCCCGGGCATAAATCCGCTCCGATAAATAGTTGCCGGGGGTAAAGCCACCTTGTATTTCCTCCTGTTTCAGCAGCTCAAAGCTCCCGGAGACCCGGTCGTAATCGTAAATGGTCTGTGGGGTGGTCAGGGATTGGTAGTTAATCCTCAGTTTTTGGGTATCCATCTCCCGGTTGATCGAAGTGACCACCATATAAACCTCCTCGGTGAAGGGCAGATAATGACCGTCCTGACCATCAAACGGCTGGATAAAAATCCGCGTGAGCCCACGGTGCCGTTCGGAAATAGCAAGGAAATCGGAAAACGCATCGAGTTCCTCCAGTAAAACCTCTTCGCGATGAGGCAGGACCTCCGTCCAGTTGATTTTTCCGGTATGTTGCTCCGGGGTTTTCATGAGGCGGAAATTGCGGGCTTCGTGGTTGGTCCGGATATAGAAATAACCATCAGCGTGGCTGATGTCGTATTCCAGACCGCGTTCCCGTTGCTGGAATACCCTGAAATCCCCGAGCGGGTTATCGGCCTCCAGTATCCGGTACTCTTTGGTAATCGTCTGCGACGAGAGGATGATCAGGTATTTCCGGGATTTGGAGAGGTAGATATGGGCATCAAAGGATTCGTCATCCTCCCGGAATACCTCCGCATCGCTGCTGACCGGGGTACCGATGGTATGGCGCATAATCCTGTAGCCCCTTAGCGTTTGGGGGTCTTTTTGGGTATAAAAAACGTGACGGCAATCCGTGGCCCACACAGCTTCGCCATTGGTATTGGGGATTTCGTCGGCCAGAAAGGTATCAGTGTCCAGATCTTTGAAGCGCAATGTATAAACCCGCCGGCTTAGGGTATCCTCCCCAAACGCGAGATAGCGGTTGTTGTGGCTTACCCTCCAGTGGCTGACGTCGAAGTACGAATGCCCTGCTGCCAGTGCGTTGAGGTCGAGAAATAGTACCTCGCGGGCGCCTTCTATTGCCGCTTTCCGATAATAAAAGGGATATTCTTTTCCGGCAGTGTACCGGGTAAAGTAGTAATAACCATTGTCCAGGAACGGTACGGACTGGTCATCCTGCTTGATCCTTGCGGTGATTTCCTCGAAAAGCTCCTCCCGTAGCGGGAGGTATGATGCCATTACTTTTTCCAGATAAGTGTTTTCAGAATGTAAATACGCCAATACCTCTGGGTCTTCCCGCTGGTTGAGCCAGTAAAACGGGTCAACCCTGGTTTGTCCGTGCGCATGTATCGGGTACGGCTGTTGTTTGGCAACAGGAGCCTGTGGTTTCATAGTGGGCTGTTTCATATCGGTTTGTTCGTTGTACCAAAAAGCCGTTTACCTTGTCTCAAAAGTCGTTTACCGCCTACGGCAACGAATGTCTTTTGAGACGGCTTTGTGGAATAATATTGAGGCTATCTTTTAAATGGGGCTATCTGATAAGTATGGGGCTTTTTAACCAACCCCTCGTACCGCTTCCGCGATCCTTTCGATCGCGGTGCGGAGTTCCGATTCAGCAGCGGCAAAAGAGAGCCGGATGCATTCCGGCGCACCAAAGGCAGTCCCTGAAACCGTAGCGACATGGGCCTTGTGCAACAGAAACTCGCTGAAGTCGTCGGCATTCCGGATGGTCATGCTGCCATCGCTCTTGCCGAAAAAGGCGCTGATGTCGGGAAAGCTGTAGAAGGCTCCTTCCGGTAGGTTGACTTTGAAGCCGGGGATCGTATTGAGCAGGTCGGTGACGACGTTCCTGCGGTGCAGGAAGGCATCCCGCATCTCAAAAGTTGCCTTCAGGTCAGCTTGTAGAGCAAGGGTAGCCGCCTTCTGGCCGAAGGAGTTAGCACCAGAAGTGAATTGTCCCTGGACTTTTGTGCAAGCTGCGGCCAGCCACTCTGGTGCGCCGATATAGCCGAGGCGCCAGCCCGTCATAGCAAATCCTTTAGAGAACCCATTGATTGTCGCGGTGCGGTCCCTGACGGATTCGAAAGTGCCGATGCTGTGGTGGCTGCCTGTAAAATTGATATATTCATAGATCTCATCGGAGAGGATCGTAACGTATGGGTACTTTTCAAAAACCCCTGCGATTTCTGCCAGTGCTTCTTTGCTGAATACGGAGCCGGTCGGATTACAAGGGGAGGAAAACAGAAAAGCTTTGGTCTTTGGGGTAATTGCGGCTTCTATTTGCGCGGCAGTCGGCTTATAGTCCTGGTCAATTCCTGCGGAAACGATGACCGGCGTCCCACCGGCCACTTTGACCATTTCGATATAGCTCACCCAATATGGCGCGAGAATGAGGACTTCATCGCCTTCGTCCAGCAGCGACAGGAATATGTTGATCAGCGATTGTTTTGCACCATTGGAAACGACGATTTGGTTGGGCTTAAAATCCAATCCGTTATCCCTTTTGAACTTGGCACAAATAGCTTCCCGAAGTTCCTGCGTGCCAGGCACGGGGGTGTATTTGGTGAAACCTTCGTCAAGGGCCTGTTTCGCAGCGGCTTTGATATGTTCGGGGGTGTCGAAATCCGGCTCACCAATACTCAGGTTGATGACTTTGAAGCCTTTGGCATTCAACTCACGCGCCATTGCCGCCATGCGCAGCGTTTCTGACTCGGCCATGTTTTGTACCCTTTTAGAAAGGGCATTTCCATTAAGTACGACAGACATAAAGCAGGTGTTTTTGCGATGTTCAGGTATAAAGGTTGAATGAGCCCGCCGAAGGCGGTATAAAAAACTCAGGGAGCAACAAGCTACATCAATTTTGGTCGTGCAACGACTTTTGAAAGCCCCTGCTTACCTTTGTCAGGGCTCAAATTTAATGTTGTTCCCATTTTAAAACAGTTTTTTTTCTAAAAAATCGCCTACTTTAGAGCGTTGTTTAATGATTTTGGCCATTTTTCAGGTTTTATACTCCTGAAAACCCAAAAAACAGGTAACGGGCAGCAATAGGCCCATGGATCATCTGGTCCTGTTGTCTGGATTTAAACTCACATACACTACACCTATGAAAGAAAAAATCACGGAACTTGAAGCCAGAAAATCCGTGGCGTTACAAGGAGGTGGCGAACCTCGTATCGCTGCTCAACATCAGAAAGATAAGCTGACGGCCCGGGAACGGCTCCATTTTCTGCTCGATCCCAACTCCTTTGAAGAGATCGGTATGTTTGTCGAGCACCGGTGTACGGATTTTGGTATGGCCGGGCAGCAATTTCCAGGCGATGGGGTAGTGACGGGGTATGGAACGATCAATGGCCGGCTGGTGTATGTTTTTGCACAGGATTTTACCGTATTCGGTGGATCTCTTTCGGAAACCCATGCCGAAAAGATATGCAAGATCATGGACCTTGCTATGAAAAACGGGGCTCCGGTAGTTGGGCTCAACGATTCCGGGGGTGCGCGTATCCAGGAAGGGGTCAACTCGCTCGGCGGGTATGCGGATATTTTTTATCGCAACGTCATGGCTTCAGGGGTGGTACCGCAAATATCGGCGATCATGGGCCCCTGTGCGGGTGGCGCAGTGTATTCCCCCGCGATTACGGATTTTGTTGTGATGGTCGAAGAGACCTCCTATATGTTCGTCACCGGACCGAACGTCGTCAAGACGGTTACCAACGAGACCGTCAGCTCAGAGGCGTTAGGGGGGGCACAGGCTCACGCTACCAAATCCGGGGTTACCCACCTCACTGCGGCCAACGATATGGATTGTCTGAAGAAAATCCGCCAGTTATTGGGCTATCTTCCGCAAAACTGTGAGGAAAAGCCGCCACAACGGCCCTATACCCTTGGCGAGGAGCTGCGCATCGGACTGCGGGAAATTGTACCGGCAAATCCCAACCATCCTTATGATATGCGGGAGGTTATCCAGGGTATTGCAGATGAAGATTCTTTCTTCGAGGTACACGAGAACTTTGCCGATAATATCGTTGTCGGTTTTGTGCGTCTGGCCGGCAGGAGTATCGGGGTAATTGGCAACCAGCCGTTTTCGCTGGCGGGTGTCCTGGACGTGAACAGCTCGCGAAAGGGGGCACGCTTTGTCCGCTTTTGCGACAGCTTCAATATCCCATTGCTCGTTCTGGTGGATGTACCTGGCTTTTTGCCGGGCACAGACCAGGAATGGAGCGGGATTATCGCCAACGGAGCAAAACTGCTCTACGCATTTAGCGAGGCAACGGTACCACGGATCACAGTGATTACGCGAAAAGCCTATGGCGGGGCTTATGTTGTGATGAACTCCAAACATATCGGGGCTGATATGAATTTCGCATGGCCAACAGCTGAAATTGCAGTGATGGGGGCAAAAGGGGCTTCGGAAATTATATTCCGGAAGGAAATTTCCGAAGCAGCAGACCCCGAAGCGATCCTGCTGAGCAAGGAAAAATCCTACCAGGAGGCCTTCGCACACCCTTACCGTGCCGCGCAGCGGGGCTTTATTGACGAAGTGATAGACCCTGCAGAAACACGTCGGAAACTCATCCGCGCTTTTGCCATGACAGAGAATAAAGTTGCCCGCCTTCCGCGCAAAAAACACGGGAATATACCATTATGAAAGCATTGATTATCGAAGCAATCGGCGCCCCGCTCAACTTTCGCGATTGGGACGACCCGGAGCCGGGTCCAGGGGAGGTCGTCGTCGGATTAAAAGCTGCCGCACTCAACCACCGGGACCTTTTTATCACCCAGGGCTTATACCCGGGCATCAAAACCCCGGGGATTCTTGGATCTGACGGGGCTGGCCTCCTGGATGGCCGGGAAGTCGTGCTGGCACCTGGCAAAAACTGGGGCACGGACGCACGCGTACAATCCACCGGATACGAAATCCTGGGCATGCCCGGGTTGGGTACTTTCGCCGGGAGAATTGCCGTTCCGCATGCCGCCGTTCATCCTAAACCCGGGCACCTGAGTATGACGGAGGCAGCGGCACTTCCCCTGGCGGGCCTAACCGCATACCGGGCTTTATTCACCCAGGGTGCCTTTCAAAAGGGGCATAAAGTACTGGTAACCGGTGGCGGGGGCGGCGTTGCCCTCTTTTGCCTTCAGTTTGCAGTGGCCGGGGGCGGGGAAGTCTGGGTTACCTCCGGAGATGATGAAAAAATCGACCGCTGTAAAGGACTTGGGGCACAGGGTGGGGTGAATTACCGGGAAACCGACTGGCACAAAGGCCTGCTCAAAGCAGCCGGCGAGTTCGACCTGATTATTGACGGTGCCGGCGGGGCAGGTTTCGGAAACCTCCTCCGCCTCGCAAAACCGGGAGGCCGTATTTCGGTCTATGGCGGTACGCAGGGGATGGTGCCTAATTTCAGCCCCCAGTTATTGTTTTGGAAGCAGCTCACGATCTGTGGCTCTACGATGGGCAATGATGCAGAGTTTGCAGATATGCTCAAACTGGTCGCTACCCATCGGATTGTGCCGGTAATTGATCAGGTATTCGCCTTGTCAGCAGGCAACGAAGCCTTGAAGCGCATGGACCAGGGTGCCCAGTTTGGTAAAATTGTCCTTTCCATACCATGAAGTTTATCGGGTTGATGTCCGATACCCATGGGTTTCTCGACGAGGGTATGCTCGGATATTTTGACGGTTGTGACGAAATCTGGCATGCCGGGGATATCGGGGAGAACGGGGTGGCCGATCGCCTCGCGCGTTTCAAACCACTGCGTGCGGTATATGGCAATATTGACGGGACAGCGACGCGGATGCGTTTTCCTGAGGACCTCCACTTTTCCTGTGAGGGACTTAAGGTTTTCATGACACATATCGGCGGTTATCCCGGGAGATACTACCCGCGGGTGCGGCAATTGCTGAAAGCCGATCCCCCGGATTTGTTTATCTGTGGCCATTCTCATATCCTCAAGATCGTCCCGGATCAACAGTTTGCCCTCCTGCACATCAACCCGGGGGCCTGTGGCCAGGAGGGCTTCCACGTCATGCGGACGATGGTGCGCTTCCGAGTGGATCATGGCCGTTTGGAAGGATTGGAGGTGATCGAACTGGGGCGCCGCGGAAAGTTGATTTAAAAAGTGAGCGTCCACCCGATGCCGTTTCCTGTCGGATAGATTGCAGAAAGGAACGGTTTGAGTTTTTCGTTGCCTGTGGCCAGGGCTGCATACTGGGCGATGTCGAAGACCAAAAGGAATCCCCCCTGAAGCAAAATGCTCTGGCCAAAGCCCTTCAGCCGCTCCGGTATTTCTTCCGTGCGCTTCGAGCGTTCGATCAGGTAGGCACCTCCCATCAGATAGGCAACATCCAGCCCGGCATTGAACAATAAGATTTTTTGAATTTTGTGGTGTTCCTGGATGCTTTGGAAGAGGTCCATCGCCGCCGGGTCACTTTTTGATGCCCCCCAGTACCCCAGGGCAGCGATGCCGAGGTTGACGCTATTCCATGCGAGGTTCATCTGGTGAAAATACTTTGCGCTACCGGTCTGCCTGGAGGTAAGCGCTGCCCCCACCGCCATATTCCCTACTGCCCAGCCTCCCAGAATCAACATACCGGTTTTCTGGCGATCCAGTCGCCACGTATTGAAACTGGAAAGGTCGCCGGCCGGCACCTGCGCAAGTGCCCAAAAGCCTGCACATACGAGAAACCAGGTAAGCAGGGCTTTTCTGATGGGCAGCTTATCGGCACCGGGCTGATAAGTAACCGCCTGGGTGAAGGTTTTTTTCATTGCGCAATAATTTTTTCAAAAAAAACATACCGTTTAAGAATTTGGCACGGTATTTGGACAAGTTATTTTCGAAAGTATAGTTGTTATTTCATAGAGATATTGGTTATTTTTACTGGCTTATTATTACGAGCGCCGCCTTAAAGAAGGTGGCGCTTTTGCCAGTTTTCCCTTCATTTTGGGGCATACCGCCCATTTTTTCCACAACAGCAAAATTACTCTTTTCCCGGTACGGTCGCCGGATGATTTTCTGATGCAGTAGTCGCCTGTCCCGCCATGCCGAGCGCATAGCGTATTTTATGAAAGATATCGGTATTTTCGTAGATGCCGGTAAAGAGTTCTGCGCCTGGGCCGAAGGCAAAAACAGGGACCATAGATGCGGTATGGTTGTTGGAGGTGAATCCAAACGACAAACGGTTCATTTTAGAATCCCCGTGGATGCACATACCGCCGGTTTCATGATCAGCCGTAACGATGACCAGCGTATTTTTGCTGGCAGCGGCATATTTGAGCGCTTCACCGACCGCCCGGTCGAAATCGAGGGTTTCCAGGACGGCATTTTTGCCATCCCGTTGATGGCAGGCCCAGTCTATCTGGGAGCCTTCGACCATGAGGAAGAAGCCTTTATCACTGCGTTTTTCCAGAAATACCGGCCCGATACGGGTGGCGAGTTCGAGATAGTCCCGGCCATTGGCTACGCCTGGCGGGTGTTTTTCTGCGGTGAAATACAACAGCGGCCTGGAAGGGTCGAGCTTTATTTTTCCCAGAGGTGTTGCATTGTAATCGGTGACGAGGTACCCTTTGGCTTTTAAAGTATCGAGCAGGTTCTGTTGATCGGATTCCCGCTTGTCGAAGTAGGTTTTTCCACCACCGATGGCCAGGTCAATGGGTGCATCGAGGAAATCGGCTGCAATTTCCTCATAATACTCTCTGGAGGCGGCATGGGCAAAGAAGGCGGCCGGTGTTGCATGAACGATGGTCGAGGTGGCGACCAGGCCGGTAGCCAGCCCTTTTTCCGCACTTTCTTCGAGGATGGAACGTAGAGGAAGGGTGTCGTGGGATACCCCAATGGCATTGTTATAAGTTTTACGGCCACTTGCGAAAGCAGTGGCACCAGCCGCCGAATCAGTCACGAGGTTATCGTAGGAGTAGGTCTTTTGGAAGCCGACGACCGGAAATTGTGTAATATGGAGGCGGTTGTTATTGGAATATAAAGCCGCACTGACCTGTGGCAGACCCATACCGTCCCCGATCATCAGGATGATGTTTTTTGGGCGCATATCGGGCGGGGGCATGGATGCCGCTCCCTGGGCGGCCAGGAAATTCAGCATCGCACAACAGCTCAGGATAAGCCCTGTTATCGAAAAGTTGCGCGCAGTTTTGGAATGTCTCTTCATTGCTTTCTCCCTACTTTAAAACGCCCGGGTATCAGACTTGCCAGGGTTGTGTGAAAGGTCATTTTGCTTGCCCCCCC
>Ga0068876_10003747_pt1 | contig 10819 bp, 8 predicted proteins | sample NOAtaG_6_FD_66442 | JGI IMG/M metagenome (GOLD analysis project Ga0068876, IMG submission 66442) | Freshwater lake microbial communities from Lake Erie, under a cyanobacterial bloom - NOAA_Erie_Diel5S_2200h metaG | ecosystem: Environmental > Aquatic > Freshwater > Lake | place: USA: Ohio, Lake... | reverse complement strand
TGGCGCCTGTTTTGCCGAAAGGAGCTGCCATGCCCCATATCCTTGCCATCGATCACGGCACGACATCGTCCCGCGCGATCCTTTTTGATGCCCGCTTGCAGGTGACAGCCACCGCCCAGAAGGAATTCCCCCAGCTTTTCCCCGCCCCCGGCTGGGTGGAGCATGACCCGGCAGACCTGTGGTCTTCCGTCGCGGGCACCGCCCGTGCGGTGATCGAGAAGGCCGGGGTGGATGCCGCCGGCATCGCCGCCATCGGCATCACCAACCAGCGCGAAACGACCCTGATCTGGGACCGCGAGACGGGCCAGCCCATCCACAACGCCATCGTCTGGCAGGACCGCCGCACGGCCCCGATCTGCCAGCAGATGAAGGACTCCGGGCTGGAGCCGATGATCACCCATCGCACCGGCCTGCTGCTTGACCCCTATTTCTCGGGCACCAAGGTCAAATGGCTGCTTGACCACGTCGAAGGTGCCCGCGCGCGGGCCGGGCGGGGCGAACTGATGTTCGGCACCGTCGACTGCTTTCTGATCTGGAAGCTGACAGGGGGCCGGGTGCATGCGACCGATGCCACCAATGCGGCACGCACCCTTTTGTACAACATCCGCGACGGCCGCTGGGACCCGGAGATCTGCCATCATCTGGGCGTGCCCCTGTCCCTGCTGCCCGAGGTGCGCGACTGCGCGGCCGGTTACGGCGTGACCCGTGCTGATCTTTTCGGGCGCGAAATCCCGATCCTGGGCGTCGCGGGCGATCAGCAGGCGGCGACCGTGGGGCAGGCCTGCTTCGCGCCGGGAATGATGAAGTCCACCTATGGCACCGGCTGTTTCGCGCTGCTGAACACCGGCGATACCCTGGTGGAAAGCCGCAATCGCCTGCTGGGCACCATCGCCTATCAGCTGGACGGCAAGCCGACCTATGCGCTGGAAGGGTCCATCTTCGTCGCCGGTGCCGTCGTGCAATGGCTGCGCGACGGGCTGAAGATCATCCGCGAAGCGAAAGAGACACAGCCGCTGGCCGAGGCGGCAGATGCAGCGCAGGACGTGATCCTGGTGCCTGCCTTTGTGGGCCTGGGGGCCCCCTACTGGAAGCCGGACTGCCGGGGCGCGGTCTTTGGGCTGACGCGGAATTCGGGGCCGGCAGAGCTGGCCCGCGCCGCGCTGGAAAGCGTGGGCTTTCAGACCCGCGACCTGCTGGAGGCGATGCGGGCCGACTGGCAGGGGGCCGCAGGGGGCGTGCTGCGGGTTGACGGCGGGATGAGTGCGTCGGACTGGGCGATGCAATTCCTGTCCGACATCATCGGGGCCCCGGTCGACCGGCCACAGGTGCTGGAAACCACGGCGCTGGGTGCGGCCTGGCTTGCGGGCATGAAGGCAGGCGTCTACCCGCAGCGCGACGGGTTTGCCGCAACCTGGGCGCTGGAGCACCGCTTTGAACCGCAGATGGGCGAAGACCTGCGCGCGGCGAAATATGACCACTGGAAGCGGGCGGTTGCGGCCACCATCGGCGTCGCATGATCCCCCCGTTTCAGCTGCTGCTGCCCGGACGCATCCTGTTCGGGCGGGGCGAGGCGGCGAAAACCGCCGGGCTGGCCGCCGGGTTCGGTCCCCGCGTTCTGTTGGTGCATGGCCGTGATGCCGGGCGCGCCGCCTGGCTCAGGGCAGATCTGGACCGGGTCGGGTCCGGGGTGCAGGCCCTGACCTGCGCGACAGAGCCTGACCTGCCGATGCTGGAGGCTGCCCTGGCCCGGGGGCGGGTCTTTGCCCCCGATGTGGTGATCGGCCTGGGGGGCGGGGCGGTGCTTGATCTGGCCAAGACGCTGGCCGCCCTGATCCCGGCCACGGGGGCGGTGGCGGACCATCTGGAGGGCGTCGGGCAGGGCTTGCCCCTGACGCAAGGCCCGCTGCCCTTCATCGCCGTGCCGACCACATCGGGCACCGGGGCCGAGGCCACGAAGAATGCGGTGATCAACGTGCCCGCACAGCGCCGCAAGGTGTCGCTGCGCGATGACCGGATGATGGCGCGGCTGGCGATTGTCGATCCGGCGCTGACCGACAGTTGCCCGCGCGGCGTCACGCTGGCCTCCGGCCTGGATGCGCTGACGCAGGTGATCGAGCCCTACCTGTGCAACCGGGCGAATCCGGGCACCGATGCGCTGGCCCGCGCCGCGATTCCGATGGCGCTGGCGGCGCTGCCCGTGCTGATGCAGGGCGAAGATGCCGCCGCGCGCGATGCCATGGCCTGGGTCAGCCTGTCGGGGGGGATTGCGCTGGCCAACGCCGGCCTGGGCGCGGTGCATGGGCTGGCCGGGGTGATCGGCGGCATGACCGGTGCCGCGCATGGCGCAATCTGCGGCACGCTGCTGCCCTTCGTGATCGCGGCGAACCGTGCAGCCGTGCCCCCCGGGCCGGTCGCAGGGCGTCTGGCAGAGGTGGACGCGATGCTGTCGGCGGCCTTCGGCGGCGGGCCGGGGGCCGAGGCGCTGCACCGCTGGTCGCGCCGCAACGGCCTGCCCGGCCTGTCGGCCCTTGGGCTGGATGCCCGGGATCATGCCAGTGTCGCGGCAGCGGCGGTGGCGGCATCATCGATGAGGGCAAATCCGGTGGTCCTTTCCGAAGCGGCCTTGCAGGCTGTCTTGCGCGCGGCCGGTTAGCGGGGCAGGGGCTTTCGGTCGGGGCATGTCGAAAGACCTGTGCAAGATGCCCGTTTCGGATGATAGCCTGACGCCACAGACGAACGGCATAGGTGACGTGACGGGGGGCAGGGGTGTTCGACGCAGGGCATGATTACCGGCTGGTGCTTGCCTCGCTTGCTGTGGCGATGATGGCCGGGTTCACCGGCCTGTCGCTGACACGCGGTGCCTCGAAGCTTCCGGCGGGGCGGCGCAAGGCCGTTGTCTCGATGTCTGCCGTGGCGCTGGGCGGGGGCATCTGGTCGATGCATTTTGTCGCGATGCTGGGCCTGCAACTGCCGTTTGTGTTCTACTATGATGCCCTGATCACGCTGGTTTCGGCGCTTGTGGCGATCTTGATCACGGGCATCGCCCTTTTGGTGCTGCATTTCGTGCCGCGCAGCAAGGCCTCGATCACCGGGGCGGGGGTGATCATCGGCATCGGGATTCCCGTCATGCATTACATCGGCATGTCGGGGATGGAACTGTGCCGCCCGGTCTATACCCCGGCGGGGCTGGTGCTGGCTCTGGCCGCTTCGATTCTGCTGAGCATGGCTGCGGTCTGGCTGGCCTACGGTGAACGCGGACGGCGCAACATCCTGCTGGGGACGGCGGGCTTCGGTCTTGCGGTGTTCTCGGTGCACTTTCTTGCGATGGCCGGAACCTCGTTCCTGCCGCTGCGGGATGTGACGGCGGCGGGACCGGCGATGGGCAACGAAAGCCTGGCGCTGCTGGTCACGCTCAGCGCCTTCCTGATTTCGGCGGCATTCCTGCTGACGGGCATCACCTTTGCGCCCGAAAAGGCGGCAGGGGTGCCGCCTGCCCAGACGGTAGAGGTGTCATCCCGGCCTGTGGCACCTTTGCCCGGCGATGCGCGCATTCCCTATGAGCGCGAGAACCGCATCTTCTTTCTGGACGGGGCGCAGGTGGCCGCCCTGCGCGCCGAGGGGCATTACACCATCCTGTACCACCGCAGCGAAAAGCTGTTCTGCCCCTGGTCGATCTCGGATGCGGAAAAGCGGCTGGCCCCCGCTTTCCTGAAGGTTCATCGCAGCTACCTGATCAATCCGCGCCTTGTGACCGGATTCGAAAGGCTGAAGGATACCGGCATGTGCTTTTTCGACGGTGTCGAGCCGCCGCTCCGGGTGCCTGTCAGCCGGTCCCACCTGAAAGCCGTGCGCGAGGCGCTGGGCCTTTGACCCGCTTCGCGGTTGGTGCAGATAAACCGCACTTCGTGCAATAAAGCGATGCTTTGGTGGGCGCAGGCTGGGACACAGCGCGCAGGCAGTGGAACACTGTGGTTAAGTGCGCTTCGGCAGCACCGCTTTGGGAGGAGCATATGATAGCAGCGGCGTTCGAATATCATCGACCGGCGCACCTGAAGGGTGCGCTGGGCGTTCTGGCCGAATACGGGGATGACGCAAGGGTGCTTGCGGGGGGGCACAGCCTGATCCCGATGATGAAACTGCGCATGGCCGCGGTCGGGCATCTGGTTGATCTGCAGGACATCGCGGACCTGAAGGGTATCCGTGTGGCGGGTGGTCGCGTGACTATCGGCGCGATGACGACCCAGCACGAGATGATTGCCAGCGCAGACCTTGCCAGGGCCGCGCCGATCATCGCCGAGGCCGCGGTACAGATTGCCGATCCGCAGGTGCGCTACATGGGCACCGTGGGCGGCAATGTTGCCAACGGCGATCCGGGCAACGACATGCCGGGTCTGATGCAGTGCCTGAACGCGACCTTCACCCTGGTCGGGCCGGACGGCAGCCGCGAGGTGGCCGCGCGTGACTTTTACCACTCAGCCTATGTCACCGCGCGCGAGGACGGCGAAATCCTGACGCAAATCAGTTTCGCCGCACCCACGGGCGGCTACGCCTATGAAAAGCAGAAACGCAAGATCGGCGATTATGCAACCGCCGCCTGTGCCGTCCAGCTGACAAAGGCGGGCGGCAAGGTGACGTCGGCCGCCGTCGCGATGACGAACCTTGCCGACACGCCGGTCTTCTCGGATGCGGCGGGCGCGGCCCTTGTCGGAACATCGGGCGATGCAGCAGCGGTGAAGGCCGCCGTGACGGCCGCCGTGGCCGCGATCAGCCCGACGGGCGACAACCGCGGCCCTGCCGAATTCAAGCGCCACATTGCGGGCATCATCATCGGGCGCGCCATCACGCGCGCCCTGTCGCGCGCCTGAAGGGGGGATGACCATGGGAAAGACGATGCACATTGCCCTGACCGTGAACGGCGAGGCGCACGAATTGCTGGCCGAACCGCGCGAACTGCTGATCTATGTGCTGCGCGAAAGGCTGAACCTGACCGGACCGCACGCGGGCTGCGAAACCTCGCATTGCGGGGCCTGCACGGTCGAGATGAACGGCAAATCGGTGAAATCCTGCACCGTCTTCGCCGCGCAGGCCAACGGGGCCACGATCACCACGATCGAAGGGCTGGGATCGCCTGACAGCCTGAGCGTGCTGCAACAAAGCTTCCGCGAGCACCACGGGCTTCAGTGCGGCTATTGCACGCCGGGCATGATCACCCGCGCCCACCGCCTGCTGCAGGAAAATCCGGACCCGACCGAAGAAGAGGTGCGCTTTGGCATCTCCGGCAACCTGTGCCGCTGCACGGGCTACCAGAACATCGTCAAGGCGATCCTGGCCGCTGCGGCCACGATCAACGGCGCGAAGGAGGCTGCGGAATGAACGACCTGACCCCGACACCGCAAGAACGGACCGCAAAGCTTAAGGGTCTTGGCACCTCGCGCAAGCGCGTCGAGGATGCGCGCTTTACCCAAGGCAAGGGCAACTACGTTGACGACATCAAGATGCCGGGCATGCTGCATGGCGATTTTGTCCGCTCTCCCTATGCCCATGCGCGGGTGAAATCGATCAATGCCGATGCGGCCAGGGCGCTGCCGGGCGTCATCGCCGTGCTGACGGCGGCTGATCTTGCGCCTTTGAACCTGCACTGGATGCCGACACTGGCCGGCGACAGGCAGATGGTGCTGGCCGATGGCAAGGTGCTGTTCCAGGGCCAGGAAGTGGCCTTTGTCGTGGCGACCGACCGTTATGTCTGCGCCGATGCCATCGAACTGGTCGAGGTGGACTACGAAGAACTGCCCGTGGTCACCGATCCCTTCAAGGCGCTGGAGCCGGGGGCACCGGTGCTGCGCGAGGATCTGGCGGGCCAGACCAGCGGCGCGCATGGCGCGCGGCGTCACCATAACCACATCTTCCTGTGGGAAACCGGGGACGAGGCGGCAACCAACCAGGCCATTGAGGCGGCCGAAGTGGTGGCCGAAGAGATGATCTATTACCACCGTGTCCACCCCTGCCCCCTGGAAACCTGCGGCTGTGTTGCCAGCATGGACAAGGTCAACGGCAAGCTGACTGTGTTCGGCACCTTCCAGGCACCGCATGTGGTGCGCACGGTGGCCTCGCTGCTGTCGGGGATCGAAGAGCACAACATCCGCGTGGTGTCGCCCGACATCGGCGGCGGCTTTGGCAACAAGGTGGGGGTCTATCCGGGCTATGTCTGTTCCATCGTTGCCTCGATCGTCACCGGAAAGCCGGTAAAGTGGATCGAAGACCGGATGGACAACCTGATGGCCACCGCCTTTGCCCGCGACTACTGGATGAAAGGGCGGATCAGCGCCACGAAGGACGGCAAAATCACCGGGCTGCACTGCCATGTGACCGCCGACCATGGCGCCTTCGATGCCTGTGCGGACCCCACCAAATTTCCGGCAGGCTTCTTTCACATCTGCACCGGCAGCTATGACATTCCGGTGGCTTATGTCGGCGTCGACGGGGTTTACACCAACAAGGCCCCCGGCGGCGTGGCGTACCGCTGTTCCTTTCGCGTCACCGAAGCCGCCTATTTCATCGAACGGATGATCGAGGTTCTGGCGATTGAACTGGGGATGGATGCGGCCGAGCTGCGCGCGAAGAACTTCATCCGCAAGGACCGGTTTCCCTACACTTCGGCGCTGGGCTGGGAATATGACTCGGGCGATTATCACACCGCCTGGGACAAGGCGCTGGCGGCGGTGGATTATGCCGGACTGCGGCGCGAGCAGGCAGAGCGGGTTGCGGCCTTCAAGCGCGGCGAGACGCGGAAATTGCTGGGCATCGGCCTGACGCATTTCACCGAAATCGTGGGCGCGGGTCCGGTGAAGAACTGCGACATCCTGGGGATGGGCATGTTCGACAGCTGCGAAATCCGCATCCATCCGACCGGCAGCGCCATTGCCCGGCTGGGCACGATCAGCCAGGGTCAGGGCCATGCCACGACCTTTGCCCAGATTCTGGCGACCGAGATCGGCCTGCCCGCTGACAGCATCACGATTGAGGAAGGCGATACCGATACGGCACCTTACGGCCTTGGCACCTATGGCTCGCGCTCAACCCCGGTGGCCGGGGCGGCCACCGCGATGGCGGGGCGCAAGATCCGCGCCAAGGCGCAGATGATTGCGGCCTGGTTGCTGGAGGTGCACGACGGCGATCTCGAATGGGACATCGACCGCTTCGTGGTCAAGGGCGCGCCCGAGCGGTTCAAGACGATGAAGGACATCGCCTATGCCGCCTATCACAACGCCATTCCGGGCATCGAGCCGGGGCTGGAGGCGGTCAGCTATTACGACCCGCCGAACATGACCTATCCCTTCGGGGCCTATGTCTGTGTCATGGAGATTGACGTGGATACGGGCACGCATGAGGTGCGCCAGTTCTACGCGCTGGACGACTGCGGCACGCGGATCAACCCGATGATCATCGAAGGCCAGGTCCATGGCGGGTTGACCGAGGCGCTGGCCATCGCCATGGGGCAGGAGATTGCCTATGACGAGATCGGGAACTGCAAGAATTCCACGCTGATGGATTTCTTCCTGCCGACCGCCGTCGAAACCCCGCACTACACCACCGACTACACCGAAACCCCGTCGCCCCACCATCCGATCGGGGCCAAGGGCGTGGGCGAAAGTCCGAATGTGGGCGGGGTTCCGGCCTTTTCCAACGCGGTGCATGATGCGTTCCGGGCCTTTGGGTTGCGTCAGGCGCATATGCCGCATGACCATTGGCGCATCTGGAAGATCGCCAACCAGCTTGGGCTGCATGGGTAGGGAAGGGGCGGGACCGTTGTTGAAGGGGCGGGAAAATGGTGGTCCGTTCTTCTTGCTTGCCTGATTTGTCCGTCGACAAATCAGGCCGCGCCTGCCTGCCCCCGGCAGGCGCGTTTCCGCGCCCGCCCAGGCAGGCGCGGCCTGATTTCCCGGCCGTATCCCGGGACCTACCCCCCTTGCCCTGCGGCTTGCGCCTTCGGGCAATGGGCCGGGTCACGCTCCACCGGAGCGTGACCTTGTCGGCCCGGGGACGAAATCGGACAGGGATGCCTTGGATCCGCGGTGACTTCAGGGATGGCCGGGGTGCCGCCCCGCACAAGCATGAGTGATTGGCAAACCCTTCGGAACGATCTGGCGCGGCAGGGCTATGTCGCCACTGCCGATCTGGCCATGGCGCTGCATATCGCGGTGGTGCTGGGCCGCCCGATCCTGCTGGAAGGGGCGGCGGGGGTGGGCAAGACCGAGGTCGCCCGCGCTTTGGCGCAGGCCCGCGACACGCAACTGATCCGCCTGCAATGCTATGAAGGGCTGGATGCGGCGCAGGCGATTTACGAGTGGAATTACCAGCGGCAGCTTCTGGCAATCCGCGCTTCCGCCGAGGATGGGCAAACCGGGCGGTCGGTGGAACAGCGCATCTTTTCAGAGGAATTCCTGCTGGAACGCCCCCTGCTGCGCGCCATCCGCCAGCCGGTGGCCCCGGTGCTGCTGATCGACGAGATCGACCGCGCGGACGAGGAATTCGAAGCCTATCTGCTGGAGGTGCTGTCAGATTTCCAGATCACCGTGCCGGAACTGGGCACGATCCGCGCCGTCACCCGGCCCATCGTGGTGCTGACCGCCAATGGCACCCGCGATCTGAGCGATGCGTTGCGGCGGCGCTGCATCTATGCCCATGTCGATTACCCCGACCGCGAAACGGAACTGGCGATCCTGCACGCACGCCTGCCGCAGATCGAGGACGCCTTCGCGCGGCAGATCGTGGGCTTTGTGCAGGCGCTGCGCAAGGAAGAGCTGGAAAAGACGCCCGGCGTGGCCGAGATGCTGGATTTCGCCGCCGCCCTGGCGGGCCTGGGCGTGAATGACCTGACCGATGATCCGCTGCGGCTGCAGGCGACGCTGGCCACCTTGCTGAAGACGCAAGCCGACCGGGGTCAGGTGCCAACGGAAGTGGCGCAGCGCCTGGCGGGGAAGGCGGCATGAGCCGCGTCACCCGCTTTGCCGCACGCGATCCCGGTCCTGCGGCGCGGCTGGCGGGGTTCATGGACCATCTGCGCAGCCACGGCTTTCGCCTGGGTGTGGCCGAGACGGAAACGGCGCTGCGCGCGCTGGATGCGGTGGGCGCGGTCCAGCCCGATGCCGTGCGCAGGGCGCTGAAGGCGGTCTGCTCGGGCTGCGCCGAGGATGCGGCGCGGTTTGACGATCTGTTCGACAGCTTCTGGCGCAACGGCGGGCGCGTGCGGCAAAAGGTGATGCCGGACCGCGCCGGTGCGCCCAGACACACCCGCACCTCGCAGACCGCCGAAGGCCAGGACAGCGGCAGCGGTGGCAGCCCCCATGCGCCCGAAGGTGGCGAGGGCGAGGCCGAGGCGGGCGGCGCGGGGCGGCTTGTCGCCTCTCGGGTCCACAATCTGATGAAGACCGACCTGCGCAAGGTCGTTTCGGCGCAGGATATCCATCAGGCAGAAGCCGTGGCCCGGCGGCTGGGCGAAGCAATCCGCGACCGGCGGTCGCGCCGGCGCCGCGCCGCGCGCAAGGGGGCGATGATCGATCTGCGCCGGACCCTTCGCGCCAGCCTGGCCACTGGCGGCGAGCCTCTGCGGCTGGCGCGGCGCACGCGGCCCGACCGGCCGGTCAGGATTGTGGCGCTGTGCGATGTGTCGGGATCGATGGCGGTCTATGCGCGGCCCTTTCTGGCCTTTCTGGCCGGGCTGATGCGGGCGGATGGTGCGGCGGATGCCTATCTGTTTCACACGCGCCTTGTGCGCATCACCGAGGCGCTGCGCGATGACGATCCCTTGCGGGCGCTGAACCGGATCACGCTGCTGGCCGACGGGTTTGGCGGCGGGTCGCGGATTGGCGGCGCGCTGGACGACTTCGCGCGCGGGCAGGCGCGGCGGTTCGTCAACGGGCGCACGGTGGTGATGATCCTGTCCGATGGCTATGACAGCACCACCCCCGAGGTCATCGGCGGGGCACTGGCGCGGCTGAAAAAGCGTGGCTGCCGGGTGATCTGGCTGAACCCGCTGAAGGGGTGGACCGGCTACACGCCCGTGGCCCAGGCCATGGCCGCCGCCCTGCCGCATCTGGATCTTTTCGCTGCCGCCGCTACACTCGCCGACCTTGCGGCCCTGGACAGAGAGCTTGCCCGGATATGACCGATGCGCGCAGGACACAGCATCTGGAACGCGAAATCAGCCGGTTGCGCGCCGAGGGCCGCCCTTTTGCCGTGGCGACCATCGTGCGCACGGTGGATGCCACCTCGGCCAAACCCGGGGCCAAGGCGCTGCTTCTGGGCGACGGCACGCTGGTGGACGGCTGGATCGGCGGCGGCTGTGCCCGCGCTGCGGTGGCCAGGGCCGCCATTGCCGCCGTGGCGATGGGCAGGCCGCAATTCGTGTCGCTGCGGCCCGAAGACCTGCTGGCGGCCGAAGGCGTGGCCCCGGGAGAGGAGCGTGACGGCATCCGCTTTGCCCGCAACGGCTGCCCCAGCAAGGGGTCGATGGACATATTTGTGGAACCCGAACTGCCGCAGCCGCGTCTGGTGATCTTTGGTGCCGGGCCGGTGGCCCTGGCGCTGGCCGATCTTGCCGCGCGCTTTGATCTGCACCGCACGGTCTGTGCCCCCGGCCTGTCGGGGGCAGAGGCCGATGTTGTGCAGGAGGGCTATGTGATCGACACAGGCGCCGTGGTGCCCCGGTTCGTCGTGGTGGCCACGCAAGGAAAAAGCGACGAAGCCGCCCTGCGTGCGGCGCTGGCCGGTGGGGCGGACTATGTGGCCTTTGTCGGCAGCCGCCGGAAATTCGCGACCC
>Ga0068876_10003746_pt1 | contig 10819 bp, 8 predicted proteins | sample NOAtaG_6_FD_66442 | JGI IMG/M metagenome (GOLD analysis project Ga0068876, IMG submission 66442) | Freshwater lake microbial communities from Lake Erie, under a cyanobacterial bloom - NOAA_Erie_Diel5S_2200h metaG | ecosystem: Environmental > Aquatic > Freshwater > Lake | place: USA: Ohio, Lake... | reverse complement strand
ATCCTGCTGGCGGAGCAGACCGGCACCCCGGTGCATTGCCAGCACATGAGTTCGGCCGGCAGTGTCCGGTTGATCCGGGAGGCCCGGCGGCGCGGCGTGCCCATCTCCGGCGAGGCGTGTCCCCACCATTTCACGCTCACCGACGCCACGATCGCCGGCAGCCAGGAATTTTGGGGCGGCGACGGTGCCGAATTGGCGCGCCGGGTCTTCGGTGGGCGTCCGCTGCCCTCATGGCCGGCCTACCACACGCACTTCAAGATGAACCCGCCGTTGCGCACGGCCGCCGACCGCGAGGCCATCCTCGAGGGCCTGGTCGACGGCACGCTCGGGATCATCGCCAGCGACCATGCGCCCCACACCGATTCGGAGAAGGAGGCGGAGTTCGACGAAGCACCCTTCGGCATCGTGGGCCTCGAACTGGAGCTGCCATTGTCCCTGATGCAGCTTCACCACACCGGACGCCTGCCGTTGTCTGCGGTGATTGAGAAACTGACGGTCAACCCCGCGCGCTTCCTGGGGCTGTCCGGCGGTCGCGGCACCCTCTCGCCCGGCGCCTTGGCCGACATCACCGTCTTCGATCCCGACGCCGTCTGGACCTGCGACCGGCATGACACCGCCAGCCTCAGCCAGAACAACCCGTTCCACGGTTGGCCGATCCGGGGCCGCGTCACCGCCACGTTTGTCGGTGGTCGTCGGGTGTTTTCCTGCGGCCGCTGATCCCCGGCCGGCTTTGCGCTGGTCCGCCCGCCGCCGATCCGACTAAGGTCCTCGCATGAGAATCTTTGGCGGGCAGGTTCTTCGGGGGGCTTGGATCCTGACCTGTTCCCTGGTGGGCCTCCGGGTGGGTCTGGCGGAGGAACCCCGGCCGGCGCCCCCGGCGGTTCGACTGTCGCCCGGATTGGCCGAGGCTCCCCGGGCCAAGCGGATGGAGTCCCCGTCGTCGTCGACCGGATGGAAGCAATACTTCATCGGGGACCCGACCTCCGAGGAACAGATGTACCTCGAGTACGTCAACCGTGCCCGGGCCTTCCCGTGGGAGGAGGGTTACCTGCTGGCGACGTCGACCGACCCGGATGTCCAGTCTGCCTACCGGTTCTTCGACGTGGATCTCCAGCGGGTGGTCGACGAGATCGCCTTGTTTCCTCCGCAGCCCCCACTGGCCTTCGAGCCGCGGTTGATCCAGGTCGCCCGGTTCCACAGCCGGTACATGCTGGAGAGCGCGGTTCAGGAGCATGACCAGTACCATCCGGTCACGGGCCAGAAGCTCAACACCACCGCCTCGCGCCTGAGCGGCACGGGTTATCCGTTGATCGCCGGCGGTGAGAGTGTCTACGCCTATGCGGAATCCCCGCTCCATGGCCATGCCAGTTTCGAGGTCGATTGGGGATTCGGGGACGGAGGCGTGCAGCGCCCGCCTGGTCACCGGCTCAGCAACCACGAGGGAGCCTTCCGGGAGATCGGGGTGGGCGTCGTGCATGGCACCCGGTCCCGGGTCACCCCGCCGGTCACCAATCTCGTCGTCACCGAGGTGACGGTCACCAACCTCGTTGAGACGAACCTGGTGGTGACCAACCTCCTGGTCACCAACGCCGTCGTCACACCGGCGTTCACCAACACCGTCGGGCCAAGCCTGGTCACCCTCGACTTCGCCTCGCGGGCCGATCTTCCCCCGCTGGTGTCCGGCGTCGTCTACTACGACTTCAACACCAACGGTTTCTATGACGTGGACGAGGGCGTTGCCGGAGTCCGGGTCGAGGATGCCGACTCCGGGTGGTTCGCGCTCACCGGCCGATCGGGTGGTTATGCCGTTCCTGCGGTCGAGGGCACCCAGGCCATCCGATTCCTCGCCGCCGACCGGGAATTGGGTTCGCGGTCGGTGACCGTGTTGGCCGGAAGGAACGTGAAGCAGGATTGCGTGCTTCCCTATGGCGGCACCCGGGTCTCCGGACCGACGCTGGGCACCTCCACCGGCCTGAACGTGTTCCGCGTCGAGCAGGTGCTCGGGGCCGAGGGCTACGAATGCCTGTCCATGCGTTGGGATCCCTTCGGACCCGCCGAGGGCGCGGAGACCGGGCTTGGCCGTCTGGACTTCGCCGGGCTGGCGGGATGGGATCCGGTCAAGGCCGGGGGTGCGGCCTCCGGCAGCCGATCCTTCCAACTGGTCCACACCAACGGGCTCGAACAGGTCCTGCGCCTGCGCCCGTTGCTCCGGCCGGGAGCCGCCGGCGAGGTCCGGTTCAAGTCCTTCCTCGGATACACGACCACCAACCAGATCGCCTCGGTCGAGGTCTCGACCAACGGGATCGACTGGGTGACGGTGTTCCAGGAGCGGGGCCGCGGCATCTCGGTCACGCCCTCCGGCGGTTGGGTCTCAAGGTCCGCCTCGTTGGCGGCCTGGGCGGGCCAGCAGATCTCGCTCCGGTGGCGTTTCTTTGTCGAACCGGTGGCTGGCGCCCAGTTCTACACGCAGACCCAGGCGTCGTTCGGATGGTTCCTGGACGACCTCCAATGCATCGCCTCCGAGGTCGGCACGGAGTCTTCGACCCGCTTGCTGGCCCCGGGGGAACCCTTCGTCTTCCTCGGGACGGCCGGGGGGCGCTATGAACTGCGCTCGAGGCCCAGGTTCGGCGGCATCGGCCTGGCGTTCTCCGCCCCGCTGGTGGTCGAGTTCTCACCGACGGCCCCCTCGTCCGGCGCCGTGGTCATCGACGGGGTGCGGCACGGCGCTGCCGGGGGCCTTTCGATCGACTTCGCCCTCGTCTCCGGTGTTGTCCGGGAGTGGGTGCTGGAGGCGCGAACGGCCCTCTCCGGCGGATGGATGGCCATGCCGGCCGGGGTGCCGTTGGATCGCGGCTCCGGCCGGTTGACATGGGAATTGCCGGCCCCGGAATCCGACCGGTTCTACCGGGTGACCGCCCGCTGAAGCGATGGCTCCGACCGCGCCGGGATCCTCCGGGGGGGCGGTCTGAACTCTTAACGAGGCTGGAAGCCCTCCTAATACCGTGTCGGAACGTTTGACGGTTTGAAGCGGAGGTCATTATCTGGCGGCAAGGAGATTTCAGATTCTCCAAGTTTCCGCGGTGATTTCGCTCCCATGAACCTGTTGCAACGCGTCTGGCGCTCCTCCCTCGGGAAGAAGTACCTCATGGCCCTGACCGGCCTGGCCCTCTTTGGTTTCGTGGTCGGGCACCTGCTCGGGAACCTTCAGATCTTCGGGAAACCGGAGCTGATCAATTCCTACGCCCATTTCCTCAAGTCCAAGCCTGGCCTGCTGTGGGGGGCGCGCCTTGGTCTCCTGGCCACGGTGGGACTCCACGTGGCCGCCGCGCTGAGCCTGAGCGCCGCCAATCGCGCGGCCCGCCCGGTCGGGTACGCCGGCGGAAGCGCCCATGGCTCCAGCTGGCAGTCGCGGTACATGCTGGTCAGCGGCCTGGTGATCCTGTCGTTCGTCGTCTACCATCTGCTGCACTTCACCGCGCAGCTCCCGGCCCTCAACGGGGGTCTCGACGTCCGGACCCTGACGGCGCTCCTGGCCGATGGCACCCAGGTGCAGGACGTGTACGCGATGATGGTCCACGGGTTCCGCAAGGGCTGGGTGAGCCTCTTCTATCTGGTGGCGCAGTCCCTCCTCTTCGTCCACCTGAGCCACGGGCTGGCCTCGATGTTCCAGTCGATGGGCTTCCGGAACCACGTCTGGTGGCCCCGCATCGCCACCTTCGCCAAGGTCGCCAGCTTTGTCGTCTTCCTCGGGTATGCGTCGATCCCCGTGGCCGTCCTCACCGGGATGGTCGGCGGGCAGGTGCAGAACACCCCGAAGACCCCGACCACCGCAACGGAGACCCTTCGCTGATATGGCCACCCTCAATTCTCAGATCCCCTCGGGCTCCCTCGCCGGCAAGTGGGAGAAGCACAAGTTCAGCTCCAAGCTGATCAACCCGGCCAACAAGCGGAAGTACAAGGTCATCGTCGTCGGTGCGGGCCTGGCGGGCTCCAGCGCCTCGGCCACCTTGGCCGAGCTGGGCTACGAGGTGCACAACTTCGTCTTCCACGATTCCCCCCGCCGCGCCCATTCGGTCGCCGCGCAGGGTGGCATCAACGCCGCCAAGAACTACCAGAACGACGGCGACTCCGTGCACCGCCTCTTCTACGACACGATCAAGGGCGGCGACTACCGGGCGCGCGAGGCCAACGTGCACCGGCTGGCCGAGGTCTCGGTCAACATCATCGACCAGTGCGCGGCCCAGGGGGTCCCGTTCGCCCGCGAATACGGCGGCCTGCTCGACAACCGCTCCTTTGGCGGGGCTCAGGTCTCGCGCACGTTCTACGCCCGCGGGCAGACCGGTCAGCAGTTGCTGCTGGGTGCCTATTCCGCGCTGAACAAGATGATCGGCGCCGGCGGGGTGAAGTCCCACACCCATTCCGAGATGCTCGACCTGGTGGTGGTCGACGGCCATGCCAAGGGCATCATCGTGCGCAACCTGCAGACCGGCGAGATCACCCGCCACAGCGCCGATGCGGTCGTGCTGGCCACCGGAGGGTATGGCAACGTGTACAACCTCTCCACCTACGCCCGGGGCTCGAACACCACGGCCATCTGGCGTGCGTACAAGCGAGGGGCCTGCTTCGCCAACCCGTGCTACACGCAGATCCACCCGACCTGCATCCCGGTGTCGGGCGACTATCAGTCCAAGCTCACGCTGATGTCCGAGTCGTTGCGCAATGACGGGCGCATCTGGGTGCCCAAGCGCAAGGAGGACCGACTGAAGAACCCGGCCGAGATCTCCGAGGCCGACCGGGACTACTACCTGGAGCGGATGTACTCGGCCTTCGGCAACCTGGCTCCGCGCGACATCGCCAGCCGCGCCGCCAAGTATGTCTGTGACGAGGGGCGCGGCATCGGCGACACCGGCCTGGGCGTTTACCTGGACTTCGCCGACTCCATCCGCCGACTGGGCGAGGGCAAGGTGCGCGAACGCTACGGCAACCTCTTCGCGATGTACCATGAGATCACGAACGAGGACGCCTACAAGACGCCGATGCGCATCTACCCGGCCGTGCACTACACGATGGGTGGTCTCTGGGTGGACTACAACCTGATGAGCAACATCCCCGGCCTGTTTGTGCTGGGCGAGGCCAACTTCTCCGACCACGGGGCCAACCGCCTTGGCGCCAGCGCCCTCATGCAGGGTCTTTCCGACGGGTACTTCGTGCTCCCGAGCACCATCGCCACCTACCTCGCCACGGTGAAGGCGGGCACCCGTCCGGCGACCGACCGGGGTGAGTTCCGGCAGGCCGAGGACGACGTCCGCGGCTTCATCCGGCGGGTCGTCTCGGGCAACGGCAAGCGGACCCCGGACAGCTTCCACAAGCAGTTGGGCAAGATCATGTGGGAGTATTGCGGCATGGCCCGCAACGCGGCGGGCCTCCAGAAGGCCATCCAGCTCATCGGCGACCTCCGCGAGGAATTCCGCACCCAGGTCAAGGTGCTGGGTGAGGCCGAGGGCTGGAACCAGTCGCTCGAGAAGGCGGGGCGCGTGGCCGATTTCATCGAACTGGGCGAACTGATGTGCCGGGATGCGCTGATGCGCGAGGAAAGTTGCGGCGGCCACTTCCGCGAGGAATACCAGTACACCGCCGCCGATCCCGAGGTTCAGCAGGGGATCGTCAACGCCGGCGACGTCAAGCGACGCGACGACCAGTTCGCCTTCGTCGGCGCCTGGGAATATGCCGGGGCGGCCGACAAGGCCCCGGTCCTCAACCAGGAGCCCCTCGTCTACGAGGAGGTCAAGATGAGCACCCGCAGCTACAAGTGATCCTCACCCGCAACACCGTCTCCCCATTGCCATGAACGTGACCCTCAAAGTCTGGCGCCAGAAGAACGCGAACACGCCGGGCGAGTTCAAGACCTACACCTCGCCCACGCTCAACCCGAACATGTCGTTCCTGGAGATGCTCGACGTGGTGAACGAGGACCTTGCCAACCGGGGCGAGGAACCCATCGCCTTCGACCACGACTGCCGCGAGGGCATCTGTGGCACCTGTTCCCTGGTGATCGACGGAAAGCCGCATGGTCCCCACAAGGGCGTGGCCACCTGCCAGACCTACATGCGCAGCTTCAGCGATGGCGACGAGATCGTCGTGGAACCGTGGCGGGCCAAGGCCTTTCCCATCGTCAAGGACCTGGTCTGCGACCGCAAGGCCTTCGACCGCATCCAGCAGGCCGGCGGATTCATCAGCGTGCGCACCGGCAGCGCCCCCGATGCCAACAGCATCCCGGTGCCCAAGGAGAACGCCGACTTGGCCATGGATGCGGCCCAGTGCATCGGCTGCGGGGCCTGCGTGGCCGCCTGCAAGAACGCCAGCGCGATGCTCTTCGTCGCGGCGAAGGTCTCGCACCTCGGCCTGATGCCCCAGGGGCAACCCGAGCGCTACAAGCGCGTCAAGGCCATGGTCGATCAGATGGACACCGAGGGGTTCGGCGCCTGCACGGTCACGGGCAGTTGCGAGGCGGTCTGCCCCAAGGAGATCTCCCTCGACTTCATCGCGCGGATGAACCGCGACTACGCGCTGGCCCTCATCCAAGGCGACCCGAAGCAGGTGGCCGGTGGCGGGGCCGGCTGAGCCGTTCCCGGAATCTCCCTCCATCAGCCATGTCCCGACCGGACGTTGAACCGGCGGGTCATCCGGGGGGAACTTGCCAAAAACCGTCGGTGGCGACATCCTCTGCCGACCCTCGTCTGACGTCCATGAAACCATCCCCATCCCCCCATTGCTCCTCCGCGGCTTCCAGCCGAGGGGGTTTCACCCTGATCGAACTGCTGGTGGTCATCGCGATCATCGCGATCCTCGCCGGCATGCTGTTGCCCGCCCTCGGGAAGGCCAAGTCCAAGGCCCAGGGCATCATGTGCATGAACAACGGAAAGCAGCTCATGCTGGGTTGGACGCTCTACTCGGGGGACAACCGTGAGGAGATCTGCCTGTCCTCCGGATTGGGCGGCCTGGTCAACACCCACAGCCCGACCAAGAACTATCCCCTGAACCAGTGGTGCATGGGCACCATGCACGAGGGACCGAGCTGGACGAACTCGATCCTCATCATGGACTCGTTGATGTACAAGTACGTCGGGGCCCTCGCGGTGTACAAGTGCCCGGCCGACCGGGCCACGACCCGGAGCCCCTGGGGCGTCGGTGGCGGCATCCCGAAGGTCCGGAGCCTGTCGATGAGCTGCTACATGAACCCGATCCGCGGCCAGGAGTGGGCCACCGGTCGGGCCTACCGCAAGCAGAGCGACTTCATCCTGGGGGCCGCGATGACCTGGGTGACCATCGATGAGAACCCGGCCTCCATCAATGACGGATGGTTCGTGCACGCCTCCCAGACCTCCTTCGTCGACTACCCCGCCTCCTACCACAACACCGCCGGTGGCCTCTCCTTCGCCGACGGGCACTCGGAGATCAAGAAGTGGCGCTCGCCGACGATCCTGACCTACGGGGCCCGTGCCCGCTCGGATCGCGCCCTCGACACGCTGGATGCGACCTGGTTGTACGAGCGGACGACCACCTACTGAGGCCGGGGACTCCCAAGCCAGTCTTTGACGGGCCGATGGGTTGCGGGTGTCATCGGCGGCATGGCACGACTTCCGGTCATTGATCGTTTCCTGCACGAGCGGTCGCTGTTGGCCTCGGGGGTGGGCGTGCTGGCCGGGGTCGACGAGGCGGGCCGTGGCCCGCTGGCCGGACCGGTGGTCGCCGCGGCGGTTGTCTTGCCACGCTCCTGGGTGCTGGAAGGCATCCCGGACCAGTGGGCGGGCCTGAACGATTCCAAGCAGTTGTCCGAGGCCCGACGGGAGCGATTCTTCGAGGCCTTGACCACGGAGCCCGGGGTCCGGTTCGCCATCGCCCCGGTGGATGCCGGCGTGATCGACGCCATCAACATCCTCCAGGCCACCCACCGGGCGATGAACGAGGCCTTGGCCGGCCTGGGGCAGGATGTCGAGCACGCCCTCGTGGACGGGCGCCCGGTGCGCTCGCTCCGGTGCCGCCAGACCGCGCTGGTGAAGGGGGATGGCCTGAGCTATTCCATCGCAGCCGCCTCGGTGCTGGCGAAGGTGACCCGGGACCGGATGATGCTGGAGGCCGATTCCAAGTGGCCGGGCTACGGGTTCGCCGTCCACAAGGGATACCCCACGGCACAGCATCTCGTGGCCCTCGCCCGATTGGGACCATGTCCCATCCATCGGCTCAGCTTCGGTCCGTTGCGGAACACCGGGGCCGGGCTGTTCCCGGCATGAGCCCCTGGCCGGCATGGTTCCGCCCCGGGGATCCCGACGCCCACCTGCGCCTCGGGCGGTGCGGTGAAGCCGCCGCGCGGCGTGAGCTCGAGCGACAGGGCATGAAGGTGCTCTGCGCCAACTACCGTCACGGGCGGGGGGAGATCGACCTGATCGTCCGCGACGGCGAGGTGCTTGCCTTCGTGGAGGTGAAGTCCCGCTCGTCCGAGAGTTGGGTGCGTCCCGCCCAAGCCGTCGGACAGGCCAAGCAGCGGATGATCTCCGACACGGCACTGGCCTATCTGGCCGAGTTGGGGCGACCCCAGGTGGCCTTCCGGTTCGACGTCGTGGAGGTGCTCTTCGATGGCGCGCAGGTCCGCGAGGTCCGGCATATCGCCGATGCCTTCCCGCTGGCCCGCGGGCGCATGTACCGCTGAGGCAATCGGCCTTGGGAGAGCGGCTCAGGCGGGCGTGGCCGTCGTGCCTGATCCGCGCCGCAGGGCCGCCTCCCGTTCCACCAGCGTCGGGTGGGAGTAATGGAAGCCGCTGTACCAGGGATGCGGTGTCAGGTTGGAGAGGTTCTTCTCGTGCAGTTTGCGCAGGGCCCCGATGAGCGACCCGCACTCCCCCATCGCCGAGCGGGCGTAGGCGTCGGCCTCGAATTCGTGCCGGCGTGAGCGGCGGGTGGCCAGCGGCGTCAGCCAGAAGGTCACGGCGCCTCCGAGGAGCCCCGCCAGCAGCAGCACCGGGGCGACGCCGGCGGATGCCTTGAACCCGAAGGCCTCCAGGAATTCCGGCCTGCCCGCCAGCCAGCCCAGCAGCCCGAAGCCCGCCAGCGAGGATGCGCCCGACCAGAGGAGCATCTTCGGGACATGGCCACACCGGTGGTGTCCGATCTCGTGCGCCAGCACCGCCTCGAGCTCGGCCTCGGTCAGTTGGGCGATCAGCGTGTCGTAGAGCACGATCTTCCGGAACCTGCCGAATCCCGTGAAATAAGCGTTCGAATGGGCCGACCGCCGACTGCCGTCGGCCACCTGGATGGTCCGGGCGCCGAACCCCGTGCGTTCGCCCAGCCGCAGGAGACGCTCCCGCAACGACCCCTCGGGCAGCGGGGTGAACTTGTTGAACAGCGGCAGGATGAGGATCGGGGCCAGGACCATCATGACCGCCTGGAAGGCCATCAGCAGGCCCCAGGCCCAGAGCCACCACCGGTCCCCGATCCAGCCGGTCAGGCGCAGGATGCCCGCCAGCAGCGGCAGGCCGAGCACGATGCCCAGCGCAAGGGTCTTGGCCTGGTCGGCCAGCCAGGTCCCGAGCGTGCTCCGGTTGAAGCCGAAGCGTTCCTCGAGGCGGAACTGCGCCCACCAGTCCAGAGGCATCCCGGGCAGGCTGGTCGCGAACGACACCGCCAGCAGCCACGCGGCCTGGGCCCATGCGCCGCTCCCGACAGCCCCGACCCAGAGTCCGTGGCTCCACGGCAGCAGGCCGCTTCCCAGCACGCATGTCGTCACCGCCAGGTCCAGCAGCTCCTCGACCTGGGCGAATCGGGATTTGGCGATCGTGTACCCGACGGACCTGCGGTAGGTGGCCTCGTCCATGATGTCCCGCAGCGCCTCGGGCGGGCGCTCCGCATGGGCGCGGACGTGCCGGCGGTTCAGCAGGGACAACACCCCCTGTGCCAGCCCGCGGAGGGCCAACAGCGACAGGGACAGAACAAGGATGAATGCCGGGGCCATGGAACGCGTCTGCACGGAGCCAAACACTGGAAGGGTTCTCCAACAATCTTGGAAAACTGCGTTGGCGGATGATACGTGTTCGTACGATCCTTCCCCGAAGACGGGTTTTCCAAAAGAGATTTCCCTTAGCTGACAAGCGTCGATGAAGATTCTGATCGTGATCCTGTTGGTCGGGGCCCTGGGGGCCGGCGGGTGGTATTACACCCAGCGCCAGCGCCAGGCGGCCGAACCGCAAGCCAGCGCCAAGGTGGACACGGCGGTCATCGAGACCCGCGACATCAAATTCGCCATCAATGCCGCCGGCGACATCACCCCGGCCGAGCAGGTCAGTGTCCGGCCCGAGGTCAACGGCAAGATCGAGGTGTTGCCGGTCGATGTCGGCGACCGGGTCAAGGCCGGTCAGCTGCTCTTCAAGCTGGACGACCGCGAGCTCCAGACCCAGCGCCAGCAGGAGGAGAAGAACGTCGAACGGTCCCGGTTGCAGCTGGGTCAGGCCGAGCGCGACTACCAGAGGGCCCGTCAGCTCTTCGAGGGCAAGCTCATCTCCCAGGAGCTCTTCGAGGACAGCCGGACCAAGTACGACCTCGCCAAGAACGAGTTGGCCCTCCGCGAGAAGTCCCTCGACCTCATCATCGAGCGGCTCCGCAAGACCGAGGTCATGGCCCCCTTCGATTCCACCATCCTGACCCGTCCGATCTCGGTGGGGCAGGCCGTCTCCGGTTCCGGTGGCTTCAACGCAGGAACGGAGGTCCTGACCATCGCCAACCTCAACGACCTGATCGTCAACGCGCACATCAACCAGGCCGATGTCAC
>Ga0068876_10003741_pt1 | contig 10829 bp, 14 predicted proteins | sample NOAtaG_6_FD_66442 | JGI IMG/M metagenome (GOLD analysis project Ga0068876, IMG submission 66442) | Freshwater lake microbial communities from Lake Erie, under a cyanobacterial bloom - NOAA_Erie_Diel5S_2200h metaG | ecosystem: Environmental > Aquatic > Freshwater > Lake | place: USA: Ohio, Lake... | reverse complement strand
CTAAAGCAGAACGAGACTTTCTAATTCAACACAGAAAAGAAAATAACATGTCACTTGGATTCGGATACAAGGGCTTAGTTAAAGTAGGTGAAGGAGATAATATGGCTGAATCAAATCAACTACGACTTTCCAGCATTCCAAAAAATGAAACTCCAATTTGTAATATCGTCTATAATAAAGATGGGTATTCAATGCACTGCAAAGACTACAAAGAGTATCAAGAATGGTTGGAAAACAGAAATGAAGCCAGATATGTTGAAACACAAGAACACGGTCAAAAGATTGATGGCAAAAATATGATGCATTGCATGAGGCTTATTAGAATGGCTCAAGAAATTGGTTCTGGCAAAGGTATTGTTGTTAGACGTCCAGACTCTCAAGAGTTATTGTCAATTAGACACGGAGAGGTTGATTTAGAGAATTTAATTGAAATGGCTGATAAGGCAATTGATAAAATGGACTCTATTTTCGACAATTCAAATTTGCCAGACAAAGTTGACAAAGAGCTTGTAAATAAATTGTTGATTAATATTAGAAAAAAGTTCTATAAAATTTAAAAAAAAGGATTATTTTTTTCTGTTAAAATTGTAATATTTTTATCAATTTTTTCACATTCTTTAATAAAATTTATCACTTTTTCTTCTGGTAATTGGAACCATTCCTTTCCACCATCTGTAGAGTATTGCTTAAAGTTTCTGTGAATTATATTTTCTATTCTTTTATAGTTTACTGATTGATAAGTTCTTAATAAAACTAACTCATTAGATGAACCAGTTTGCAACTCCTTAATTCTTTTATTTACATCTTTCTTTGTGATTCCAATTTTATATTTTTCTGGATTACTTCCCCAATCAACAATTAAATAAACATTTCCTTTTTCCATGAAACAAAAATGGCAAAAAATATTGTTTTTGTCAATGTTTATTTTTATTTTTGTGCCTATGGATTCAGAAAGATTAATTTATAAAGGAAAATATGCTGGTAAAACAGTTGAATGGGTTCAAGACCATGACCCATCTTATTTAGTTTGGGCAGAAGAATGTAATGCTAAAATTTTCGAAAAACCTAAGCCTAAAAAAAATGCAGTTGACTTCAAAAATTTAGATATTGATTATTCAACCAATACTGTTAGTTATAGAACTCCAGAAGAAGATTCTCCTAAAAGTGCAATAAAACCGAATATGAATTTTGACAATGAAAAAATCTTTGAAGAACTGAAAGAGATTAAAACTTCAAATCTTGAAGAATTTGACAAAAAATATACTGGTAAATTAATTTACCTTGCTTCTCCATATTCTCATCCAGATGACAATATAAGAGAGAATAATTATAAAACAATTTCCAAAATTGCTGCTGATATGGTAGCAGAAGGAAATGTTGTAATGTCACCTATTTGTTACGGTCACAATTTATTGAATTTTCGTGAAATGCCAAGTGATTGGAATTTTTGGTATAACTTCTGCGTAACTTTTCTCTTAAAAAGCGATGAGTTAATAGTTTGCAAAATGGAAGGTTGGGATAAGTCGGTTGGAGTTTTAGAAGAAATAGAAATAGCGAAAAAAAACAATATAAAAATAAGTTTTATAGAACCATAATGGAGATTAAAAATATAAGAATCTTAATTATTGAAAAAAAGGATTGTCCGATTCATCAATTTACAAAGAAAGATAAAATTGAATATGTTTCTTGGGAAATATATAGAGAATTATATAAAAACTCAACACCAAGTGCTAACTTTGATTTATTATATATGACTGCCAAACGAGATTCTAGAGGAACAAAAGAAATAAAATATTGGAATTATTATATTGAAAGACAAAAATGTGATGACATAATAGAAAAAGTTTGTAAAGTATATAAATTAAAAAGAAGAGAAATAGAATCAATAAAAGGATATATATACCTTGGATGTTCACCAAAATTTTACAGTTAAAAATATGAAAACAATAACTACAATTTCAGATACACACACAAAACACCACAGAATTAAATCTGACTTAATTGGAGGAGACTTTTTGCTTCACGGTGGAGATATAATGTCTAGTGGATACAACAAAGAAGAAGTAATAGATTTTCTGGAATGGTTCGACAGCTTAGACAATTATACTTATAAAATTTTTATAGCTGGTAATCATGATAGATTTATAGAAAACAATTATGAAGAATTTAAGGAGATATTAAAAAATTATAAAAACGTAATTTACCTTCAAGATGAAGAAGTAATAATTGACGGCATAAAAATTTATGGTTCTCCTTGGCAGCCTTGGTTTTGGGATTGGGCATTTAACTTACCTAGAAACAGTACTGAACTTCACATAAAATGGAACATGATACCTGATGATACCGATATTTTACTTACTCACACGCCTCCTATGGGAGTCCTTGATTATGTTCCTAGAAGTTTTGAACATGTTGGTTGTGAAGCCTTAAGGGCTAGAGTTTTTGACTTAAAACCAAAGCTTAATATTTTTGGTCACATACACGAAGGAAGTGGAAATAAAAACATAGAAGGAATAGAATTTATTAACGCTTCAGTTTTAAATGAAAATTACATGTATACAAATAAACCTTTAAATTTAAAATTTAGCAAAGATAAAGGCGTTATTGAATATTTTTAATTTTTTTTTAAAAATATTTTTTTTTACTTAAAAAATGTTGTATATTTGCATAACTTTTATAAAAACACATTTGTAATTATGGAAAATTTAACGTCAAATTTCGGAATTGAAGATTTAATTGAAGAAAATTCTCAATCTTTAAAAAAGGTTGATGATAATGTTGTTTTATCAAAAAACATAATTCAACTAAGAAATGGGTTTGTAAATTTGCCAGATTCAAAATGTGACAACAAAGAAATGGCTACAAGCGTTGCGTCTGAATTAATGCAGTTCGGATATATGCTTGATGAAAAAGCTATTGAAAACATTTCAAAAGCTTCAAAAGAAGATATATCTTTGTTCCTAAAAGAGGTAATCGAATATCTTAAAATAATGACTGGTTCTTCAAGGAATTATGTTCCTTTTTGGAAAGGTTTTCCAGAACAAGTTATGGACAAAGGAGAAATGGAGCTTTGGTTATATCAAATTGCTCATTATGACTCAAATGGAGATTTTGTTCCAACAGAATTTACTAGAGAAAGAAAGGTTGCTTTTGAGCACCCAAAATATACAAAATTAACTTCTGGTGATAATGATAGATTTTTAAACATTTTCACAAAATTAATTTCTGTGAATAATAGTTTAACAGAGGATGATTTAGATATTGTCGAATGGTTTGTTGAAGAAAATCAAGAATTAAGATTTCCAGAACAAATACCATTCAAAGAGAATTTATGTACTCTTGCTGGCTTAGGACTTGAAGTTCCAGTAAAAACTGTAACAGATGTTCTTAGAATCGCAGTTTATTTATCTGATGGAGACATTTCTCTTCCAAAAGTTCCTGCAAAAATGATTAGAGAGTCTGCTTGGACTACTAAAAGAATAGAAAATCCTGCTAGAGAGGAGTTTAAATTTGCTAATTTCACAAGAAAAGAAAGACGTTTTATCTTGACTTTATTGGAAAGAACAAATTGTGATGTTTCTGAAGCAGTTCTTAAGTCTTCTAGATGGATTAGATTGGGAGAAAGATTGCATCCAGGAGAATACAAAAATCAATTTCCAAAATCTTTTGAGTTCTTTAACTCTTTAAGAAATGAAAAAGTTCGCTCTTGGTTTTCAAGTGTAAACAAAGCTTTTGATTATTCATTAGAAGAAGGATTGAAAAAACTTTCAGAAAGACCTGGAGAATTCTTCAGAAGATTGGATTATTTAATTAGAAGTAATTCAAATCAAAAAGATTTAGTTCTTAAATATATGAATCAAATTGGACATAAAGTGTCAAATAAAGTTCTATTTGAAGCTTATGAACATTTTGAAAAAAGAAATGTTGATAACAACAATAGGTCAATAATGATTAAAGGCGCAAGAAATAGGTATAAACTACCTGATTTGAAAGCGCTTAGCGAACACACTATCAATTCCGTACAAAATTCGATTAAGAAATCTTTGTTGAAAAAGTTTTCAGAACTTAATTCTCTTGGAAAAGTTTGGGTTGACGAAGAGTTAAAAAATATTCCTATGCCTAAAAATATGAGGTCTTTAAGTTCTTCTTTAAAGCCTATTATTAGAGGGCAAAGAACCTCTATAGGAAATCAAAATGCTCCAGTTGTAAGAGCTTTTGTACATTGGTTTGATGAGTATGGAAATCAAGATGTTGACTTAACTTGTGTGCTTTATGGAAAAGATAAAGTTGCTCATGTTGGCTGGAACGGTGGCCATAACAAGAGTTATGGAACATATAGTGGAGACATCAGACATAGAAGAGGTGCATGTGCTGAATATGTTGACATAAAAATTGAAGCTGCAATCAATGAAGGATTTAAATATGCCGTAATTGACGCAAATAACTTTACTGGAAGGCCTTTCCATACAGTAGACGAATGTGTTGTCGGCTACATGGAAAGAGAGACTCCAGAGGAAACAAAGCACTTTGTTCCTGCTACAATTGCTGGATGTATGCGACTTCAAAACGAATCATCATCAACGTTGGTATCTGTAATTGACCTTGAAACAAGAGAGTATATCCACTTAGACATAGACAGAAGAGGTTTACCAGTTTCTTCTGCTGGCTTTCAAGACATACTTGATGCGATTAGACCATATTGTGAAGCTCCAAAGTTTTCAGTGTATGATTTAGTAATGATGCACATTGAGGCTAGAGGTGGAGAATTGGTAGAAAAAGAAGATGCTGAAGATACATTTGAATATTCAGATTTTGAAAATTCTTATATTCAAACTCTTAGTTTGATGGGAATTTAAAAAAAAAAGCATATTTATTTTTGCAAATTAAAATTTTTATATTATATTTGCATAGTTCTTTGAATAATTATAACACAGGCTATTGGTAAAGTTACTTCTAAGCTCTATATATTGATAACGTTTTACTTGCTTACTTTCCTGTGTTTTAAAATAAAAATCCAATTTGAGATTGTGTAAAAACGGCTACTAGCCAGTTACTTCTAACTACAAAAATGGTCAGAAAGAGAGAAATTTGTTAAAATTTCACTGGAACCCTTACCGACAATCAATTTTTGGTGCAAATTCTCTCGTTAAAAATTAAGAGTCACTTCGGTGGCTCTTTTTTTTTGTAATATTTTTTTATATTTTTCGTTATTATATTATAAAACAAATATTATGAGCAAAGCAATTTCATACAACGACGTTCAAATAATAGAAAGAGAAAGTGTAAAGATAGGAAGCAAAGTCTTTGATAGTTTCATTTCTGAAAATGGTGGAATTGAATTGGGTACAATGATTTCTTTGGCTGGTACTCCTGGTGCTGGTAAAACAACTCTTTGTAAAAAGATACAAAAAGATTTAGGCAAAAACGAGGTTTCTATTTTCTTTGCTTTAGAAAGTAGAAAGTCATCTGTTGCCAAACAAACAAGAAGAATTAAAACTGGTAAGAATGAATTGATTTGTGATGTTGATGACTTTCCTACTTGGTCTTCTTTTATGGATTATATATACGAAGAGAAGCCTTTATTGGTTACAGTTGACTCAATACAACATGCTGCTCAATTGCTTACAGACGAGAATGGAAAACATGTTTATGAAAATTACAAAAAAGTCAGAAAAGACCTTTATGATTGGAAAGATGTAACCCAAGGAATCGTTATTCTAATTGCTCAATTAAATGCTAGAGGTGAAGTTGAAGGTCCAATGTCTACAGTATTCGACGTTGACTGTCCTATTTTCTTGACAGCAAATCCAGATACTAATGAAAGGACTATGCATACCAACAAAAATAGAATGGGTCCTACTGGAAAAATTTATTATGAATTTGTAGACAATGATGATTGCATTGCTTTTTACACTCAAGAAGAATGGAAAGCTAAAAATTCAATCAAACAAAACTCATCACTTCTAGATTTGTTAATAGAACAAACAGAAAGCTTTATTATGTCTTTAGATAAAGAAAAAGATTCAACAAAATTAATTAAGAAAGACTATAATAAAGGAATTAAAAAAATAGAAAATATTTCTTGTGATGATGAATATTTTAAAAGCTATTTTGAATTGGTAACTTCATTAAAAATGAAATACAATTTCTAAGGTGAGATTATCTCACCTTTTTTTTTGTTTTAATTTGCTTTAAATAAATAAAAGTCTTAATTTTGTCAATAAAGATAAATTTAAGATAAATGGATAATTTAGAGACACAGAAAAGAGTTGTAAAAAAACCAGCAAAACCAAAAGCAAACAAATCCAAAAAGTTTGATTTTAATGACATTTTAATTGAGCCAGCAAAGCTTACTGACATAATTTCAAGGTCAGAAATAAACATTAAATATGGTTCTCCTGAAGGAAGTTTTGGACACCTACCTCTTATTGCTGCACCTATGGACACTGTTGTGTCTTTAGAAAATCTTCATCACTTCTTATGGAATGGAATTAACGTTTGCTTGCCTAGAGGTGAATATTTTGAAAAACACGGTAACGATGGTGCTAAAATGGTATTTAACTCATATTCTTTAATAGAGTTTTCTAATTTATTTATAAAAGAACAACAAGATAAATACCCTTCACATGTTCTTATAGACATCGCAAATGGTCACATGTCAGACCTTGTTTATATAACAAAAAAAGCTAAAGAATATTACGGAAAATCAATGCAATTGATGGTTGGTAACGTGGCGAACCCAGAAACATATAAAGAGCTTTCTTTAGCTGGAGCTGACTATATTAGAATTGGAATTGGAAATGGTGGAGGATGTTTGACTACTGAACAGACTGGAATTGGCTATCCTATGGCATCTCTAGTTAGAGAATGTTATGAGGTTTCTCAAAATCTTCCAAAAACAAAAAGAGCAAAGATTGTAGCTGATGGAGGGATGAAAAAATATGCAGACGTTATTAAGGCTTTAGCTTTAGGTGCGGATTATGTTATGGTTGGTTCTATTTTTAATAAAGCCCTTGAATCTTCAGGTAAAAATTATTGGTGGAAAATTCCTTTAAGTGATTCTTTAGCTTCTTTTCTTTATAAAAAAGGCTTTAAAATTAAAAAGCACTTTAGAGGAATGTCGACCAAAGAAGTTCAAAAAAAGTGGGGAAAAACAGAACTGAAAACTTCTGAAGGAGTTGTTAGATATAGAAATGTTGAATACACACTTTATAAGTGGGTTGACAACTTTAAACATTATCTAAGCTCTGCTATGAGCTATACAAACTCAAGAGAATTAAATCAATTTGTTGGAAAGGCTAAATATAACGAAATTACAAAACAATCTTTTGAAAGATATAATAAATAATGGAAAAAGAGGTTAAACAATATATAATAATTAGAGAGGATTTGGGCATGTCGACTGGTAAGTTGGCTGCCCAAGCTTCTCATGCTTCAATGAAAGTCTTTTTTGATAAAATGATATTTATTCCAAATATTAACATTAATAATAAAGACAAAAAAAAGGAATTATCATGCCATTTAACTATAAACGAAGAAGAACGTATATGGATTGATGGGCTTTTTACAAAAATAGTCAAAAAAGTAAAAAACGAATCCCAGCTACTTAAAGTTTACGAACAAGCAAAAGAGCTAGGGCTAAACTGTTCTTTAATAAAAGATGCAGGATTGACAGAACTGCAAGGCGAAAATTACACGGCAGTTGCAATAGGTCCAAATTATACAGACAAATGTGAACCAATCGTAAAAAGATTAAGAAATTTGTAATATGTGTTATCCACCAATAAACGAAAAAAAACAAAAAGAAATTATTGATAATATTGATATTTTTTTTAAAAGAAAAACAAAAAAAACTTATGATGTAAAATCTCTTTTAAATGAAATTAATAATAATTTTGTTGTTGACTTTAATCAACTTAAGTTCTCAATAAAAAATGATGAAAATAAAAGATTTACATTAAGTGAAGATTTGTGCACAATATTTATAAATGAAACAATAAACGTATGAAACTAATTTGTATAGACGATTCTAATAGACCAATTGATATACCCAGAGAAAAATGGGTAAAAAAAGGCAATGAGTACACTCCAGTAAGATTCGTAAGAATGGTAGCGCAAAACAATGAACTTGGAGTTATCATAGAGGAAATAGACCTAACAGATTGTTTTCCTTATGAATGTTTTGCGGCATATAGATTCGCTTTAAAAAATCCAGATGAAGAATCTGAAAAAGAAAACCGTCTTATTGACGAGCTTGAAGAAGTTAATTAAAATAAATGGATTTAAAAAAAATATCACAAGAAATAAAAGATATAGTTTCAAAAAAACAAGAAGAATTAAACCTTTCTTTCATTGAGGACACACACACTTATTTTATGAAAGATTTAGATGGAGAGGTTAAAAATAATTTTCCATCAGTTTCTACTGTTCTAAAAAGCTTTTATACAGCTTTTGACCCAACTACTACAAAAGCATTTAAAAATTGCGAAGGAGACCCATTAAGAGAGCAGGCGCTTTTAAATGAATGGGCTTCTACTGGAGATTATGCTACAAATATGGGGTCAAGAGTTCACTTTTTGTTAGAAAAACATTTAGTAGGTTTATATGGCAATTACAAAGAAGTAAGACAGCCAATATTTACATGTGATGAAGAACAAACAAAAAGAGGTGATGGTATGATTTTGGGCGGCAAATCCTTTATAGACTTGATGCATGAAAGAGGCGCCGTTTTACTAGATACAGAAATGGTTTTGGGTCACCCAGAACTTGGTTATACTGGTCAGCCAGATAAAATGTGGCTAATGTTAAATCAACAGAATTTACCTGGCATAGTAGTAACTGACTGGAAGACAAATAAAAAGAAAAATTTTGAAGTTCAGTCGTACACAAAAATGCTTCTTAATCCTTTCGAAAACTTTCATGACACATCATTAGGTCACTATTACTTGCAATTACCTCTTTATGCAAAATTGTTACTTAAACTATTAGAGGGAAGCAAATATGAAAACATTCCATTTTTTGGCGGAGTAGTTGTTTTATTATTAGATGATGGAACTCATGAAGAGTATAGAATACCAAAAGAAATTATAGAAAAAATAATGAATATGAACGTTAAAAATTATCTTAAATAATTTTAAAAAAAAAAGAATTATTTATAATTAAATAATCCTTTAACATAATGAAAATAAAAGAAGAGTTGATATTAAAATTTAGGAAACTTCAAACTATTATATCAGTTCTTCTTTTTTTTATGGTATTAATTTTCTTTGTTAATGTAACAGATTTTCATATAACAGAAATACAAATATCAAAATGGGGCACTTTAAATGCTATAGGCTGGGTATTTAATATTAGTCTAGTTGTTTTGTCTATATCTACATTTGCAAATTCATTTTTATACATTAAAAACAACAAAAGAATTTTAGATAAAAAAAAATTATACTTAATTTTTGGGTTTGTTTCTTTTGCACTTTTGGTTACTGGAGTTTTTGATGTAAAATCATTTTATACAATACATAACATTTCTGCATTTTTATACTTTTTCTCTTATCCATTAGCTATCTTCTTGATGGCTTATATAAACAGAGCTAATATATCTTATAGAGAATGGCTTTTTCACTTAATAACGTCGATTTCAATGATAATAATTCCATTATTTTTAATGTCACAATTTAATGGAATGGCTATATCAGAAATAGTACATAGTAGTTTTGTAGTTTTCTGGCATTTATCTATTTTAAATAAAAGATTAAATTAATTAAACTGTTTTTTCTACATAAACTACAGTTTCACCAGACAAAAATCCTTTTTCTAATAATAAAGGTAAACTGTTTTCTTTACACCAAGCATAAACAGTCCAATCTTTATAATTTTTATTTACATGCTCCCACCTAACGTCCCAAAGCATTCTGAAAATACCTTGTCTTCTAAAGTCTTCATCTACCCAAGCGTCTAAAAATTTTATCTTTTTTGAATTTTCTATAGACATAAAAATATGTCCTACAGTTTTTTTGTCCTCATTCACAGCAATCCACGCCTCAATGTTTTGGGCATTTGTTTGTAGATGTATTATTTCTATTTTAGGAACGTGTTTCAATTATCTAATGTGTGCAAAGATGGTTTTTTAAATTTTTCTTTTACTTTTTCAGATATTGGAATAGAATCTCCATTATCATCTATTCTTACAAATCTTATATAAGTTTCAAGAACTATATTTTGCTTACCATTATAAACATTATGTGCTCTTGCCTCTAATTTTAAATTTATTGAAGTAGTACCGATAGACTCAACTTCTCCATATATTTTTATAAGTTGAGATTCTTTTGCTGGTTTTTTAAAAACGCATTTGTCAATTACTAAAGTTACCATTCTTGGTGTGTCACAACATTGAGCCGCATATGCAGCTCCAGCTGCATCAATCCAAGCTAATAATTGTCCGCCAAAAAGATTACCATGAAAGCCTAAATCTGATTTTTTAACTGGGTGGGTGCTTATTAATTCCATTCTTTAATGTATTCAACATTAAATATGAATTAAAAATGATTTTTAATTGTAAAAAAGCTTATTTTTTTATTTTTTTATGCTTCAGGGTTTTGTTCAGTAGAATTTTCAGTTTCACCTTCTCCTCCAGCTTCAGCTTCACCACTTGTAACAGTATTAAAATATATATGTTTTTCGTTTTTTCTTTCTTGTTTTGGCGCATCACTTTGTTTGCCTAAATATCCAAAACCGCTCTGACTTTTCTGTACTTCTGGTGCTCCACCAGAAAATTTTTCAACTTCTGTAGAGACTATTTCTCTAATCAATTCTATTAGTTGTTTTTTGTTCAT
>Ga0068876_10003738_pt1 | contig 10832 bp, 8 predicted proteins | sample NOAtaG_6_FD_66442 | JGI IMG/M metagenome (GOLD analysis project Ga0068876, IMG submission 66442) | Freshwater lake microbial communities from Lake Erie, under a cyanobacterial bloom - NOAA_Erie_Diel5S_2200h metaG | ecosystem: Environmental > Aquatic > Freshwater > Lake | place: USA: Ohio, Lake... | reverse complement strand
CCGACAAACCGCAGCGCAAAGGCAAGGCGCCATCGTTGACCGGCTGAGAGTTCGCCCGGGCGTTGCAGCCAGAGCATCGCCTCGGCCAGGCCAAAGCGTGCCAGGTGTGCCAGCCACTGGTCAAGTGGCTGGCCTGAGAGGGTGCAGATCGGCGAGCGGATGTCTCGGAGCTGGGCCTGCGGGTCGATCCGTCTGGGTGAGGGGAGCTTGGCGGCGATGAGTTCCAGCAGCGTGCTCTTGCCCGCGCCGGATGGCCCGGTGATGAGGACAACCCCGCCGCCTGCCACGGCCGAGAGGGCGGCTTCGGCGACGGGGCCCAGGCGTGCGGCCCGGCGTTGGTGCGCCCGGCGTGGTGCGTCGGCATCGAGGCCGAAGGCGCTGGCGGCCTGGAGTGTGCGTTTGCGCGCGGGTGATGGTTTGGGTGTTGACGGAACCTTCATGCTGCCTCCTTGCTTGTGAGCGTTGCGACGATCCCCTCGATGACATCGCGAGCGGCACGGACCTGGTGGTACGTCAGGTTCAAGTGCTTGGACGCCTGCCGAAGGTTGCACCCCTCGACGAAGACCGCCCTGCCGACGGCGGCGAGGCGTCCCTCCCAGGAATCGCCCCGCACCACCACGAGTGCAAAGGCCGGGGCATTGATCCGGGCAACGATCTTGCGGAGCCTTCGTGAGAGGTGCTTTTGGGGCACACCCACGGCCGTGCCCAGCGCGGCCAGGGACTGCCCACGCTGATAGACCGCCCGGACGAGTTCGCGGTCGCTCGGCGGAAGGTACTCGGCACGGGCACAGATGGCCTCGGCGGCGGCGGCCCCGGTGCGGACACGCAGGTCCATCGCACGCCGGAGCTCCCCACGTGTTAGGGGTCGGGTCAGCGGGCGGGTGGGTGTACACGTCAGCGGGCGGGTGGGGGGAGGAACGGGCGATGGGGTTGGGATCATCGTCGTGCTGGGGAAGGTTGGGGTTATCTGTGTCAACATGGGTCTCTCTTGCGGTTTGGGGTGCTTGGGACCGAAACTTATGGGTATGTTTACTTGACAGTGAACCTATTTGCAAGTACCCTGTTTGGTATGTCCACAAGATTGCGCAACAGGTCGGGGATGATGATGAAGAAGTGGGGTCTTCCTACCACCCTAATGGGTGGGTTGAGAGGCGTGGGTAGGGGAACAAGCGCAAGGGGAGTGAGCCCATGCACCTAACAACGCCCTTAGGCGAGCGTGTGCGTGCGGCCCGCCGCGCGCGTGGGATGACTCTTGAGGAGCTTTCGCAATGGGTCGGGTGCGGGCGTAGTTACCTCTCGCAGATCGAGAACGGCAAGAACGCCGGGGTGCCCAGCGATGAACTGATCGGTCGCCTTGAGGGCGCGTTGCGGCTGGGCGTTGGGGAACTGCTTCGCGCGGCGCGGTGGGCGCGTGCGGAGCCTGCGACGCGCGATGAGCTGTCGCAGTTGCACCGCAGCCGGGTGGCCGCGGCGGAGCTTGGGCAGGCGATCCGCAGCAGTTCGCTCGACGATCTGTACCGGAGCGGGAAGTTGGCCTCGCTGGTGCGTGCGCTGGACGCCGGGGTGCAGGGGGGCGCGCCGGGCGGGGAGCTTGGGCATGTGCAGCCGGCGTGGGCCGAGGTGCCGTTGATCAACGCGGTGCAGGCGGGGCAGGCGCAGGAGTTTACGGACCTGGGTTACCCGGCCGGCACGTCTGACCGGCATGTGCGCGTTGCTGACGTACACGATGCGGACGCTTTCGCGTGCACGGTTGTTGGCGAGAGCATGCTGCCGGAGTATCGCGCTGGGGACGTGGTGGTCTTCTCGCCGGGCAAGGAGGTGCCTGATGGGAGCGACTGCTTTGTGCGTTTGGAGCGTGCTGCGGAGGTGGCGTTCAAGCGTGTGTGGTTTTCGTGGGGTCTTGACGGGCCGGGCGCGGGGCCGCGGGCGCGCGAGCCTGGGACGCATACGCACCTGGTTTTGCAATCGTTGAACCCGAGTTTTCCGACCCGCGTAGTAGCTCGGGAGGAAGTCGCGGGCCTGTTCCCGGCGGTTTCAGTCGTGCGGGCCGTGCGCGGGGGGATTTCGCCCCCGCCGGGCTCAACCCGGGTGTGAAAAGTGCCGAAAGCCTCAAGGCCAATCAACGGCATCGGCACCGGAGGCCGGGCTGGCAGCGAGCACATGGAGGCGATATGGGCCTGTTCGACCGGACAACCGACGGCAGCGGTGCAGGGCGTGGCGAGGGTGAGCCCCACGCGCGGATCGGCCCACACGCCACCCCGCGCGTGCTCGTTGTCGCTGCGGATGCTTCGCGCCGGGCGGGGCTTGACAAGGCGTTACAGCAGGACCACCTGCGCTGCGAGTTGACGGACTCGGCGGCGAGCGCGATCTCGCTGCTGGCGCGGTGCCAGAAGAGCAAGAAGCCTGCGCAGGAGATCTATGCCGCAGCCGTCATCGACGCCGAGGCGTGCACGCCCGCGACGCTGAAACTGGTGCGTGAGTTGGGCGCGCGGCAGATTGCCGCGGTGATCCTGTGCCCGAGTGTTACGTTCGACGAGGCCGTGGCGGTCATGCGTGCGGGTGCGGCGGACATCGTCAGCGCGGACATCAAGCCGCGCGAACTGAGCCGGCGGGTGCGGGCAGCGTGCAAGGCGTCGCCGACGGCACCGCCACGCGTGCTCGCCAAGCCGATCCCCAAGGGCGAGGCGTCCTTGCCGGGCCAGCAGGCGAGCGTCGAGCAGAAGGCCGTTGCGCTGCGTGTGGACTTCAAGAAACTCATCAGCGCCGAGCTGGACGTCGAGGCGCTGCTGCGGCACGCGCTGGAGTTTGTGCTGGCGAGGCTGGGCCCGACCAACGCCGCGGTCTTTCTGCCCGGCTCGACGGGTGAGTATCAGCTCGGCGCATACGTGAACTATTCGTGCCCGAAGGAGACGGCCGAGGTGATGCTGGACCACCTGGCCAATATCGCCGCGCCGAGGCTGGAGAAGACGATCGGGGTGTTGGAATTGCACGACGCGTCGGCGATCCAGGGGGCGATCGGCGAAGGGGTCGAGTGGGTGCGCGGGCAGCGGGCGATGGCCTTCGCCTGCCGGCAGGAGAACGAAACACTCGCGGTTTTCATGATCTTCCGCGACCAGGCCCAGCCCTTCCCGGCACAGACGCCCGAGACGCTGGCGATGATCCGCGATGAGTTTGCGTTGCAACTAGCCAAGGTCATCCGCATCCACCACAGGCACCTGCCACGCGACAAGTGGGGGCGCGTCGGCGACGGGCTGGACGCGGCCGATGAGGATGATCTGGCGGCGTAGGTGCGGTAGCGACGAGTGATGAGCGATGAGCGATGAGTGGGGATTGGCGCACAGCGATGTGCAGTGGTGAGATTTGATCCCGCGACCGGTCCCAGCGTTTATCTCAATCACCCCGGCCCTTGCAGCCGTCTGCGTTCGGCTCGGATCGCCTCCAGGCGTTCCTTGAGTATCTTCTCGGCCCCGCGCTCGCTTGGGCGGTAGTAGGTCTTGCTGGTGCCCAGGTAGTCCTGCGCGGTGATGCCGCCGATTTCGCCGGCTGGGCCGGTGGTGGTTACCTCGTGGTTGTAGTCGTAGCGCTGGCCACCCTTGATGCCACCTTTGGACGCGGCCTTGCGGACGTTGGTGTCTTTGACGTGCGCGGGGACGGGGAGGGTGCGTCCTGCGCGGACATCTTCGAGTGCTTCGTCGATTGCCAGGATCGAGGCGTTGCTTTTGCTTGTCAGTGCCAGGTAGATGGCGCACTGGCTCAGCGTAATGCGGCACTCGGGCATGCCGAGGCGTTCGGTCAGTTGCCAGGCGCTGTCGGCGAGCGTGATGGCGCGCGGGTCGGCGTTGCCGACGTCCTCGCTGGCGATGACCGCGAGCCTTCGGGCGATGAAGCGTGGGTCCTCGCCGGCTTCGAGCATGCGTGCGAGCCAGTAGACGGCGGCGTCTGGGTCGCAGCCACGGATCGACTTGATCATCGCGCTGATGGCATCATAATGCTCGTCGCCGGTGCCGTTGTAGACGGCTGCTTTTTGCTGGATCGATTCTTCAGCGGTGGCGAGGTCGATGGTGAGTTTGTGGGTACCCCGGACCTCCGGGCCGGGCGTATCAGCCCCAAGACTCCCGGCCCGGAGGTCCGGGGTACCCAGAGGCGCACCCTCCGACGATCGCACGGCCACCTCGAGGGCCGTCAGCGCTCGTCGGGCGTCGCCGTCGCTCAGGCGTGCCCAGAGGGCGAGGGCATCGTCGGCGACGGCGAGGTCCATCGTGCCGTAGCCACGCTCTTTGTCGGCTATCGCCCGGCGGAGGAGCGTGATGATCTCCTGCTCGCTGAGCGGCTCAAAGCGCAGCAGCGTGCTCCGGCTGACCAGCGCGCTGTTGACGGCAAAGAGTGGGTTCTCCGTCGTTGCGCCGATGAGCGTGATGACGCCACGCTCGACGTCGCCGAGCAGCACGTCCTGCTGCGCTTTGCTGAAGCGGTGTATCTCGTCAAGGAACAGGATCGTGCGTTGCCCGTTGTCTTGCAGCCGGCGCTCGGCGCTGGCGATGATCTCGCGGATGCGTGCCACGCCCACGGCCGAGGCGTTCTCACGCTCGTAGTGTCGGCTCAGCGTCGCGGCGATGACCTCTGCGAGCGTCGTCTTGCCGACGCCGGGGGGGCCGAAGAGGATCAACGAACTGAGTGCATCGGCCTGCAGCATGCGGCGGAGCAACTTGCCCGGCCCGAGGATGTGCCCCTGCCCGGCGAACTCGTCGAGCGTGCGTGGGCGCATCCGCACCGCCAGCGGCTCGACGGCTGCCACGGCGAGCCGACGCTGCTTGGACCAAAGGTCGGCCATGGCACGATCGTAGCGGTCCACGCCCGTGTAAAAGCCCGCACGCCGACGCGCCAGGCCCGCCCCATATCCGAGCCGGGGGGTCTGAAAACACGGCCTGAACGTCCGGATTTCTAGGCTTTTTGGCACACCCACGCACCAGCGTGCACACCCGCCTGCACGCGCCCGAGAATAGACCCCGCTGCTGTTACGCAGCCCCACCCGCATGCAATACAAAGTGCGCGGTGTCAAGGGCAGCCGGAAGAGTTTTTGCATGCGCGACCCGCCTCGGCTTGCGTGCCCGGCACGGTGCGCCCGCTCGGCACAACTTCCCCACGCCGCGCGCGTGCGGGTGCATCGACGTGGGTCGTTCAGCGGGGCGGCCCGGGGGTCGATCCATGTTGTGTCATCGCCACGGGGCGTTGACAGAAGGAGGCGAACATGCTCCGCATCGGCGACCTGCTCGTTCAACAAGGGATGCTTACGGCTGATCAGCGCGAGGAGATCGTTGCGCACCAGCAGACCAAGGCCCGCCCCTTCGGCGTGCTGGCCGAGGAGCTCTTTGGGCTTGCGCCCGAGAGCCTTGACCGGGCCTGGGCGGCGCAGCTTGCGTACTACGCGCCGCGTGTGAACCCGACGGCCGAGGCCGTGGACACGACGGTGCAGGCCCTGGTCAACCGCCGGCAGGCTTGGCAGTTCAAGGTGTTGCCGCTGCGCCGGGGGCCTGAGGGTGTGCTGCTGGCAACCGCGCAGCGGCACTTGCCCAGGGCGTTGCGTTATGTCAACCGGTCTATCGCTGAGGACTGCGCGCTAGTGCTTTGCGATGAGCACCTGCTGCTCGATGCGCTCGAGAAGTTCTACCCCATGCCGGGCGCGCGTGAGCACGCCATGGCGCAACACGCTCCGACGAACCTTGCTACTACTTGGTAGTTTCAACTTTGGCGGTCCGCGCGTCTTGGCCCTTGCGAGCGTGGCTGATCGGGCGGGGTCGGGTTTGTGGCGGTGCATCCGTGCCGTGCAGACCTGAGCGCACCATCGGCACGCCAGCAAGGGCAACCAAACGCACTGGCGGGCCAACGCCGGCAAACAGGCGGGGACGGGCAAGAGGCCCACCCGGGTTTGCCGGCGTCGGGCGGGGGATGAAAATGGTCAAATGGTCAAATTGCCAAATGGCCAAATGGATAAATAACTGATGCACCCATCATCGAAGCATTTGAGCATTTGGCCATTTGACCATTTGGCTATTTGTCTTCCCCCCAATATCATCAGCGTGCAGGCCTTCGCCAACATCCTTGCCCTGACGAGCCAAGAGTTCGCCCATGCCGCCCGCCGTGCCGTGCACGACGGCACTACTGGTGCCCTCCGCGGATACTCGGCGTTTTTCCGCACAGGCCAGTGGTCCCTGCCCGCACCCGCCCCGCACGTCGCCCCCATTGACCAGGTGCTGGCCAGCGAAAGCCCGGAGGGGACGGTCATCAAGTTCACACAGCGCGTCCCCAAAGACCTTGCCGGGACGCCAACGGCAAAGACCATCAACCTCACCATCGCCGGGCAGGCACCAACAGCAACCACACCTGCGACAACCACCACACTCGAGACCGAGTCGGTCCTGATCCCGATGATGGGTAAGAGCAACACCCGCTCGTACACGCTCTGCCTCTCGTCGCAGGTCGGCTGCGCGATGGGGTGTGCGTTCTGCCAGACGGCACAGATGGGGCTGGTGCGCTCGCTGACGGCACAAGAGATCGTCCAGCAGTGGTTCGCCGCCGAGCATTTGCTGACGCGCCCGGACGCGGGCGCTCCGATCCGCAACATCGTCTTTATGGGCATGGGCGAGCCGCTGGACAACTTTGATGCCGTGGCACAGGCGATCTACGTGCTGACAGACCGGCGTGGGCCGAACATCGCCTCCTCGCGGATCACCATCAGCACCGTCGGGCGGATCGACGGGCTGGCCAAGCTTCGCGGGCTGATCCTGACCCCGGGCTACCACCGCCTGGGCCTGGCCGTGTCTGTCAACGCGCCGAGCGACGACATCCGCTCGGGCATCATGCCGATCAACCGCCCGATGCCCATGCACAAACTCCGCGACGCGATCGCCGATTGGCCCCGCCATGGCAGCGGGCACATCATGCTCGAGTACGTCCTCATCCCCGGCGTCAACGACCTCGACGAGCACGCCCGAGAGCTTGCCAAGTGGATCCAGGGCGACGCAGACGCACCCCTGCGCTGCTGCGTCAACGTCATCCCCTACAACCCCCGGCAAGACTCACCCTGGCCCGCGCCCGACGAGGAAACCGTCGAACGCTTCATCACCACACTGGCCAGCACAGGCGTCTACGTCAAACGCCGACGGACCAAAGGGCGAGATCAGATGGCCGCGTGCGGGCAACTCGGGAACCTGGAATACCGGCGCAAGAAGGCACAGGCGTAGTGATGAGTGATGAGTGATGAGCGATGAGCGATGAGCGACGAGAGGTGAGGGCAAGAGAGATCGCCGACGCTTTCTGAACCCCTCCCCCAGAACGTTCCGGCGGGGAGGGGCAGGGGTGGGGTTCGCACACGCCACAATCCTCATAGAAGAGGTTCGCGAAGATCGCGGAGGCATAGAGAGGAACGCGGAGTACATACAGGGTGTGGCTTTGAGCACATTCACCCCGAAGGGGTTGCGTCTTGCATCGTCTTCAACCTCAAAGGGGTTGCGGGATGTAGCCACGGGTGAAGGCGGGGCTTCCCCGCCGGAACCCGTGGAGAGATGCGCGATCTGAATAACCCGCCCTTGCTGGGGCGGGGCGCAAGAAGCCCCATCATCCACGGGTTGCCCCCGCGAAGCGCGGGCTGCACCCGTGGCTACACCCCGCGGCCCCGCTGGGGCCGAAGTGATCCCCAACCCAAACCCCAAAAAACCACTCTGAAGACCTCTGTACCTCCGTCCTCTGAGTAAATCCCTCCGGGCCCTCTGCGACCTCTGGAGTAAACATCCCCCTCACCCAACTGCAAAGCACTTCCACGCCGTTGCGTCGTCGATCGCCTCGCCGGGGTTCAGCGACGCGAAGCCGTCGCCGAGGGTCATTGCCGCCAGCACAGAGTCGGCAGGCTCTGGCCCGACGATCGGCGCATCAGACCCAAAGACCAACCCCCCCACCAGCGATCCCGCGCGCAGCCCCGAGGCCAGCAGCGACCGCAACGGGAGCACCTTGTGTAGGGCGTGCCCATACACCCGCGTCAGCACCGGCATGTCCACCAGCAGATGACAAGGCTGCACGCTTGCCGTGACACCCAACTCGGCAAACCTCGGCACGTCCGCCGGGTCGATCAACTCGCAATGCTCGATACGCGTGCCCGGCGTGGCGGGCCGGACGCGCGCAACCGAATCGAGCACCGCACGCACGGCCCGGTCCCCGATCGCGTGCGCGGCCATTGGTAGGCCGAAGGCATCGCACGCGCGCATCTGCGCGTCGATCTCTTCAGGCTCCACCATCATCTTGCCGAGTGTGCAACCCGCGATCGGCTCAGCGCACGGCTGCAGCGTTGCCGCGGTGCGCGCGTTGAGCGTCCCGTCGATAAAAATCTTCCCCCCACCGACCCGCAGACGCCCGCAGCCACCAGCTTGGGCAACCATCTCAAAAACCTCCGGCAAATCCCGCACCAGCGGGAACATCGCCACGCGCACGCCCAACCGCGCCAGTTCGCCGCTCGCGTCCATTTCGAGCAGGGCCTTTGCTAACGCCGGCTCTGTCCGCAGATCGTGCACCTCGGCGAAGCCCAACTCTTGATACCGCACCAGCCCCGCCCGCACGAACCCCGGCAGCGCGCCCGCCGGCGCAGCCGGGGCCGACTCCCACGCCGCGTACGCCGCGTGCTCGATGAGCAGCCCCGTGGCCAACCCATTGGCGTCGACGTGCACGACCCCGTTGGCCCCGACGCGGGCACCGGGCGCAAGCCCCGCGAGCGTCATCGCCGGGGTATTGGCCACGCACTCGTGCCAGTCCATTGACATGACAACCGTCGGCACGCCCGCGGTCGCCGCGTCCAACTCCCCGACCGTCGGCCACCGCCGCTCGCGCCACCCCTGGTGCCGAGCACCGAGCACACGCACCCACTGCCCAGGCTTGGCCTTGCGCGCGAGCTGCCCGACCATCGCAAGCACCTCGCCCACCGACGCACACCGCGTAACGGTGGGCAGAGCCATCGCCGCGCCGAGCAAACCAATATGACAGTGCGCCTCCCGCATCAACATCGTCGGCATCCCCAAGCCTAGAGCCGTCGGGCACTCTTCCTCTCTTCCTGAACCCCTCCCCAACCGGTCGTCGGCTGTGTGTCCCACCGTCTTCAACCCCGAAGGGGTTGCGGGTTGTAGCTACGGGTGGAGGCGGGGCTTCCCCGCCGAAACCCGTGGAAAGGTGCGAGGCCTGAATCAACCGCCCCGGCAGGGGCGGCGGACTCCCCCGCCCCTGCCGGGGCGGTCCACATCGTGTGCCGGGGACCCACGGGTTGCGCCCGCGAAGCTCGGGCTCCACCCGTGGCTACACCCCGTGGCCCCGCTGGGGCCGAAGGCATCCCCAACTCGAACCCCAATAAATCACTCTGAAAACCTCTGCCCACTGTCCTCTGAGTAGATTCCCCTCCGGGCCCTGAGGGACCTCTGGAGTAAAAACTTCTTCTCTCACCCGCGCGCAACGAGATACGTCAACAAGCACCGGTCCGCCGGCGCCGACTCGCGCTTGGCATACTCCCCCGTGCCGTTGCCCTTCTTGTCTTCCTTCTCGACATACGCCTCGACCGTCGCAAACCCAGCGTCGGCCAAAACATCCCGCAGCTCCGAGACGGTCCACAACCTCCACTGATAGACAAACGCGTCCTTGATCCTCGACCCATCGGCAAACTCAAACGAGATCGCGCACGTCAGCGACCCTGTCAGCGGGTCGTACCGCCTCTGGTCCCACACATACACAAAGCCTTTCTTGCGCGTCCGCTCCTGCTGCTCGACCATCACATCGCTCCCGGCCATGCAGTCCAGGAAGAACACGCCCCCCTTACCCAGTGCCGCACGCACCTGCTCGAAGTACCCACGCAGCACTGACCGCTGGCGGAAGATCCAGTAGGAGAAGTTAAACGCCAGCACCACATCAAACGGCCCGGCCTTGCGTGCCCGCTCGCCACGCACGTCCCCGCGCAGCACCGTCAGCCTCTTGGCCTGCTCAGGCGTCAAGGCCGGCACAATATGCGCACGCCCCCAGGCGATTGGCTCAGGGTCCAGGTCCACCCCCACCGCGATGTTCCCAGCGCGCCGGCGCACAAAGCACGAGGCCGTGAGCGCCGTGCCGCAGAAGTCCTCCCGCAGCCGCACCGGCAATCTGCCGTTGGCACGCTTGTAGACCATGTCCACCACGTCCAGGTCCACCCCCGGCTCCTGGACGCTCATCTGGTAGAGCGCGTGCCGGTCCGCACGCCGAGCCGTCAACGCACCCGCAACCCGCGCTTTTGGCTTGGCCATAGGGCCGAGGATAGATCCCCCCGCGCGATAATCCCACCCGGACCTGCGCCCGCGCCCCTGCCATGCCGATCTGGTTACCTCTAGCACCAATGGAGCAGACCATGGCCACCGGCACACCCCCCAACCTCACCGGCGACATCCTCCTGGAAGCAGGGACCAACGAGCTGGAGGTCCTTGTCTTTCAGCTCGCCTCGGGGTGGTTTGGCGTCAACGTCGCCAAGGTGCGCGAGGTCATCCGCAGCCAGCCCACAACCGCCTCCCCCGCGCAGCACCCCTCCGTCATCGGGATGTTCAATATCCGCGGCAACGTCATCCCCGTCATCGACCTGGCCAAGCACCTCAACGTGAACAACACCAACACGAATCCCACGACCGCCATATCCGCCGACAAACGCGTCATCATCACCGAGTTCAACGGCCTCCGCGCCGGGTTCGTTGTCGATGCCGTCGAGCAGATCCACCGCCTGAGTTGGAGCCGCGTCCGACCCGCCCCGGGCCTGCAGGGCCTGGCCGCACACACCACCCACG
>Ga0068876_10003736_pt1 | contig 10834 bp, 12 predicted proteins | sample NOAtaG_6_FD_66442 | JGI IMG/M metagenome (GOLD analysis project Ga0068876, IMG submission 66442) | Freshwater lake microbial communities from Lake Erie, under a cyanobacterial bloom - NOAA_Erie_Diel5S_2200h metaG | ecosystem: Environmental > Aquatic > Freshwater > Lake | place: USA: Ohio, Lake... | reverse complement strand
AATAAATAAAGAAATCTTAAAAAATACTAACTTTGAACCAGAATGTATTTATATATTTAAGTTTTCTGACGTAAATATTATTAAGTTAACGAATGTTTATCCAGATTATCCTACAGTTTCGCAATTTGATAAACATATTAATAATTATTTTACACATTCAGTTTATAAACAACATTCTATAAAGAAACATACGGATTATGGGGTTTACACTAAACATTACGGTAAAAAAAATAATACTCCGATTGATCCATCTGAATTTCTAAATTTCTTCTCAAATCTAGGTTTTGAAGAAATAATTTTATCAGAGTTAAATATTGAAAATGACTATTGGTATTATACAAAGGATATAGATTATAATATTTCGTATGAAGAAATATATAACGAAGATGAAGAAGAAGAAGATGAAGAATATAAAGAAGATGAAGAAGAAGATGAAGAAGAAGAAGATGAAGAAGAAGAAGAATATGATGATGATGAAGAATATGAAGATGATGAAGATGATGAAGAATATGAAGATAATGATGAAGAAGAATATGAAGAAATGTAAAAATGTATTTTAATTGTTTACTAAAACTTTTTTCCAATTGATTAAGTTTTTTTGTTCAAACTTTTTTCTAAAAAGTTTAGTAAATGTTTAATAATTTTAGTGGAATATTTACTTTATTATTAGTTGCATATGTATTATATATAATAATAAATAATGGATTTGATCAAAGTATAAAAGAAGGTTTTAATACAGATAATGAATCAGATAACCAAGATTATATTGCCCGAGATCCACCTAAATATGATCCAAATGATCCGGATGTTTTTAATAAACCATATGATGAATCAAAAATAATAGATGGCAATGATAAAAATATTAGTAATCTTAGAAAACCAATTAATCATAAGTTAAATAATATTATAACTGAACCTAGTTATTTGGGGAGACCATACAGACTAGATAAAAAAAGTATTTTAAAACAAGTGGATGATAATGAAAATAAATATTTAAAAAAGGAAATGAATAGTTTGGAAAATTTAAATTTTTTATATCCAAAGAATCATTCGCAAACAGATTTTTCTGGAATTCATAGTCGTCAAAAAAATGTAAATGTCAGAAGTACACCACTAAACCCCAGGTCAGATCAAAAACCATTAACAATTAAATTAAATAAAATTAAAAGTTTTTAATTACGTTTAATTTAATTAATTACGTGAATAAATTACGAAAAATTTTCTGTCTTATAAATATAATAGCAACAGAATGTTTAATCTAAAAAACGAAGAACTAACTCGTTTACTAATTGTAGTTGGTTGTGGTGTTTTACTTCTCTTTTTAATTAAGACTTATTATTACGATAATGCAGTCGCATCTGGTGAAGAAACCATGCCAACCCAAGTAAATGGTGCTACAACAGAAGAAGGGTTTTACAACTATGACCAGAGATCCCCTATTGAAGATCATACCGAAAACCAAAACAATACTGAAACCCAAGAACAACCTACAGGAAACGAAGTGATGGGTCAAGCTCAAGAATATTCTCAAGCAATGGTGTCATCCCAAAATAATGTAAGTGCTATGCCCAATATGCCTAACGAGTGTTATCCCAAAGATGTGTTAAATTCACAAGATCTTTTACCAGGTGGTGCAGATAGTCTTTATGCTAAAGTAGTTCCATCTGGTCAAGGTGCCTTAACTGATCAAAACTTTTTAAATGCTGGTGCACACATTGGTGTCGGAACAGTCGGTGCTAGTCGTCGTAATCCCAGTTATGATCTCCGTTCTTCACCACCAAATCCTCAAGTTCAAGTAAGCCCTTGGATGCAAAGCACTATTGAACCAGACTTGCATCGCAGACCTCTTGAATAAATAGCTTTGGTAGATAAATAATTTTTAAACTTTTTATAGTAAAAAATAATTCATAAGTTCGTTTTTGAATAATCTCTTTTATCTCTATAAATATCAAATAGAAATATGTCATATGTTATCGCAATACCATCATATCAAAGATATTCCATATTAGAACAAAAAACATTAAGTATGTTAAATAAATATCAGATTCCAAAAAAGAAAATATATATATTTGTGGCAGATCAAGATGAAAAAAAAGTATATGAAAGTAATTTAAATCATGATTTATATGGTCAAATTATAGTTGGACAAAAAGGTCTAAAAAATCAAAGAAATTTTATCACTAAATATTTTCCAGAGGGTCAAGAAATATTTCAGTTAGATGATGATGTCGGTGAATTAAAAATTCTTGTTAATAAAATTACTAATCAGGCTGATTTCAGTAAATTTCAACAAACCCAACGAAAAAAAACAAAAAAAAAAGTTATAAACCCCAGAAGACAGTATACTCAAAGTTTTAGAAAACAAAATTTCCTCAAACCTCTCCCAGATCTAGATAAATTTGTTATTAAAGCTTTCCAAACACTCAAAGACAAAAATCTATATTTATGGGGTATATATCCAATCAATAATCCTTATTTCATGAGTCATCAAATTACAACTGATCTTCGTTTAATCGTCGGACCCGTTTGGGGTATCATCAACAGACACGATGAAGATCTCATTTTAACCATTGATGAAAAAGAAGATGTTGAAAGAACCCTACAGCACTATTCCAAAGATAACGGTGTTCTACGTTTCAATAATGTTTCAGCTATTACTACATATTATAAAACACCCGGTGGAATGCAAGCACATCAAAGAGATCGTAAAAAAGATGCTCTCGAATCAGCCATGTATTTAAATAAGAAATACCCCGCATTAACCCAACTATATCTTGAAAAAAAATCCGGATATGCAGAAGTTAAACTTAAAGACCATAGATCAACTTAAGTTCATATATACTATATTAATATAGTATTGAAATGATTAATGAAATTTATGATTTTTTTTTTCCTAAACCTAAGCTAGTTGATAAATTCACTAATACTCCTATAACATTTGAAGAAACTTATTACACTGAACTCTATCTCAAGAAAAAGAATAATATAAGCTTAACACCTGAAGAGACATATGATTTATCAATGGTTCTAGATAAAAAATATGATCCTACTGAAGTTATGAAATATAATTCACTTTGGGAACAACACAAATTAAATTATCCATTAATTGAACCCGATACAAATTTTATTCACGAGTTCAGAGAAAAATATTATCAATTGCGATTTGGTGTAGCTATAAATAATTATGGTGATGGCAAATTTAGACCTAAAACAAATGATATTACCTTAGAAATTTATAATAAAAGATTTGAAATGGTGCAAGAAGGGTTTCTTTTAGATCATCTGGAAAAATTAGAAATGTACAATTTTTATCAAACTTATAATAATAATAGAGAAGGTTTAACAGGACTTATGAAACTGATAGCATGGACACCTGGATGTTTAAGAGATTATCCAAATGATCAGTTGGATTATTATATATCTAATGGATTAGATAATCCATCATCTAAATATATATGTTGGTTATGTGGTAAAAAACACATGAATGATAGACTATCTTAATGTAAAAAACTATTATTATCAGTAATAAAAAAATCCTTCATTATTATTATAAGCATTATTTGAATAATGAATATTAATATTACTATTATTTTTTAGCGCAGTGCAAATATCTTTTGATAACCATCCAACTTTTTTTGAAAGAGTTTCCAGATCAATTAGTCTGACTGATTTAACCTCATTATTTTTTTTATAACTATGTATAATTTTATTACAATCATTTTTAGATAATTCTAATGTATAAAGAAACCATATATCTTGATTTTTATACAGATTACCAAGTCTAGGAAATTGTGGAATTTGTCTCAATGTCGCCAGCTTTAACTGATTTTTATTAATTTTAATATTTTTACTAACCTCTTCACCAAATTCTCTTAACATTGCATCTTGAATACTATTATCATTAAGATCAATATGTCCCCCTGGAATACTTATAACATCATTACCCTTTCCGTCATCCTCTACTGTAATTAATACTTGATTTTCTGGTGTCATAATCATCAAATGAGTTCCTATATTAGTATTTGGAGCAGGGGGGTATGATGTTAATTTAGTAGCAACAAAAATTAAAGTGTTTTCATGTGTATTATTATAATAAAATGTATATTCTTTCTGTAATAATTGTAATAGTTTTATTTCCAATTTTTTATAAATAGATCCATCTATTTTCAACCATATTCCTTTTTTAGTATTTTTAACTTTTTTAGTTAATCCTTCCAGATCCAAAAAAAATCTATCTGTATTAATATTTTTAGTATTTTTGGTAATTATAATAGTATAAAAATTAAAGACAGGTGTTAACTGTGTACCATTAAATATTTCCATATTTTAATATTATAAATAGATATTATATTTACTTTAATTTTACTCTAAATTATTTATATCTGATAGCAAAAGTATACGCAAACCTAGGTATTAATTTATCTTTTTTATCTTTTAAAAAGTTCTGATATGCTTGATCCCACTTATCAGACCAATCCCCTTTTTTATATGAACTCATTTTAATTATATAATTACTACTAGATATATAAGGTTTTCTCATTGTTTGTCCACCAGAAACACAAAAAACCATATCTAAAACATTTTGTTCCATAACCCATTCATAACTATCACAACTGAATTCCATGAACCATTTGAAACCTTCTCTAGGATCTATACCACTTAAATTCATCCAATTTCCTATAACCATTAATCTTAATATATGATGTAGATAACCATATTTAAAAGCCATTTTAATAGCATCATCAACCGGAATAATTCCGGTGGTTCCGTTATACCAACTACTAGTTAACTTCTTGTTATTACCAAAATAATTCAATTTAGAGAAATCAAAATGAATATAGCAAAATCGTTGATATTCTCTCCAAAATAATTGTCGAATATATCCTTCATAACTATTAATATTTGTTTTACTTTTCAAAGGTCTTATTAAATCTATTATTTCAGTGGGATTTATTAAACCAATATTAATACTGGTTGATAATAGACTATGATATAAATAAGGTTGATTTTCTAGAATATAATCCTGGTAATCCCCAAAATTATTTAATTTCTTTTCGATAAAGTCGGACAACCATTGTCTAGCTGTTGTATGACTTATAGGAAATTGATATCCTTCAGTATCTCCATAATTATTTTTAAAATGTTTTTCTACATATTTAATAGCTTCATTAATGTATTTAGTATCTTGACCAATTTCATTAGAAGGTATATCAGGTATTTTTAAGGTGGTTGGCATAGTTTTTCTGTTTTCACGATCTTGTGATTTGACATCTGGAATAATATTAATTTGTTGTTTACCCCACATATAAAAAGCATTAAAAAAGAATTTTGTACTTTTTTTTTGACGATACTCTATATATTGTTCTTTAGTCAAAAGGAAATTTGGGGATTCTATATAAGTTGATTTAGGTATTTTAATTTTATCAATTGGATCAAATAAAGTCCATTCTGAATTAGGGAGTTTTTCACTAAATTCAATGTATTCAATATTATATTTTTTCTTTTTTAAAAGATCCTGATAGTATTTCATACTAGCCCGATGCATTAATATTCGTTTTTTATTATATTTATATTTTGTGAAGTATTGTGGATGTTCATATAGATAAATTTTAGTAATGTTGTTGGGTAAATATTTAGGATCAAATAATTGATGTGGGAGAACTAAAAAATTCATTCTTTAAGATTCAAGGAGTTTTTTTTCTTAAATTTAAGTAAAATATGTTTAATTTAAAATTGGATAAATGGAACACCCAACAAAAATTAATAGCGTTAATCGTTTTAACTTTTGTGTTATGTTGGTTTTTAAGATCAAATACGATTGAAAAATTTATTGATGGTGATTTCTGTAATAAGTGTCCAGATCGTTTGCTTAGTGATGGTAATAAATACTATTTATTAAATACTAAATTACCAATAGATAATAAGACAAATCCTATAGTATTTGACAGTCTTGAAGATTATCAACAACAAAAACCGCAACAATGTCCGTTATTAAATCCTATTGTAAAGGATAATGAACCGGTATTACCATTACAATATAAGTGTAATCGTGTGAATGCTTTAAAAGAAAGTCAATATTATGATTGTAGTTATGGGATATATACTAGAGTTTCTAAAGAAGAATGTAAAAAAATTCTAGATGAAAATGAAAAGGAAAATAGAACAAGTGATAATTATGTAAATGTAGCTGTTAATCGTTGTATGATAGATCAAATTACTAAAAATAATACACAACTAAATCCTTTTTTCTCCTCAAAAAAATAAGTCAAGAAATAAGTCAAGAAATAAGTTTTAAGAAATGAGTTTTAAGAAATGAGTTTTAAGAAATGAGTTTTAAGATAAGTTTTGTGAATCATCAAAATTTTATTCTTTATTTATAATAATATGAAATTTAATTTATCAGATCCTACTTTTATTTTGGTATTAATAGGATTACTTTTAATAGTAGGTTGTGCTTTTGCCTATGGATATGGTTTTAATTTAACAGAAGGGTTCCAAGACCAAATTACAGAACCAACCAGTGCACCAGAAGAAGAAATAATCATAGAAAGCCCCCCTGAAAATGAACCAGTGGAACCTAATGTAGAACCTAATGTATTACCGAATCTATTGCCTAATGTAGAACCTAATGTATTACCGAATGAACCTACTGTATCACCGAATGTAGAATCTGAAGTGCAAGTGCCTGCATTACATACACCAACACCAACATCTATTAATTTGATTAAAAATACTGTAATACCCATGGGTGCAAATGAGACAACAGAATCAAGACCGATGAATGATAGAGATTATGAGAATGCTCCAGATGATAATGCAAAATCTAATACTTCGAATGAGAAAGCTCCATGGGTTCGTCATAAAGGTATTCATCATGGTCGTGATCTAAATTTAACTCCACGTATTCCAAATATTTCGCAAATAGGCGGTGAGGGACCCAGTAATTATTTTCATCCAAATATAGTTATTTCTAGAGGCAATGATGATTCTAAACAAACACATAGATTTGAACTAGGATTGGGTCCCGAAATTATGAATATTGTCAATGGATTTACAAATAATATGCAAATGACAGGTAATACTCAATCAAATAATACCCAACCAGATAATACCGGATTTAATTTTGCTGATATGTATAACACCAACTCAACTACCACTTCTAGTGTTGATACTGGTAATTTAGTAAATAATGCTATGAATTTTGTTAATGGATTAAGTGGTGGAGGATTAGGTGGAGGATTAAGTTTAGGAGGTAATGCAAATATGCAAAATGATTTATGGGATGAAAATGAAATGCAAAATAACAATTATGACCCAGAAAATGATTTTTTTAATACTGCTAAAATAAATATGCAAAGAAGTCAAAACCAAGAATTAAAGCAAAAAGGAGAATCCAAATTATGTCATAAAGATCCTAATACTTCACATAATCCAACTGATAATTCTATAAATTATAATCAAGAATTATTCCAAAATAGTTTTGAACATAATCCTAGTATGAAAAAATTTATGCCTGGATATCAATATCAAAATCCTAGTGGATGGAATGTTCCTCAAAAAAGACCTCCAGTTTGTCTAGGATGTAAAGATAAATGTTTACCATCTGGTGTTTTTGATAGAGGAACACCTATGCAAGCCTTAGAATTAACAAATAATACACAAGTTGGTTCTATTATGCCAAAGTTCAAATATATTGAAGAACCTAGATCTTAATAGGATTATAATAAAAATTATGATTAACTTTATTTTTTTACGTATTCTATTCTAAATTTTATCAAAAGTTTTCTAGGTAAAATGTAAATGGAAATAGAAAATGAAATAGAAACAAAAATTTCAAATATTTTTGGGGCATCATGTTATATAAAAAATTATTTAGGAGAAGAAAATGAAACTAGAGTGTATCACGCTAAATACCTCAAAAATGATGTTTTATTAAAAATAATTTCAAGGAAACAACTAGATAATTTTAATCATTTATTAGTAGAAATAAACTTTATTAGATATTTATCACAATTTGTAAGTAGTCAAAAACATATATATAGATGTATAAATCTCAAATTAACAAATGATTATTTATATTTACTTCTAGAAAAACCACAAGGTCAAACATTAGCTTCGTTTTATAAAAATTTACCTGATGAAATGGATTGGAATCTATATCAAAAAGTTATAACAATGATAATTTTTAGACTTCTTCTAGCGATCAATTACATTCATAAAAAAGGTGTTGCACATAGAGGAATAAATCCAGAAACAATTCATATAATTTATAATGATTCTCTAATAGAAGATTTAAGATTATCTGATTTTGCGGTTTCATGTGGTAAATATTTAGCTTTACCTGATGAAAACACTAATAAAAACACTAGAGAAAACACTAATAAAAACACTAGAGAAAACACTAGTGAAAATGATGATGATTATTATAAATTTTGTAATACAATAGATTTAGAAATAGCAAATCCACCTGAAAATGATAATATTAATGCTTTAACAAAAAAAATAAAAAGTCTAGCTAAAAATCAAACTAGAAATTCTATTTATTTATATTTAGCAAAAAAGGCTGATATATGGGCACTTGGTATTCTTTTCTGGAAATTATTAAATTGTAATTCATTTGACAAAAATAAAAATCCTTTGGATCTTCAATTTCCACAAAATTATAATAAAAATAAAAGTTGGAAAACTTATCAAGGACACAAAAATAAATTATTAGAAGGTGTTTATAATATAGTTATAGAATATATGTTGTCTGATATACCAAATAGAGGAAAAAGTCATGAAATCTTAGAGAAACTAGCACTTCACTATAAGTATAATGAATAATTTAATGACTATTATTTCACTGGGGTTTCAATGAGGCATTGTGGTAATCAATTTATTAACAAATGTTTTCAGATTTTCTTTTTGTAGTTGAAGTGGGTCATTTTTATAATCTTTATAATCTAGATAAAGGCACATAAATTTATCTTCACTTTTTAGTGTTATTTTATATGAAATTTGATCATGATCATATGAAATGCAGGGACCAATAGTTTTTGAATCTTTTTTAACGTGATCAATAATGAGGGTGCTTGTTGTATAGTATTTATATTCTATTTCGGCTGAACTTAATGGACCAAATGTATTTATAAACTTAAATCCGTCATAATAGTGTATCAAGTGATGATTATCTTTAACTTCTAATACAATAGTTCTATAACATATTTTATCTTTAACTGTATTAACTTTGGCTTTTTGACAATAGAGTTGCGCCTCTAGTTTTGGAATAGACATTTCTAAATATCTTCTAAGATTTTTCACAAATTCAATTTTATCTCAATTTAGTTTTATTCAAAAATGTAAAAAAAAGTTTATATATACATACATATATATTATATACATATATGGTGTTTTTCTGGTTTTTATGTCAATCAGAAGTTTTCTAAACTCCAGAAAGCCTTTGTTTTTTCGACTTGCATCCAATCATAATCCTCGTAATAAGAATCGTTTGGATCAAGTCCCTCCTGAGAATCAATTTGTGCAATCAACGCAAGCTCATCTGCGTTCATGGAAAACCTCAAACGTGATGGTCTCTTTGGTTGATGTTTCGGTGGAGGGAGAATGGAGAGCCAATAAAGGATCTCATGTGGACTCAGTTGCGGTTTCTCTTCAGGGATGACATCCAGAGATGTCAGATAAAGAGAACTGGGGTTTGAGGTTTGAACACCTCTTGGAAAAATCTCATGGTGGAGACACATTTTCTAAACATTAAATAAAATTATAAAATAATTAAATTCAATTTTTAATATATTTAATGGTCTAATTTGTCTAAATAATTTCTCAGTTTGATTTTAAGATTTAACTAAATTAAATTAAGTTATACATAATGAATTTTATCATAGACAATCGAGAAAAAGATCTTAAATCTGTTTTTACGACTGAAGCTACTTACGAAAACCTTGATTTAGGAGATATTCTATTTAAATATCAAGGACAACCATTTCTGCTAATAGAAAGGAAAAAAATACCTGATCTAATAGCATCAGTTGACGATGGAAGATATCGTAATCAAAAAAAACGACTGTTAGGATGTGGTATTAAACGTAATAGAATTTTATATATATTAGAAGGGAATATTGATCAATCAGCTGGAAAAATGAAAACAATATTTGGTATGATTATTAATACTTTATATAGAGATGGTATCCCAGTTTTATTTTTTTCAAATACTGAGGAAACAATCTATTTTCTCAGAAGAATTAAAGAAAAATTAGAAAATAAAGATGTAGCCATCCTAGAATCATTTTTAAAAGATAACCTTAAAACATCTAATCCTACTGCTAATACTGTTAATGATAACACTGGTAATGATAACACTGGTAATGATAATACTGGTAATGATGACACCATTAATGAAATAATAAATCTTAAAGAACCAGATAATAATTTAGAGTATTTATCAACAATTAAAATGAAAAAGAAAGATAATTTAACACCAACTAATTGTTCTATATTGCAACTAGCACAAATTCCAGGTATATCTGTGAGTGTAGCTAATTTAATTATAAGTCAATATAAATCTATAAGTAATTTAGTATTAAGTTATAATGGTAAAGAGGAAAAAGATAAAGAGTTAATGTTAGCAAATATAGAAATTGGAACATCAACTGGAAAAAAAAGAAAAATGGGGGCAATATTAAGTAAAAGAGTATATCAGTATTTAACTAATCAAGAATCTTCATCTTCATCGTCTTCATCATCGTAATCATACTCTACTTTGTATCTACTAATGTTATCTTTACCACTCTTTTTTGTTTTTTGGCTATCAAAACCTTCAACTACCTCTAAATCT